>JAABUX010009771.1_pt1 | contig 10813 bp, 11 predicted proteins | sample 5561851 | NCBI WGS metagenome assembly JAABUX01 (sample SAMN10711883, study PRJNA513361) | rock metagenome | isolation source: Antarctica rocks | place: Antarctica: Victoria Land, Richard Nunatak red sandstone | collected 2016-01-03 | reverse complement strand
CGTCGACGAGCTCACCTTTCGCGACATGGCGGCACACGGCGCCTTCCTGGAGTGGGCCCAAGTGCACGATCACCTCTATGGGACCTCCGAGGCCCGGGTCACGGAGGCCCTGGAGCGCGGGGAGGACATCGTGCTGAAGATCGACGTCCAGGGCGCCTCGTGGATCCGTCCGCGCGTCGCCGGGGCGGTCTTCATCTTCCTGCTACCGCCCTCGACGGTGGAGCTGCGCCGCCGCTTGGTGGCCCGAGACACCGAGGACGAGGCCGGTCTGGAGCTGCGCTTCAGCAACGCCGTCGACGAGCTCGCCGGCGGGGCGACGTACGATCACCGAGTGGTCAACGACGACGTGTCGCGCGCGGCCAGGGAGATCCTCGACATCGTGCGCCGCCGCCGTGAGGAGGCGCGGCGGTGAGTTCCGATGCGCGGCGGCGGGTGGTCGTCCACGTCTCCGGCAGCGTCGCGTCGTACAGGTCGTGCGACGTTGTCACCTCCCTGCGCAGGCACGGCTGCGAGGTGCGCGTCGCCATGACGGCCGGGGCGGCGCGCTTCATCACCCCCGTCACCCTGCAGAGCCTGAGCGGTCATCCCGTCCTCGACGACCCTTGGGAGCACGGAGCGACGGGCCACGGGATGGGCCACGTCGACCTCGGCGGCTGGGCCGAGGTGCACGTTGCCGTGGCCGCCTCTGCGAACCTCATCGCCCGCCTCGCCCACGGCCTGGCCGATGACGCCGTGACCACCGTCCTGCTGGCTACGCGCGCACCGCTTCTCGTCGCTCCCGCGATGGAGACCGCCATGTGGGAGCACCCGGCGACGCGCGCCAACGTCGAGGTGCTGCGCTCGCGTGGGGTGGTGTTCGTGGGCCCGGTCAACGGCCGCCTGGCGAGCGGGGCGGAGGGGGACGGTCGCATGGCCGAGGTCACCGCCATCGTGGAGACGGCCCTGGCCCTCCCGGAATGACGTGCGCGACGCTGCCGCGGTCTGCCCCGCCGCGCCCGTCGTGGCAGAGTCCGTGCGCCATGGCGTCCCCTCCGTCCCTGCTCGCCGGCCGTGCTGTGGTCGTCACCGCGGGCGGGACACGCGAACCGATCGACCCCATTCGCTACCTGGGCAACCGCAGCAGCGGGCGGATGGGCAACGCTCTGGCGGTGGCGGCGGCGGAGCGTGGCGCCGTGGTCACCCTGGTCACCACCGCAGCGGCGCCGGTGCGCCCGGATGTGGAGGTCGTCACCGTCGAGACGGCCGCTGCGATGAGCGCTGCCGTGCGGGCCGCGTTGCCGGGCGCGGCGGCGCTGATCATGGCAGCCGCGGTGGCCGACCACCGGCCGGCCCAGGTCTCGGCGCAGAAGCTCAAGAAGCGCGAGACCCTCACCCTCGAGCTCGTGCCCACGGTGGACATCCTCAGGTCGCTGATCGGCGACCCGTTGCGGGAGGGGCTGTTCACGGTCGGTTTCGCGGCCGAGACAGAGGACATGGTGGCCAACGCGTCGCGCAAGCTCGTCGAGAAGCAGCTCGACCTCATCGTGCTCAACGACGTCTCGCGCGCCGACGTCGGCATGGGCAGCGACGACAACGAGGTGACTGTCATCGACGCCGGCGGGGTGGTGGCGGCCATCGCGCGCAGGCCCAAGCAGCTGGTGGCGGCGGCGCTGCTCGACCTCATCGAGACCCGGCTGCTGCCCGACGGGCGACCGAGGTGAACCCTGTCCCGGCCTCCGCCGCCGGGGTGGCGGACCCAGAGCCGCGCCCCGCCCACGGCCACGTGGCCGTGGTCCCCGACAGCGGCGCCCTCCTCCCCAGGGACACCTACACGTACGCCGTCCCCAGCCAGCTCGCCGGCCGCGCCGTCCCCGGCGCCAGGGTCACCGTGCCCTTCGGGCGCCGCGAGCTGATCGGCTACGTTGTGGGACCCGACGACGCCCTCGCCGGCGAGGAGGCGCGGCCTCTCTCGGCGGTGCTCGACGAGGTCCCCGTCCTCGACGCGGTCGCGGTCGCGCTGGCCCGGTGGATCGCCGCACGCTACTGCGCTCCGCTGGGCGAGGTGATCCGGGCGATGCTCCCCAAGAACGTCCGCTCCGCGCGCCCGGGGGGACGCAGGCGCGGCCCGCGGTCGTCCTCGGCGGCGGTGGAGGCGGCGCGCGCCGGTGCCGGTGACGCTGCCGAGGCAGCCCCCGCCATGACCGACTCTCAGCGGCTGGCCGCCGCTCCTCTGCTCGAGGCGATCGCCTCGCACAGCCACCGCCGCGTCCTCCTCCACGGGGTCACTGGGGCGGGCAAGACCGAGGTCTACCTGGCCGCCATCAGCGCGGCGCTGCAGGTGAGCCGCCAGGCGATCGTCATGGTGCCGGAGATCGCGCTCACCCCGCAGACCATCCGCCGGTTCGCGCGACGCTTCCCCGGCCGCATCGCCGTGCTCCACTCGGGGCTCACCGACGCCGAGCGCGCCAGGGAATGGGAGCGCATCCGCGACGGCGAGCTCGACGTGGTGGTGGGCTCGCGCAGCGCGGTCTTCGCCCCGCTGCCCCACCTCGGCCTCATCGTCGTCGACGAGGAGGACGCGAGCGCGTACAAGCAGGACCGCATCCCCCGCTACCACGCCGTCGACGTCGCCGTGGAGCGGGCGCGGCTGGACAGCGTCCCGGTGGTGCTGGGCAGCGCCACCCCTCGCATCGAGACGTACTACGCCGCCCACACGGGAGGGCTCGAGCTGGTGACGATCACCGAGCGCATCACCGGGCGCCCGCTGCCACCCATCGAGGTCGTCGACCTGCGCGAGGAGCTGCGCGCCGGCAACCGCAGCCCGCTCTCGCTCGAGCTCGACCGTGCTCTGCGCGCATGCCACGCGGAGGGAGGGCAGTCGATCCTCTTCCTCAACCGCCGTGGGACCGCGACCGTGGTGGTGTGTCGCAGCTGTGGCGAGGCGCTGACCTGCGACAGCTGCAGCGTCTCGCTCGTCCACCATGCCCAGCGCCGCCGCTGCGACTGTCACTACTGCGGCAGCTCACGACCGCTGCCCGAGATCTGTCCGCAGTGCGGATCCACCGCGATCCGCGGCCTGGGCATGGGTACGGAGCGGCTCGAGGCGGAGGTGCACGAACGCTTTCCCAGCCTGCGCCTGCTGCGCATGGACCGCGACACCACGGTGAGCCGCGACGCCTACTTCACCATCTACGACCGCTTCGCCCAGCACGACGCCGACTGCCTGATCGGCACCCAGATGGTGGCCAAGGGGTGGGACCTGGGCAACGTGCGGCTGGTCGGGATCGTCAACGCCGACGTGTCGCTGCACTTCCCTGACTACCGCAGCGGGGAGTCGACGTTCTCGTTGCTGACCCAGGTCGCCGGGCGCGCCGGGCGAGGCGATGAGCCGGCGCGCGTCATCCTGCAGACGTACAGCCCCCAGCACTACGCGGTGCGCCACGCGACCACCCACGACTACCTGGGGTTCGCGCACGAGGAGATCCGGGTGCGCAAAGCGCTGCGATTCCCGCCGTACACGCGGATGGTGGTGTGCACGGTCACCCACCGCGACGATGCTCGGGCGGAGGCGGCGTCCCGGCAGGCGGTCGCCGGGGTGTCTGGTAAACTCGGCGCGGGCTCGGACCTCGACGTCCTCGGACCGACCCCGGCTTTTCTCCACCGCCTCCGCGGCGAGTACCGCTGGCAGTTCACGGTTCGGGGCGAGGCCATCGAGAGGGCGTTCCCCCTCCTTCCGCAGGGGCGCGGTTGGAGCATCGACGTCGACCCGGGATCGTGAGGTGACCTGTGGCAGTGCTTCCCATCGTTCTCGCCGCCGACGAGGACCAGGTCCTCACCACCAGGGCGACGAGGGTGCCCCGCCTCGACGACAGCATCCGCAAGCTCATGGACGACATGGTCGAGACGATGGTGCACGCGCACGGGGCCGGCCTGGCCGCACCGCAGGTGGGGGTGCCGCTCAGGGTCATCGTCCTCAAGGTCGACAACAAGGTCTACCAGGTGGCCAACCCGGAGATGGTCCGCTGCGAGGGTGAGCAGACAGGGTTCGAGGGATGCCTCTCCCTGCCCGGCCTGGTCGGCGAGGTGACCCGCTGCGAGCGGGTGGTCGCCAAGGGTCTCAACCGCCATGGCAGGGAGATCCGTGTCAAGGGGGACGGGCTGCTGGCACGCGCCATCCAGCACGAGATCGATCACCTCGACGGGATCCTCTTCACCAGCAGGGTGGTCGAGGGGACGCTGCGGCGCTGGGACCCGGCCGATGAGGAACAGGCAGAGGCGCTCGAGGGCGAGCTCGTCGGCTGAGCGCGCGCCTGCGCAGGACCCACGTGCGATGCGCCTCGTCTTCTGCGGCACAGCCGCGTTCGCCGTCCCCTCCCTGCACGCCCTGGCGAGCTCCCACGACGTTCTCGCCGTCGTCAGCCAACCCGACCGCCCCGGGTCGCGAGGCAGGCCGGCACCGCGCCCCGTCGCCGACGCGGCGGCGCGGCTCGGCATTCCCGTGCTGCGCCCGCAGCGGATGCGCGCACCGGAGAGCGTCGCGGAGATCATGGCGCTGCGCCCCGACGCGCTGGTTGTGGCCGCCTATGGCCAGATCATCCCGGCTCCGCTGCTCGACGGCCCCCGGCACGGCGGCATCAACGTGCACGCGTCGCTCCTGCCCCGCTGGCGCGGGGCCGCACCCGTGGCCGCGGCCATCCTCGCCGGTGACGCCGTGAGCGGCGTGTCGATCATGCGCATGGACCCGGGCCTCGACACCGGGCCGGTGTACGCGCGCGCGGAGGTGGCGCTGGGGCCCGAGGACACCACCCCGCTGCTCACCGAGCGCCTCGCCGCCGTCGGTGCCGGGCTGCTCCTCGAGGTGGTCGGGGCGATCGGCGCCGGCACCGCCGCCGCACGCCCGCAGGACGGCACCCGCGCGACCGTGGCTCCGCGCCTGCGCCGTGAGGACGGCGCCATCGACTGGGCGCTGACCGGCGCCGCAGATGTCGACCGCCGGGTCCGCGCCCTGCAGCCCTGGCCGGGTACCACGGCCACGCTCGCCGGCACTGAGGTGCGCATGCTCGCCGGCATGCCCACGTCGCCGCGCTCCGTGACCACTGGGTCGCCGGGTGAGGTGGTGGGCGGTGAGGGTGAGGCGATCGACGTCGCCACCTGCGACGGTGTGTATCGGGTCGGCCGTGTGCAGCCGCCAGGAGGACGGCCGATGAGCGCGGCGGCGTTCCTGCGCGGCCGCCGCCGCGGGTAGACGCCACATGGCCAAGCCGACGTCGAGGCCCGGCGACAACACGCTGGCACGCAACCGCCAGGCCCACCACGAGTACGCCATCATCGAGACGTTCGAGGCGGGGATCGAGCTGACCGGCACCGAGGTCAAGGCGCTTCGCGACGGCCGGACCCAGTTGCGCGAGGGGTACGTGCGCGTCGAGAACGGCGAGGCGTGGCTGCTCGGCGTCAACATCGCCGAGTACGTCCAGGGTCATCGCCGCAACCACGAGCCGCAGCGCCGCCGCCGCCTGCTGCTCCACCGCCGCGAGATCGTCTACCTGGGCTCGAAGGTGGCGCAGCAGGGCCTGACCATGGTGCCGCTGCGCATCTACCTCAAGGGCAACCGGATCAAGCTGGAGTTCGGGCTCGGACGTGGCAAGAAGCTCTGGGACAAGCGCCAGGACATCGCCGCCCGGGACGCCCGGCGCGACGCCGAACGGGTCACCGCGCGAGCGCAGCGGCTCTGAGGGCCGGGAGCGGCTCCGCGCCGGCGCGCAGCGTCCTGGTCATCACCACCAGGAGACCGGCGATCAGCACGGCGGGCAGCGAGCAGGCCTGCAGGAAGACCCACCAGAGAGGGCCGCGCGACATGACACCGATGTCGTGGATGGTGAGCGCCGCGATCCCGAGGCCGGCAACAACGGCGATGCCGACGACCGTGGCGACGGTCCACCCGGCCAGCAGGCGACGCCTGGCGCCGCGCTCGCAGGCGAGGCCGGCCGCCGCGGCGAGCGCGATGAGGAGGTGGACGTACACCGGGTACCACGAGATGGTGCCGGCGAGGAGCATGGCGATCACCCCACACCCGAACTCCGCTCCCCGCTGGGCCCGCCAGCGTGGCCCCGGGCGCACGGCCACCAGCAGCGCCGCCACCGACAGCGCCGAGAGCCCGGTGGCGACGAGGTGGAGGACCGGGGAGGTGGCCTCGACCCTCAGCACCGAATGCCCGGCGAGCCGGTTGACGACGCCGTTCCAGGTCTGGTTGTAGATCCAGCCGTTGTCACGGTTGAGCACGGGCAGGATGGTGAGGAGGTAGTGGCGGTTCACCGCCCAGCCGAGCGCGGCCACGCCGGTGGCAACCGTCACCGACAGGGTGGCGATCCCCGCTAGCACGCCGCGCCACCAGCCACGTCGCACCAGCACCACCAGCAGCACGATCGGGGCCAGCTTGATCCCCGCCGCGAGGCCGAGGATGGCGCCGCAGCGGGTCCGGTGGCCGCCGAGGTAGTCGGACAGGGCCAGGGCGAGGAGCAGGAAGATGACCGTGTTCATCTGGCCGTGCCATAGGTTGTAGGTGGCCGGCGGGAAGGTGAGGGCGGCCAGGACGGCGATGCGCGAGCGGGGCCACGCCGCCGGCAGCAGCGCCCTCGCGGTGATCACGGCACCGCCCAGCAGAGCGGCGAGCGCGATCCACAGCCAGGTCAGCGCCTGCCAGTGCGCCGACATCGCCGCCAGGGGGCGCAACACCACGGCGGTGAAGGGGGGATAGTCGAAGCCCGACATCACGATGGTGCGCGGGTCGAAGCCGGCATATGGGCTGGAGCCGTGGGCGACGGAATGAGCCGCCTGGGCATACGCCCCGAAGTCCTCGAAGGGCCCCGAGAATGCGCCCCGCAGCGGCAGCACGACGAAGCTGTACACGGCGCCGAGGCCGGCGGCGACCGCGGCCACGGTGAGCAGGAGCGTGAGGAGCGGCGGCCAGCCGGGGGTGGCAGCACCGGCGCGGCGCGCCGGCAGCCGGGTCATGGCAGACACGACGGCTAGCAGGGTGATGAAAAGCGCCGGCGAGGGAGCATACCCATGGGTATTCGACCGAGCCCTCGCAGGAGCCGACGCACGCATCGCCGAGAGGATGGGGGCGGCAGGACCGCCGGCGTTTGTCATCACCCTGCGAGTTTCAGCGCTCGACTACCCTCCACCGCCCGCTGTGCCCGACCGTTACGTAGGCGCGACCCGCCTGCCCCGCGCCCACGCTCGGTCGCTCTGTCCTCAGGAGGCGGCGCGGGCCTTGCCGACAGCGCCCTCGTCGACCTCCGCGGCATCCTCCGCGGCGGCGATGATGGGTCGGTTGGCCCGGGTGTCCGGGACCGCGCCGGCGGCCAGCTCGTCCATCGCGGCGCGCAGCTCGCGCAGTCCCGTTCCCCTGGCGGCGGAGACCAGCACCGGTGACACCCCTGCGATGGCGCCGAGCCGAGCGGCCACCTCCGCCGCCTCGGCGGGGTCGAGGCGGTCGACCTTGTTGACCGCGAGCACGGCGGGCTGGTCGCAGCTCATCTCGTCGAGGGTGGTGAGCACCGTCTCGAGCTGGGCCTCGGCGTCGGGGTGCGAAGCGTCGACGACGATGGTCAGGATGTGCGCCTCACGCACCTCCTCGAGGGTCGCGGCGAAGGCCTCGACCAGCTCGTGGGGCAGCGACTGGATGAAGCCGACCGTGTCGGTGACGATGATGCGGCGGCCGCTGGCCAGGCCGAGCAGGCGCGAGGTGGGGTCGAGGGTGGCGAAGAGGAGGTTGTCGGCGAGGACAGTCGAGCTGGTCAGCCGGTTCAACAGCGTCGACTTGCCGGCGTTGGTGTAGCCCACGATGGCGCACGACGCCAGCCGGGCCGCGGTGCGAGCCGTGCGGCGGGTGGTGCGCTGGCGCTGGATCTCGCTGAGCCGCTGGCGCAGCCTGCGCAGCTTCTGGTTGATGAGGCGCCGGTCCACCTCGATCTGCTTCTCGCCCATGCCGCCTCGCATGCTGCCGCTGCCCACCCGGCCGCGCTGCCGTTCGAGGTGGCCCCAGCCGCCCGCCAGGCGAGGCAGCTGATGCTCCAGCTGGGCCATCTCCACCTGGACGCGGCCCTCGGCGCTGCGTGCCCGGCGGGCGAAGATGGCCAGGATCACCTCGGTGCGGTCGAGCACCGGCACGCCCCAGCTCTCCTCCAGGTTGCGCTGCTGCCGGGGCGAGAGCTGGTCGTTGACCAGCACCGCCGGACCGCCGAGCTGCTGGACCCGTGCCCCCAGCGCCTCGACCGTCCCCGAGCCGAAGAACGTGCCGGGGTGGATGTCGCGCAGTGGCACCGCGGCGCGGTCCGCGATGCTGGTGCCGAGGGTGCGGGCCAGCTCCTCGAGCTCGTCGAGTTCGATCTCCGTCTGCTCGCGCCGCGACCCGCCGTGGTATGCGCCGGCGATGAGCACCCGGTCGAGGGTGGCGGCCACGCCGGGGTCGGCGCCGCTGCGGGACTCGCGGGCTCGTGCCATCAGCGGCAAGCCTATTGCATCGGAGCGGTCCGCACAGCCGCCGCGAACAGCGTCAGCTGCCCTGTGCCGCGGCCGACGCGGTGGGGTCGCCGCCGCGCCCGCGCAGGATGATCGCGAAGCCCACCGCCAGCAGAGCGCCGAGGCTCGGCCCCACCAGGTATGCCCAGACGTGGCTGAGGTCGCCGCGCACCAGGGCGGGAGCGAACGACCGCACCGAGTTCATCGAGGCGCCAGTGACCGGGCCGGCCCACAGGCCGGCCAGCGCGATGAGCCACCGACGGCGATGGCGGACATCGCCCCCACGTTCTGGGCGGTCGATGCGGTGCCGAGGATGGTGCTCACCAAGCCCATGGTGAGCACCGCCTCGATGAGCATTGCCTGGAGGTCGCTCACCGCCGCGGCCGGCTCTGTGGTCCCGAAGCTGCCCGGCCGGCCCAGCACGACCCAGATGAACAGGCAGGCGAGCAGGCCGCCCGCGAGCTGGCTGGCGAGGTAGCCCGGCACGCGGCGCCACGGGAAGTCACCGCGCAGCGCGAACGCCGCCGTGACCGCTGGGTTGAGATGGGCGCCACTCACCTTGCCCATGAACAGGATCACCGCCATCACCATGAGCCCCGGGGCGGCCACCGCCGCGTTGCGAGAGAGGGGGACCCCGGCCACCGCCGCGCCGACGTGGGCGCCCACCGCCACCAGCACCAGGAGGAAGGTGCCGAGCATCTCGGAGAAGAGGCGCCGCCCCTCGTGCGAGGTGTCGTGGAAGTTGCGCACCCACGGTGGCTCGGGAGATGGGCGCCCCGGCGCGCTGCGGCCGGCCGGGGCGCCGCCCGACCCGGGATCGTCCATGCGCCCGAGTATTGCTCGCCGGGCTCGCTCGTGGCCGCACCGCCGGCACACGGCAGGTTGGGCCTCAGCCTGATCGGCGTACGCTGGCCCGACCAACAGAGGAAGAACATGGCTCTGCTCGAGATCGGTGACCAGGCGCCGGAGGTGGTGGCCCGCCGCCGCGACGGCAGCGAGCTCAGGCTCTCCACCCTGCGCGGACGGCAGGTGCTCGTGTACTTCTATCCCAAGGACGACACGCCGGGCTGCACGGCCGAGGCCTGTTCGCTGAACGACAACCTCGCCGCACTGACCGAGAGCGGCGCAGACGTCATCGGGGTGAGCACTGACAGCTGGGAGTCGCACGAGCGCTTCGTGGAGAAGTACGGGCTGCAGTTCGCGCTCGCCTCGGACTCCGACCATGCGATTCGCAAGGCGTACGGCGTGGGGAAGATGCTCGGGGTGCTCCCGGCCACGCAGCGGGTGTCGTTCCTGGTTGCCCCCGACGGCCGCGTCTCCCACGTGTGGCCCCACGTCGACGCCTCCCGGCACGCCGATGACGTGGTCGCCGAGGTGCAGCGGCGTGCCTCCGGCGCAGCGCCTGGCCTCTGATGCTCAGGCGCGGCACAGCGGCAGCGTGTAGAGCACGGCGCCGCCCGGCAGGGTGCGTCGCACCGGGTACCGCATTGACGTCCAGCTGACCAGGCCTGGCACGGACGACAGCCTGCCGGCGCCGAAGAGGACACCACAGACGCGGGGATCGCCCCTCAGATCCCTTTCCAGCGCGGTCGCAGTCACCCGGCCGCCGTTCAGCCGCACCCCTGAGGTGTCGATGAGCTGCGGCGGCGCATCGCGGGCAGCGAGGGCCTGGTCGAACTGGTCGTCGCCGAACACCAGGGCCGTCGCGGGGATGAGAGCCTGGAGGCGCACCACCAGCGCCGTGTTGGTCGGGAACACGAGCCGCGCCAGCGTGTGCTCGAGCAACAGCGCGCCTGCCACCCCACCCGCCACAGCAGCCACGCTCCACAAGGCCAGGCGGGCCTGCCCCTCGAGACTGGTCCTCAGGCGCCCCGCGACGTCGGCGATGGCGGTAGCGGCGAGGATGACGAGGCCGGGGATGAGCTGGACGGTGTGGTGCTGGAAGACCGGCCGGGTCGCCAGCAGCGCCGCGAACGCCCCGCCCAGCCAGGCGACACCGACAGCCCAGGCGCGCCAACGGTACCTCCAGCCGGTGAGCACACCGAGCGCAGCAAGGAGGACGAGCGGCCACTCCCTGCCGACGAAGGTCCTCACGTAGGCGAGCGTGATCCCCGGGTACAGGCCGCGGGTGGTGACATGGACGCCGACGGCCTGGTCCAACATCGCGGACCAGGCATCGACCATGGGCAGCAGGATCACTCCCGATGCCAGCAGCGCCCCCGCCGCGGTGGAGCCGAGCAAGACCCAGCGCCGCCGGCTGGTGAGCAGCAGGACGATGAGCGCCGGCACGACGCCGACGTCAAAGAGCTTG
>JAABUX010009769.1_pt1 | contig 10815 bp, 10 predicted proteins | sample 5561851 | NCBI WGS metagenome assembly JAABUX01 (sample SAMN10711883, study PRJNA513361) | rock metagenome | isolation source: Antarctica rocks | place: Antarctica: Victoria Land, Richard Nunatak red sandstone | collected 2016-01-03 | reverse complement strand
AGCTCGACGCGGCAGAATTCTCCGGGGAGGTCGTCGCGCCGGACGCGGTCGATGGTGACCACCTCATGGCCGGCGTCGGCCACCGCGCGCACAACCCATTGACCCGCCTGACCGCTCCCACCCGTGACGACGACGCGCATCGCATTCTCCTTTCGTGCCAGCCACCAGCCCCCACACGCGTGGGGCGACCGGTCGCGTCCCGCGGGACGCCGGGTAGATCGACCACCAGCCCCCACACGCGTGGGGCGACCGCTCCAGAGCGCATGACTCCGATGCAGCCAGGTGGCTATTTCATGATGTTGGGTCCACATCGATCCGTGGCCCGCCTTCCGTACTCATCATAACACTGCGGTCCGATGGTGTACCGGGTCGCATGCGCGCATCGGAGTGACAACATCCGCTTTTGCAGGCTGGTTTTTGCCACGGGGACCGCGGGTGCCCTGTTGTCCCCAATGTACCTGTTGAAGCCATGGCTGCACTGTATGCAACCGATGGTTGCATGGGTAATGCGCTTTCAACAGGCCGTGGGATCTCGTGGTGAGCGCGGCCGCCCATTTTGGGGCAACGTGAGCATCATGATGATCGCTGCTGAGAGCCGTGGAAGATGGCTACGACGCGGCAGAGCCCTATACGGACTGTGCGGCCGAGATTGGCTCAAGCGTGACGCGGAAGTGGCCGACGCGCCGGTCGGGTTCGTCGCGATCGCGTGTGTCGTCGGCAAGGGTGAATAGGATAGCCTCCCGCGCATGCTCCTCGGCTTCGACGCGCGTATTGTCGCCGCCGCCGACGATAGTGAGCGCCGGGACACGAAAGCCCCAGTTGCCCGACTCCTCGTCGTCGTCGTATTCGACCCGCAGATCCATCGTACTCCCTCTCATATCAGCCGCCGCAACTCGTCCAACGTGTAGCCGAAACCGTCGGCGATGTCCCGCAATTGTGTATCCCCCAGGTCGCGCGAATCGTGAAAACCGCGCGGCGGGAGAAACTTACTTCCCGACGACGATGCGCACGGTATCGAAGGGAAAGTATTGCTTCCACGAGGGGTAGTAGGCGGAGACCATGATGCGGTACGCGCCGGGGTGCGCGTAGACATGCGCCACGGTCCAACCGATGGTCTTCGAGCCGTCGCCGAGCGTCCACTGCCACTCGTGTCCGATCGCTTCAGTGGGCAGCACCCGCGCCAGCGCGCCGCGATCCTCGACCAGCCGCACCGCGGCGCCAGGACGGTAGTCGATGGGAAACGCGAACATGGCCCAACCGCGCGCCGTTTGCGGGGTAAAACGAGCGTGTGATAGCACGGCGCGCTGCCCGTTGGCGTACACCGTCGGCGTGCCGTCGATGGTGCAGGCGCGGGCGGTCGCCGGGGCCAGCGGCGCGATGAGTGCGCCCACGGTCGAGACGCCGGCGGCGATGACGGTAGTGAGGACGAATGGGCGAGAACGGGATGGACGGGCCATGATGGAACCTCCCTGTTCGAGGACGGCTGTGACAGGCTATCTTTCCTCCAGCATACCGCATCATCCGCTTCTCTTGTCCGTGCCCGTCGATGTCTCGACGGCGCGTGATACAGTGTTGGCGCGCGTCAGCGACGGGACGACTGGGAGCGCGCCAACGCTGTATCACGCGGCACATCCTGTTGCTGATGGGCGCGCCTGGTCAGACTTGACACGCCTGCGTCTCTTGAGGTACGCTCGTCACACGCCGCCTTGACCGGCGAGGTGTCGCGGATAGCCGCATCGCATCGCTCTTTGGGCGTTGGCGACGCCTTGCTAGAGAGAACACGGCATGATACTGCATCCATATCCGTCCGGCTTGCGCTGGAGATAAGAAGGAGGAGTTGCATGCCCCCGTCGCCCCAAGACGACGGCCCCGCGGCCCTGTCTATAGACACGCATACGTCTCCTAGCGACGGGCACGCGCTGCCCTTGTCAATGACCGACCGCGTTGAGGAGGCTCTGGTCGTCGCTATCCTGGACGGGACCTATCCTCCGCGTGCGGCCCTGCCCGGTGAGCGCGACCTGGCGGCGCTGTTGCAGGTGACCCGTCCGACCGTGCGCGAGGCGCTGGGACGGCTGGAGCGCGACGGCTGGCTGACGATCCAGCACGGCAAATCGACGCTGGTAGCCGACTATTGGCGCGATGGCGGGCTCAATATCCTGAGCGCGCTGGCGCGGTATGGCCGCCACGCGCTTCCCGCGTTGGCGCCCCGGCTGCTGGAGGTGCTCCTTGCCCTGGCCCCGGCTTACGCCCGCGAGGCCGTCGCCCGCGACGCGGTGGGCGTGATCTCCGCGCTCGACGGCCACGCCGCCCTGCCCGACGACGCCGCGCGCTATACGGCCTTTGATTGGGCCCTGCATCGTACCCTGGCCCTGTCCGCGCACAATCCGCTCTACCCGCTGATTCTCAATGGCCTCGCGGATCTCTATGAGGAGCTGGGCCGCCTTTCCTTCGTCAACCCCGAGGCGCGGGCGTCCGCGCGGGCATTCTATGGCGCGCTGCTGACCGTGGCCAGGCACGGCAACGCCGCCGCCGCCGAGGCGGTCACACGCGTTGCCATGCGCCAGGGCCTGACCATCTGGGCGTCATCCTCGTTCGACGAGACGCCCGGCGGTCAGGGCGCCGAGGAGCGTCCGGCGGCGCGAACTGATGTGACGGGGGAGGTAGGCAAGCCGCGCGTGCGAGCCCGTCCCCGGCCCTCCGCGGATGCGGCCAGGGACATTGCCGCGGAGGGCCTATCGGCGGACGACGCGCCCGTGGAGAGCGACGACTAGCGCGGCGCCGGCTGTGATGGGCCTTCCGTGAGAGGGCGCGCCCTACGATTGTGAGGCGGCCTGACCATGAAAGGTCATGGCAGGGCACGGACCCTGAAGGGTCTCCATAGGTCCGTTATCTGACGCGCACCCGGCGTGCGTGGGGCTCTCCCGGCCGACCTTTTAAGGTCCGTCCCTGCCATGACCATTCATGGTCAGGCGGTCCGCACGCACGATCACAATCTCGGGGTGCACCCTCCGCGAGAGGGCGGGCTTGACAAGCGTCCGCGCGTCGCGTAACCTGAAGATAGATCGCGATATATCGTGATATGTCATGAAGGAGGCGCGGATGCACACGGGTCGGTTTGGTGGCTCGGACGGGCCGGACGGGCCGAATCTATTCGGCTTCTGGGGCGGGCAGGGTGACGGATATGGGCGCGGCGCGCGGGGCCGTCGCGGGCGAGGCCAGAGTAGCTTATTCAGTCCCTTTGGGCCGTTCGGCCCCTTTGGCCCGCGGCGCCGGCGCGGCAGTTGGAAATACCTGATCGCGGCCGCGGTTGCCCGCATGGCGGCCGAACGTGTCCTGCGCGGCGTGGCCAGAGGTGAGTTTCGCCCTGGCCGTCGCCGCCGTCGTTCGCGCGACCCCTGGTTCGGAGCCTCGTCGTCCTGGCGTCCCTGGTGGCGTCGCGACGATCTTGCCAAGCAGCGGGCGCGCCGCGCCGAGCGCATGATCGAGCGCGCCAGGGGCGACCGTGGGCGCGATGACGACGATGGGGATCAAAACCAGGAACCTACACAGAAAAGGGAGGGTTGGATGCCTCGTTTCGATAGCCCCTTCGGTGGGGCAAAGGGGCCGCGCGGCCGTCGCTTCGACCGCGGCGACGTGAAGTATCTCTTGCTCGACCTGCTGCGCGAAGGACCGCGCCACGGCTACGACATGATCAAGGAACTGGAGAAGCGGTCCGGTGGCTTCTATACTCCCAGCCCCGGGTCGGTCTATCCCACGCTGCAGATGCTGGAGGACCAGGGACTGGTCACCTCGACGACGATCGATGGTAAGCGCACCTATCGCCTGACCGACGCGGGCTATACCTTCATTGAGGAGCGGCCCGAACGCACCGACGACGTGCGCGAGCGCGCCTCCCAGGCCGAGCCCGGGGACGAGGTCCGCGATACGATCCACTCGGTGGGCCGCGACGCCGGCGACCTGGCACGCTCACTGCGCGACGCCATCCGCTCACGCACGCCCGACACGCGGCAGATCAACGAGATTCGCGACGTGATCGGCGAAACGCGCCGCCGCATCGAGACTATCCTGGCCGAGCGCCGCGAGGCCGAGCGCAACGATCGCGACCGTGACCGCGACAAGCCGACCACGGTCTAACACAGAGGCACGGGCGCAAGAGGGGCGGAGCGGCCGCGCGTCTTTGAGACGCGCGGCCGCTCCGCCCCTCTTACGCCGATGAGGGGGCCACCAGTACACGTTGGCCGACATATCTTGGCGGTGTGTGTGGGCGGCCGAGACACTTCAGTGTCCGTGGTTTGCCATGCGACTTCAGTCGCAGGCCGCCGTGGGAACGCAAACTTAATGACGCCAAGCTGTACTGGTCCGCGGCAGTTGCAAGGGGCGGTTTTTTGGGACGCCGGCTTCCGCCGCGTTGCCAGCTGGCATCCCCGGGCGTCTTGGTCACCCTTGTTTCCCCTTGCCCCTCGCGGGAGGGTGTGGGAAATGTGGAGCGAATCGTATGTCCAATGGCGATGATGCGCGACAACAGGTACCATGCGGTTAAGAGCATCAGACGAGGATGGACGACCGAACGGCTAAAGGTGGGTACGCTTTGCTAAGAAGGGCCAGGGTTGGTCGCGTCCTCGCGACCAGGACGCCAAAAGGCGCTGGTCGTGCTCCGGTCGAGGTTATTGCCCCGACGGGCAGGAGCGGACAGGAGCGGACGGGAGGGATGGCTACGGGCGCGCCGCGCTCACCTGGCAGCCCCACGGCGAACACGGGTATGGGCGATGGCATGACACGAATCGGGAGCCGCCGGCAGCGTCTCAAACGCTACCTCTTCCAACGTCTGGCTGTCGTGGTCGCGCTGCTGATCGTGTTCTACGCCACGTCGCTGCATGGGCTCGGTACGCGCACGGTCGTGCTGGCCGGGTTGCTCGTGCTGGCCCTGTACTGGTTGTTCCGGGATGCGCTATGATTCACCCGTGATGGTCTCAATACTCACCGCCCCCCCTCTTGCGAAGACACTTGCCGCGTTCACGCCATCACCGTGGAGGCAGCGGGTATGATCTCCGACGACCTGCTTCTTCCGGTGCTCCTGTGTGAGTTGGGGGAGCGCCTGCTGTCCATGCGCGAGATGCTGACGCAGCCATCGGTCGCGGCCAAGCCCCAGGCGCGCGCCGTCGCGGCCGTCCTGGCGCGTGGCCTTGATGCCCTGGAGGATCGCATCCAGCGCGAGGTTCTGGACGCGGCGGACGTGTTCGAGCCAGCCGCCTCGGAACAGCAGCGCGCCGCGCTATCCCGCTCCCTTGCCATCCTGGCCGATTGCGGCCGGGCCTTACAGGTGCTGCACGCGCGGTTGGGCTTGCTCGACATGCGTGGAGATGTCGCGCCGGTCGATATCTTCCTGCGCAAACTGCGCGAGGACATGGAAGCGGCGCCTCTGGACCCCGGCCCCGCTTCTCAGGGACGGCTACCCACCTTGCCCTCGCCCACCGTCGTGCTGGCCGATGACTACGACGCGCTCGACGATGACGTGGCGACCCGGCTGTATGCCGACCTTGCTGCTGTCGATGCCGGTCTTGCCGCCGACGTCGGCTCACTCGACGAGCCGATCATCGCCTTGCCGCGCCTGGAAGCGGCCGATCCTCTGTCCTGGCCGCTGTTGCTGGGCACGCTGGCGCGGGCCTACGTACACGATCGGCGCGAACGGAGCGATCCGGCCGGTATCCATCGCCGCGCCCTCCGCGGGTGGCGCGAGAGCGATATTCTTGTTGGCCCTGTCGCCGCGGTCTGTCTGGGTGGACCGGCGGTTTTCGCCGTACGTTCCGCGATGGCGCTCCTGTTCACGTCGGCGGATACTCCCGCAAGGCCGCCGTCGGATTGGTCCATTGAGATCGCCGCGAGGGCCTGCGCGGGGGGGCTCGAGGACGCGCCAGACCCCTCTCAGGCGCCGGCGGCGGGCATCGTGTCCACCTATCACGGTCTGCTTTCCGCGCGCGACGAGGCGTTGGGCCTTGCCGTATCGTCCGGCCCGGGCGGCTACGCCCCCGACGATCCAGCGCGGCCCTGGGTCGAGTTGGGCCTGCCGCGGCCGGATGTGCCGACCGCGGCGGAGACGGCGGACCTGCTGGACAAGCTCGTGGCCGGGACGCCCATCAACGCTATCGCTCCGCCCGTACCGGACGACTTTGTGCAGCGCCTGGAGCGCATGGACAGCGCGCGCGACTTCTACGACCTGATCGCCCCGCTGGGCGAGCGGCCGGCCTCGCTCGCCGCCATCCTGGGCGTGGGCTGGCTGTATAAGGCGCACTACAGCTACCCGCTCTTCCGCGACCTGCTGCGCGACCGGCGCGCGTTGCGGCCGGTCCTGGAGCTGTACCGGCCACACCTGCTGCAGCGCAACGACATCCTGTTGCAGTCGATCGAGGCCGCGCACGTGCAGGGCATCTTTACCCGCGCCGCCGAGGGGACGCGGCAGGCGGGGCAGGCAGGGCAGAGTTCGGTGCGGATAGTTGAGAGCGAGGAGGGAGAGGACGGGCTATGAGCATCCTGAACGAGCGCGAGATTTTGCGCCGCCTGTTGGTGGAGCGCGACGTGGTCATCACGCCCATCGTCGATCTGGCCACGCAGCTCGGCCCCACCTCGCTCGACGTGCGGCTGGGCACGCGCTTCCAGGCGCAGAAGCGCAGCGCCCTGGCCTACGTCGAGCCGCTGCAGGACCCCGAGGCCGTGCGTCGTGACGTGGCCGAATATACCAGCGACTACACCGTGCTGCCGACCGAGCCCTACGTGCTGCACCCCGGCGAGTTCGCCCTGGCCAACACGCTCGAGTTTATCCGCCTGCCCGCCGACCTCGCCGTACGCCTGGAAGGGCGCAGCAGTTGGGGCCGCGTGGGGCTGCAAATCCACTCTACGGCCGGCTTCGTCGATCCTGGCTTTGCCGGCACGATCACCTTCGAGCTCTCCAACATCGGCAAAGTGCCCATCCCGCTCTATCCGGGCCTGCGCATCGGGCAACTCAGCTTCTACACCAGCGACCGCAGCGTGATCCCCTATCGCGCCAAGCGTTACACCAAATACGCGGGCAAGGTCACGCCCGTCGGCAGCGCCTTTTACCAGGACCCCGAGTACGGCTATATCCGACGACAGAAGGAGCGCGAGGATGCGCGTCGTCCCCCCGTATAGGCGGCTGGGTCAGGCGCTGCCGCGGCGTATGCGCTGGACGCGGCAGCGCCCGCCCACGCGGCGGCGCGTCCCCCGGCTGTACCGCCCGGAGGGGCGGCGTATCGTGCGCCCCTCGGCGCGCGTCAGCCTGCTGCACCTGGCCTCGACGGTCGGCCTGATCGTGGTGGTGTGGGCCATCGGCACGCTCTTCCAGACCTTTTTCGCCGCGCGCGTCTACCCGCACATCACCATCGATCACGTCCCGGTCGGCGGCATGACGCGCGAGGACGCCATCGCCGCGCTGAACGACACCGAGACGGCCCGCGTGCATCAGCCGATCTTCGTGCGGGTGGGCGCCCAGAACTTTCAGGTGACCCCGGCGCGGTTCGGCACGCGCTACGACGTCGTCGCGGCCGTGGATCGTGCGCTGGCGTTTGGGCACGCGGGGACGCCCCTCGTCGATGGCTGGAGCGAGGTCTCGACCATCGCGCGGGGCGCCAACCTGCCCCTCACTGGCACGTACGACCGGGGAGCCATCGTGCGCTTCTTGGACAATGTCGAGCGCAAGACCCATGTTGCGCCGCTCAGCGCCGTCGTCGGCGTGCGCGGCGTCCAGCCGGTCATCCTGCGCGACCCCATGCCGGGGCAGCGACTCGACGTGGCGGGCGCCATGGCGACGCTGAGCCGCGTCGTCGACACGCACGACGCGGCGGCGGTCACGCTGCCGCTGCTCCAGGCCAACTCGGCCCTGGGCTACCCCGAGGCCAACGCGGCTCTGGCCCAGGCGCGCGCCCTGCTGGCCGCGCCCATCACCTTCCAGTACACCGCGCAGAACAGGTGGAATCTGACCCCGGACAACATTGCGCGCCTGCTCAGCTTCACCCCGCAGTGCCGGGCCCAATCGTGTCGTTTTATCCTCTCCATCGACGCCGCCAGGCTGGCGCAGACCTTCCAGCGCGGCGGCGTGTCCCGGGCCGTGGAGAGCCCGCCATCGCCGGCCACGTACCAATTCTACTTCTCGTCGAACGGCCCAGTTGTGAACGTGGTGGCCGATAGCAGCGGTACCATCATCAACACGGTCAGCGCGGCCAACCTGGTCCTCCAGCAGGCGGCGATTCCGCCGGGCTCGCCGCGCGTGGTCACTCTGCCGACAAATACGACGCACGCCTCGTTCACGACGCAGGACGCGGAGAACTTGAACTTCGCGGTGAACGTCGGGAGCAGCGCCAGCACCGATGTCCTGTCGCCGGCGCGCACGTCCACCTTGGGCGCGGCCCAGCTGCACAACCTCGACGTGGCGGGCAGTCTGGTCAACACACGCCAGGCGCCGCCCGTGGTGCAGCCGGGTCAGACCGTCGACCTCTCCGCGCTGGTGGGGCCGCTCGACGCGACGAACGCCTACAGCGCCGGCCTCAACACCGTCGACGCGCACAACATCACCGGCATCAACGGCGGCGTGGAGCAATTCGCCTCCGCCGTGCTGGCCGCGGCCTACGACGCCGGCCTGCCCATCGTGCAGCGTGACCACTACCCGTACCTGACCGTTTTTACCCCGCCGGGCCTCGACGCCGTCCTCGGCGATCCGACCCCGACCCCGACCCCGACCCCGACCCCGGCGACGGCGCGCAAGGGCGCCAGGGGCCGGCCTGTCCATGTGCCGGACCTGGTGTTCCGCAACACGACCGGCCACGCCCTCCTGATCCAGGTGTACATCGACAGCAGCCAGACCGTGCGCGGCGTCTACCTCTTCAACGCCCGCGGCTACGCTCCCGCGCGCCAGCAGTCCGCCGCTGGCTACGACGTGACCGACAACGGGGGGCCGCTGATCACCCTCAACCCCGACGGCAGTGTCGATGTGGTCCGTTCGCGCACCATCACTGTCAACGGCCGTAGCACGACCGACAGCATGAGCGGCCACTACACGTCGCTCGATCCATGATAGCCGTTAGCTAGTGGTTGGCAGTGAGATCGTACCTACACCCAGAAGCTAACGGCTAATTACTAACGGCTAACGGCTTGTTATAATGAGGATGCGATGGGCGGTGGCGCAATGGTAGCGCAACTGACTTTGGATCAGAAGGCTGCAGGTTCGACTCCTGCCCGCCCAGCTCTTGATGTACGTGTGAAATGCCCGATGCAGTGATCTCCTTCGGTCGCCGCGCCGGGTATTTTTGCAAGATTTTTGCAAGGTCATCCGTGGACGGCGTTGGATCCTCCTCCGGGAGCGTGATCGCCTGGGCGAGCAGCGCCAGGGCCTGTGCACGCTGGCCGCTCTGCACATGCCGGTAGACTTTCATGGTGATGCTCGGGTCGCTATGGCCAAGGGCTTCGCTCGCGGCTTTGATATCCGCCCCCGCGTCGATCATCAGGCTCGTCGCTGTATGCCGCAGATCGTAGACGCGAATGCGCGACACGCCTGCCTGTTGGCATAGGTGCTGGAAGCGCCGCTGCGTGTTGCGGTGGTCGATGGGCGTGCCTACCTCCGTGGTGCAGACGAGCCCTGAGTCGATCCACTGTGCGTTGGCCACGGTCTGCATAGTCTGTTGGTGCGCGCGGTGCGCGCGTAGCCGTTGCACCAGCGACTCCGATAGGTAGAGCGTGCGCGTCCCCGCAGGGCTCTTTGTCTGCTCGCTCTCAAAGGTCTTGCCGCACACAGTGGGGCGCGCCCGCTCGACGCGCACCGTGCCCGCGTCCAGATCGACCGATGCCCACTTCAGGCCAGCGATCTCCGAGGGGCGCATGCCGAGATAGCACGCGAGATGCCAGTAGGGCGCATAGATGTCCCGATTGGCGACGGCCAGGAAGCGATGGACCTCATCAGACGTCCATGCCTTGCCCTCGCGCGGAACATGGGCGGGGGCTGTGGTGCGGGAGACGGGGTTGAGCGCGATGTGCCCCAACCGCATGGCCTCGTTCAGCGCGATGCTGAGCACGGTGCGGGCCTTCCGCGCCGTCGCGGCTCGCGGCAGGCCGTCGATCCATCGCTGCACCTGACCAGGCGTCACCTTGCTAAGCATGGTGCCCGCGAGGGGCGTGTCCGCGATGGTGTGGTTGATGAGCCACGCGTAGTTGGTCACCGTGATGGGCCGTGCGCTGCGAGATTTCCGGTGCAGCCATTCGCCGAGGTACTCGCCCAGCGTGGTCTTGCCCGTTGTCCCCGTCATGCCTTGCGCGATCGCTGTCTCCCAGGCCTTCGCGGCCCTCTTCGCCTCCGTCTTGGTCGCGAAGGTCCGCGACTCCTGGATCGGCTTGCCATTCTGCTGGTAGCCGGTCACGACGCGGACACGGTACGCCGTCGTGCCGTCTTTCCTCTTGTACTCGCTGAAATGTGCCATTGGGTCCTCCTTTGCGATCCGGTGCGCTGGCGTCTAGCGCCCTCATCGCATCTGCGGTGTTGCCGTCGCATCCACCTGAGCCAGGCGTTCAACGGCGTCGCGCGAAACGAGCACGCGTCGGCCGAGCCTCACGGAGGGTAACTGCCCGCTGTGCACCATCTCCCAGCACAGGGTCGTACCAACGCCCAGAAGGCGCGCGGCCTGGGGAACCGACAGCAGCAGGGGTTGCTGATCGTGATCGCGCTGGGGCATCCCTGCGCGCGTCGTCTTTGCAGTGTACATCCTCTCGCCTCCTTCCACTGGGCCGCATGGCCAGTCTGATGATGTGTCGCAGCGT
>JAABUX010009768.1_pt1 | contig 10816 bp, 10 predicted proteins | sample 5561851 | NCBI WGS metagenome assembly JAABUX01 (sample SAMN10711883, study PRJNA513361) | rock metagenome | isolation source: Antarctica rocks | place: Antarctica: Victoria Land, Richard Nunatak red sandstone | collected 2016-01-03 | reverse complement strand
GCGGGGGCTGGCCGCGCCGCGCCGGTCGCCATCGACGCGCGCGCGCATGGGCTGGACCGCGCTGTACATGCGACGACGCAGGATGGGTCTGCCGCCGGCCTGGACATCGATGTGCATGTGACAAAGCAGGATGGGTCGGCCGCTGATAGGTACATCGATGTGCATGTGACGACGCAGGATAGACCTCCCGCTGGCGCGCACGCGGACAGCGCGCCACCGAACCCGGTGGAGGGATCGTGAGGGCGACAGTGATGCGTGCGCGGCGCTCTCGGCCCATAGCGTGCCCGCGTGGCACATCCAGCCATGCGGTGCGATTCCGCCGTTGACGCCGCCCTGCATCCCGATCGCGTGCGTCCCGGCCTGGAGCTAGCGTTCAAGCGCGCCGACGCCGCGCGCGACGCCGTCTGAGGACGTCCACCCGGCGGCAGAGTCCCGCGCTATGAGAGGCTGCTGAGGGCAGCATAGAGGCCACCGGGTGGTGCGGACACGCACCGGTCGGCGGGAAGAGGAGGACACGCTATGGGACACCCCGTCCCCGCGACGACGAGGAGCATGACGGAACAGGTGCGGATCAAACGCGCCTACGAGCCAGCGGACGATGGCGATGGCTACCGCGTGCTGGTGGACCGCCTGTGGGCGCGCGGCGTCAGTAAGGAGAAGGCCCATCTCGACGCCTGGATGAAGGAGATCGCGCCGTCGACCGAACTGCGCCGCTGGTTTGGTCACGACCCCGCGCGCTGGGACGAGTTCGAGCGCCGTTACCGGGTTGAACTCGCCGAGCCGGAGCGCCGTCAGCTCGTCGAGGCGTTGGCGGAGCGAGCCACACACGGACCGGTCACACTCATCTATGGCGCCCGCGACACCGCGCACAACGAAGCCGTCGTCCTGTGCGCGGTCGTGAGCGCCGCACGCGTGACACATCAGAAGGACGCCGGTCAATGACACACATGGCACGCCGGTTCCCCGTCTGGATACGGCCACGCGCTGGATCAACGTGCGCGTCATCGTGTTCCTCATGGACGCCGGCGCCCACCAGATACGGGGAGCATACCTCCGGCTGTACGGGAACGAGCACTGCACGCCGGGGACGGCGTGGCGTGGCCAACATGGCTGGCCATACCAGCGGCGACCGGCTCGCGCACACGCTGAAAGACACCATCGCCTGGGACTACCAGCAATCAGTCACGCACCTGCGCAGCTGGAGGGTGGTGTAGCCAGCCGCACGTCACGCCGGCAGCGACCCAAAAGACCTGTGCACGCGCCCGTAGACGCGTGGAGAACCGTGACCGTATCAGCGCCTGATGTGGGCGCGGAGCTATCCAGCATCAGCAAAGGACACCGTGAGTATGAAGGACACCATGAGTATGGATACCACCCCCGTCAAGGACACCGCCCTCGTCAAGAACACCGCCTCGATCGACGTCATCGCCCGGGCCCTCGGGGATCATCGCGACCTGCTCGACTACCAGCCCAAGGTCGCCAAGGCGGGGCTGCACCTCCCCGGCCCGGACTTCCTGGATCGGGTCTTCGTGGGCTCGGACCGCTCCCCCCAGGTGCTACGCAGCTTACACCAACTCTACGGCGGCGGCCGGCTCGGCGGCACGGGGTATCTGTCGATCCTCCCCGTCGATCAAGGGGTCGAACATTCCGCCGGCGCCTCCTTCGCGGCCAACCCCCTCTATTTCGACCCGGCCAACATCGTCACGCTGGCCATCGAGGGCGGCTGCAACGCCGTGGCCTCCACCTTCGGCGTGCTGGGCGCGGTCGCGCGTCAGTACGCCCACAAGATCCCCTTCATCGTCAAGCTCAATCACAACCAACTCCTGACCTACCCGAACACGTACGACCAGATCCTGTTCGGCACGGTGCGCGAAGCCTGGAACATGGGCGCCGCCGCCGTGGGCGCCACGATCTACTTCGGGTCGCCCGAGTCGTCCCGGCAACTCCAGGAGGTCGCGGTCGCCTTCCACGAGGCGCATCAGCTGGGCCTGGCGACGGTGCTCTGGTGCTACCTGCGCAACCCGGCCTTCAATCACGACGGCACGGACTACCACCTCGCGGCCGATTTGACGGGCCAGGCCAATCATCTTGGCGTCACCATCGAAGCGGACATCATCAAGCAGAAGCTGCCCGAGACGAACGGCGGCTTCACCGCGTTGAAATTCGGCAAGACGAGCAGCACGGTGTACCGTGACCTCACGTCCGACAACCCCATCGACCTGACGCGCTACCAGGTCATGAACTGCTATATGGGGCGGGCCGGGTTGATCAACTCGGGCGGGGCCTCAGCGGGCGACACCGATCTGACTGAGGTCATCTACATGGCGGTGGTCAACAAGCGCGCGGGGGGCACGGGCCTGATTTCCGGCCGCAAGGCGTTCAGTCGTCCCATGGATGACGGCGTGCGCCTGCTCCATGCCATCCAGGACGTCTATCTCTGCCCTGACGTCACCGTGGCGTAAACGAAACGGCCTGACGACAGCGTGGCGGTGGGGTCCGGCACGACCGTCCTGTCGCCAGCGCGTCGGTAGTCGAACGTCCGGATGGCGTGAGGCGGTGCGGGCGACAGACCGCGTCCGCGCACGTCGGATACGGTCTGCGGCCAGCACAGGAGGAGCCGCGAGGGTCGGGATCGGACCAATCAACGACCCCGGCGCTAAAAGCGTGGGGTCTCCGGGGAGTGTACGGTGAGGCGCCTGTGGTGAGGGATGTCGTTTCGTCTTTGCGTCCACTTGTGCGCGACGTCGCCCGCGTGGATCGCGCGAAGATCGCGTGGGTGACGCCCCTGCGCAACGCGGTTGGCACGGTTGCTCCACTCGCTGCGGGGGTGGCGACGGGGCATCCGCTCGTGGGCCTCGCCTTGACACTCCACATGGCTCAAGCCGTGGGGTTCTTGGTTCGGCGATCGTTGCATCGTGGTCCGGAGGCGCTGATGTCTGACACAATCTCCCCAAGCGTGACTTTCCGCGTGCCCCGCGGTAGAGACGCCGTTAGACGTCCTGGTGGCCCCCGAAGGAGCCTCCGCAGAGGGGACCCCGCCTACCACTATACCACGCACGGGCGCCCACGCGCGCCCGCCTTGTCGGCGGATACGTCTTCTATCCCACGACTAAAGCTGCGGGTTTTACGCCGATTTCTTTAAGCATCGGCGCGCTCAACGTCGCCTTCTCCGATCGACCCGGCCCCTATCGCGTGCGGGCCGGCCAGATGGTGCTGGTCAGCCTCATCAGCGCCGTGTCTCTGTTCGTCGGCGGGACCACGGGGGGCGATCGACGGCCTGGCCCTGGCGCTCGCCGCGCTCTGGGGCTTCGGCGGCGGCCTGCTCGTGGCGCTGGGTCCGGCGTCCACGCAGATTGGCCTCACCAGCATGGTCATGCTGGTCGTGTTCGCCGCGCAGCCGCTTAGCCCTACCGCCGCGGCGGAACAGGCGGGGTTGATCCTGGCGGGCGGCCTGCTCCAAACCCTGCTAGCGGTGGCCGCGTGGCCGGTGCGGCGCGACGAACCCCAGCGCGTCACCCTGGCCGCCCTGTGTCGGCAGCTCGCCGCCGACACGCGTGCGTCGCGGGGGCCGGATAGCCCACCGCTCGCCACCGCCGCGCTCACGGACGCCCGCGCGACGGTGACCGGGGCGGGCAGCGACCATAGCGCCGTGGGGGAAGCGCTGCGCACGCTGCTCGACGAGGCCGAGGGCATCAACCTCGCGTTAGTCGCCCTGGACGACACGCGCCACCGGCGGCGCGACACGGTGGGCCAGGGAACGCCGCCGCGCCGCATTGACGCGGTCATGAATGCGGCCGGCGACGTGCTGGCCATGCTCGCGGAGGGGCTGGACACGGGCCGCGCACCGACCGACACGGACGCGCCGCTCCAACGCATCGCGGCGTCCGCGCGCGCCTTGTGGAGCCAGGCCACGCACGCCTTGCGGAGCCAGGCCACGCACGCCTTGCGGAGCCAGGCCACGCACGCGGCGGATGGCGTCCAACGGACACGCGCCGCCGCCGTGCTGGCAGGGGTCGAGGCCCTGGCCGGCCAACTCCGCGCCGCCGTGGAGAGCGCGACACACGCCATCACCGGTGATGAGGAGGCCGCCGTCCGCCTGCACGCACCACGACCGCCGGCGCTACGGCTACGCGCGCCGGTGTCTATCCTACGCGCCAATCTCACGCTGCGCTCGGCGGCGTGCCGCCACGCCGCACGCCATGGCGTAGGGCGCGGGTGCCCGCCGCCGCCATGACGAGCAGACCGGCCAAGCCCGCGACGACGTTGATGCCCAGGCCCACGACCATGAGTGGTCGTGTCGGCGCCATAGCGACCCAAACAATCCCCAGGACACAGAGCGGCACGCAGATGACGGCGCCGCGCCAGAAAAGACGCCAAGCGGCTGCGGTGCGCCCGTTGCCGCGATACACGTAATAGCGACCGAATAGAGTGGCGACGATTGTCGCCCCCAAGAATTCGAGCAGCAGTCCCTGTGGCGTCGGAAGCCCAGGACGACGCAGCCCGCCACGTTGATGAGGACGACGCCAAGGGGGAACGCACCGCGGTCGCGCGAACGGACGACACGGCCGACGCCATAGCGGCAGGCGGCGCCCGCCCCGCCCCCGGCGACGACGGCCAGGATCAGCAGGAGCGTCATGGTGCGCCCCCGGCCGCCGTGTCCATTATCCATAAAGGCCAGCCTGGGCCGACAGGCGCAGGGTGGAGCAGTGCAGGACTGACGTTCACTTCGGGCTCCTCATCGCATGGTTTCTCGGGCTCCTCATCTCACGGTTTCTCCTTGCTACGCGGACTCCGCGCGGTCCTCAGTCTCGATGGCGCCCATGTCCGCCCGCGCGCCGCGGGCACGCCGTCGCCCGCGCGCGTCGAGCTGCCCGACCAACTCCCGACCCGTCGCGATGCCAGCGCGTACGGCGAGCACACCGCCGCCCACGCTCGCCGCGAGGTAGACGAGTCCCACGCCCCAGCGCGCGTCCTGGGCCAGCAGCAGATCGGACCCCCAGGCGAACGTGCTGAAGGTGGTGAAGCCGCCGAGCACGCCCACGGCCAGGAACAGGCGCGCCTCGGCCCGCAGCAGCCCCGCCTCGTCGGCCAGCACGAAGATCAGGCCCAGCGCGAACGCGCCCAGCGCGTTGGCGATCAGCACGGGCACGGGGAGCACGCCACCCCACGAGGCGCCCCACGCCAGCAGCGCGGCCCGCAGACTAGCCCCGACGCCACCCCCCACGAAGACGATCAGCGGTCGTCGCATCGCTCCTCTCCCTACACCAGACGCCCGATAACCGCCCCGGCCACCGCAGCGAGCAGCCCCAACGCGACCGAGCCCAGCAACGCGGCGGCGGCCAGGCGGCGCGCGCCATCGTGATAGAGGAGCACCCCCTCCAGGGCATAGGTGCTGAAGGTGGTATAGCCACCTAAGTAGGTGTTGCTAAGTTCGTGCAACCCGAACAGGCTGCACGAGGTACGCATCTAGGCGTGCCGGCCGTGCAAGAACTTACCAGTGTCTACTTAGCCTGAATTATTCATGAGGTTGCCACACGGGGTCCCGTGCGCTATGGTCGAGATATTCAACGTCTCATCATTGCGAGGAGGACCCCGTGTCACCACAGTCTGCCACACCCGCCTACACGTTCGCCACATCCACCGCCCTCGCCCTGGAAGCCACCTTCGATGGCGGTCGCCTGACCTCTGATGGGGGGCTGCCCTGGCTCGCCGAAGCCGAGGAAGCGATCGGCATTTGCCGCGCCTTGGCCGCCTGCGTCCCCGAGTGGCGACGCGCCCACATCGACCACTCCCTCGAGGCGTTGACGCGCCAGCGGGTCTTCGGCATCGCCTGCGGCTACGAGGATCAGAACGATGCCGACCCCCTGCGCGCCGACCCCTTGCTCAAACTCGTCTGTGGTCGCCGACCCGAGAGCGACGCCGACCTGGCCAGCCAGCCGACGCTGTCGCGCTTTGAGAACGCGGTGGGGCGCCACGCCTGCCGGGCGCTGGCCCACGCCCTGCTCGGTGTGTACCTGCGCGCACGCGAGCGCGACGGCCGTCCCACGCACATCGTCCTCGACATCGACCGCACCGACGACCCCACGCATGGGGCGCAGGAGGGGACGGCCTACCACGGCTACGATCGCCAACATATGTACCACCCCCTGCTCGTGTTCGACGGCGAGACCGACCAGCTCGTCGTCGCCCTGGTGCGCCCCGGCAACGCGCACGCCAGTCGCGGCGTGCTCAACGTCCTGCGTGTCCTCATCCGCGCGATGCGCGCGCGCTGGCCCGGCGTCACCGTCGAAATCCGCGCCGATGGCGGCTGCGCCGTCCCCGCCCTCTACGATTTCTGCGAGCGCGCGGATAGCGGCTTCACCATCGGCCTCATCCCCAACCCGCGCCTGCACAAGATCGCCGCGCCCCTGCTCGCCCAGGCCAAGGAGGGGCGCGCCGCGACCGGCGAGACGATCCGCCGCGTGAGCGAGACACCCTATCAGGCGGAGTCCTGGAGCCGGGAGCGCCGTGTCGTCTACAAGGCCGAAGCCCTGGACCAGGGGCCCCACACCCGCTTCGTCGTCACCACGCGGACCGACCCACCCGCGGCCCTCTACGACTGGTACGTCGATCGCGGCGAGGCCGAGCTCTGGATCAAGGATTTCAAGCGTGCCTGCATCGCTGACCGCCTGAGTGACCACCGCTTCTGGGCCAACCAGTTCCGCCTCTTGCTCCATGCCGCCGCCTACTGGCTCCTCGACACGCTACGGCGTCGCTTGTGCGCCCAGGGCTCCCCGTCGCTCCAACTCGACACGCTGCGCCTGCGCCTGCTCAAGGTCGGCGGTCGTGTCCGCGAACTGGCCACACGCATCCGCCTCCACCTCGCCAGCAGTCACCCCGGTCAGCCCCTCTGGGACCTCCTCGCCGTCTCGTTTGTCCTTCGTGAATAATTCAGGCTAGGAACCCGGTCTCCAGGAGCGCGGCCGGGAGGGCCAGGTCGCGGTGCGTCAGTGCCAAAAGGGTGGAAACCAGGCCCAAGGCGAAGCACCCCGTCACGTTGATGAGGACCGTACCCAGGGGGAAGGCTCCCGCGTAGCGCGCCCCGACAACACGGCCGAGGCCGTAGCGGCACGTCGCGCCGGCGCCGCCACCGATAAAAACAGCGAGCAGCGTGAGCCCCGTCATGATGGATTACCCGCGCCGTGTGTGCTCGCTACGATCCGCCCCTCCATGTGTCGTCCCTCCCCATAAAAAAAAGCCCCTAACACGACCACACCTGGTCTGTTAGGAGCCATCAGCAGATCCTCTGCGGTTTCGGCACACCCCTGAGGGGCGCCGCGGCGGCCTCCATCGCCTTGCTGATACACAGTAGCACGGACCATGCCGGGCTCACGTCACCCCTTCTATGAGGAGCCAGCCATCATGCAGTCTACCGCCCTGCCGCCCCTGCTGACCGATTTACCCGCCGATGACCGCGCGCGTCTGCTCGACGACGAGGCCTTGCGCCACTTGCCGGCCGTGTTCGCCGCCGTGCCCGACCCACGGGGGCGGCAGGGGCGCCGCTACCCCCTCCCGTTCTTGCTGACCTGCCTCGTCGCGGCCTTGCTCTGCGACTGCAACTCGACCGCCGCGATCGGCCAGTGGTGCATTGAGCGCCGCGCCCTGCTCGCCCGCCACTTTCCCCACCAACGGGCGCATACCCCTACCGGCGCGCTCTACCGCTGGCTGCTCCCCCGCCTGTCCGTCGCCGAGTTAGAGTGGGCGCTGGCCTCCTGGGTGCGCCAGACGCGACCGATGCGCGACCGCGAACCGCTCGCCCTCGACGGCAAGGTGGTGCGCGGAGCCCTGACCATCACCCAACCGGCCCCCCACCTGCTCTCGGTGTCCACCCACCAGACCCACGAAACCCTCATCCAGATACGCGTCAGCGATAAGACCAACGAGATCCCCGTGGCGCAGGCCCTTCTCCCGCACCTACCCCTGCGTGGCCGCGTCGTCACCGCCGACGCGCTGCACACGCAGAGCGCGCTCGCCCAGGTGATCCGGGATCAGGGGGGAGACTACGTCCTCTGTGTCAAAGGCAACCAGCCGCGCCTCTACGCGGAACTGGCCTGCTATTTCGACGACCCGCAAGCGACTGCGGTGAGCGCGACCACGCTCGACCGCCGCCGTGGCCGCACCGAAACGCGCACCCTGCACGTCACCACCCGTCTGAACGCCTACCTGACGCGGTACTTTGCCTTCCCCCGCCTGCGCCAGGTCGCCCGCCTCATCCGTACGGTCCGGGAAAAAGGCCGCACTCGCACCGAAACCGTCTACCTGATCACCAGCCTGACGCCTCGACGGGCCGACCCGTTCCGCTTGCTGGCGCTGATCCGGGGTCATTGGAGTATCGAGAGCCGTCACTGGGTCCGCGACGTGACCTTTGGCGAGGACCGCTCCCGCCTGCGCGGCGGCCACGCCCCCCAGATCATGGCCGCCCTGCGCAATCTCGCTCTCACCCTCATCCGCCGTACCGGGGCCACCGAGATTGCCGCGTATCGGCGCCACTTAGCCGCCCACCCCGCCAAGGCTCTCCGTTTACTTGAGTCCAACGTCCGCTCTCGCCAATAATTTTCAGACCCTACCCCGTAGCCCGGTCACGCCCCCGCACGTAGCGGGCCGCAGCGCAGAGAGACGGCAAAGGGTCTGCCTCTGCCGACGGAGCGTCCTCACGGGGCATGCGCAGGGCCCCAACGCCTCGTTCCACCGCCTCTCTGACCGCGAGCCACGTCCCACCGCCAGCCGGGACGGGCAGCGGGCGGTTCCGTTGGGTCTGCTGACGTGACCTGTTATGGCCGACAGACCTTCAGGTGAGGCGCGCCGATCCTGGCTTTTTTGGCCGATGTGACAGCCTTGGGCCTTGGAAGGGGCAGGGCATCGATGCGAACGAGCGCGCGAAACGAACAGCTTTCAGGCGCATCAACAGAACCCAACGGAACCTCCGCGACCACACCTGATCGCTTTGGATGCGCCAGAATTCAGCATCAGTGGTGGTCGAAAGCAAAGGACCGATGCCCTTTGTCACAGAACCTACCTATGGGTCGCTATTTTATGACAAAAGCGTCATAATTTCGGCGTTCTTTAGTCAGTAGTAGCTTACGGAGAGCATGATACGCTAGAGGAGTAACGGCTACGGTGGAGATAAATGGGGCGTCTCCATCGCGGCCTTTACGTTTTTTTAGGCTGCTCTTATGACTCGTTCTCGTCAGCCGTATGGGATGCGGCGCCCGCTTATAACCGTCAGAATACGCCCGCGTCAGCGGTCGCCGACGATAATATGGGTGGCATGGGCGAGATCCGTTCTAACCGGCATTCTGGGGTTATGGGAAAAGACCGGTGAGTGTTGATCACACCGACCCGTCGGCAGACGCTCACGACGTCTCGTCGCTCCGTCGCTGACCCAACGCCGAGCGCACACTATAGCGACTAACCCGGTCCACGGCGATCACGACTATGCCCGAGACGACAGATAGCGAAAGGCAGGCGCCCCATGGCAAACCATCTCGACCCCATGCGCAGCACCGGCGGATCGAGGGCGGACGACACAACGACGGATGCGATCCTCGCCGTCATCGCGGTAGAGGAGCCCCGCATCTGCACGGCCGCTCAGGTGGCCCGCGCCATCGGTCTTGGGCTCAGCGGTGCGGTGGCGCAGCGTCTGTTGGAGGAGTTGGTGGAGCAGGGGTTACTCGACCGGCTCGGGATCGGCCACGGTGCCGTGTACACACTCAGCGGGATGGACTGACCGCGTGGCCTGTCCCTGCTCGCTATGTCGCGCGGCGCTGGCCGTCCAGGTACGCGTGCAGCCACGCCGGCGTCGTCAGGCGCATGATACGCGGCCCCACCATCATCGTCACCGTTGTGAGGCGGCCGGTCTGCGCTGCTCGATACAAGGCGCCTGAGGTCTGTAGGCCGGCCAACCTGCTGGCTTGCGCAAGGGTCAGGTAGTCACTGTCTACGATCACGTCCGTGCGTGGCCTCCATCGTTACGGCTCTCTATCTATCAGGGCGCCGCTCTCCGCTCTGCCGTCAGCCGACATCCGGGACGGTGCGTCGGCGCGCCCTAGACCACACGGACCGCACATCCCAGGCGAGGAGTCCGATGATACCCCCCGACACTGAGGATCGTCGGATAGAGTGTATCGGGATCGCCCCAGCCAGAGACGTTGGTGACGGCGGCGATGACAGGGATGAGCACGAGCACGACCGCTGACAGCCAGAGGAGCGCATCGAACGGGGAGCAATCCTCCTTCTTGCGCGTCACGGCCCGATAGATGACACGCCACCCGCACACGCACAGCACGATGAGATAGACGGCGTTTAGCGCAACACTCATACTACTGTTGTAGCGTCATCGCCACAAAATGTACAGCCCTGTTGCACACAATGCGGGGTGAGAGCGTGACGGCGCGACAGGACGCAGTGCTCACTGTCGATAGAGACCGTAAGATTACTGTTGGCGCCTGAGCTGTGCGCTGGCGGTAACCTCGACGGGCCGGACAGGGGTATGGGCTATACCGCGCGTCCGGCCTTTTGATGAGCGCAGCTATGCGGCCGGCCGCCAGCGGATCGGCTGCGGGGTAAGGGTGCGTACCGGCACTGTTAGCGCACGAGGGCAAGCGCAAGCAGGATGGCGAGCGCGAGGAGAAGGGCGGCGAGGAGCAGCCACGACCAGCGAAGCCGGAGGGCGGGGCGCGGCGGAACGGCACACGACGTCGACACTTTGATGGCCATGGGACGGCGGCGCGCCGGCAGTGAGGGTTGACGAATCATGACATACGCTCCTTCGACGCGC
>JAABUX010009767.1_pt1 | contig 10816 bp, 8 predicted proteins | sample 5561851 | NCBI WGS metagenome assembly JAABUX01 (sample SAMN10711883, study PRJNA513361) | rock metagenome | isolation source: Antarctica rocks | place: Antarctica: Victoria Land, Richard Nunatak red sandstone | collected 2016-01-03 | reverse complement strand
AGCAGAAGCTTTTAGACTTTATTGCCTACTACAACCGCACGATGGCTAAACCATTTTTGTGGAAGTTTGAAGGCTACCCAGAGTCTGTCTAATCTGGTGCGTTACTTCTGCCGAACTGCACTAGTGACACACAACACCCGCGAGTTCAACCGAGTTGAAGGATTGAAGATTGAGGATTGGGAGGCAGATGGTTAAGTCATCTTTTGAGTCCGAGTTCGGCTCAGAGTGTTAAAATTTAAGTTGAGGATCTCCATCCAACGCCTCCAGGAAGAGATCAACCCGCCGCTGACCTCGTTCAATTGGTTTTCCGCCAACCCGCAGCACTGCCCTCCCTATCTGTTCCTCAGTCACCCTTTTTCCTTAATTATTTCTTAACAAACGGTTTCTCAATAAGTTTAGTCTAGCGTCCTAAAAACGTTCCTTCGCAGAGCAGCAGACGTCATGTATTACCTCCGCCTTTAGAGACAAAGGAACACAACCTCTTAGCCAACATAGAAGACTCAAACATAAGCAGGGCTTCCTTGCGAGTCAGACCACCGCCGTATCCAGTCAGTTTGCCACTTGCTCCGATGACCCGATGACACGGGACGATAATTGAGATCGGGTTGCGCCCATTAGCCAGGCCCACCGCACGCGCGCCTTTCGGATTGCCAACGCGCTGCGCCAGTTCTCCATAAGAGAGCGTACTACCGTAGGGGATTTTTTGAAGTTCTTCCCAGACCTGCTTTTGGAACTCACTACCATGCACACTCAGCGGTAGATGAAACTCGGTCAACGTGCCATCAAAGTAAGCGCTCAGTTGTGCCTTCGCCTTGGCAAACAAAGCCGCATTATCAGCTCGCTGCCAGTGTGGTCCTATCTCTGGCCCGTGCTTGTGTCCACTCATATAAAGACCAGTCAGTGACTTGCCGTCGGAGGTAAGTAGGAGCCACCCGATTGAACTTTTAAAGTATGTGTAGTCAATCATAGTGTTGTTTCCAAAGATTTCCAAAGGTGCATCGCAGCATAGGAGCGCCAAGGCCGCCAAGACTCAGCTAGCTGAAGCACCCGTTTGGGGTTGTTCTCAGCCAGTGCCTTATAGATGCCAACATTGGTGTGTGGGAAAGCATCAGGCCAAGAAAGGGCGCGCATCGCAACGTACTGCGCTGTCCATTCACCGATGCCCGGCAGTTCTTTAAGCCGCATGATTGTTTGTTGGGCGTTGGCTTCAGGTTCGAGAATCAGCTTCTCCTCTAAAACAGCCCTGGCAAGTGCCAAAATCGATTTTGCCCGCACCAGGGTAATACCAATTGCGATCAGCTCTTCTGGTTCGGCTCTTGCCACGCGCTCTGCTACAGGCGGTAAGTGTGTCAGTTGCGCAAACGGTGTTTTGATTGGTTCTCCAAGTGCAGTGACGAACCGTCCAGCAAGCGTGGTTGCCGCCTTGACACTAACTTGCTGCCCGATAATCGCCCGAACTGCCATCTCGAAGCCGTCGAAGGCACCTGGAACTCGCAATCCGGGATGCGCTGCTGCGAGGGGACCAAGGTGTACTGCTATCTGCTGTGGTTCAGCAGCAAGGTCAAACAGACGCTTGACACGGGTGAGCGTCGGCAGCACCACTGGAGCGAGCGAAGCAGAGAGTTCCACCTGCAACGTGTGCTTCTTCTTCGACGGCTCGACAGCGATCCAGCCGCGATGCTTTTTCCATGCAACCGTGCGCACATATAGGTCACCGTCAATAGCCTCCACGCCGCAAGAAGCTCGTCTGACCAAGAAGCTCAGCAGCGCATGCCAATTCAACGGTGGACGATACGCCACTTCACACAAAAGTGTTTGTTGTGGAATCTCCGACATTCGCACCTGACGCAGATTCGTTGGATTCAAGCGGTAGCGCTCTTTAAATAGAGCATTGAACCGCCGCAAGCTAGAAAAGCCGCTCGCGAAGGCTACCTCGGTCACGGTAAGGTTCGTTTCGGTGAGCAGACGTTTGGCATTCAGCAATCGTTGTGTCTGTGCCAGTTCAATCAGGGATACGCCGAACTCGCTATTGATGACGCGGCGTAAGTGTCGGTCACTAATTCCCATGGAAGCAGCGAGTTCTTCAACACTCATATCAGCTAGCGCGCCGTCCTCGATGCGATTGACGGTAGCGGCAGCAAGACGGCTGACGGCATCAATCCGGGCATTGCCGGGCGCAAGTTCGGGGCGGCAGCGCAGACAAGGACGGAATCCTGCCTGCTCCGCTGCGGCGGCACTAGGGTAGAACGTGCAACTTTCCCTGCGAGGTCTCTTCGCTGGACAGACTGTTCGGCAGTAGATTCCTGTGGTCGAGATCCCTACAAAGAAAACGCCATCAAAGCGGGCATCACGGGTGAGAACTGCTTGGTAACAAATATCGGGTTCTAGAGTCATGTCCCTCTTATAGCAAAGCCAAGATCCTCGTTCTCGCCGTTTTCGGACATGAAAGCAAAATCTTACTACTTGGTTATATTGCTCTTCTGTCACTCTGATGAGAGTATAATCAAGGGTAGGTGCTTAAACGTAACCCCTATATATGGATAAGTCTTGTGCCGCTCGACCCAAGGCAAACGCATCTTGTCAATAAGACGGACTCAAAAAGCATATAGAGTTACTTAAGGTTGAGGACGCAAAGCTTAGAGGCGCGACTTAATCCACGGATTGTCGGGCAACACGCTACAAAGTGACTTATTCGGGCTTAAGTTTTTTCCCTAGTGTCCTGATTAGTTCCCTAAGTACCTCTGTCCTATTCCTATCGACTTGAAGAGCAGTATTTTTGCAAAATCTCATATTCCTCAAGTGACGGCCCAAATGTGATAAATGGTGAATTGGATCTTGGCATAAGTAATAACCTTGTGTATAATATAGTTATTACTAGTTTAGCGTCAAAGTCTGTGTATGTACGCCATCAAGCGAGAGTTGAAACTTAATAACAAAGAGAGAACTCGTCTTGCTGGCTGTGCAGGACTAAAGCGGTTTACCTACAATTTTGGATTGTCACTAGTAAAAGACTCATGGCAGTTTGAAGAGATTATCGCTTCTGACTCAAAGAGAATAGATGCAGCTAAGAAGATTTTCAACAACGAATTAAAGACGAGGGCAGAGTATCAATGGATAAGTAAGTATCCGTCAACGGTTTACCAGTCAGCTTTTCAGGATCTGAAGGACGCATGCCGTCGTTGGCGCAAAGGACAGAACGACCTGCCAGTCTTTAAGACTAAAAAGGATAAGCAAAGTTTCACTGTCTATAAGACCGCTGGAATCTATCCAGAGAAGGGGAAGCCACCGCTGCTGTTCACCAATCGGCAAGTTCTTTATCCAGGGAATAAAATAACTATTCCTGGTTTGGGCGAGTTTAGATTGAAAGAACAAATACCTTTTATTTGTTCTGCTCAAACTTTTACTATTAGTAGGGAGGCTGATAAGTGGTTCGTTAGTTTTGTTATTGATGCCCAGAAAGTACCCCCACTGTTTCATGAGGTTGTTGAACCGACTGGGATCGATTTGGGAATTACGACCTTCGCTACTTTGAGTGACGGTCAAACCTACGAAGCGCCAAAGCCGATGAAAAAAGCGAAAACCAAGCTGGCTTTGATACAGTGGCGCAATCGTAACAAGCAACTAGGAAACCTTTTGCAGGGGATTAGAGCTTCTTCAAACGCTCATAAGTACTATCGTAAGCTAGCTAAACACCACGCCCGGATAGCTAATCAGCGTCGTGATTTCCTACAGAAGACGACGACCGAAATTAGCGTCAAGTACGCTCAAATCCGCATTGAGGAGCTTAATGTGCAAGGCATGGTGGCTAATCACAAGCTATCTGCTGCTATCTCTGACTTGGGTTTTTACGAGTTCAGGCGAGAGTTGGAGTACAAATCCCCAATGTATGGTACTAAGGTTGAACTAGTTGACAGGTGGTTTCCATCCTCAAAGATGTGCAACAAGTGTCATCACATTCAGCCCATGCCATTATCTGAAAGAGTGTTTGTATGTGGTGAGTGTGGCTATACAGTTGGGCGTGATTTAGGAGCGGCTATTAATTTGAAGCATGCCCCTGACGAAGTAGTGAGGCAGGCTTTGCCTTGAATCTAAACGCCTGTGGACTGTTGCGTGCCGACACCCCAGAACGAAGCAGGAAGTAAACCTCAATATGGCCTAAAATACCGTGTTGTATCAGTTTTACGTAGCAGCAATGAACTCTCTGAGCCGAGCTAAATCTCCCACAGCGCTAGCTGAAAATTACAGCTTCATACTTCGCCGGGAGCCTTGGTTTCGTTACCAGTTCCCCAGGTCTCCAGCCACTGCATGACCTCTTCTCCAGACACAACCCGACCAGCTTGGATATCAGCGATCGCTTCCTCCGTTTCTTCCAGCATTCGCTGTTTGGGCTCCTCGCGCTCTATGTACTGACGCAAAGCATCATTGATTATCCACCCCTTGGAACGTCGTAACCGAGCAGCAGTTAAGTCCAGTTCCTGTAGATCTTCATCCAGCCTGAAGCTTGTAGTGTTCATCCAATGTCGAGAGCATGCTGCTTCAGTTCATCTAAAGAAACGTATTCCACAGCAGATGCATGGGTCGATGACAAAATCACTGGTGGTGCAACACCAGCAGTTAATGCCTCCTGCCATCGAGCGGCACACAAACACCACCGCTCGCCAGGTTTCAGACCAGGGAAATTGAACGTGGGAACTGGTGTGCTCAAATCGTTCCCCCTCGACTTGGTGAATACAAGGAACTCTTCGGTCACTTGGGCGCAGATGACGTGCGCTCCCAAGTCACCACCTCCTGTGTTACATGTTCCATCCCGATAAAATCCGGTCATGGGAGAAGTACAGCAGTTTTCAAGCTTTCCTCCAAGGACGTTCCTAGCCTCTGTCATGACAGCAACTTCTCTATAAAAACCTTCTAATCAGTAAGCATACAGATATACGCTTCGGTTTGGCAATACGCGCTTTGAACAGCAATCCTACCACAAAAACCCAGGCTCCAGACTAGCTAAAGTTTGTCCGCCATGTGGGCAGCGGCTTCAGCAGACGTGCGCACGAGGATAATTTCAACAACGACCTAGTTTTATCGGTTGGGGATCTTGCTCCACGCCGTGTTGAGATAGACCCTTAACTTTTCAGCCACCAATGGAGCATTGGGGCCGGTTAACATAGACATGGGTTCACCAGGAATTACTTGGATATCTAGTCTACCAGTAAAGAATTTTTCCCAACCTCCTTGGGGAAAAATTGAAGGGCTATATCCATCTGCATCGCCAAAAAAGAGAGCTACCCGCCCTGAGTAAACTTGGGGACGGTAGTTGTAGTGATAAAATTGTTCCGCCTGCTTAAACCCCAAGCCGAACTGTGCATCGGCGTCATTGCTAAGGTAAGATTGGGTACTCCTTGGATTGTCGTTACCGCCTAGAGAACTTATAGGCGGGGAAAGGGTTCTGTCCATAATACGCCTTACTCTTTCAAGGACATAGGCCAACTGCTCAGCACGGTTAAGTTGTTGAAGTCTACGCCAGTGGTCAATAGTACGACCGATAGTTTGATAATAAAGGCGAAGAAGAGGATTTGGCCCATATGTTTGCAATAAAGCTAGCAGAGCCACTTCCTGACCTTGTGCCTGAAGTTGATGAGCGATTTCGAGAGCTACAAGCCCTGTAAAGCAATATCCACCTAAGAAATAGGGACCATTAGGCTGCACCGAACATATTTCATCAACATATAGAGATGCCAATGCCTTAATGTATGTTGCGGGGTCTCGTACTGTGATGAAACCATATGGTAGGTAGTAAACAGGCTGATCGGCACCGAGATGCCACAAATGATCTCCTTCATTAACCCAAAAAAAAGGTGGCTTAGAACCAGGACTGTATGGATTAATTTCCATCAAGAGAAAATTAGAGCCTAACCGTCGTCCTGTCCATCTCGCAGTGCTAGCTAGAAGCTCACGAATTTCTTGTGGTGACAGTTCAGGGTTATGTTTGCAGGTAGTTTTATTTTGTGCTTCCTGATAGGGGAGATTAGGTAGTTGCTCAACTCTTTCTGATGGCAAGACAGATGCCGCTTTGAAATTATGAGGCTGAACTGGCAATGAGTAGAACCAAGATGATTGCCATCCGTCTTGGCGAAGAATGTTAGCTAGTTGCTCAACTGTCTGTGCCTGGAAGAGGGCAAGCAGGGGAAGCGCTTTATTGAAGGTCTTCTCAATTTGAGCAAATAGGCGCACAGCTAGTAGCGATTCTCCCCCCAATTCAAAGAAATTGTCTCTCATTCCAATGGGCTGAACGCCCAAAACCTCCTCCCAAATCTTCGTCAACTGCAACTCCAAGGCATCCTGGGGAGGGACAAAAGCTTCTTCCTGCTCAAGGCGTTCTTGTTCAAGCATCAGGAGGGCTTGGCGGTCTACCTTGCTATTTGGTGTCAGTGGTAGGGTGTCTAGTAGCACAAATGCCGAAGGTATCATGTACTCGGGCAGGTTCTGTTTCAAGAAGCGGCGCAGTTCAGTAGATTTGAGAACTTGTTCCTGATGCGGGACAAGGTAGGCTACTAAGCGCTTATCACCCGGAACGTCTTCTCGAGCCACAACTACAGCCTGGAACACAGCGGGATGCCTGCTTAGTACAGTCTCAATCTCTCCCGGTTCAATGCGGAAGCCACGTATCTTTACCTGATTATCGATGCGACCCAAAAATTCAATGTTGCCGTCTGGCAAATAACGGGCTGAGTCCCCAGTCTTGTAAAAACGTACTCCTGGCTGGTCGCTAAAGGGGTTGGGAATGAACCGCTCGGCAGTTAGCTCGGGGCGGTTGAGGTAGCCCTGGGCTAGTCCCGCACCACAGATGTACACTTCACCAGGAACTGCAATGGGCACAGGCTGCAGATGCAAGTCCAGCAGATAAATCTGCGTGTTGGCAATCGGGCGACCGATGGGAACCAAACCGGCCTTAGGTTCGACCAAGTAGGTGGCTGACCAGATGGTAGTCTCTGTGGGGCCGTACAGGTTCCAGAGGACAGCGCCCCGTTCTAGCAATTGATTGACCAGCTCTCGATCTAGGGATTCCCCGCCGCAGAGGACTTTCAAGCGACCAACACCCCGAGATGAGCCTTGGAGGTTGTAACCCTGCCACCCTGCTGCCAGAATTAGTCGCCAGGTAGCTGGAGTAGCTTGCAAGACTGTAGCACCACACTCATAAAGCTTAGCTTGCAACAGTGCTCCTGAAGTAGCTACTTCACGGCTTACTACCACCAGCCGGGCTCCCACTAAAAGCGGTAGAAAGAGTTCGTTAGCAGCAATGTCAAAGGATAAGGAGGTAACTGCAAGGAGAATATCTTGGCTTGTTAGTCCTGGCTGATCGAGCATAGCTAAGAGAAAGTTGACCACAGCGCGGTGTGGAATTTGAACTCCTTTGGGCTTGCCAGTTGAGCCCGAGGTGTAGATGACATAGGCCAAATCATCAGCCATTGCTGAGCTTTTGGGGTTCTCCTGACGAGACTGAGCAATGCTGTTCCAGCCTGAAACGTCCAAGCACACCACCAAAGCACCATGCTCTGGGAGTCCCGCCACTAGATGCTGTTGGGTCAGCAACACCGACACTTGGGCATCCTCTAGCATGAAGGCCAAGCGTTCTAGAGGATACGCCGGGTCCAGTGGCACATAAGCCCCGCCAGCTTTGAGGATGCCTAAGAGCCCCACCACCATCTCCAGCGATCGCTCCACTATGATGCCGACAAGCACATCAGGCCCCACGCCAAGAGTCCGTAGGTAATGCGCCAACTGATTTGCTCGGCAGTTCAGCTCCCGGTAGGTGACTTTTTCTGACTCAAAAACCACTGCAATAGCCTCTGGTGTCCGCTGCACCTGAGCCTCAAACAGCTGATGAATACACCCATCCTTGGGATAGTCTGCTTGAGTATGATTCCACTCCACGAGCAACTGATACTTCTGTGCTTCACTCAAGAGTGGCAATGTTAAAATTGGCTGGTCTGGATTGGCAAGAATGTTTTCCAGCATAAAGGAGTGGCGTACCCCTCGAAAGGTCTTCAAGTTTCGCAGTTTCATGCTTGGCGTAGAATGACTGGTTTCTTAGGGAACGTTATAAACACTAAGCTCTAGCTAACTTATACGACTTTAAATCACTTTATATTACAAGCAAGCTAAAACTACCTGCCAAATTGCCAGATAAGTTCTAAGAGTGAAGGTGTCTTTTTATCGGCCTAAATCATGAACTAATTGTGCAAAGTTGTCGCTGGCGCTGCCCCTTCATAATCATCTGTACGCCATTACCAGGTGCAAGTAAGACTCCACGACGCCGGGGATGCTCCGGTTGGTGATTGGCCAGTGCCAGTTCATAGCCAGACAGAATCGTTGCTAAGACTAACTTCATCTCAAACAGAGCCAAACCCTCACCAAGACAGCGACGAATACCGCCGCCAAAGGGTAAAAACTCATAAGGGGAGAATTGACGTTCTAAAAAGCGCTCTGGCTTAAATTGCTTAGGTTCTGGATACAAATCCTGGCGCTGATGCGTCAAATAAATACAGCCATACAAGCTCGTACCAGGCTCTAACTGATAGCCCATCAGTTCCACGGGCTCTTTCACCGCCCTTGGCGCAGTTAACACGGCAACTGGGTAAATCCGTAAAGTTTCATTACACACAGCAGTAAGATAGGGCAGTCGAAAAATACTCATGAAGTCTGGAGAGTCACCCAGGCGCTCCAAATCATTAAGTAGCTTGGCTAGAACCTCGGGTAGTTGATGAACCCAGTACAATGCCCAAGCCAGTGCAGTTGCTGTGGTTTCATGACCAGCCAACAACAGCGTCATCAACTCATCTCGTAATTCCCTATCCGTCATTGGCTCACCCACCTGATCGCGAACAGACATTAGCAAGCTGAGGATGTCTGAACCAGAGGGAGCATCACTAGCTCGGCGATCCCGGATTTCGGCATACAGTAGCTCATCAACTTGCTGCTGTAGAGAACGAAAGTATCCCCAGGGGCTCCAAGCACCCAAATCCTTTTGCAGTAAGGGGAAATAGAGCAGACCTGCCAATACAGGAGATTGAAACGCATCGGTCAGGGCGACAATCCGTTGCTTGAGTTGCCGAAAACGCTCTCCCTCGTAAATCCCGAATACTGCCTTTAAAATCACTTCAAGGGATATCTCTTGCATAACGGTATGGGCAGCAAAGAATTGACCAGGTGCTAACTGACCGAGTACCTTGTGTGTGAGATCACAAATGAGCTGTCCGTAGGCTCGCATCCGCTCGCCCTGAAAGGGTGGCATTAACAATTGGCGCTCACGACGATGGCGCTCCCCCTCGAGCACCAACATTGAATAATCTCCCACAATAGGTTGCAACAGCTTGTTTGAGGGCGCTGTAAATTTTTTTGTATCGCTCGAAAAAATTTGCTGAAGTGCCTGGGGGGCGCTCACGAATAATAAGGTGCTGTGATTCCCAATCACAGGCGCATTAAAGATGTCGCCATAGCGCTGCGCCGCCGCATCCATGTATCCCAGGGGGTCAGTCGTCCACTGAATCTTCTGCAACCAGCGAGGTATTTTCGGTCCATCTGGGAGTTTCATCAATGATATATTATCCTCGTGTCGTGCTACCTACTTTTAATACATTTTTGTACCATCTGACGAGGGGGATTATGGGGATGCTGAACCCAAGACCTTCTCGGCTAGCATCATTACGACAGCTTGCTGTAATTGAGTATTGTCGTACTGGTTTAGTATTCCCAAAATTTCGTCAGACAAAGACTCAATCTGGTCTTGACGCTCATGGTCAAACCAAATAATCTGGTGAACTTCTTGACCATCTGGGCGCGTAACTGTAATTCGGCGTGACTCAAAACCCTCACCCGTGGATGTAGCAACCTCTTTTTGTAGGGCTTCCAGGTTCCTGAATCGTCTAGCGATATCACTTAGCTTGATTTCAAAGCGTGTCACATCCTCATCTGTCCACGACTGAGCTGGTTTATCAGCTACAATCATTACCAGTGCCTCTAGCCACTCCCGCTCAGATGCTGTATCATCTGTTGCAGCTAGGGTGAAACGCCTGAGACTGGATTCCAGACATTGCCCTACCAGGTAACTGGCTCGAACCCGCAAATCTTCCCGTAGCTTAGTTTCACTACTGCGAACAGCAAAGGCGTCGTAAAGAAGGGTTTGGCACTCACTCAGTCGGCGCTCATAGGCAGTCTGGATTTCGTGAAGCACCTGAACCAGCTTTTTGCGGAAGGTTTTAGCTGTTGTGCCATCGTCAGCTTCACCAGCAACAATAGCAGGTAAGCCGCAAGCTTGAGGTAAGTAAGTAAACAGCAGTTCGTCCGGTTCTTGAGCCTGAACTAGAGTTTGCAAGACAGCGTGAGCTTCACAACTGAGGCGCTTTGTTTTGATGGTGTAAGCTGGCAGCTTTTTCACAAATTGAAACAATGGCTTCACCACTGCTAGCAGAGTAACATTCCTTACTCCTAAAGGCATCTGAGCATTAGGTGAGCGCAAAACAGCTTCCAGTTCCTTGAAGACTTGCGATCGCAGCCCCGCCACCTCAAAATACTTAACAGCAAACCGGGATGGGTCTTTAACCAGGGTTAGCGCGCCTCAAACCCTATTGACAAAAGGACTTGCTTGAGCCGTGATGTGACCTGAAACAAAGTGGTACTATCCGAGCTAGGGTAAGATTTTACTGAAGGGGTGACAAGGAGGGCTACAACACTTATAGGTTCAAGGTTTCAGGTATTCATGGTATAAAGAAAAGAGGTCTAGCTTTGTCAACAAGACCTCCTTAATGATAAGATGCCTGAATTT
>JAABUX010009766.1_pt1 | contig 10817 bp, 11 predicted proteins | sample 5561851 | NCBI WGS metagenome assembly JAABUX01 (sample SAMN10711883, study PRJNA513361) | rock metagenome | isolation source: Antarctica rocks | place: Antarctica: Victoria Land, Richard Nunatak red sandstone | collected 2016-01-03 | reverse complement strand
CCAACTCGATCAGGTCTCGCCGTGCTTCTTTGTCCAGGAAACCAGGGCGGATCATCAGCCTGGTAGAATCCCTCTCACGCCCTTCCGCAAGAGGGTACGCGGATTCTCAATGAGTCAGGGTATAGAAACAAAGCCTGTCAACGAAATTTCGTTGCAAGTCCAGAAATAGAGACGGCGAGTGACAATCGCGTCGTTTGAAACCCCCTCGATCTTGGGCTACCGGTGAGCCCAACCCAGCCGAGGCCAACATGCCCCCTTCGCCCACGGATCCCGTGCCGTTCTACGACGCCCATTTGTTCGTCTGCACCAATCGGCGGCCCGATGGTCACGCCCGCGGTTCTTGCGCCGCCCGCGGCTCCGAGCGCCTGCGCGACTACATGAAAGCGCGCGCCAAGGAACTCTGCATTCCAAACATCCGCGTCAACTCCGCGGGATGCCTGGACCGCTGCGAGCTCGGCCCCTGCCTCGTCATCTACCCCGAAGGCGTCTGGTACCGCATCGACAGCACCGCCGACGTGGACCAGGTCCTGCAACAGCACCTCCTCGAGGGAGGCCGGGCTACAAGCCTGATGCTCCCCGCGCCAGACCGTCCCGAAGCGCTTCCCCCAGCAGCGTGAACCCTAGCGTCGCTGCCGCAAGCGCCCCGCAAGCCGCCAGCGCCGGCCAGGCCGATTGGCCGAGATACGCATAGCCGTCATTGATCAGCGTTCCCCAGCTTGCGTAAGGCGGTTGCACGCCCAGCCCCAGAAAGCTCAGCCCCGCCTCCACCGTCACCGCACCCGGCACCTCCATTCCCGCCAGCACCAGGAGCGGCCCCGCAAGGTTCGGTACGATATGTCGCAGCACTAGCCGCCCCGGTCCCATCCCCAGGCTGCGCGCCGCCTCGACAAACGGTGCCCCGCGCAACGCGGCCGCCTGGACCCGCGCCACCCGCCCGAAACTCGGCGCCAGCGTCGCCGCCACCACCATTACGGTTAAGCCCGTGCCAGGCCCGAGTACCGCCACCGCCGCCAGCGCCAGCACCAGGCTCGGAAACGCCGCGACCGCATCGAACAGCACGAGCACGGGCCGCTCCGCCCGTCGTACCCAGGCCGCCAGCAAGCCCAGCCCCCCGCCCAGAAAAAGCGCTAGCGCAATCGCTAGCACCGCCACCTCCATCGCCACCCGGCTGCCCCATACGAGCCGGCTGAACAAGTCCCGCCCAACCTCGTCCGTCCCCAGCCAATGCGCCCGGCTCGGCCCGGCAAATCGCCTCATCACGTCGAGCGCCGCCGGGTCGTGCGTCGCGACCCACGGCGCGAACACCGCCGCGCCAACGACCACCCCGACCAGCGCCAGCCCCACCAAGCCCCCGGCCCGCATCACGCCCGCAACCTCGGATCGAGCGATACCAGCAGGAGATCCGCCGCGAGATTGGCAACCGCATAGAAGAAGACGATCGCGAGCACCGCCCCTTGCAGCACCGGGTAGTTCCGGCTGCCGATCGCGTCGAAGGCAAGCTTGCCGAGCCCGGCCCGCGCAAACACCACCTCCACCAGCACCGCACCGCCCAGCAGCCGCCCCGTGCCGACACCCAGCACCGCCACGAGCGGCCCCAGCGCCGGCCGCAACGCTTGGCGGAACATCACCCGGCGCGTCCCCACCCCGTACGCGACACTCGTCCGCAGCCATGGCTCGCCCAGCACCTCCAGCATGCTCGCCCGGGCGAGCCGCGCCAGGTACCCGATCCAGCCAAGCGCCAGCGCCGCCGCAGGCAAGATCAGCCCGGTCGCCCCCGACCCCAGCACCGGCAACCATTTTACGCCCGACGAGAACACCACGAGCAACCCGATCGCCACCACGAAATTCGGCAGCGCCATCACGCCGATGCTGACGCTTCCAACCAGCCAGTCGAGTAACCCGCCCGGACGGACGGCGGCGAGCACGCCGGCGGGCACGCCGATCACAATCGCCGCCAGCATGCCAGCCAGCGCGAGGGCCATCGTGGAGGGAACTGCCCCCAGCACGAGCCCGAGCACCGGCCGGCCGCTCACCGGGTCGGTGCCCAAATCGCCCCGTGCTGCATGGACGAGGAACTTTCCAAACCGCTCCGGCGCTGGCCGGTCAAGCCCCATCTCGGCGACGAACCGTGCGGCATATTCAGGCGTCGCCTGCGGCCCAAGCAAGCTGTCGGCCGGGTTGCCCGGCACCAGCGTCGTCAGCGCGAATAGTAGCGCCAGCGCGCCAAGCAACGTCGCGATCGTCCCGCCGACCCGGCCGGCTATCGCCCGAATCACGCCGAGGTGAAATCCGCGTACTGCCAATCGCTCCCGGTCGGCATAATCGCCGGCTTGAGCCAGCTACGATAGGCAAATAGGTCGACATCGTAGGTCAGCCATAGGAAAGCGCCGCTCGCCGCCATCAGCTTCTGCTGCTCGATCACGATCGCTGCGCGTTTCGCCTCGTCGAGCTCGCTCGCCGCCTGATCGTCGAGCCGGTCGAACGCGGGGCTCGCCCACCGCGCCCAGTTCCAGACCCCGACCTGCTCCGAGCGGAACCACTGCGTCTCGAAATTCGGGTCGAGCTTGCCGTTGAAGCGCTGCATCACGAGGTCGAGCTGCTTGCCGGCATCCCCTTTGCCGGAGGACCAGTACGTGCCGCCGTCCCGCGCATCCACGTCGAGCACGATCCCTGCCTCGCGTGCCTGCGCCTGCGCCACCACCGCCATCGTCGTGAACGCCGGGTCGTTCAGCACCGTCAGCTTCAGGTGCGGCGCCGGCACGCCCGCCTCCTGCAACAGCCGCTTCGCGAGCGCCACGTCGCGCTTCGGCGCCGGCGCATCCTTCCAATATCCCAGCACTTGCGGCTGGATCAGCGCACGCGCGAGCGGCGCCATGCCCTGGTACCCGGCAAGGATCATCTGCGCCGGATCGAGCGCGGCGGCGATCGCCTGTCGCACCTTCGGGTTGTCGAGCGGCGGTTTCTCGACGTTCAGCGAAATCCACACGAAGCGCAGGCCCGGCCGCTTATCGACCACGGCGCCGCTCACTCCCTTCATCGCGCCGACGGTCGAGGGCGTGAGCTCGGTGAAATCGAGCTCGCCGCTCTTGAACGCGAGCTCCGCCGTCTTCGCATCCGGGACGCTGCGCACGACCACGGTTGGAAAGTGCGGCTTGGCGCCGGGCCAACCGGGGCGAAGCTGGAGGGTGACGCCCTGCTTCGGCTCGAACTTCGCAAGCGCATAGGGGCCGCTGCCAACCGGCGCCTGCCGGAACCGCACGCCGAGCTTTTCCACCACCGCCCGCGGCACGATGCACCCCGAGCCATCGGCCAGCGCAATCCGAAAGAAATTCGCGGTGGGTCTGGTGAGCACGATCCGCCCCCGCCGCGCATCGAGCGCCTCCACCCGGTCGAGGGTGCCCCAATCCTGCTTGTACGGCGACGGCTCGGCGCCGGCCGGCGCGCGGGCAATGCGCTCGAAGCTGAATTTCACATCGTCCGTCGTGAGCGGCGAACCGTCGCTGAAGCGCAGGCCGTCGCGCAGCGTGAATTCGACCGTGGTGGGGCTGGTCTGCGCAATCGTCTCGGCCGCGTCCGGCTCCCACTCGGTCGAGCCCGGCTTGAACTTGACGAGCCGCTGGAAAATGGCCCAGCTCACGCCGTTCTCGTAGGGATTGATGCGATACGCCGGGTCGAGCACGGCAAGCTCGACGCCGACCCGGACGGTGAGCGTGTCATGCGGCCCCGCCTGGGCAGCAGCCATGCCCGGCAGAGCAAGCGCACCGGCGCTGGCCATCATCTGTCGGCGAGAGAGGGTCACGGCGGCCTCCGAACTGTTGCGCGTAACCTGGCCGCGGAAAGGCCGGATCGCAAGGCTTGCGAAGCGGACAGGGATAGGCCAACTATTGCGTCGCAACCAACCGAAAGGAGGTGATCCAGTGTCTCATTGCTTGATCCAGACCAGCGTTCCCGAGGCCGGATCGCCCGTGGGCTCTCTGCGCGCGTAACCCAGCCTTTCGGCAGCGCTGGCTGCCAGGCTATGGAAAGGCCCCGCGGTGCAAACCCGGGGCCTTTCGCATATCTGCACTATCACTCTTCCTCCAGCTCCAGCAGCACCCCCGCCTGCTCCCCCCCTGCCACCGACACCGACCGTAGCTTCCGATCCACCGCCTTCGTCCGCACCCGCATCCTCTCGATCGTCTCGCTCACCTTCCCCGCATGCCCCGCCAGCGTCGTCAGCACCCCGTCCATCTTCCCCATCTCCGCCCGCACCGCGCCTAGCAAATCCCCCACCTCCGCCGCCCGCGCCTCGATCGTCAGCGCCATCGAGCCCAGATGGATCGTCCGCAGCAGCGCCGGGCAGAGGCTCGGGCCCACGATCAGCACGCGCTGCTCACGCCCGATCTCGTCGATCAGCCCCGGCATCCGCGCCGCCTCCACGTACAGCCCATCCGTCGGCAGGTACATCACCGCGAAATCGGCCGTCACCGGCGGCACGATGTACTTGCTGCAGATGCTCTTCGCCTCGGTCCGGAACCGCGCCTCCAAACCCTTTCGCGATACCCGCTCCCCCTCCGCATCGCCCGCCTCGGCCGCCAGCACCAGCCGCTCGTAATCCTCCACCGGAAACTTCGCATCCACCGCCAGCAGCACCCGGCTCCCCCGGCCCGGCATGCGAATCGCGAACTCCACCACCTCGCGGCTGCCCTCCGTCAGCCGGCAATTCGTTTCGTACTCTCCCGGCAGGATATCGTCGAGTAGCGCCCGCAGATGCGTCTCTCCCCAGCCGCCGCGAGACTTCACGTTGCTGAACACGCGCTTCAAATCCCCGATCTGCGCGGTGACGAGCTGCACGTCCGCCATCGCCTTCTGCACCTGCGTGAACTGGTCCGATACGCGCTGGAAGCTTGCCGTCATCTGCTTTTCGACCGCCGCGTGCAGTTGCTCGTCCACCGCGCGCCGGATCGCCGCCAGCGACGCCGCACTCATCTCGCCCATCTCCCGCAGCTTCGCCTCGAGCAACGCCCGCGCTTCGCCCTGCTCGCGCACGAGCGCCGTCCGTAACCCCCCCGCCGCCTCGGCCGCCTCGAGCCGCGCCGCCTCGGCCCGCGACGTGATCGCCCGCTCGGTCGCGATCAGCAACGTCCGAGTCGCATCCCCCTCCGCTCGCCCGCCCGTAACCGCCTGCTCGGCCAGCAACCCGAGCCGTTCGGTCCCAACCAGCGCGGCCCCCGCCAGCATCTCCATACTCATGCAACGCCTCCCTCGCCCCGGTTATGGCGCGGCGGCGCACAAACGACTATCCCCGCTCCATGGCCGCCAAGCTCACCCCAGCCCTTACCACGCTGCTGGCGGCTGCCGCCGGCATCGGCGTTGCCAATATCTACTACGCCCAGCCCATGGTCGGCCTGTTCGCCGCGAGTTTCGGCGTGCACGGCGCGGTTGCCGCCCAGGTCTCGACCGCCGCCCAGCTCGGCTACACCGCCGGCATCATCCTGCTCGTCCCCCTTGGCGACCGCTTCGACCGCCGCCGCATCACCCTCATCCTCACCGCAATCCTCATCGCGTCGCTCGCCGCCGCCGCCCTCGCGCCCTCCCTGCTCTGGCTCGTTCTCGTCTCGGTGCCTATCGGCATTGCGGCGACTCTCGCGCAGCAGATCATACCGCTCGCCGCCGGGCTGGCCACGGAAGCGACCCGCGGCGCCGTTATCGGGCGGGTCATGAGCGGGCTGCTGGCCGGCATCCTGCTCGCACGCGCGCTAGCGGGACTCGTGGGTGAGCACTTCGGCTGGCGGGCGATGTTCGCGCTCGGTGCGGCGATGGCGGCCGTCCTGTTCGCCGCCATCGCGCGCGCGCTGCCCCAGAGCGAACCTGCGGGCCGGATCGCCTACCCGGACCTGCTGCTGAGCCTCGTCACCCTCTGGCGCCGCCATCGCGCGCTGCGCCGGGCGGCGATCGTGCAGGGCTGCCTGTTCGGCGGCTTCACCGCGTTCTGGTCGACGCTGGCGTTGCGGCTGCAAGGCGCCCCCTACCATCTCGGCGCCGCAACGGCCGGGCTGTTCGGCGTGGTCGGGCTCGCGGGCGTGCTCCTTGCCCCCATCGCCGGGCGACTCGCCGACCGCCACGGCGCATGGCCCGTCGGGCTCGCGGGCGTGCTGATCGTGCTGCCGGGTTGGGCGATCCTCGGCCTCGTGCCGGGGCTGGCCGGCATCGGCATCGGCGTGATCGTGCTCGACGCCGGCGTCCAGACGACGCTCATCGCCAACCAGGCCGCGGTATTCGCGCTCGACCGCGCCGCTCAGAGCCGCCTCAACACCGTCTTCGTCGCCGGCATTTTCCTCGGCGGCCCGCTCGGCTCCATCCTCGGCAGCCTCGCCTGGGTCGCCGCCGGCTGGCCCGGCGTCCTCGCCACCGGCGCAGGCTTCACACTGCTCGCCCTGGTCACGCAGGTCCAGGGCCGCTAGAAGCTCCGCCAAGGGAGAAACGGCATGCCAACGCGCACCGAACACGACAGCCTCGGCAACGTCGAGGTGCCGGCAGCCGCCTATTACGGCGCCCAGACCGTCCGCGCCGTGCAGAACTTCCCGATCTCCGGCATTCCTCTTTCCCACTACCCCACGCTGCTTGCCGCGCTCGCCCACGTGAAGCACGCGGCCGCCCGCGCCAATGCCGGCCTCGGCGCGCTCCCGCGGGCCAAGTGCGACGCGATCGCCACCGCCGCCACCGAGATCGTCGCCGGCCGCTGGCACGACCAGTTCCCGATCGACGTGTTCCAGGGTGGCGCTGGCACCAGCACCAACATGAACATGAACGAGGTCATCGCGAATCGCGGCCTCGAGCTGATGGGTCACGATCGCGCCGAGTACCGCTACCTCCACCCGAACGACGACGTGAACCTCTCCCAGAGCACCAACGACGCCTACCCGACCGCCGTCCGCCTCGGCATCCTGCTCGCCTGCCGGCCGCTCACGGACGCGCTGACCCGCCTCGCCGACGCGTTCGAGGTCAAGGGCGAGGCGTTTGCCCACATCGTCAAGCTCGGCCGCACCCAGATGCAGGACGCCGTGCCCATGACCCTTGGCCAGGAGCTCGGCGCCTATGCCGTAACCGTGCGGGAGGACATCCTGCGCCTATCCGAAGCGCAGCGCCTCCTGTGCGAAGTCAACCTTGGCGGCACCGCGATCGGCACCCGGATCAACGCCGATCCCGCCTACGGCGCCCGCGCTATCGCCGAACTCGCCCGCCTCACCGGCTTCCCCCTCGTCCAGAGCGCCAACCTGGTCGAAGCGAGCTGGGACATGGGCGGCTTCGTCATGTTCAGCGGTCTCTTGAAGCGCATCGCAAGCAAGCTCAGCAAGATCGCCAACGACTTGCGCCTCCTCAGCTCCGGCCCCCGCGGCGGCTTCGGCGAGATCGCGCTGCCCGCCATGCAGCCCGGCAGCTCCATCATGCCGGGCAAAGTAAACCCGGTGATCGCCGAGGTGCTCAACCTCACCTGCTTCCAGGTCATCGGCAACGACCTCGCCGTCACCATGGCGGCCGAAGCGGGGCAGCTCCAGCTCAACGCCTTCGAGCCGCTGATCGCCCACAATATCCTGGCGAGCCTAAGCCTCCTCACCAACGCGATCGGCACGTTCACCGAACGCTGCGTCGCCGGCATCGAAGCCCGGGAGGAGAACTGCACCCGCCACGTCGAGGCAAGCGTCGGCTCTGCGACCGCCCTCGTGCCGCTCATCGGCTACGAGCGCGCCGCCGAGGTCGCGAAGCTGGCCCTCGCCACCAACCGCACCGTCCGCCAGATCGCGCAAGACGACCTCGGCATGAGCGAGGCGGACGTCACGCGCGTGCTCAACCCTCACGCACTGGCCGCGGACCTGTAGGGTACAGCACCTCCTGCGCCACCGCGGGCGCCATCAGCTCGACCCAAGCGCCATCCCGCCAGGCCCGGTAAAAACACGTCCGCCGCCCCGTGTGGCAGGCGACCCCGGTCTGGTCGACCAGCGCGAGCAGCCCGTCCCCGTCGCAGTCCATGCGCAGCTCGACCAGCCGCTGCACCTGCCCGCTCGTCTCCCCCTTGCGCCACAGCGCTTGCCGGCTGCGGCTCCAATAGCAAACACGCCCCGTCCGGAGCGTCTCGGCCACTGCGTCCCGATTCATCCAGGCCAGCATGAGCACCTCGCCAGTGTCGTGCTGCTGCGCGATGACCGGGATGAGCCCGGCCGCGTCGAAATCGATCGCCTCAGGCGTCAGAACGTGACCCGGTCCCGGATTTTGGCTTCCACCCCGGCATTGACCGACGTCCCGTGCATGCGCGCGCTGAAATCCGCCCAATCCCGGAACGGCCGCTTCGACCGCTCGGCAATGATCGCGGCCGCCCGCGCCTTGCCCACCTGGGGCAAAGTATCGAGCTGGCTGGCCGAAGCCGTGTTGAGGTTGACCCGCGCGGTGCTGGACGCCGCAGACGGCGCGGCAGCCGGGGCCGCGCCCGGCGCCGGCGCCCGCACGCCCTGTAACGCCGCCGCACCCGGCGGCACCGTCGTCACCGGCGGTAAGTGCCGCGCCGGCGTCTGCGACAGCGCAGGACCTACCAGCATGGCGAAGATGCCGGCGCCAGCCAAGAACCGTTTCGCGATCATAGGACTGCTCCCGATTTCCATCGACGGCCGAGCTATAGCAACGATCCGGCGATGAGACAATTCGCGCATTCGATCACAAACCGGCCACGGACCGGCTTGAGACCAGCACCGTCGCGACCGAACTAGGGTCGTGTTCCGGCCAGGCTCATGGGAACGTGACGGCGTTGCCCAGGTTAAACGATGGGAACGTCTGCGCCCTGGTGCAATAAACCAGCTCGTAGCCCTTCCGCAGCCGGGGTGCGGTGCCACCGCCGAAGCTTGCACCCTGACGCGTTTTCCTGGGAGAATGTCATGGCAAACGAAACCCTTGTAGCCGATGCCGGCCTAGACCGGCGGTCGCTCATGAGCCGCATGGGCGCCGGCGCAGCGAGCGCCGTCGCGGTCGGCGCAATCGCCGCAGGCGGGCTTGCCGCAACGACCGTTCCAGCCCGGGCCGCGACCGTGACGGACACCGACATCCTGAACTTCGCTCTCAACTTCGAGTATCTCGGGGCGGAATACTACCTGCGCGCCTATTTCGGCTACGGCCTCGGCACCGGCGACACCTCGGGGGTGGGCACCCAGCCGCACCTCGTGGGCGGCTCTCAGGTTCCCTTCAAGAGCACGGCCATCCAGTCCTACTGCCAACTCCTAGCCTCGGACGAATTGGCGCACGCACGCTTCCTGCGAGGGATGCTGGGCAGCGCCGCCATCGCCGAACCGCCGATCAATTTCGTGGACTCGTTCAACATCCTCGCCAAATCGGCCGGATTCGGTACGAATTTCGACCCATTCGCGGACGACACGGGATTCCTCCTCGGCGCTTTCCTATTCGAGGACGTGTGCGTCACTGCCTTGAACGGCGCGGTGACGCTCCTGACCAGCAAGGCCAACATTCAGGCGGCAGCGGGCCTGCTCGCCGTCGAATCCTACCAGGCCGGCTCCATCCGCACGCTGCTCGCCAATATCGGGGCGGGCCAGATCGCCGACCTGATCTCGGCGGCGCGCGGCCTGGTGGGCGGCGGCAAGGAGCAAGGCATCCTGGTGCCGGGCAACAACTACAACGCCGTGGCGGCGGACAGCAACTCCCTCGCCTTCGCGCGCACGACTAACGAGGTGCTCAATATCGCCTATTTGGGCGGCGGTGCTGCGGCCGGCGGCTTCTTCCCGGTGGGCGTCAACGGCACCATCCAGTATGTTCCCGGCGCCGCCTGACGCCAGGAGACCTGCCATGCCGTTCGCCGCACCCCGCCTCGCCCTCGCCGCGTTCGGCGCGCTCTCGCTCGCCGCCTGCACCATGCAGCCCCTTGCCCCCGGGCTGCAGCAGGCCGGGCAGAACTATCCGCCCATGATCATCGGCTCCAACACCCAGCCCACCGACGGCAACGGCCCCTATGCGCTCTCCTGCCCGAAGGCCGGTGGCCGCGTCGAGCAGCGGGGCCAGCCGGCGATGGAGTTTCTCGGCACCGATCCCTCCAACCCCGATCTCTGCCGCATGCGCATCGCCAACCTGACCATGACCGGCTGGTACGGCATCTGGGTCACCTACTGGCCCGGCGCCGCAGCAGCCTACCCCGCACTCAAGCGCGTCATCCACGGCCCAACCGGCACAGTCGCCGGCTTCGACACCGTGATCGAGCCCGGCCTCGAGTGGCACGACCTCATCCGCAACGAGGGCATCGAGGACATCAGCCTGCTCGGCCACAACTACCACGCCCTCAAGATTTCCCATTACCGCGAAGGCTTCGGCGGCGACACCTACCGATCCGTCAGCACCGTCTGGAAGGACATCCCGACCGGCCTGCTGATCTACGGCACCTACCAGCACATCGCGGGCCGTCCGGAGATCGACGACCCCATCATCCCGACGGCGATCCTGCCCGCGCGCTGACCCAGCTCAGGCGAATATCTCGGCCTCGGACTCGATCTTCGCCGGGTCGAGCTCCATGCCGAGCCCGGGCCGCTCCGGCGCATGGATCTTGCCCCGGACCGGGTGCACGGGATTGGCCAGGAAATGCTGGTGGATCGCGTTCCACTTCACCAAATACTCCTGGTAGGGCGTATGGATCGGCGACTGCGTGACCGAGAAATGGATGCCGGCCGGCGTCGAGTGCCCATGCGGGATCGTGATCAGGTCATGCACCGTCGCATACGCCGCGATCTTCAGCGTCTCCGACAGCCCGCCAGCCCAGTAGATGTCCGGTTGCAGGATATCGAGCGCCT
>JAABUX010009764.1_pt1 | contig 10818 bp, 20 predicted proteins | sample 5561851 | NCBI WGS metagenome assembly JAABUX01 (sample SAMN10711883, study PRJNA513361) | rock metagenome | isolation source: Antarctica rocks | place: Antarctica: Victoria Land, Richard Nunatak red sandstone | collected 2016-01-03 | reverse complement strand
ACCCGGTATTGAGACGCCAGAGCAAAGGTCATGTGATCTACGCACCTGTAGGCGGTCGACAAGCTCCTTCTTGCCCTTGAGCGGGGTCCACCTGGTGTCCAGGCCCCGCGAGGCAAGCTCCTCCTGTAGTCAGTTCACTGAGTGCTGAGGTTTTGCACAGGGCGGGTTACGAGCCAAGCGATGTAGGGACGGCCCCAAGTAAGCCAACGAGCGCACTGGCATCCCTCTGACAACGAGCCTGACAAGAATCATTGAGCTGTGCACGGTCTCCAAGCACGCTGAATGGCTCGTGCACACTGTACATCCACAGTACAAACAGAAGCTGCGGCAGCCAGCGCACCTGCAGCTGCGCCACCGTCAGCGAGCCCGGGTCGGGCAGAGTCGCCGCAACATCGCCGTGGGTGCCCGGCTCAACGTCATCAGCTGCAGCACTCGCAGCTCTTGAGGCCTGCAACCCATGTCAGGCTAGGTCGGTAAGGTGTTTCCCTTTCCGGCTTGTGCGGAGGTTGGCTAGGGATTTTGACAGTGTTGTGTACACGAGCGCGCAGCATTGTTAGTGCTCGCCATGCTGTGAGGATGCTGCAAATTCGCTGTGCTCCTGTCAGCATCTGGCTTGGTATCACAGCCTACCTCAGCTGTCCTCTTCGCTGCGCTCTCTGCTTCGCTGACGGCCTGCTTTGCAGCGGTCTCCTGCTCAGGCGCCGCCCTGGCAGCAGCGACGGCAGTCGCAGCGGCTTTGTCGGGCCGGGCAAGCGACCAGGCATTGACCAGAAACAGCACTGTGCGCTCCGTGTGCTCAACCTCACCCGCTGCGGCTGACCGCTGGTACTGGACCTCCAGGAAACGGTGCCTGCATTGAGACATGGTGAGACGGTTTACGTGCAACCTGGCTGCAGCCGCGTGCCATGTGTTGAGCCTGCTGAAGGCTAAGCTACAATCATCAGCGGCATGCGTGACTGAAGGGGCATATCATGAGGTTGCAAGGCCTTTTACTAAGGTTGATGAGCCTCCAGCTGCAGTGCTAACCGACGAGCGCTTGCGGCTTGAACCGCCACAGGAGGCTCACCATTGCGAGCAGGCTGAGAGGTCGAGGCCGGTGGCATCCTTGAACGTCCGCACGGCCGTGGCGACGAGAGCCTGCGGGGAGGCTGATGGGTGGATGCCGTCGACGGGCTCCCAGCTGCCGCCAATGGCGCAGAGCTCGCTGCCTTGCATGCCCAGCAGAAACTGCAGCTTGTCCAGCGGGTGCTGCACAGATGGAACGGAGCTCGTCAGCAATTGGCTGTGACCCGAACCTGAGCACTGCGCTGCAGCGTGACATTGCTCAGAGTGGGACTATCATCTCAATGAGAAGGGATGCAGCGCACCGTGCGCTGACACTCATATTTCGAACTGCCGGCATCAAGTCACATCAAAGCTACGCTTCGATGGCGCCGGCAACAGCTGGCAGAAGTGGCAGACACCGTCACCTGAAAATCCTTCGGATGCGCAGCATGCACCGCCGACGCCCGCATGCCCGACATGAGGACGACCTTGGCGCTCCACCGCCGGCCGCTGGCGATCTGCTCGGCCGTCAAGCTCGTCTGTATGGCCTCGGCTGGCGCGACAGATCGCGGCTCAGTAGCCTCGGCGATGTTGAACCCAAAGGGATGCGTCAGCGGGTACAGCCGCACGTCTGCAAGCCCGGCGCCCACCCATGTGCAGTCCAGCCTGCACAGCAGCCATGGCGACATGACTCAGGATCGTCAGCCAGCCTTGCCCGAGAGAAGAAATGCTGCCAAACAAGACCTGCTCTGACAGTCTCAACAACAAGCAGTTGGTTGGATCCCCTGCTGTGGAAGTCGTATGTTGGCGCAGTCTTCAGTGGTACAACAAAAGGTCAACACCGAGCAACGCCAAGCGCTCCGGGTGCGCAACAGCCATCAGCGCGAACCTGCAGAAGTCGGAGGGTATGTAGAGACCCGGGCAGCGCTTGGACAGCGATGCGACGCCGTGCACCGGCTCCGCAGTCGGGAACCTGGGCAGCGTGAACCTGTTGCGACCGCTGCCGCCGTCACGCAGTGTCCTGCCTCGGGACGAGCTCCTCGAGCTGGACGAGCGGCTGGAGGAGGAGGACCGCGATCGACTCCTGCATACATACTCCATCACCTCTGCGGCGGGCATCCGAGCGGAGCAGGGGTGCATTCCTGCAAGCTCTCCTGAGGGCTGCAATGAGCCTGACAGCCCATGATGCAGGCAAAGGCTAGGGAAGGACCAAGATGCAATGCACGCTGTGACTGGTCATCCTCACCCTGATGCGTGCTGCAATATTGCCATGTGTTATCAGCGCAAGGATGCTATCTAAGGCAGCCCCTGCCTGCGGCGGATGGCCCTCCTCCTGTCGTAGCGCTGTGGCGGCGCACGCCTGTTGACCCGCTCCGGCAGCGGGCGTGGCTCGAAGCCCAGGCCCTCCGACCCTCGCGTTGCTTTGGCGTCCACAGGAGACGCAATCCCCTGCAGCACCGGGGAGCCATGTTCTAATGTGACAGGCTGCCGTGGATCCTGCAGATCAAGGCTGACGATGGCACCTCGCATGACATCTCCGTTGGTGAAGTTTGCCAACTGAAAAGAACCGGGTCGACGACCGTTTTGCAACGGCTTGAAACTGCAGCTATGCCTGGTCCTCCACACCCTCTTGCTGCCTCAGCTCTGAGGGGCGATACATTCCAAACCTTGGGGTAGCCGTGCAAGACGGAGATGGGATGTGCACTTCTCAGTGCTGGAAGGACACCCAAGAAGGAGCGAGAGGGGTTCCAGACACATCTGGCACCACTGACTCCGTGACATTACGTGGATGCAGCACACGTGCTCGTTGATGCCGAGACCGCCTCTGGATCCCTCGGCTGCCCCGAAGCCCATGCGCGCCATCAGCTTCGCGCCGACTCCGACATCCGTGCCAGTACCACCGCCGCCGAACTTGCGCGCCACCGCCGCCTCGGCGCGGCAACGCTGCTCCTCGCTCAGCTGCGGCATGCCGGCGCCGTAGACGGCCGGCTTGACAGTGGTGGCCGCTGCTGCCACGGGCTGCAGCAAAGCAAATAGCAAGGTTTCGTTCTGTGACTGTGATAATATGGTTACGAAAAAGAGTGCGGCTGCTCGCTCAAAGCCGCCGGATGGTGTGATGAAGGTCCTTGTGATTCAACAGGGCCGGCGGCGCACCTTGCTGTGCTCAACTGCTGCGGCCGCCACTGCCAGCGCGGTCTCGGCATTGTACGTTGTTGTGGGCGGCGGAGCCGCGTTGAAGGTGGCAGCCGGTATCTGCGACACGGCAAGCGCCGTTTGGCTCGCTCCTTAGGCCATCCTCAACTGTATCACGGTGCAGACCGCTTGATTGGACCTCACAGTCAGATTGCCGCAACACGCGCCGTGCTGTAAAGACTGTGTCATAAGATCAAAACTTGAGACAGGGCTTGAGCTTGCAGTCGTGATCAAGGCTGCGCATTGACTTATGTAGACGAGCACACACCTGTCGCTTCCGAGATGCCGGCTGGCCTGGCTGCTGCTGTGATTGCAACGCCCCTGCTGGGCCAACAGCCGGCGCGACGCGGGTGCAGCGCCAGACATACTGCCCGCCATCCGTATTCGGCTGCGCCTCGACGTCAACTTCGTCGCCGACCTGCTCGACCGGGGGTACAATGCATGACTAGGGTCGATACTGGCAGCACGTACATGATTTGTAGCCTTGGAATGATGTAAACTCGAATCGAGCTACAAGCCAGATTGGACCACTGAAACCATTGTCAGACCAGCGAGGCATGACCTCAGCGCGGATGCATTCGGCAGCTTTTTAGCGTACTTACATGCATTGCAACGACGTGTGCCGGTCTCACTGCATGGGGGCAAACAATGTGTGAAGCCGCACCGCAAGCTTGCGGTCACCGACGACGGCGGCACTGACGTAGAAGGCCACGCTGTCCACGATGCCGTAGTGCGGCGGCAGCAGCCGCGTCACCTTCCCTCGCCAACTCTGCAGTGCGGACGGATGCTGTACTAACTTATTTGCATTGCTTGGTGGTATACACCGTGAAGGTTTTGCTCAGCTTGCATCAGTATCAAAGTTTTTGGTTAGGTTGGAACCTCATCGGCAGAGCCGTCTGGCCATGTGTATTGCTCATCATCGCAAGCATCAAGTGCAGCTGGCCATGTGCCCAGCAGCCTAGAGGGCTCACCTTGGGCCCTGCCGCTTTGCCTGCTGCGGTTGGAGCGTTCGTTGCATGACCCTGCAACGCTGCTAAAGGCGGCTGCGCGGCGACGCCTTGCGATATGGTACCGGGTCGCTGCATCTGCACGCTGCTGGCTTTGACAGACTGAACAGATCCCCCAGGCCGAGGAAGCCACGGCCTTGCGCTATCATACGGTTGCGCCTGTGCCCAGGTTTGGGGCATTGATTGTTGCAGCTGATCCGACTGCCATGGCATCGCCGAGCCGTTCGCGGCCTGCTCATGAGAGGTTGGCGGCTGCTGCCACGGCGCTGATGCTGCTTGCTGCAGCGCGGCACCACCCTGCCACATGAAGGCATCCTGCAGGAACCCACACAATGTCAAGGCTGTCTCAGCAGCTCACGCCCTGCAAAGCGACAAGTGCTGATCCGTGCCTCACATCGCGGGGTAGCTATTTGAACACGCACCTGCTGCGGCCAGAGCTGCCCGCCGTCAGTCCAGGCGGGCTGCTGCATTTGCCCCTGCGCCTGCGAGTGTTCCACCTGCCATCCCTGCCCCCAGTGGGACGCTTGCTGTGCGTCATGCGCTGGCAAACCCGGCTGCTGCTCGTGAGTTCCGCGCTGGTCGGCTGAACTTGGCTGGCGTGGACGGCCATACAAAGCTGCGTATGGGCCAGCTTGCTGTTGCCGCTGCTGTTGGTCGGCGGGGTTCTGCCTAGGGCCGGGATGCTGGGCCCAGGGCGGGGCCGTAGCTGAGTTGTCCATGTGCTCACGACATCATGCGGAGTCCCGAAGACGGTCGGAGGGGGCGCTCAGAGGTGCTTCGTGCGTACATGCCGGGTAAGCAGCTGGTGCAGTGAAAGGATCAACGACAGGCTGTATGTAGACCCATCACACAGGGTCATGAGTCTGCGCCAATCGGCGGTCTGGATGATGAATCGTGCAAACCATTGTGGTGCCTTTTTTTTCTGCACTCTATCCTGCACACACAAGCGTTGGCCGACGATCTGACTCCTATTTCGTCTTGAAAACGCCCATTGGTTCCCAAGGCCCACTGCTATTCAGGCCTTCCGCTACACATGAGGCCGAGTCTAGGGCTGTGCCTCTTCACAGTCGTATGCACGGCCCTCTGTCGTCTGACAGTCGCCGCGCCGAACGACAACACAGTGGTGCGTGCGCATTCGCAAATGCGCGGTGAGCAACTGGCAAGCTGCATGATACTGTCCCCACCCCCCTACCCCTGGCTAAACTTCCACCCTTTGATCACGGGATGCCGCTCCCGCGCAGGTGACCTGCGGCACGGTCATCAAGCTGCAGCACATCGGCACGAACCACCACCTGCACAGCCATGAGGTTGCGTACGGCTCCGGCAGCGGGCAGCAGTCAGTGACGGCAACATCCGCTGGCGATGACGCCGGATCGTACTGGGTCGTCAAGGGCCCAGAGGTGCTATCCTGGTACACCGTCAATCGCGTCGCGTATCACATCAAGACAATAGCCAACCCACTGAACCTGCCAGTGACCTTGGAGGTCTGTGCCGCTCGCAGGGCAAGCACTGCGCGCGCGGGACGCCCGTCAAGTTCGGGACCCATGTGCGGCTGCAGCACACCGCCACGCGGCGATGGCTGCACAGCCACCACTTCCAGTCGCCGCTCACCAACAACCAGGAGGTGTGCTGCAGTTGGGCGGTTTTCTTGATGAAAGCGGATGCCTTTGCAATACACTACTGAACAGACGCTGAGCGGTGTGCGCACCTCTGATCCCAGCAGAAGCATGCGCAGACAGCGGTTCATCATGCTGTCTGCAGGTGAGCGCGTTCGGCGATGACAACAGCAGCGACACTGGCGACACGTGGATCGTCATGGCAGGCAGCGGCAAGCCGTACCAGTTCTGGCAGCGGGAAGGCCAGGTGCTTCATTATGACCACCACTCGGTGCATGTTATGCCACTCGATGATTGACGTAGAGGCTGGAGCATTGCTGATAAGCTAGGCGTAGCGCCAGAGTTGCTCACGAGTGGCAGGTTGAAGAGGTTTGACGGAGCTCCTTGCCGTGCACAATTCATGCATATGCTGTGCGTGTTCCGTGATTTTCGAAAATGCACTGACGCTGTTGCCTGACGCTGTAGGTGCAGTTTAAGCACGAGGACACGGGCATGTGGCTGTCCAGCAGCAGCCGCAAGTTCAGCCGGCCCATCAGCGGCCAGCAGGAGGTCGCTGCGAAGGCCAGCTCGGGGAAGGACACACAGTGGAGGACGACCGAGGGCGTGTACTTTCCAGAGGCGACAGCATGAATAGAGCAGCCCGGCGCTGTTTGCATGGCACAGTGGTTCCAGGCGACATATTGACTTAACAATTGGTTGTTCGCCATCCAGGCAGTTCGTCCTGGCAGACCTCAGCATGTACAGCTGCCCAGCAAGCATGATATGCAAGACAGGCCTAGGGTGTTGCATGTCACCTCACTCCAGAGCTATGCATCGATCCGATCATCCGTCGCGTAGCAGGGCCAAGTCCGTCGGCACATCTCGCATCCACAATGCAGCATCATCCGAATCCAGCCTCAGCGTCGCATCAGCAGGCCCGTCATCACGAAGCTTGCCGCTCTTGCCCGCCGCCTCACTCCAGGCGCAGCGTGTACGACGTCATGGGCAGGAGGCCCTCGCTCTGCTTCCAGCTGACGTGCGCGACGCCCAGCTCCTGGGTCAGGAGGAACGCGACGGCCGCCGGGGACGACACCAGCTCAAGCGAGTTGCTTGTTGCGGTGCGCGCCGGAGACCAGGTGGATCCATTGGCCATCTCAGAAGGAAGGAGCGGGCTGGCGGCCGTCTTGGAGCCCTTGCAGATGATCACCGCTTCCACCGGGAGCTCGGGCTGGGGCTGCCGAGGGGGAAGGAAGCTGGGGAACGCAGCGTTCGGGGAGGGTGAGGCGGCGCGCGGGCCCGGGACCTGCTGCGGCACTAGTATGAAGGTCCGGTCCCAGTTGGTCAGGGGGCTGTCGGGGCTGCGCGGCACCGAACTTGCGCGCTGCTGGCCCAGCGGCGGGTTGGAGATCTCAGGGCGAAGGCCGCCGTTGGCGCCAACCCGAGCCGCAGCGGCCGCCCGCTCATTGCAGTTTGCGCAGCCTGTGAAGATACGTTACAATGCATGAGGTCGCTCGGGCCAATAAGGGCGTCTAGGGCGGCGCTTGGAGACCCTGCTTGTAAGCAGCAAAGGCACGCGAACATGCCTGGGTTGAGGTCCGGGCTGATGCGGATGGCAGCCAGCTGCCAGTCGGCCAGCTTTGCTGCTGCAGAGTCCGGGGTGCGGGTTCGATGCTTGAGGTAGACCTCCACAGTCATTGTCTCGTGCGGCGGTGCGGCGGGCTTCAGCACTGCGTTGACGCTCTTGTAGTTGCAATGCATTCCCAATCCACGTCCCTTCACAGACTCGTCCTGCCACGGCAAGGACAGCCTGAGCACATCACGTCGTCGGCTGACAGCGTAGAAATCCGCAGTCACGCGCGGACTGCTGCTTTGCATACATGCTTCTCCGATTGCAGTGCCATATGCAGGAGCCATGGCAACTAGCACAGGTCAGGGGTGGCAACGTCCGCTCAGCGTGCGGAAGGCGCCCTCTGCTCAATGTGTCGGCTGCAAGAGTTCGCCGATGCAGCGAGCCGCGCAGTCCTCACCTCGACATAGGCGACCTTCACCAGGAGCTGCGCAGCGTGGCGGAGGTCCGGACCGTCGATGACGGCCAGGGCGAAGGCTGCGCTCTGGTGCAGCACCAGCGCGGGGCGCAGGCGGATGGCGTCTTGCAAGCCGGAGGCCTGCGGAGCGTCCACACAGTCAGGAAGGGAAGCTTGGCATGCGAGGGGACGTTGGACACCGTTCGTCCTCAAGCTGCTGGGAGGGCAACATGTGCACTCGGCTCCGCTTCACACCGGGATGAGACGCACGGAGCCCGCTCCACAGAGCTACATCAGATGGCAGGCTGTGTGCACACCCTGCCAGTACACCTTTCAAGCATCCACCACGCAGATACGGACGCACAATGAGTAGGATTGGGCAGATGATGAGCGGCGCGCCTGGTAGAATTCGGCCTCGTCCAGCAGCTTCGCCAGCTCGGCGCCGCTGGCCGGCAGCTCCGGGCAGGCGCCGGTGCGCATGAAGCTGAGGACGGTGCCAAAGCGCTCGCCGTCGCGGTCGATGAACACGCGGCCGTCGGCGGAGCAGGTCAGGGGCAGGGCCCCGCTGAACATGGCGGTGAGCATCGCGGAGCGGCCGTTAGTGAGGGTCCTGCAGATACGGACATCGCAATGCTGGCGGATAGCTAGGAGGAAGCGCTCAGCTCAGCACAGCACAGCACAGCACGCAAGCACCGGCAGCGCCGGCGGCTTGTCGTGAGGAGCTCGAGCATTGTGCGATCATGTAGTCGAGCGGGACAGCCTACATGCAGTGCGTAGGCCTGGCAGCTGGCATCGTGCCAAATATGCCAAGCAATCGGCAGGGGGAAGGGGCAGGGGGATGCGCAAGACACCGCGTGCAGACCGAAACAGCTCTTTACCCGAAGGTTGTGCTGTAGACATGGCCACCGATGTCCAGCGACAGGCTCTGCCCGGGCTTGTGCATGATACTAGGATCCGGCGGCATGCTGCTATCGACTCCGATGTGTCAGATCCCCCAGCTGCAGCAGCACCATTCAAGCCTGTGACCTGATGACTTGTGACCTGACAGGCGTGCTGCAGTGCAGTCCCTGGCCAGGGCACCTCATGTGCTCAGCGACGCGTTTTTGATGCTGCACCTTTACCAGTCTTGTTAATTGCTTACTAGGCGCCAGCTCGTTTACACCCTCCAAAGTTTACACCAGGCGCAGGGCATAGTGCACCAATGAAGGAGGCGAACCTATCTGCCTCCACAGGACGTGTGCAACGCCCAGCACATTGGTGAGCAAGTATGCGACCGCTGGTGGCTGAGACACCAGTGCATGTACATCGCAAACCGTGCTGCGCGGGTACGCTTCAGGCAAAAACCCGCAGTTGATAACCTCCGCGGCTGGGTCGAAGGGGCTCATGCACGATCTTGATGGCACCCATCTGCTTTGGACCACAATCTCCACTCCTATGCGCGTACGGCCGCCATAGCCATGCATGACCTCCACAATCATAGTTTCCTGCGGTGCTCTGACGGGCTCCAGCGCCTGTGGGTCGAAGGCATACTCTCGTGAGATGCCTAGGTCACAGCCTCTTTGTTCGCAAATTAGCGGGCAGCGTCCAGTGAAGCATACCATCTAGAGCAGCGGCATAGTGTGCAGAATGAAACCGGCGTGCATAGTCAGTATATTGCCGGCACATGCATTGCGCTATGCACCGCGGACTCCTCATTCAATGGCGATGAGAACCTACTAAGCAATCACGTGCCGTCGTAGCTTGTGTCTGCAGGCGCAACGCACAACGACTCGCTGTGATCAGCATGTTGTGCGTCCACCTTTCACCTCATTAGGCGTTGTCCTGAAGTAAGCAGTCTGGATCATGAGGGCTGCAGCCTGACGCAGCTCAGGCCCATCGATAGCGGCCAGAGCATCAGCGGTAGCTTCGTGCAGGACCATCCCAGGACGCTCGCGGATGACATGCTCCAGGTCGACCACCTGTTGCCCCACAGATATACAACAGTCAGGGGCTCATCAATTGAGCAGTGGGCGCGGTCATCATGGTACATTGTGGTCTCATCGCAGAGCTCGAGCATGGCCGGCAGTGAGTGGTGTGGCACAGTAATAAGTAGGCAGCGGCGCGCCTGGTAGAACTCGGCCTCAGCAAGCACTTTCGCCAGCTCAGAGCCGCTGACAGGCAGCTCCGTAGTGTCGCCGGTCCGCAGGAAGCTGAGGACGGCGCCGAACCGCTCGCCATCACGGTCAATGAAGGCGCGGCCCTCGGCAGTGCGGGACACTGGCAGGTCGCCGTCGAACATCGCCGTGAGCATTTCCGAGCGGCCGTTGGTGAGAGTCCTGCAGAGCACGACATGCACATTTTTAGGGCGTGGTTCCTCAGGCGCTGCATGGCATGAGAAAGGCATTCCGATCGTTTAAAAGTTGAAAGTTGAAAGTTGTACGCCGGGTGTGGTAGCCCAGGCGTGATTAAGGAGGCGCTGGTTAGCCGAGGAGCGACTCTCGGCACCGAGGCTGCCACCATTCCGATCGTTTACAGGACATAGTGCAGTTCTTCCTAAGGGAACCTCTACAGCATGCCTAGGTTGCAGAGTGGCTGACAGCAGTGAGAGGGGCGGCGCTCCGACAAAGACCCCTGCAGAGGCAGAGCTGTTCACCCGAGGGTGGTGTTGTAGATGTGACCTCCAACGTCCAGCGACACCAACTGGCTTGCACTCCGTGTGCAGTCGTCACTTGCTGACATGTCGACCTGCAGGATGCCACTCAGTGCAACCTCGAGACCAGTGCTGGGTGTTGGTGCTCGGTGTGGGTGGTCTCCATGAGGGCTCTGAAAAGCGACAAAGATTGCGCACCTTGCCGGGTAGATATGCTGCTAGGCTGCCATAGTGCCAAGGCCTTGTGTTGCCAGCTACCTGGGTCCAATGACATGACAGCTGTACCCTGTGTCTGTAACCCAGGGGTGTGTTAGACACGAGGCCGA
>JAABUX010009762.1_pt1 | contig 10818 bp, 7 predicted proteins | sample 5561851 | NCBI WGS metagenome assembly JAABUX01 (sample SAMN10711883, study PRJNA513361) | rock metagenome | isolation source: Antarctica rocks | place: Antarctica: Victoria Land, Richard Nunatak red sandstone | collected 2016-01-03 | reverse complement strand
CGCCTGCTCATCCGCTGGGAGAAGAAGGCGGACAACTACCTCGGCTTGGTGCAACTCGCCGCCGTCCTCATCATCTATCGCAAACTGCGCCATGCCCACCTACTTTCCGGATAGGCTGTAAGGCTCTAAGGGCCGCTTTCATCAGGATCGGCGCCGGGCGATACCTGCAGACAGAAGAACGGAGAAAGGAGAAGGTTGATGCTCCCTGCTCGTCGCACCACGTTCCCGTTTAAAGGAATTGCCGGAAGGGTAGAGGTTAACGTCACCGCGTTCAAAGACGGAGATGCCCGCTATCAGATAATCGACCGTGCGGGAAGGAGACGAAACGACGGCATTTTGCTTGCCGACATGCGAAGGGCACTTGGGGGGGATGAAGGGACCTTACCCGATCCAGCCGTCGGCGAAAAACATCACATCTCGCTAAAGCCCTGGGCCGAGGAAGATCCGCAGAGAACCTTCATCCTTGTCACGTTCAAGTTCATCCCTAGCGAGTAAAGCGCCATACGATGAGCGACGAACACAAACGCATCGAGGGGGAGCGCACTATGCTGTGCGCTCCCCCCCGCTTCGCAAGGGGTTGCCAATGGCTCAGCCAACTGCCACATTAAGGCATGCGGCAGTTGGTCCGTCCGCTTGATGGCAGTGCATATAATGATGGGCGATGGAACAGATAAAGATAAGGCGCCATGATTGTCTTCTACTTCGCACTCAACCTGTACTTCGCTATTGTCCTCGGGGTTTCAGGGCTGGCCAAAGCTGAAGATCCCGACTTGTTGGCGGAGACCTTACGACGGCATCGCATCCTTCCGCTATGGAGCATTGTTGGCATGAGCCGTATCATCCCGAGTGGAGAGATCGTATTGGCTAGCCTACTCGTCGCAGGTGTGACTCCTATGGCCACAACAGTCGTTGTATTTGCACTTTTTGCCAGCTTTTTCGCCATCGAAGCTACCTTGCTAATGACCAGGCGACCCGTTGCTTGTGGATGCTACGGCAATCTGTATGAGCGGAAGGTCGATCATTTTAGTCTGGTGACATCAGCCGTCTTCGTTTGCCTCGCGGCCCTACAAGTGTGGGGCGCAGCGCACGAAACGCCGGTTGGTTGGGTTTGGCGATTGCTAGCAAGTAGCCTTTGGGGTAGTATTGCTTGTATGCTTTTATGGAAGGTGTCGCAGCGACGCCGTAATTCTGCGACCCTTGGCGAATGGGATTGGTCAAGCTAGTGCAATCTCCCTTACAACGGATCGTGCCAACACGAACACGAACGCATAGTATGAAGTATGTTTTCATTATACTTCTGATCGCTTGTGTCATCGCAGCTTTTATCACCAGCGCAGTCACACACTTCATCTCGGGTAACGATTATGTGTATACTGTGACGAATCTACAAGTTGCCATCGCCAAGATGCCAGAAGGATGGGATGGTAGGACGGTATCGATACGAGGCTCAGTTATGACGTATCGTTCCCTCTGCCCCCTCGGTTCTCGTGCGTGCTCGACCGGGCACACGTTGCATCTCTTGACAGCAGACCAGAAAGGGCTGATGGTACCCTCGTTCCTACTAGTTGCGGGGCCGTCCAATCAAGTATTTATGTTTCTACGGCGCCTACCTCTCCTTGGAGGATGGGTCCCCGAACCGCAACGGTTGCAAGGGGCAATACCAATAACATACCATGTCCAAGTCCGCAGCATGCATGGTAACGGCTGTGCGATCATGGGACCAACGCAAACAGTAAGGGTGGGGTGTTACGAAGTGTTGCTGATCGACGCCGCGCCAGAAGACTTCACCAACTAGTGGGTCACATCCAGCCACTACCTTGTTCACCCATACGTACAGTCCGCGATGCATCGAAAAATGCTGTCCCCGCAAATCGATTGGGGCGGTTTCACGTTCACGAGGGCAGCAGGGATGGTTAGTCCCCGTCCCGAATCATCTCATCGTCCATTACAGCGTGTGCCATTGGGAATTGTGGCGGAGTATGCTCTCCACCTACGAGCCGATGCCCAATGTCCCAATCGCCCCAGTCATATCGGCGTCCACGTCGCTCCCGTACGCCCCCGGTTAGATGACACTGAATAAGGTGCCGTTAAGGTAAGGTGGAGCAGGTGGTTATAGCCGTAGAACGGTGGCGATATCGCGCTGTACGGGGGCGGACTACTGGCAGACTCATGCGCGCCGTCAACACGTGGTACCTACTGGGCACCGCTGGCCTGGCCATGATGGGCCTGGTCATCGTCATCGAGCAGACGGCACGAGGGTACGATGGGTGTAGAGCGCCGCGCCGCAGTCGCCACGAACGTGAGAGGAACGGTCATGATCATGGGTCGCGGCCACGTTGTTGGGTTGAACCGGAAGTGCTAGAGTGCATCGACGGTCGCGGCTCGGCGCGGCGGCACGTCCAGATTGCCCTCGTCCGCGCCGTCGCGAGTAACTGAGGTTAGACGGCGAGCGGCTCCGGGGCCTGACGCAGGTACGCTTCCATGAAGGCGTCGAGGTCGCCGTCGAGGATGGCGCCGGTGTTGCCGGTCTCGTAGCCGGTGCGCAGGTCCTTGATCAGAGTGTAGGGGTGCAGCACGTAGTTGCGGATCTGGCTGCCCCAACCCGCGCTGACGTGCTCACCCTTGAGCGCGGCCTGTTCGCGCTCACGCGCCTCTTCCTCGCGCTCCAGCAGGCGGCCCTGCAAGATGCGCATGGCCGTCTCGCGGTTCTGCAGCTGCGATCGCTCGTTCTGGCAGGTCACTACGATGCCCGTGGGTAGGTGCGTGATGCGCACCGCCGTGCTGACCTTGTTGACGTTCTGGCCGCCCGCGCCGCCCGAGCGGTAGGTGTCGATCTCAATGTCCTTGGGGTCGATGGCGACCTCGGGCGCGCTTGACTCGATGGCCGGCAGCGCCTCGACCAGCGTGAAGCTGGTCTGGCGCCGGTGCGCGGCGTCGAACGGCGAGAGGCGTACCAGGCGGTGCTGGCCGCGCTCGCCGCGCAGGTAGCCGTAGGCGTTGCGGCCGTTGATCTCCACGGTGACGCTCTTGAGGCCCGCCTCTTCGCCGGGGGTGCTGTCGAGCACCTCGGTCTTGAAGCCGCGGCGCTCGGCCCAGCGCAGGTACATGCGCAGCAGCATCTCCGTCCAGTCCTGCGCGTCCGTGCCGCCCTCGCGCGCATGGAGGGACAGGATGGCTCCGTGGTCGTCGTAGGGGCCGCTGAGCATCGCCTCGGTCTCCAGCGCCTCGACCTGCCGCGCCAGGTCGCCCACGTCGGCCGCGACCTCGGCCTGCACCTCCGTATCCGCCTCGGCCGCCGCCAGCTCGTACAACTCTTCCTGATCGTGGATGCGCGTCCATAGCTCCCGTGGCACGGCGATGGCCTCGCGCAGGGAGGTCATGCGCTGCAGCAGGCCCGAGGCGCGCTGCGGGTCGTCCCACAGGTCGGGCACGACCGTCTGCTCTTCGAGGGCCGCTATCTCGCGTAATTTCTCGGCGACGTCAAAGTCGCACCTGCAACTGTTCCACGCGCGCCTTGAGGCGCGCCAACTCGCTCTGTGTCTCGTCCATGTTCTCTCCAGTAGTTAGTAGTTAGTTATTAGTAGTTAGAAAATGGTAGAGAAACTAACTACTAACTACTAACTACTAATAACTAACTACTTCCCGTGGCACTTCTTATACTTCAGCCCGCTGCCGCAGTAGCAGGGGTCGTTGCGGCCGGGCGTCTTGGCCGGGGGCGGCATCGTGGCGGCGCCCCGCGACCCCAGCGGCCCCTGGCTCGCGGTCTGGAGCGGTCCGGCTGCCCGCGCGGGAGCGGGAGAAGTCGCTTGTCGCGATGCTGGCGCCGCGGACACGGGGGACGCGGCAGGTATTGGAGCGGTCGCCTCGCGGTCGCCCAGCGGATGGCTTTCCTCGAGTGGGTCCTGCGTCGGCGCTGGCAGAGGCGCGGGGCCCGAGGCGACCATCGTGGCCGCGCTCACCGTCGCCGCACCGATCAGCGGCGCGGCGCCCGCGCCATTGATGGCTCCGGACGGCGCCGCGGGTCCTGAATTGGGCGGACCGCCGGGGGACGGCGGGGCGGGCGCCGGCAGCGGGGGTTGTTGGTCGATCTGCACGCCGAAGATGAAGCGCACGATGTCGTGCTGGATCGTGGCCTGCAACTGCTGGAACATGTCGAAGGCGCGCTGCTTGAACTCGACCAGCGGGTCGCGCTGGGCCATGGCTGAGAGCCAGGCGCCCTCGCGCAACTCGTCGAGCGCGTCGATGTGGTGGACCCAGGAGTTGTCGATCACCATCAGCATCACCTGGCGCTCCACCGCACGCATGATTGGCTGCTCCGCTGGATCTAGGCCGAAGCCTTCTTCCTTGGCCGCGTAGGCGTTGTGCGCCTCGCCGCGCACCGCCTCGATGACCTCCTCGCGTCCCAGTTGGGCCAGGGCCTCGACGTCGACGTCGTCGGTGGGGAAGATCGCGCCAAGGGCGGCGACAAGACCGTGTAGGTCCCAGCCGTCGGCATACTCGCCGCTGAGGAACTGCTCGCAGAGCAGGTCCATCTCGCCGTCGGTCATGTCCGCGATGATGTCGTGGACATCTTCGCCCTCCAGCACGCGGCGGCGATCGGCATAGATGACGGTGCGCTGCTGGTTGATCACGTCGTCATACTCGACCACGTGCTTGCGCACGTCGAAGTTCCAGCCCTCGACCTTGCTCTGGGCGCCCTCAATCCGCTTGCTGACCATGCGGCTCTCGATGGCCTCGTCCTCGCCGACGCCCAGGCGATCGAGCATGCCCTTGGCGCGGTCGGAGCCTACGCGGCGCATCAGGTCGTCCTCGAACGAGACGTAGAAGCGCGACGAGCCGGGGTCGCCCTGGCGGCCGGAGCGCCCGCGCAACTGGTTGTCGATGCGCCGCGACTCGTGCCGCTCGGTGCCGATCACGCGCAGGCCGCCGAGGTCGACCACGCCCTCGCCCAGCTTGATGTCGGTGCCGCGGCCGGCCATGTTGGTGGAGATGGTGACGGCGCCTTGCTGGCCGGCCCGTTCGATAATCTGGGCCTCGCGCTCGTGGTTCTTGGCGTTGAGCGTCTCGTGCGGCACCCCCGCGCGGGTCAGCATCTGCGAGAGTAATTCGCTCTTCTCGATGCTGATGGTGCCTACCAGCACCGGCTGGCCCATCTCGTGCAGCTCTTTAACCTCCTCGACCGCGGCGCGGAACTTGGCGTCCTCGCTCATGAAGACCAGGTCGGACTCGTCGTCGCGGATCATGTCCTGGTTGGTGGGGATGACCATCACGTCGAGGTTGTAGATCTTGTGCATTTCCTCCGCCTCGGTCTCGGCCGTGCCGGTCATGCCGCACAGCTTCTTGTAGAGGCGGAAGTAGTTCTGGAAGGTGATGGTGGCCTGCGTCACGTTCTCGCGCTCGATCTTGACGACTTCCTTGGCTTCCAGCGCCTGGTGCAGGCCTTCGCTATAGCGGCGCCCCACCATCTTGCGGCCCGTGAACTCGTCGATGATTATCACCTGCCCGTCCTCGACGATATAGTCGCGGTCACGCTTGAAGAGTACGTTGGCCTTGACGGCCTGCTCCAGGTGGTGGGCGAACATAAAGTTGCCCTCGGCGTAGAGGTTCTCCACGCCGAATAGCCGCTCCATCTTGTGGATGCCGTCCTCCGTCAGGCTGACAGCGCGCATCTTCTCGTCGACGCTGTAGTCCTCTTCCTCCTTGAGCACACGCACCGCTTTAGAGAAGCGGGCGTACATCTCCGGCTGCTCCTCGGCGGGACCGGAGATGATCAGCGGGGTGCGCGCCTCGTCGATCAGGATGTTGTCGACCTCGTCGACGATGGCGTAGTTGAGCGCGCGTTGCACGCACTGCGCCAGATCGGCCGACAGGTTATCGCGCAGGTAGTCGAAGCCGTACTCGTTGTTGGTGCCGCAGGTGATGTCCGCGGCATAGGCGGTGTGGCGGTCGGTCGCGCGCAGGTGGACCAGGCGCTCGTCCCTGGCTTTCTCGTCCGTATAACTGCCGTCGTAGAGGAAGGAGGCGCCGCCGACCACGTCGCCGCCGACGATGGCGGCGGTGGTCAGGCCCAGGGCGGCGTAGATGCGCCCGTTCCAGCCGGCGTCGCGCTTGGCCAGGTAGTCGTTGACCGTGACCAGGTGCACGCCGCGGCCGGGCAGCGCGTTGAGGTAGGCCGGCAGGGTGCCGGCGAGGGTCTTGCCCTCTCCTGTCTTCATCTCGGCGATCTTGCCCTGATGCAGCGTGATGCCGCCCATCAGCTGCACGTCGAAGTGACGTTGGCCGAGCGTGCGCCGGGAGGCCTCGCGCACCGCGGCGAAGGCCTCGGGCAGCAACTCATCCAGTGTTTCGCCGGCGAGGTAGCGCCCGCGGAACTCCGTCGTCTTATCGCGCAACTCCTCGTCGGAGAGGGCCTCGTAGTCCGGCTCGAGCGCGTTGACGCGGTCCACGGTGGGTTGCAGCCGGCGCAACTCCTTCTCGTTGGCGTCGCCGAACAATTTGCTTAACCAAGCCATAGCTCTTATACGTCCTTCATTACGATGCGTCGCAGCGCCATAGCGATGCGTGTGACGTGTCATCGGTCGTGTCATCGTCGCGCAGACGACGTGTCTCCTCAATTCTACCACTCCACGGACAACGCCCATCCCGTGTGTCACTGCCCACTCAGGGCTCGTGAAAAGTCAGCGACGGACGTTTCCACTGGGACCGCCGCAGTCCCTGCGGCAAGCCGTCGCGGGACGCCCGTCCGGGTCCGACACACCGTGCCTGCGCGCAGGGCCGCAGGGACTGCGGCGGTCCCAGCGAGTGACCGGCGTCCGCGGCAAACAATTCACAGGCCCTGCACTATCCACAATCGGTGATGGATGGTAGCGGTCGCTCCTCCGCGTATCATCGCCTACCATGGTGACGAGGGCTGCTGACCTTTGCATCAATCCGTTCGTGAGGCGAGAGCTAGCCTGGCACGTCAGTTGCATCCCCTATTCGCGCGCCCCGCGCGCCCCATCACACCGATCAGAGGAGCGAACGAGAATGGCAAAGAAGACGGACACGAACGGCGGGCCGTACACTGACCCTGCCCTGCGCGAACGGCTGAAAGCGGACATCACGGCGGGCGACAAGGGCGGCAAGCCCGGACAGTGGAGCGCCCGCAAGGCGCAATTGCTAGCGCACGAGTACGAGCAGGCCGGCGGCGGCTACACGACCGATAAGACGCACGAGACCGAGGCGCAGCACCACCTGGAGCAATGGGCCGAGGAAAAGTGGACGACCGCTGACGGTAAGCCGGCGCTGCGCGGCGACACCACCGCGCGCTACTTGCCCGAGGATGCCTGGGAGCGTCTCAGCCCCGAGGATCGCCGCGCCACGGAGCGCAAGAAGCGCGTGGGTTCCAGGGAGGGCCACCAGTACGTCGCAAACACACCAACGGCGAAGAATGCGCGCAAAGAGGCGTCCGCGCACACGGATGAGAGCCATGACGTCGACGACGGCGCGGCCCAGGGCGTGCGCCAGACAACGCACGATGAGACGCGCTGAGAAGGTTGGACATGGCACGCGCAGGCCATCGCTTCGCCATCACGCCTCGCCGGAGATATACGCGCGGACGCTGCGTAGACGGGTCCTGAGCAGGCGCCGGGCCAGCGCGCTGTCGAGGCGAATATCGGCGGGGCGGTGCAGCGCGCTGGCCGCGACGGTAGCAGTGGGGAGCGTAAGGGGTGAAAGGCCATAAGTGGTGGCGACCAGCACGCCCAGCTCGTGACGGCTCACCGCGTCGGGACCGGCCACGTTGATGACGCCGGCGTGTCCGTTCGCTAGCAACTCAAGGACCGCCGCGGCGAGGTCTTCGACCGCGACCGGGCAGCGGTATTCGTCCGTGAACAGGCGGTCCTGGCGCCGGCCCGCAGCGATGTCCAGGATCATGCGCGTGTGCTGATCGGGCGGATCGTGGCTCAGGATGAGCGAGGTGCGCACGATGGCCGCCTGAGGCGCGATGGCCGCGACAGCGGTTTCAGCGGCGGCTTTGGCCGCGCCATAGGGCGTGATCGGGCTGGGCGGCGCCGTCTCATCGTACGGGCTTCCGTGGCCGTCGAAGAGCGCGTCGCTGGAAAGGTGGATCAGCCGCGCTCCTACCGCGGCGGCGGCGAGGGCGACGTGAGCCGCGCCGTGCGCGGTGACGGCCCACATTAGCGAGCCACGCTGTTGGTAGGCGGTGTGCACGACGACGTCCGGCCGTACGTTTCTTGCCAGGTCGGCGACCGCGCCAGGATCACGGATGTCGAGGCGCCGCCAATCGATCGGCGCGTTGGGAACGATGTCCGCGGGTACCGTGGGGACGCTGTGATGCGTGCCGATGACGTCCCAACCGGCAGCGTGGGCTTGCGCGGCCACGTGACGGCCCAGCAAGCCGCTCGCGCCGACGATCAGCAAGCGAGCCATCTACAACTCCTCGCGGCCCGCTCCACACCTGTCTGTCACGCCCGGCCGTTCAAGGTCCGTGAAAAGTCGCTGGCACCGTGATGGGAGGTATTCCTGGGAGCGCCACGCGCTCCCAGCCCAACTCTTCACAGACCCTGAACGGCCCAAGGTCTGTGAAGAGTCGCCACCGCGGCGGTGGGAGAGGTGTCCCCAGGCCAACAATGCACAGACCCTCACCATGTCTGGCCGTTATTCCGACCCGGCGGCGGTCGGGATGGGCCCGAAGGGCGGGATAACGACCGGGTTGAGCGTCGGCGTCGCGGTTGGTGGGACCGTCGCCGTTGGCGTGGCGGTTGGTGGGACCGTCGCCGTTGGCGTGGCCGTGGGACGCGGCGTGGCGGTCGCGGTCGGTCGCGGGGTAGCTGTCGGCGAAGGCGTCGCCGTTGCGGTCGCGGTGGATGTACGTGTCGGGGTTGCGGTAGCCGTCCGGGTGGGCGTCGCCGTTTGTGTCGGGGTCGCGGTAGCCGTGCGGGTGGGTGTCGCCGTGCGGGTGGGTGTCGCCGTCGCGGTGGGGCGCGGCGTGGGCTTGACAGTGGGTTGAGGTAACGGCGAGTGAGCACGCATGACCACGATGGCTTGGTCGCCCAGGACATCCCAGCCGGCCTGGAACTGCTCCACCGTATAGTGCCACAGCCACTGGCCGCGTGAGTAGCGCTGGTAGTCGGGGTTATCGAGGTAGAAGCCGGTCGCGTCGTAGCCGACAAGCACCTGCGCGTGCTCCTCTTCGTTCCAGGGGACGATGCGGCCGGCCCAGGTGGTCCAGGTACGCCGGCGCAGGGCCGGGGTGACCGTATAGAGCGAGAGCTTGGGCGCCCACACGATGACCGGATGGCCCACGCCAATGGCCTGGCGCAGCCCGGCCACGGTCATAGACGAGCCGCCGTACGATCCGTCCATGCCGTGGCGGCGCAGCAGGGCGAGGATAGGCGGCGCATAGACCCCGTAGCCGTGCAACGGCCAGTCGTCGCCGCGCGTGATGTCGCCGACGAAGGCCTGGTACGGGTCGCCCCAACGGACCACCGCGCCATTGACGCCATACACGGCCGGCCTGCGGTCCATAGGCAGCTCGTCGACCAGGGTTTGTTCGGGGACCTCGGTCCCCAGCATCTCTAACGCGATGTGGGTCGCGGCCGCTTCGCAGCTGGCGACGTACATTTGCTGGTAGCGCACCACGTTGTCCAGCATCACGCGAACCGGCAGTTGCGGGCGCGCGCCGGGGACGGACGCGGGTACCGGAGCCGCGGCATAGGTCGCGGCCGGATTAGGCCAGGTGGAGAGTGTGACGGTGAGGGTCAGGGCAACGGCGGCGAGGGTCAGGGGGCGTCGGGCGCGTGGGATATGCGTGTCCCGCAGAGCGTCGTCCATTCGTGGTCCCTTGCTGTGTACTATAGCGGTCGGTACTGGCGGCGCGCCATGCGTGCTGCCTAGGTTCGCGACGGGGTATTCGTGTTTGCGTTGTGATCGCCATCGTTGCCATTGTCGAGCGCCTCGATCTCGCGGTCTATGCGGCCGAGCTCGAGATATTCCTCGCGGTGCATGGCGTAGGCGCGCTCCAGCAGCAACTGGCAGAGGCGGCGGCCATGCTCGGCGGGCTCCTGGGCCGCGGTGAGCAGGCGGGCGCCGCGATACTTCGCCGGCAGCGTCTCGATCAACGCCCGCATCTCGCGCGAGGCCTCGGCCACGCCGCGCGTATCGCCTCGCTCCGTCGAGTCGCGCAACGTCCCGGTTAGCTTGGTCAGTTCGGCCAGGCGTTGACCCTCGCCCATCGCGCTGTACACGGCCGCCGCCGCGTCCAGCTCCGGCGTCGCCGCGGCGCCCTCGACGGTTAGGAGGTCGGCGGTATAGGTCTGGTAGCCCGTGGCGTAGGTCTCGGCGGCGTAGCCGGTCTCCAGCAGCAGCCGTTGCGGCTCGTCGTCGAGCACGGTCCCGCCGTAGATGAGGTCGTCGCCGCGCACCTCGGCCAGTCGTTGCAGATAGGCCCGTCCCGGCGCTTCCTCGGGGACCGGTGGGAGCGGGACGGGCCGGTTGCCTTCGAGTCCGCCCATCGGCAGGTTTGCCGCGAACATGGGCGGCATGTACCTGGCCAGGTTCATACTGATCGGCGGGACAATTAGATACGTGGCGAGGACACGTTCGGGAGAGCCGGTCGTGAAGTAGAGCAGGGCATGGCCAACCGGCCGGGCGACATCCCCGCGCTCGTAGGTAAGGTTCATGGCGTTAGTATAGGGCGCCACGGGCCTGCTGAATAGGCTCATACACGGATATGGGTGTGCGCCTGGCAGAACTTGACACGCCTACGTCTCGTAAGGTACGCTCGTCACACGCCGACCTGACCAATGAGTTGTCGCG
>JAABUX010009759.1_pt1 | contig 10821 bp, 10 predicted proteins | sample 5561851 | NCBI WGS metagenome assembly JAABUX01 (sample SAMN10711883, study PRJNA513361) | rock metagenome | isolation source: Antarctica rocks | place: Antarctica: Victoria Land, Richard Nunatak red sandstone | collected 2016-01-03 | reverse complement strand
CCCCGCACCCTCGATGTCCCCGTGGAAGGACTGCGTCACGCTGGCGCGGGTGAGCTTCGCCCCTCCGTCGAGCTCCTCGTAGGGTTTCTCATCCCAGGTCTTCACGTCAAACGTGCCCGTCGCGTGTATGCTCATCGTGATTCCTCCCTGCTGCGTCCATAATAGCAGCATGCACTCGACATATATTATAGGCAGCGGAGGCTCGCCAGCTGATGACCATGCCTCCATGCGTATAAAGAACAAATGTTCTTGTCGCGGCGCCTGGGGTCAACTATACTACAGGCGCAACGCGACGTATTGTAAAAACGCGCCATGTGGGACGCGCGCATGGCGCGGATTAGCCGCCTCGCCCAACACCGCCGGGGCGGCATAGCGGAGACGGCGCTCCTATCTCGATGCGGTGTGAGTGATGGTGATGACACAGGTTGGGAAGCCCAGGGGCATCCTGGACCCACAAGCGGGTGGAAAGAAATTTCAGTTGTCGTTGCATTCACCGGCCACGGACCTGGCGTTCTTCGTGGAGCACTACTGGGTTGTCAGCTGGGATCTCCAGGGGCGTGAGCCCTACCTGGCGGAGGTCCTCCCCCATCCGTGCGTCCACCTCGTGATCGAGAAGGATAAATCGCGGATTGTCGGCGTTGTGCGGGGGCGGTTCTCCCAGCTCCTCGTGGACAGGGGGCGGGTGTTCGGCATCAAATTCAGGCCCGGCGCCTTCTATCCCTTCATCACATCGCCCGTGTCCGCGTTCACCGATAGCTCTATCAGCCTGCGCACGGCCTTCGGCGTCGCCGGCGCGGCCTTGCCAGGGGTGATCCTCGCGCTCGAGGACGAGGGGGAGATGGTCGATTGCGCCGAGACATTTCTGCGTGCGCGGTGTCCAGAGCGGGACGAGACGGTGGGGGTGATCACCGAGACCATCGATCGCATCATCGCGGACCGGGACATCACCACGGTCGATGGCCTCGTGGGGCGGCTCAACCTGAACAGGAGGACGCTGCAACGTCTCTTCAGCCGCTATGTCGGCGTGGGGCCGAAGTGGGTTATCAGACGCTATCGCCTGCATGAAGCGGCCGAACGCGTGGCCGCCAGCGACGTTGTGGACTGGCCGGCGTTGGCCCTGAACCTCGGCTATTTCGACCAGGCGCACTTCATCAAGGACTTCAAGGCAATCGTCGGCAAAGCCCCGGCGGACTACGCAAAGGCTATCGGCGTCGTCCCCTGATTGTGAGGGCATGCGCATCCGCGACAGTCGCTAGCCAGAACGACCCACCGCGAGGAGGATTAACTCTCCCCCGCTGTCGGCCAGCTAGCTGACCTTGACATAGAAGGTCTGTGCCGCTAAGCATGTGACTATAAGTGTACGTTGTCATAGACAATGAGGTTCGTGCCACACAGGATGAGGCGGCGTGCCATCAAGAGTGCGGCACGGCGTCGCCGCGCGCCGTCCACCCGAGAGAGCGGCACGTCGATCGTTGGCCACGCCGTGATCGCTGGCCTCACCCTCTGTGGCACAACCGCCCCTTGGCCTCACCCTCTGGGGCACGCCGCCTCATCCGCTGTGACACAACGAGGCGCTGCCACGCTCCGCCAGCCTCATCCGCTGTAAGATTGCACATTAACTGATATTGGTGGCGAAGTCACTTCCAGGGTTTTGCCCACGCGTGGAACGGGGTGACGAGTAGGCATGATCACGAGTACAAATCGACTTCGCCACCAATATCATCTAATGTGGGGACTTACACCATATATCGCCAACCCAACTAGCATATAGGGAGCGACGAGCGTCGCAGTTCTATCCCCATGCGTTTGGCAATTTGGGGGCATGTGAAAGGAATCACCAATGATGCCGCTCGCGCCCGCTGCCCGATCCTTTGAAGCCACATTCCCACTGACTTTGACTACACCCGTGACCACGACGATAGATGTCGAGACGGACGTGTGGAACGCGCTCGAATACTACTCCGAGGTCGAGGAGTTTGGCCTTGCCGTGGTTCAAGGACGCCTACCGTCCCGGTCAGACCATCATGAGATATTCAAGAGTTTCCAGGCATTCGTGAGGCAAGCGAAGTCGTACTATAGCTCGGCGAAGACTCTACATTACCGTTCCAGCAGCCTGCTGTATTACTACGCCTTCTTAAACCTCGTGAAGGCATTCCTCGTGTTGAAGGACCCCGATAGCATCAAGGGGCAGAAAATAATGCACGGCCTCAGCTACAATCATCCTTCTACCCCCAACAAAGACTTCTCACTGGAAGCGGTCACTGTCTCCAACTCCACCGGCGCCTTCCCGTTGTTCTATAAAGGCGTCATGGGCCGATCCAACCCAACGAAGGGCTTTGCCTTCACCATTGTCGATCTACTTGCGTACTGCTCGACCATTGGCTATCAATACGGCCTAGCAGGGCTGGGACAGACGAAGATCATCCCCTCGCTCGCAGCCATCGCGATGAACCAACCGACACAGGAGGCGTGGACGCTCTTGGCTATCTCGTCATTTGATAGGGTGGATGCGACCCAGCAACTAAAGCAGCAACTGATGAATGCCTATGAGGAGATAGCGCTGCCGGCTCATCTTGCCCACACCGTCTTCGGCCTGAATGCCTTCGCCTATCTCAACCAACGGTTCTTCCAAACGATTATCCCCGACAAGTTCCTACCATCGGGTGCCCTCAACCTTGGAGAGGTGGCGGGTCGTCTGACCACGGCTCTCCGGCCCTACATGGGCATATCGCCCTATGATGATGGTAGTAATTTCCAAGTCGTCTTACCGCTGGGGATCGGGCCGACCGAAACGCCGATATCCCAGGATATTGCCATCTATGTCATAATGTTCTACCTGTCCAGCCTGGTGCGCTATCAACCGGCCTATCTTGAAGAATTACTGGACCACAAACCGGCGTGGCTGATTGAGTCGTTCGTGAACAGTACTCCTGAGACGTTCTTGCGCATCATTGTGAGCAGGATAACGAACAACCGCTTGGTGTTCCGTAGGTCGTGAGTGTGAGTGACACCACGCCGTCTACCGCATCGCCTGCGCAGCACGCCCACCGAGCGCAGCGTCACCGAGCAGCACTTCCTCGATCTCTGTGCCGTCCTCGGCAAGTTCACACCCGCAACGGTCGATCCCTTACAACGGGGGTATCAATGGATGTAGTAGATTGAAGGGCTGTTGGCAGCCGCGCACGAGGCAGCAGGCACGCCGACAGCCCTCGCTCGTCGCCTGGCCATAGCAAGCACAATCGACACCTGCCGTGCTCTAGGCCGAGCAATCCTAGTCTAACCCCTTGCTGTGGGCCATTTATGTAAATCTGATGGGACCTGTGACAAGTTTAGTGGTCTTAGCCCAGCAAGTGTGCAGGCTGATCGCCCGATGATTGGCCTTGCTCCACCTGTGTGGGTTGCTGGGTCACAATCTCCCGGACGGGCGTGATGTTCGTGGATGCGGACCGTGGCACGTTCGCAGGGCTTGCCATAGGATTGCCCGGAGGCGGATTGTTGAACAGCAAAACCTCTTTCGCGGAGGCGGTGCTCTCGCGGACCGGCACGCTTGTCGAAAAAGGATTGTTCGGCTCGTTCTCGTCCGTCTGCATCACGACGCCACCTGAGTGCTGCCCTGGCTTTGCGGGACGGACCCCTGCGGCGCAGAGGGTGATGGATGTGCTGGTTGACTCTGTGGGGCGGGCGTGCCCTGCGGGGGATTGTTGAACTGCGGCGTGTCCTTCGCCGACGCGATGCTCTTCTGGCCGCTTTCGGCAGGGTAAATAACCATCTTCTCGTAATCACGGCTAGCCATGTGCGGCATCCTTTCCCGATTGAGGGGCGCTAGTTCCTGCCGCGTCACCCTCAGGTTGAGGGACAACGCTACCGGCAGGTAAATCGTCTACCGTGAACATTTCTATGTAATCGCAATCGTCCATCTTGATGATACCACCCATGGTGCGCGCCTTTTTCTGTACAAACGCCTGTGTCGATGGGTCTACGATCCACATTTGTTCGACATAGACCTGCTGGGAGTTTGGATGGAGGGTGGCGGCAGATGAGCCGCCAAACGCCCCGCCGATGATCTCCTTCGATTTCATGTGGAACAGGATATAGCACCCGCGCTCTTCCAGAAAGAATCTATCCCATGCGGTCGGTATGGGGCTGGGCACTTGTACATGAAGGCGTTGGAGTACCCACCTCCACCATTTAGGCCGCGTGATGCGGAGATAGTAGAAGGCCAGTACGATAGCAACAGGCGCGATTATGAAATAGATGAGCCGGGCAACAATGGCAACGAACCAAGGCGTTCCGGCTTTGGCCGAGTAGAGCAGCGCGCCAGACAATATCACGTAGTCGAACAAGCTGTACGCGATGAGTTGAATGGTCGACTCACCAAAATTACGACGCTCACCGGGTACGATCGCGTCGTAAAACTGGAGCGCAACAAACCCAGGTACGACGAAGTACAAGAATAGCGTTAGAGTCTCCGGTGTCAGAATGTCCTTCACTTCCATGAATGCCTTTCTGCCCCTCGTTGGGCTATCGCTACCATGCTAACTATGCAGTTAGATCGGTGGCCTCTAGCCTCAGCTTAGCCGTCACCCCTACGTTCGAGGCGTCAAGGGCTCGAACGGCCTGCCCACGCCTACAAGCTCGCGCTGAACGTCCCCACCACGTCGGTCACCTCGGCCTCCACATCCAGCCCGTAGGTCTCTAGCCACGCGGCCCCGAACGCCACGCCCGCTCTCGCCATGTCGCCCGATTCTAGCGCGTCCAGCGCCTCGGTCAGCGCGTCTCCGCCGATGTGCATGTCCCCGATGCTGCGCGGCCGGGCGCGCTCCTCGTTGTAGACCAAGACCAGCACCCGGCACGCCCCCACGTCCAAGCCCTGCTCCTGCACCCGCTCACGGAATGCCCGCGCGTTAGCCTGTCGCTGTTGCTCAGTAGCGATGCCCTGCACGCTGATCCGCAAGCCTGGCGTCGAGCGGCTGATGTTACGCGCCTCGCCTCCCTCCTTCTGCCACCGCTGCACCGTCCGCACCGCCACCCCGAGCTGGCCGGCTAAGATGCGGTTGCCCTCGGCCACCTGGCGCCGCCCCTCGCCGCCCCCGAGTTCACGCACCACGGAGCGGATCGCCGCCGGCGTCAGCTCCACGTCCGCCGCGGCCACCCGCGCCTCATAGGCCCGCGCCAGGTCCTCGCCCAGGTCCGACATGCTACGCCGCCCCCTGGTCCGCCGGCGCGTCCGCGCGTGCGCGGAGTGGCTTCAGGAGCTTCAACAGCGTCCCCAGGCCGCCGCGTGTCCCGTCGAACGCCGGCAGCACCCTATCCAGCGGGATCGCCGCGTCCTGCACCTTGAAATGCCCCAGGCCCGTCCCCAGCGTCACCGACGGCGGGCACGCCACGACGGGATTGGGCTCGTCGCTCACTAGGTACACGGCGTCCTTGTGGACGGCGACGGGCGTGTAGCCGGCCGCGTCCATCTTGTGCAGCGCCCGCGATAGGTTGGCGTTGGCCTGTGCCAGGATGGCGTGCCGCCAGTCGGGCCGGTACAGCGGGCTCCGCTTGTCGCGTTGCCACGCGCTGTTGAAGCCGCTAATCGTGAGCGCGTAGGTGTACTTGAGCGCGCCCAAGGCTAGGCGCCCCGCCGGCGTCGTGTCGTCGTAGAGTGCCGTCCGTGCCGTGCGCAACCGCTCGTACCACGTTTCTAGCGCCCGGCTGTGTTTGGTCCAGACGTACGCCTCGGTGATCGCGACGGCCAGGCCGCGTTCCAGCGCCCACGCCACTGTCGGCGTGCAGGCCCACCGCTCCTCCGCGCCGGCAATCCGCGCCAGCCAGTAGCCTGGTAGCTTCTTGTCGAAGGGCAGTGTGCCGGCCGGGTCGCGCCGTTCCTCGATGCCCGACAGGCCCAGCTCCACGACGCCGGCGGCGCTCAACCATTGCGCGTTCTTGTCGTACGAGTGGAGGTATCTCTTCTCGCGCTCGGCCGGCGAGAGCGTGCGCAGCCAACTCAGCTCCGACTCCGTGTCCACCTGCAAGGCCGGCTCCGGCCACCGCTCGGCGAACTCACGCCCCGCGCCCGCCCCGCGCTTGCCCAGGTCCTGCATGAGGTCCGCCCCCGTGCGGCCCGGCGAGCGGTAGTACGGCGTCCCCATGGCCCGCGCGTAGGCGAGCAGCGCCGCCAGCAGCGTCGCGCCGTCGGTGTCGAGGCCCCACACCGCGTGCTCGTCGTAGAGCGGGAACGCGATCGACGCGCTCGATCCGGCCTCGCCCTTTTTGCGCAGGTCGAGCCAGGGCGTGAGCGCCGTGGGGAAGGCGTGCAGGTCGTCCAGGCCGTCCGAGACGAAGGCGTGGCGCACCTCGCGGAACTGGCCCGCCCCGGTGAGCGCGTTGGGCAGTCCGGCCGCGCGCACCCACGCGTCGGTCAGCCAGAGTTGAGTGAGCTTGTGCCGCCGCGCGCCGTTGTACAGGTCGCCGACGTGCCGGATCGCGCCCCGGATGGGGACGAGGGGTGTGTCGGGCAGGTGTAGGCCGTCCACGTCGAGCACCCCGATCGTGGCCGGTGATTGGTCCGTGCTCATGGTGTCTCCTCCCTCCTTTTCCCCGTCGCGCGCTCCCGCGCTCGCCGCGCCTTGCGGGGGCAGCGGCAGGGCGCGGCGCGGCAGTGGGCGCACCGCTCGATGGGCGTGGACGATCCCCGCGCCGACGTGCGGGCCGAATCACAGCCAGGGCCGACGGTGGGCGGCCCGAGCGGCGCCGGTGGTGCGCCGCCCCCTCGCCCCGCGCCTGCCTCGCAGATGCAGGAGCCCTTGGGCCACCCGCACCCGCCGCACGCGATCAAGTGTCCATACTTCCCGCCGAAATAGTCGATGGGCGCGGGCGGCTCCTCCGGGGCGGGCCGCTCGCGCGCGATCTTGTCCAGTTCGACGCGCACCGCGTTGATGGTGAAGCGCCGCCCGCGCCCGCCTCGCGCCCACGCATCCGCGCCGCGCAACGCCTCGATCAGCAGGTCCTCGCCGACGGCGGGATCGACGGCCAGGGCGTGCAGTTGCGTGTTGAGCCGATCGGCCGGCTCCGTGCCCATGAGTTCGCGATAGACGGTCCGCCAGCGCCGATCCTCGGAGGCCGCGTCGGCGGGGTCGAGCACGGTCAGGAGCGGGGCCGCGCCCTGCCGGGCCGCGCGCCGACGCACCTGCGGCGTCCCCACGTCGTAGATGTTGGGCAAGCCCCACCCCTGGGACGTGCTGCCCAGGTAGCCGGCCTCCTCCAGCTCGTGCAGGTAATTGTAGGCGCTCTTGTAGCAAATCCCGACATAGCCGGCGATCCGCGCCACGGTGCGGATGCAGCGCCCCTGTCTGTTGGCGTGGTGCGCCACCATGACGTAGGCCCGCTTCGCCCCCTGCGAGAGGGCGGGATCGGCGAGCACGGCGTTGGGGACCGTCGCGTAACCGGTGTCGTCATCCCGCGCCGGCGCGGCGGCGAAGTGGTAGATGTTGGCATGGCCGCGGCCGCCCCGCGTGACCGTGATGATCTCGGCCCGGCGCAAGTCGGCCGTCCGCCGCTTGACCGTGCGCGTCGAGCAGCCCAGCTCCGCGGCGAGGTCGCCCTGGTACGGGTGGCAGGTGTCCTCGTCCCAGGCGTAGCTCATCAGCAGCACATGGGCGAGCCGATCGTTGTCCAGCGGCGCCGCGTCCAGGAACGGGCGCGGTATCTGCGTCCAGCCCGTGCGCGGCACCGGGGCGGGCGGGTGCTGGGGCTCGACGGCCGGGACGGCGGGTGCGTTCATCATGCGCCCTGTCCGTGATAGAGCGCCCGCAGCCGCCAGTAACGGTACTCGTACCACTCTTGGGGGGACGCTGCGGCCTGGGCACGCCGGCGGTCCTCGTCGCGTCGCTCGCGCACGCGCTCGTCGTCGGCGCAGCGGTTGCCAGCCAGGTCCGCGCGCGCGCGATCAAGCACGCGGGCCAGGAGCGTGTCCTGGGGCAGAGCGGCCGCGATCCGGGCGCGGCTGTTGAGGGCCGTGGTGTGGTCGGCGCGGCCCAACGCGTGGGCCGTCGCCAGGTTGGTCAGGTGGTAGTCCTCGGCGAGCAGGTAGGCGCAAACATGCCGCGCTTGGGCGACGTGGATCGCGCGAATCGGGCTAAGGATCGCGTCGGGAGTCACGTCGGCCGCGAGGTTGTACAGGGCGTTATAAGCGTGGGCAACGGCCGCGATGATGGGCGACGTATCGACTATCCCCGTGCGTGTCCACACGGGAGATGGGATAGCCCTTTGACAGGCGCGCGGGTCCGCGCTATCCTGTCGGGAGAGCATGGGTGTGCTTTGAAGCATAAAAACCTCCTGTGCAGGTCCGCTACCCGGTTTGGAGCTGGTAACTCCTCGGGGCCGCGGCCTCCGTCTTGGTGGCTCTGGTGATCGCCTACAATTGCTCACACCAGCGCCGGTCATATTGAAAACAGTCCAGGGCCGTAAGAGACTCACCGGGTTGGTAGCCGGTGGGTCTCTTGCGTTGTGGCCGCTACAGCCACGCATTTGTGCTACACGATAGACTCCTCCATGATGGGCATTGTAGCCCACACCCTCCCCTGGCGTAAAGGCGGCGCGCGGGCGCACGCTCTGTCTCGCCCCTAAAGGCGCTATCCGGCGCGTTGCCTGTGCGCTCATGGCAGTCCCGTCCAATCGTAGGCCGTGCCGTGCTTCACGGGGGCCGTCGGCAGCCGTGGCGGGCCGGATGCCGCCGGTGGCGCTGCCAGTGGTGTGGATATCGCCGCCGCGAGCGCGGGGGGTGGAGCCGCAGGCGCCGGCGCTGTAGGCGCCGTCACCGTCACACGCACGGGCGCGCTGGGAGCCTTGGCCGGCGCCGCTCCCCGCGTTGGGGTAGGCACGGGGACCACCTGTGCGTCCGCGCGTGCGGGTGTCTGTGTGGCTGAGGGGACGACCGCCGTGGCGGCGACCGGCGCGGGGTCTGCGCGTTCGACGCAGGCGGGTGGGGCCGGCAGTTTCGAGAGCCGTCGGAGCGCGCGCACAGTGTAGAAGGGCCGCGTGCGCAGGTCCATGGGCCGCGCCTCGCGCACGCTGACCACGATGCGCCGGCGGGAGGCGGCGTGCAGGTCCTCCGGGAACAGCAGGGGCACGCCCGTTTCGCTCACCGAGCGGCTGTCGCGCTCGGGCCGGCGCCCGAACATCCCGCGCGCGGCCGAGTCGCCTTCGCTAGCGGCCAGCACCGTGCGCTTGCCCAGCGTGTCGCTCGCCCACTGCGCATCCTTGCCGCGCGTCCCGCCCAGCCAGGCCAGCGCGTTGCACGACTCCACGATGGCCTCGGCCCCGGTCTCCTCGTAATCGCCGACGAGCTGCGAGCGCATCTGGAACGAGAGCACGCGCGAGATGCGCGCTTGGCGGCAGACGTTGAGCTTGTCCGGGGCGTCCGGGACCGCGCCCATCGTGCCAAACTCATCCAGCAAGAGCCGCACCTCGCGCTCCAACGCGCCGCCCGGCAGGGTGCGCGCGCGGTCCATGAGCACGCGGAACAGCGTCGTGAACAGGCCGCCGACGAGCGGGCGCAGCGAGCGGTCGCCGACGGGGGTGACGATGTAGAGGGCGATGGGCCGCCGCCCGCGCCGCCCCAGGCGGTCGAGGTCGAGCGCGCCGGGGCCGCCGACGACGGCGCGCACGGCGGCGTCGGTGAGCGTGGACAGGCGCGGGGCCAGGCCCGAGGGGACCGAGGTGCGCAGGTCCTTGTGCTCCGCGATGAGCCCGAGGAATTGACCCGCCGCGGCGGGGATGCCGCCCGGCGTCTTCTTCAGCCGGGCCTCGATCTTCTCGATGCTGGGCAGGAGCAGCAGATCGACCAGTTCGCCGAGCGTGCCCGTGGCGCGGCCCTCATGGGCAGCGACGGCGTGGACGTGGGCCAGGCCGGCGGCGATGAGCAGGATCAGCGCCTGCTCGAAGTAGGCCACCGCCGGGGCGCTGCCCGCCGGCGTCGTGTTCTTGAGCCAGGTCGCGGCCCACGCCTCGGCCTGCACCTGCGTCCGCTCTAACGAGAGCGGCGCCCAGGTCACGCTGTTGGTTGGCGTCTGCATGTCCAGGCGGTACACGTCGTGGGTGCGCGCCATAGCCGCGGCCGTCTGCGCCCAATGCTCCCCTTTCGGGTCCGTGGCGACGTAATCCACGTCGGGGTCGGCCTCCAACAACTGCCCCTTGTAGACGGCGTTGCTCTTACCCAGGCCGTTGGGCGCGCAGATCGCCACGCCCTCGGCGAGCAGGGACGCCCGGATACCGACGGTGACACGCCGCAGGCCGCGCCGCGCCGTGCCCAGCACGAGGTCGCCCGGCTTGGCCCGGCGCGCGCGCAGCTCGTCCCAGGTCTGCCAGCGCGCGCCGCCGTAGGTGTTGGCCCGCGTGGGGTCCAGGCGGCGCGCGCGCCGGCGGCCGATGGCGATGAAGACGCCGAACAAGGCCAGGAACGCGAGCGCGCCGCCCAGTTCCAGCGGGATCGCCGTGCGCACGGGTGCCCCGCTGGGGCTGTGCAGGGCGGCGTAGGGTACTGTCACATTAATCCTGTCATTGGTCAAATTTCTACCACATGTTGCGCTTCCTTTGCCTAACTAACACAACATGTAGCGGTGTCGATCGTTAATGTGACAGTACCTTGGCGCAGGGGTAAAGGGGCAATCCGCGCACCTGTCGTGGACAACGGCGCACCTGTCGTGGACAACGGCGCACCTGTCGTGGACAACGGCGCACCTGTCGTGGAATCCTACAGCCTTGACGGACGATTAGTCGTCCACCAAGCGACTTTGGCGACGTGGGCGGCGGCCCGCCCCCCCCCCCCGGGGGGCC
>JAABUX010009758.1_pt1 | contig 10822 bp, 9 predicted proteins | sample 5561851 | NCBI WGS metagenome assembly JAABUX01 (sample SAMN10711883, study PRJNA513361) | rock metagenome | isolation source: Antarctica rocks | place: Antarctica: Victoria Land, Richard Nunatak red sandstone | collected 2016-01-03 | reverse complement strand
AGATAAGGTCGGGGAAGTAGCGGTAGGCGGTGGCCTCGGAGACCAGCGCCGCCGTCGCCACGAGGGGCATCGTGATCTCGCTACCCATGCGGATGAGATTCCGTGTAGCGTCGACGATGGCCGTGCGCGTGCGTTCCTTTTGGTTCGCGCGGCCGGTGCGGACCCGTGTGGTCATCTGTCTATCCTCGCGGTCTATCCGCCATTGGTGAAATCAATCCCTCGTGATGATACCGCACTTGCACGAAAGAGGAGCGGCGTGTATACTCACTAGTGAGAGTCAACTCTTACGAGTCTTACGGAGGGGAGGGCCAGATGACCAAGGTATCGATAGTCCGCCCGGGCGACGGCGAGGTGGTCCTGAGGGGACCAACCCAGATGCGTATCCTGGAGGACGGCCGCACCACCCAGCACCGGCTTGGTGTGGGGGAGATTACGCTCGCCCCGCACACTGACGGCCCGCCGCAGCACCGGCATGCCCAGCACGACGAGGGGTTCTACGTCGTCGCGGGTACGGCGCGCTTCACCGTTGGCGAGGAGACCTACGACGCGGGCGCCGGCGCGTTCGTGATGATCCCGCCGGGGGCGCCGCACACCTTCGCCAATCCGGGCGAGGAGCCAGCCGTGCTGCTCAACACCTTCACGCCCGACCTGTATGTGGAGTACTTCCGGGATCTGCGCGACCTGATCGCCTCGGGGCAGGCGCTAACCAACGCCGCGATCGCCGAGGTGATGGCCCGCTACGCGACCGTGCCCGCGACCGACGTCGCTCCGCCGACGATCGCATGATCCCCCGTGGCGGATGCGCGCACGGATGGGGACGTTACCGCCCTAGTCGCTCTGCCCCCCCCGCGGCCACACTCGCCGCCGCCTTGTTGCTATTCGGGTGGCGCACCCGACGCCGGCCCGACGCTCTCGAACCGGGCGACCAACCTACCTACGAACATACTAAGTTAAGGACGGAGACACCTTGGTGAGTACTACCACGCACACCCTGACCGTCGCCGGCAGCGGCCCGGTCGACGTCACGCTCGACGACCGCGGCGCGGGGCGTCCCTTCCTGCTGCTGCACGGCGGCGGCGGACCCCAAATGGTCGCCGGCTTCGCCGACCTGCTCAGCAGCACGGAGCCCGCGCGCGTCATCACGCCCACCCACCCCGGCTTCGGCGGCACGCCTCGCCCCGAGACATTGACCAGCATCGCCGGGCTCGCCGCGACCTACATCGCCTTGCTTGCCGAACTCGACCTGAGCGACGTCACCATTATCGGAAACTCCATCGGCGGTTGGATCACCGCGGAAATGGCGCTGCTCGGCTCCTCCCGCATCGGCAGCATCGTGCTCGTCGACGCGGTCGGCATCGACGTCGACGGCCACCCCGTGGTGGACTTCTTCTCCCTCACCATGGACCAGGTCGCCCGGCTTAGCTACCACGACCCGGAACGGTTCCGGATCGACCCGGCCGCCATGCCCGCCGCTCAACAGGCGGTGATGGCCGGCAACCGCGCCGCCCTAGCTCTCTACGGCGGCGAACCGTCCGGGATCGACCCCACCCTGCGCGCGCGGCTGGACGCCATCACCCTGCCGACCCTGGTGCTATGGGGCGATAGCGACCAGATCGTTGACCCCGATTACGGCCGCGCCTACGCTGCAGCCATCCCATCCGCGCGATTCCAACTCCTCGCCGACACCGGCCACGTACCCCAAATCGAAACCCCGCAGCAACTCCTTCGGGCTATCTGGGATTTCGCCGACACCCACGCCACCAACCACCCCGCTAGCTGACAACGGAGCGCGTCGTGGAAACCCTCCTGTTCGGGCTACGTCACTCCCAGACGATCGCGACCTTGCCGGTGTGGCCGCCGTCGAACGTTTCGTAAGCCTCGCGCGCCTGCTCGAGGGTGAAGCGGTGGGTGACCATGGCCTCGGGGCGCAGGTCCCAGCGCACCAGCAGCTCGACCAGTTCCTCCATCTGCGGCAGGCTGCACACCCACGAGCCGTGTAGGGTGAGCTGCTTGTGGATCAGCAGCGGGCTTGGTGCGAACTCGACCGTGCCGCCCTCCCCGACGAGGACGACGCGGCCCCACTCGCGCGCCGCCTCCAGGCAGGTGTGGCGCGCCGCCGCGGCGCCCGAGCAGTCGATCGCGACCTCGAAGCCGTGTCCCCCCGTGCGCTCCATCAGCGCGGGGAGCAGGCCGTCGCCCGGCGTCACGACCTCCCCAAGGTCGAGGCGCTCGGCAAGCTCGCGCCGCTCCGGTATCGCCTCCACGCCCACGACCTCCGCTCCCAGGGCCTTGCAGAGCATAGCCGCGCCGATGCCGACCGGCCCGAGCCCGGTGATGAGCACGCGGTCGCGGCCGGAGACCTCCCCGCGCAGGCAGGCCGCGTAGGCCGTGCCGAGCCCGCAGGCCACCATGGCGCCGTCGAGGTAGCTGAGCTCGTCCGGTAGCGGGACCAGGGTGCGCTCCTCGGCAAGCAGGAAGGGGGCGTGACCGCCGTCGCGCTGCCAGCCGTAGGCGGCGCGATCGGGGCTGGAGCAGGAGATCATCCAGCCGCCGCGACAGGCGCGGCAGACGCCGCAGCCGGCGATGTGGTAGATGACGACCCGGTCTCCCCTTTTGAAGCGCCGCACACCGGGCCCGACCTCTTCGACGACGCCGCACGGCTCGTGCCCGGCGATAACGCCCCGGTAGGCCTCGGGGCCTGTCCCCTGGTCGTGCGGCCTGTAGATGGCGCGCAAGTCGCTCCCGCACAGGGACGACGCTTTCATGCGCACCAGCGCCTGGCCATGTCCCGGCTCCGGCGCCACGTACTCGCGCATCTCCAGCCGCCGGTCCCCCGGCAGCACCACGCCGGTCATCGTCGCCGTTGCCATATCGCTGTTCCTTTCCCCTTCTGCCGGTTATCGACTATGCCGGTTATCGGCTATCTCGCGCAGGTAGCGAACGCTATCTGCGAACTGATCGCGCTCGAACGTGGCCAGGCTGTCGCCGTCCTCGCCGCGCTCCCACGGGGTGCGCCAGTCCTCGCCGGGAGGGCGCGCCCCCTCCTCGCGCAGCCGCAGCGCGGGCAGGACGTCCTCGACGCGGCGGGGCGGGTAGCCGCGCCAGTAGTCGTCCTCCAGCAGACGCACGTGGCGGGCCTCGAGCGCGCCCAGCTCGATCGAGACCCGCGCCGCGGGGGCCTCGCGCGCGAGGAGCGCCAGCAGCGCGGGCAGGTCCACGACGCCGTCGCCGAGGGCGCAGCGCGCCAGGCGATAGCCCGGCGTCGTCTTGTAGACATAATAATCCTTGAGGTGCGCGGCCTTGACGTGGGGTAGCACACGGCGCGCGAAGCGCAGCGGGTCCTCGCCCACGGCGAGCGCGTTGGCCGTGTCGAGGGTGACGCCGACGGCGGGGCTGTCCACCGCATCGACCAGGGCGACGAGCTCCTCGGAGGTCACGTCCTGGTGGTTTTCCAGGCCGATGGAGACGCCGCACTCCTCGGCCAGGCCGGACACCGCGCGCAGTTCGCGGGCCGTGCGCGCCAGATGGTCAGCCCAGGTGTCTCGCACGGCTCGCCGGTCCCCACAGAGGATATGGCTGATGGTGGCGCGCACCGTCGGGGCGCCGAGCGCGACGGCGGCGTCCAGCAGCTCGCGCAGCTCGGCCGCGTCGACGACCCCGCCGTCGAGGACGATGAACAGGCCAAGCTCCTCGGCGTGCGCGCGCAGGCGGCGCAGCGTGTCCGCGTCGAGGCCGCCCGGGAGCGAGGCCAGCGGGAACTCGACGCCGCCGAGGCCGCGCGCCGCGGCGAGGTCCATCAAGTCGTGGGCGGTGTAGGGGCGCGGACAGGCGCGCCCCGTGCCGGCCCCGGCGAACCCGCACAGGTAGCCGAAGCCGTAGGCGGCCAGGCCGACCGGTATCCGCGGACCAACGGGGGCGATGGGGCTTATCAAGTCCCCACTCACGGGCGATCTTTCGTCGCGCTCGCCGCGAGGGGGCCTGTCACGGGCGGGACGCCGGCCACATCGACCCAGCGCCGCTCCGCCGCCGATTGCAGCGCGGCGTCGATCACGGCCTGGCAGCGCGCGCCGTCGTAGAACGAGGGCACGAGGGCGGGCCGCCCCGCGGCGATCGCCTCGACGAAGGCGACGTCCTGGTCGTAGCGGAACGCCGTCGTCGGGTCGCCCTCGTCTGGGTCGCGCGGCGAGCCCGGATAGACCAGGGAGTCGCGCGGGACCGGCACGGCCTCCAGTGGGCCGTCGGGGCGGCCGAGCTCTATCTCGGTCGGCCTGTTGAGGTGGTAGACGAGCGTGCCCTCCGTCCCGTACACCTCGAAGTCGTCGAGCCCGCGCCCGCCCAGGCCGCGGCCCTTGGTCACCTTGCTTAGATCGAAGGCGGCGACCGTGCCCGCCGCCACGCCGACGCCGGGGGCGAACTCGGCGATCATCGCCGCGAAGTCCTCCACGTCGGTCGGCACGGGCCTGCCGTCGCGCCCCGCGCGCTCGGGCGCGAAGGTGCGCGTCAGGGCCACTACGCTGGAGATGGGGCCGATCAGGTCGTGGCAGAAGTCGATGCGGTGCGCGCCCATGTCGCCGACCTCGCCGGAGCCGGCCAGCCTCTTCTGCTGCCGCCAGCCGATGTCCTCCTCCGGCCAGTCCTGCAGGCGGGCCACGCGCACGTGGCGGGGCAGGCCGATCGCACCCTCGCCGAGCAGGCGCTTCAGGTGGCGCATGGCCGGGACGAAGCGATAGGTGAAGGCCGTCATGTGCACCACACCGGCCCGCTCGGCCGCCTCGTACATCGCCAGGGCCTCGGCGTAGTCCATGGCCAGCTGCTTCTCGACCAGGACGTGCTTGCCCGCCGCGACCGCCGCGAGCGCGATAGGGGCGTGCAGCACCGTGGGGGTGGCGATGACTACTGCGTCGACCGACGGTAGCCGCAGCAGTTCCTGGTAATCCGAGACGAGCCGGGACACGCCGTACTCGCGGCCGCGCTCGCGCAGCAGCTCCTCATTGGTGTCGCAGAGGGCCACGATCTCGGCCCGCGGCGATAGCCGCAGCCCCGGCAAATGCACGTACGAGCTGATCCCCCCGACGCCGATGACCCCCACGCCGACCCGCGACTCGCGCATGCCCGACCCTCCCTCACTATGCAACAGGACACACCCATCGCAAGGCGTCCATCGTAAGGATGGTCGCCTCCTACTCATGCCACTGTGCTAATGCTACATCAAAGGTCCTCTATCGCACACGGCTACCGACCCGCTCTACCAGGCGCCGGCTGAGCTCGACGCGGGATGTGGCGGGCGCTTGCTCGGAGGCGCCAGCGCCTGTTCTATCCTCACCGTTCAACATATCTAGTCGATACAGCTTCTTTTTGTGCATCTAGCACATAGACAGGCCGGCCCACGTGCTCTAACCTGCCTAGTAACACGTCGAAATGTGAGAGCGCATTGCCCCGCCCGGTAGACTCGCAGCCGGCACGGCCCGATCTCCCCAAAGGTAGCCCGCCCCAGCGTCGGGGCATGACTTCCCACCGACGGTCTTCGCGCGCCTAACCCATCCGCGACGACGCGGAGGCGCCAATCACCGCTCCCGTATGGAAAACAAGGAGCCTCGATGTCCGTCACGCCCTCACGCGCATCCGCACCCGCGGCCCCTCCGGGCGCCAGGACTGGCGCCAGTATGGCGACTCAGCCGGCCATCGAGGCCGAGGACCTGTCGATGACCTACGCGGCGACCGGGCGGCAGGGCCAGGGCGTCCTGGCGCTCTCCAACGTCAGCCTCGCGGTGCGGTCCGGTGAGTTCGTTTCTCTGCTCGGCCCCTCCGGCTGCGGCAAGAGCACCCTGCTGCGCCTGATCGGCGACCTGCTGCAGCCGAGCGGCGGCCGCCTGTCGGTGAAGGGCAAGAGCGCCGCGCGGGCCCGGCGCGACCGCGACTACGGCATCGTGTTCCAGGCTCCGGCGCTCTACGACTGGCGCACCGTGGCCAGGAACGTGCAGCTGCCCCTGGAGCTACAGGGCGTGGCCCGCGCCGAGCGCGAGCGACGCACCGTCGACCTGTTGCGGCTGATGAACCTGGGCGACTTCGCCGCATCGTATCCGTGGCAGCTCTCCGGCGGCATGCAGCAGCGCGTCTCCATCGCGCGGGCGCTCTCCTTCCGGCCCTCTATCCTACTGATGGACGAGCCGTTCGGGGCGCTGGACGAGATGACGCGTGAGCGCCTCAACACAGAACTGCTGACCTTGTGGGCCGAAACGGGCACGACGATCATCTTCGTGACGCACAGCATCCCCGAAGCCGTCTTTCTCTCCGACCGCATCGTGGTGATGACCCCCCGCCCCGGCAAGGTCGAGCGCATCATCCCGGTCGACCTCCCGCGCCCGCGCGCCAACGCGCTGCGCGAGGACCCTCGCTTCTTCGAGCTCATCGCCGGGGTGCGCGCCTGCTTGCGCGAGGAGCACGCCCTGTGAGTGGGTCGCCGGCCCTCGCTTCCTCGCCCACGCCGGCCCCGGCGACGCTGGTCGACGAGCGCCCGCGCCCGGCCGCCCGTCGCGGCGTGTTGAGCGCGACCCTGCTCCTCTTGCGGGGCTCCGCCCCGGGCCTGGGGATGGGAATCCTGATCCTGGTCGTGTGGTACGTGGCGGGCCTGTGGACCGACGCGCCCTTCGCGCGACAGATCCTGGGCGCGCGCGCCTCGACGGGCGCCGTCCTGCGCGCGTCCCTGAGCCTGCCGTCCCCGTTCGTGCCGCTCCCCCACCAGGTGCTGAACGACTTTTTTGCGGCCCTGGCGCAGCCGTTAGGCTCCCCGCGCGGCCTATGGGTGCACATGGAGGCGACGGGTCTCGAGGCGGTGCTGGGCCTCGCCGCGGGCGCCGCGCTGGGGGTGGCCATCGCCACGCTGTTCATCTATAGCCCCCTCATGGAGAGCGCCTTCCTGCCCTACGTCGTGGCCTCGCAGACCGTGCCCATCCTGGCGCTGGCCCCGGTCATCGTCAGCATCCTGGGCATCACGCTCACGGCCAAGGTCGTCGTCTCGGCCTACCTGGCCTTCTTCGCGGTCGCTATCAGCACTATCAAGGGGTTCAAGAGCGCCGAGCCCCTGGCCCATGAACTGATGCGCTCCTACGCGGCCAGCCGCTGGCAGGTCTACCGCAAGCTCCTGTTCCCGGTGGCGCTGCCCTACCTTTTCGCGGGGCTCAAGATCGCGGCCACCGCGAGCCTCGTCGGGGCCATCATCTCCGAGCTGTTCGGCTCCACGACCGGCCTCGGCGCGCGCCTCCTCGAGGCCACGACCTACAACGAGACGATCGCCTGGTGGTCGACCATCCTGGCCGGCTCGGCGCTCGGCTTCGTCCTTTTCGGCGCGATCTCCCTGGCGCAGCGGCTCGTCGTCAAGGCGCGCCCGGCCTCGGCGCGGGAGGGCTAGACCGGTGATACGAGCGACAGGACCCCGTTCTACCTTCGCGCTGCCGGCTCGCCTGCGCGCGGTCGCGCCCCCGCTGCTGGTCTTCCTGATGACCATGCTCTTGTGGGAGAAGACGGTGGCGTTGGCGCAGCTTCCGCACCCCACGCGCATCCTGGCCGCCCTCGGGGACATGCGCGGGACGCTCCTGGACGACGCGGTGACCACCTTCTGGGAGGAGGCGCTGCGCGGCTACATCGCCGGGTGTGGGCTCGCCTTCGTCGTCGCGGCGCTCTGTGTGCGCTTCCCGCTGCTGTTGCGCGCGATCACCCCATACGCCGTGCTCAGCAACTCGATCCCGATCATCGCGTCCGCCCCGATCGTGATCTTCTGGTTCGGCTTCTACTGGCAATCCAAGGCCATCGTGGTCATTTTGCTGACGTTCTTCCCTATGCTGGTCAACACGGTCACGGGCCTGACGAGCTACGACCCGCTCTCGCGCGAGCTGCTGTCCTCGTACGCGGCGAACGGCTGGACGGTGTTCACGAAGCTACAGCTGCCCAACGCGCTGCCGTACATTTTCAACGGGCTCAAGATCTGCACCTCGCTGGCCATGATCGGCGCGGTCATCTCCGAATATTTCCCCGGCCCGAACCGCGGGCTCGGCTACGCGATCCTCGACCGGGCCAACGAAGCGGACTGGGAGCATGTGTGGGCGGCGGTCGTCGTCGCCTGCGCCATCGGCATCCTGTTCTATATGCTGGTACTGGCCCTCGAGCGCACGCTTACCTCCTGGCACGTTTCGTATCGGACGGGGCGATGAGGAGTCGATGGGCGAGCGTCATACATCACGATCTATGGTCTGCGACGAGGCAGCGAACGGGCACAGGGTTGTCGCCGCTAGTGGGGCTTGTCCACGCGCATCGCGCGTGCGGCCTGGAAGGAGGGATGCGGCCCTGCAACAACGCTCGTCGTCCTAGGGCTAATTGTTAATCGCTAATCGCTAATCGCCAAAGGCTAATCACCGAGAAGGAGATCACGAGCATGTCCCTGACTCATCCCATTTCTCCATCGCGTCGGCTCTTCAAAGGACCCGCGCGCCTGGCCCTCAGCGCGTGCCTGGCGGCGAGTCTGCTGGCCGGCGGCCTGGCGTATAGTCGCGCGGCCAGTCCCGCCGCCCGACCAAGGGCCATGACCAAAGTGTCGCTGGTGCTCAAGTGGGTCCCGCAGGCGCAGTTCGCCGGCTACTACGTCGCCCTCAACAAGGGCTACTACGCCCGCGAGGGTCTCGACCTCACGATCCAGCCGGGCGGACCCAACGTGCTGCCCGAGCAGGTCGTGGAGAGCGGCGCCGCCACTTTCGGCCTCGACTGGCTGCCCTCGCTGCTGGCTCAGCGTGAGCATGGGCAGGACCTCGTCAACATCGGCCAGATCTACCAGACGACCGGCATGCGCCTCATCACCTACAAAACCACCGGCATCACGTCGCCCGCCGACTTCAAGGGCAAAAAGATCGGCGTGTGGCAGTTCGGCAACCAGTACCAGTTCCTGGCCTGGATGACCAAGCTGGGCTACAACCCCGACAAGGACATGACGGTGATCCACCAGGGCTTCGAGATGAACAGCTTTCTGAGCCACAAGCTGGACATGGCCTCGGCGATGACCTACAACGAGCTCGGCGTGGTGCTGGAGGCCGGGGTCAAGTTGAGCCAGCTCAACGTCTTCGACTACGGTAAGGCCGGCGTGAGCATGCTCGAGGACGGCGTCTACGCGCGTGGCGACTACCTCAAGACGCACAAAGACGTGGCCGTGCGCTTCCTCAAGGCCTCGATTATGGGCTGGCAGGACGTGGTGAAGGACCCGGCCGGCGCGGCCAAGATCGTCCTCAAGTACGATACGGCTGGCCAGATGACGCTGTTGCATCAGACCTACATGGCCCGGGAGGTCGACAAGCTGATCATGTTCGGCCCGGCCAAGAGCAAGGGCATCGGCTACATGGACCCCACCTCCTATAACCGCACGGTGCAGATCAGCCTGAAGTACGGGGTAATCAAGAAGACGCCGAGCGGGGCCTACGACCAGTCCTATTGGTCCGCGGCGGTCGCGGCGCTCGCCAAGTCGCATCAGTTGCTGACAAGCATGTAGGTGGTGTAGGATGTAACACATCAGTCGCAGGCGTCAGGCTCAGGCTCGATGGACAGGCAATGAGGGCTTGGTGAGTGGGTAAGGATTCATGCAGCTAGAAGAACGCACTGTCGCGGCGCCCGGCGCGGGCTCCGCGACGGCGCCCGCGCCGGGCTCCGCGGACCAGGACCAGGACCAGGACCAGGACCAGGACCAGGTTGTCGAGAACGACCGTCGCTATGTCCTGCACTCCTGGTCCAACCAGTCGCAGATCAACCCGCTGCCCGTCGCGGGGGCCGAGGGACGCCACTTCTGGGATTATTCCGGCAAGCGCTACCTCGACTTCGCCTCGCAGTTGATCAACAGCAACCTGGGGCACCAACACCCACGCGTGGTCGCCGCCATCCAGGAGCAGGCCGCGAAGCTCTGCTACGTCGCGCCGAGCTTCGCCAACGAGGCGCGCGGCGAGCTCGGCCGCCTGCTCGCCGAGGTCACGCCGGGCGACCTGGAGATGAGTTTCTTCACCAACGGCGGCGCCGAGGCCAACGAGAACGCCGTCAAGATGGCCCGCGCCTACACCGGCCGGCACAAGATCATCGCGCGCTACCGCTCCTACCACGGCGCCACCGCCGGGGCGGTCACCCTCACCGGCGACCCGCGGCGCTGGGCCGCCGAGCCGGGCATGCCGGGCGTGGTGCGCGCGCTCGACCCCTATCAGTACCGCTGCTCGTTCTGCGCCCCTGGCGGCTGCAACCTGCGCTGCGCCGACCACATCGAGGAGGTGATCCAGTACGAGGGGCCGCACACCGTCGCGGCGATGATCCTAGAGCCCGTCACTGGTACCAACGGCGTCATCGTGCCCCCGCCCGGCTATCTGCAGCGCGTGCGCGCCATCCTGGACCGCCACGGCATCCTGATGATCGCGGACGAGGTGATGTGCGGCTTCGGGCGCACCGGCGCGTGGTTCGCCTGCGAGCACTGGGACGTCACGCCGGACCTGCTGACCGTCGCCAAGGGCATCAACTCGGGCTATGTCCCGCTCGGCGCGGTCGTGCTGCGCCGGCCCATCGCCGAGTGGTACCGTACCACCATGTTCTGGGGCGGCCTGACCTACAGCGGGCACCCGCTGGCCTGCGCCGCGGGAGTGGCCACGATCGAGGCGTACCGCGACGAGGGGGTGGTCGAGCACGCGCGCGCGATGGGCGAGCACGCGCGACCCCTGCTCGAAGAGCTGAAGGACCGCCATCCGAGCGTCGGCGAGGTGCGCGGCCTGGGCCTGTTCTGGGGCCTGGAGCTGGTCAAGGATCGCGCTAC
>JAABUX010009756.1_pt1 | contig 10823 bp, 9 predicted proteins | sample 5561851 | NCBI WGS metagenome assembly JAABUX01 (sample SAMN10711883, study PRJNA513361) | rock metagenome | isolation source: Antarctica rocks | place: Antarctica: Victoria Land, Richard Nunatak red sandstone | collected 2016-01-03 | reverse complement strand
GGAGCGGGACGGTCATGCCGCATGCGCGCCGGCGAGGCGACGACGGGCAGCCGCCGTTCCCGTACGGCTCCCCTATCCGACGAGAGGAGCCCGCTGCATGGTCGGCGCCGTCCACCCAACGCGCCCAATGGCACGAGGATTAGGACGGCAATGCGCTCACGACGGCGCGCGGCGCCCGCCGATCGACGACGATGCGCGCGCGTGTGCAGGGCTCTGCAACTGCCGCGCGACCGTGGCCAGCGAGGCCACAAGCCTGCGGTAGGCCCGGTCCTCAGGGGGCACGGACGGGTGATCCTCCCCGCGCACGCGCTCCAGGAGGCGCGCGCGGTTGCTTGCCGCGGCAAGGTCGGCCGGGTCCGTCGCGCCGGCGCCCAGCCAGCCAGCCGGTGGCGCGCGGTGCGGGATGCCGAGCAGGTCCAGGTCTGCGGCGAGACGGCGGGAGGCTGCTCTGCCCGCGTCGTCCTCATCGAAGGCGATGACCAGGCCGATGAGGGAGCGCAGGACCTCCAGGGTCAGCGGGTTGTGCGTGCCTCCCAGAGCCACGATCAGCGGCGCGTCCTCCAGCGCCAGCAGCGCCAGGGCGTCGGCCGGCCCCTCGACGAGCACCAGGGGCTGGCCATTGCGCCGCGCGTGTGCTGCCTGCCCGCCGGGCCAGACGCCGGCGGGGCAGCCGCGCAGCTTGAGCTGCGCCTTGCCCGCGCGTCCCCCCGTCGGCAGTGTGGTGTCGTCAACGCAGGCGCGCCCGAGGGCGCTGACCACCCGGCCCGTGCGCGCGTCGTGCAGCGGGTAGACGATCCTACCCGGCCCCCATGCAGCCTCGCCCGGCCAGGTTCCGGGCGAGGCGTAACCGGCGCCAAGCCGCGCCGCGAGCAGCGGATCGAGCCCGCGCCGGCGTAGATAGGCCGCGCCGGGGCAACGCCGGTCGGCCAGCGCCTCGCGCAGCGCGTCCAGACGCTCGATGAAGGAGCGGGCGTGGTGCGGGATCGGGCGCGCGCGAGTCGCGACCCTGTCGGCGTCGGCGCGCAGCAAGGTGGCCAGCTGGCGGGTGCGGTCGTCGCCGGCTGCGGCTGCGAGCCTGGGTCCGCCGCGTCGGCCGGACGGGCGGGTCGTGCCCTCGTCGTCGCAGTCGTCGCGTAGCCGCCCGCCTGCTTTGCAGCTGTGACAGTAGTAGAGCCCGGTGCGCGCGTCCACGGACAGGCTGCGCTGGCGGTCGCCGCCGTGGATCGGGCAGTAGTAGCGCAGACGGCCGCCGCCCTGGCGCGGTGGACCCAGACGGTCCAGATCGTCCCGGCTGAGGATAGGTCGTCCATCGGCCGTGTGGGGCAGAGAGAGTGTGCTCCCCCGCTCCCCGATATGTGAGTGCATGGCATCTCCTTCTGTTGTGCTCGGGCCGCGCCGTTGCGCGGCTCCGCAAACAGGGAAGACCACCGCCCGCGCCAACTCGGCGCGGGCGGTGGTAGGCGGCGGAGATATATCCCGGTGTCCCCGGTCAACGGCGAGGATGATACGGCGAGGTTTGCGCGATGTCGTGCGCCTCGTGCTGCGCCTGAAGGGGTACTATACTACCTGCGTGGACCGTGCCGACCGCCGAGGGCTACGACGCCATTAGGCCGCGCGACGGAAAAACAGGGCGCGGCAGCTTTATCCGTACGCTCGACGCCCAACCTGTTGGACTGGTAGTCCCTTACGAGTGAAATTGATCGCAAGATGCGCAGAAGTTTAGGCGGCGGCGGGAAGCAGCCCCGCGAGAGAGGGAATGACCACGAGTTCACGCAGCTTCAAGGCGGTCACGATGACGTGCTGGCCCGCTTGGGTCAGGTCGTATTTGTACGTGCGTCCGATCTTCTTGATGAGGCCATGCGCGTGCAGGCGTTTGAGCACACGCGAGAGTTGCGGGCCGGAGTAGTGCGGCAAGACGCGGCGCAGGCTGCTGTTGCGGAAGCCGCTGATCTGCCACTCGCCGCGCGCCAGAGCGAGGAAGAGGGCGAGGGCGTCGGCGCTGCACAGGTTGAAGCCGCGATAAGTGCGCTCGTCCAGGCGGGTCGGCGCGGCCAACCGCTCGACCTGTTGGACGCCCGCAGTAGGGTCGGTCAGGTCGGAGAGGAAGGCCAGATAGCGGCGATTGGCCGCGCCGAGCATCTCCTGCAGAGGACCCAGGCTATAGATGGTCTTCTGCATCGGCGCGAGCTTCGTGTCGGTGGTGCCGTCGCGGTGTTCCACCCTGCGGTGGTGGCGAAAAAAGGAGACGTCGTTGACGGTCGTCTCGATGCGCAAGACCAGGGCCTGCTTGTCGTAGAGCTTGATGGCCACCGGTCCCATGTGGTGCTTGAGGCGGGTCCCTTCGATGCGCGTGTGGACGTCGTTCCCGAGGTCATCGGCATAGTTGCCGGTGAGCTTGCGGCCGAGAAAGGTGGCGACATGATCCGGCTTGACCGCGTGAATCGCGGTGCGCACCAGCGTGTCGTAGAGTGGTCGCAAGTCCTCCTGGCGGCGGAAGATGAGATCGGTGGCATACTCCACCTGCATCAGGCTCCCGTGATACGCCACCGCCGCCCCAAAGTGCGTCAGCACGGGACAGTACCGGGCGGCGAGCGCATCGAGGGTGTGGTGCAGCCGCTCGATCGGGAAGGCGTCGGCGAGCGCCTGCGCCCGTGTGCTGTCACCGAGCAGGCGGAACGTATTGTCCAGCGGCTCGACGGCGATGTCCGCCTGTCGCAGTTGGTTGGCGAGCCAGTGATGGCCATTGCAGTAGAACTGCAGCCGGAACGGCGCAGACCTCGCCAACACTTCCGGGCTCTCCCGCACTCTCGATGATGCGGTTTTTGCGCTCATCTGAAGCGAGGACGACACATCAAGGGTAGATGACGGCGCATACGTTCGCTTATGCACGGCAAGCACGAAAAGTACAACATAGCTGTTCAACGTCTCGGCGTGCAACAGTGGATCGTTTGTCGTCCGGGCCGTGGCAAGAGATGTGAGCAGCGCGTTGACGTTTTCATTGCTGCGCCGGGACGCTACGCCGTGACGACTGCGTCGTCGTTCATCCTCTGAGCCTTCAGCGTTGTTTTGTCGCTCAACCTCTGTCATCGAGAGTGCGGGAGAGCCAGCGAATCGTGGCGGAGTGTCCAGGGAAAGTGAGAGATCGCGGAGCAAAGATTCTGTCCCATGTGCGAGAGGCGGTCGGAGCTGGTCGCGGTCGTTGACCTTGCTGTGGCACCCTATCAACGTCGTAGCATTGTGACGAACAGCGACGACATTGGGCGTGCGGCCACACATGCACTGTGCCAGCACTGCGGGGTCCGTGTCTCCCCGGCCACCAGGCACAGGGATGACCTGTCCACATACAGCGTTGTCGGGCGGCTTACAATGAAAGGGGCGACCGCGCCGCGACGATGCGCGAGACCCCCAACGAGACCCCCAAAAGGAGGAGACAATGGCCGAGATTGAGTACACGGGCGATGCCCTCGTCATCCATGTCGCAGGCTGGGACAAGCTCTGGGCGCTCAAGAGCCAACTCACCATCCCCATCGCTCATGTGGTCGGGGCGGAACCCGCCGCCGAGGAGGCGCGGCGCTGGCGGCAGGGGATTCGGGAGTCGGGCCTGCATATCCCGGGTGTCATCACAGCAGGCACGTTTTCCAAGGACGGCGGCCGGGTGTTCTGGGATGTGCATGACGCCGACCGTGCCGTGGCCATCCATCTGCGCGATGACCAGTACACGGAACTCGTCGTCGAGGTTGACGACCCTGCGGAGACCATTGCGTACGTCAACCGCAAGGCGCAGCGCTAAGACGCCTGTGGGGGTGCGGATGGCGAACCGCGCGTGTCGGTGCCCCGCGACGCGATCGCTGCCCACAGCGTCGCGAGACCCAGGAGAGCCGCGCCCGCCCCGACAATCGCTCCGTAGCCCAGGCCCGCGACGAGCGCGCCCGCCAGGAGGTTCCCCACCACCCTGGCCAGGGTGGCGACGGCAGCGACCGCGCCGAACTCCGCGCCCGCCGAGCCGGGGGGCGCGAGATCGGCCACGCGGGCGTTGCCCGCGACTGCCAGGAAGGACCAGATGGCGACGACTAGGACGAACCCGCCTGCCGCCCACGGGGCCGCGCGCAGGAGGATCGCGCCCGCGACCAGCGCGAGGGCGAGCGCACGCGCGGCGTAGCTCACCACGAGCACGCGCGTCGCGCCGTACCGCTTGGTGAGAGCGCCGGCTGGCTCGTACAGGATAGCACCGACCAGCGCGGCCAGGGCGAAGAGGCCCGCCGCGACGCTCGTCGGCAGGCCGAAGCGCGCGCGCAGGAGCAGCGGGTAGAGGGCGAAGAGCGGCGCCGTGCCCAACTGGACCAGGCTCCAGGGCACGAGAAAGACAAGCACGGCGCGCTGGCGCAGGATCGGCCACTCGCGCGGGTGGAAGGCGGCCAGATGGTGCAGGGTCATCACCTCGACGACCTCTGTCCGGGGAGATCGGCGGATGGCGTGCCCTGGTCTGAGTGCCGCCCCCGTGGCCGTAGGGGGTGGGAGGCGCACCGCCCACGCGGCGGCCACGAGGAGCAGGCCCGCGCTGAGCGCGGCTAGCTCCCGCCGCCCCGTCACGACGCTCGCCGCGAGCAGGCCGAGCACCTGCCCCGCGCCCATCCAGGTCTGCAGCCAGCCGATCTGGGCGTCCCACCGCCCCTTGGGGTACCACCCCATGACGAAGAGGGTGGCCAGCGTGAGCCCGACCGAGGCGCACAGGCCAACGGCGAGGGTCGCGCTCAGGAAGATGACGGGCTGCGGCAGGGCGAAGGCCAGGACGGCCATGCTGGCGCCGAGCAAGCTGCCGGCCAGTGCGCGCACGCGCGAGAGGCGCGCGCTGAGCCACCCCGCGACGGGAGCCCCAACGGCAAGCCCCAGGTTAAGCAGCGCGCCGGCCAGGCTCGCCAGGCCCGGTTCCCGCGCGAAGAGGGGTAAGGCGATGCCGAGCACGCCGGCGATCGTCGCGTTGAGGAGCCCGAACGGGACATAGAGCAGCGACGAGCGCGTGCGGATGACGGTGGAAGGTGGGCGAGAGACCGCCATCACACCGTCCTTTCTCGCTGCCCCTCTGCTCTATCTCTATCCTACCTCAGTAGGGACTCCCTGTGCGGGCCGTGTCGTTCATGCGTGCATGATCGGAACTCGCATCATCTGCCGACGAATGGCACGTATCGGACGCGCGGCAGATCACGGTCCGCACGACGGTCACGATGACCCGGGCCACGAGGATGACTGGACGGCGGTGTGGCACGACGCGCGCCCTGCACCACCGACAGCCGGGGTTCCGCGCCGCCCGGTTGTTGCGCGATGCCGCCCGGCCGAGGCACTCCGTCATCCAGACGGAGTGGGACAGCCGGGAGCACCATGACCGCTTCATGCGGGTGCTGGGACTCCCCTGGCTCGACGATACCCTGGGACTCTGGGCCGAGCCGCCCCGGGTGGCCTATACGAGATCGTGGAGGACGGGCCGGCGCTGGCGCCACACGACCGCTCCTAGCTGGGGCAACCCTGGTCGATCCAGGCGCGCAGCAGCGCGACCTGATCCCGCGGCCACACGACATCGCAGGGCATTGTCCCATCGGCCACCCGCCCGTAGATCGCTTCGGCGTGGGCCTTGACGGAGTCATAGCTGCTGAGGTCGAAGGCTTGTATCATCGAGCTCACATCCTTGTCCCGAAACAGGGGACGAATATCCTGGCTGAACGTCGGCGTCGTGGTCTCTCCCTTCATCGTGGTCTCTCCCTTTACGGTTGTCGTCGGTCGGCCGTCGCGCTCCCGTGGCGGGGCCGGCGGAGGCGGCCAGGTCTTGCCCTCGTCGCTGGGGCGGACGAGGATGCGCCCGTCGCGCTCCTGGACCGCGAAGGTGCGCAGCGGGGCCGCGGCGGGCCCGTTCAAGGGCCGACCGTCGTCGAGGCGGAAGCACGACTGGTGCCACGGGCACTCCACGGTGAGCCCCTCGACCGTCCCGTCGCCCAGGGGGCCGCCCACGTGCGGGCACCACGCCTCGACCGCGTAGACCTGGCCGTCGCGCCGGAGCAGCAGCACCGGCACGCGCCCGTCCTCCACGACCAGCGGCGTCCCCTCCACCAGCGCGTCGGAGGCCAGGATGTCGACGTACTCGTCGCGCGGCTTGGGGTAGAGCAGGAAGGTCACGCCGATGCCGAGGTTGTAGACGAGTTCGCCGCCGAGCGCGCCGCCGAGCGACACGGCGGCGAAGGCGAGTCCCCCCAGCGCCCGGCCCGGCGTGCGGTTCCCCCCCGCGCGCAGGGCCAGCGATGCGCCGTAGAGCGCGAGCGCCGTGCTGTTGACGAGCGCGTGGGCCATGCCGACGCGCCGCTGATGGTCGTAGGTATCGACCCAGTCGGCCAGGCCGGCCGCGATCGTCGGGACCGCGCCGACGATGCCGAGCAGGATCGCGGCGTCGGCGGCTGCCTGGTAGGTGTCGTCGGAGGAGAAGCCGTCGAGCACGTCGAGGACCGCCGCCGTCGTCCAGGCGCCGAGGGGGATGGCCACGAGGGCCGGGTGGACGCGGTGACGCAGCGGCACGCCATTGAGCCAGTTCTTGGCCACCCGGCCCGCCTCCCCCGCGCGGAAGACGGCGTAGACGCCCTGCTGCAGCGGCGCGGCCAGTTTATCGAGCCACGCGAACCGCTCACCCGCGAGCGGCGAACTAAGGGTCGGCGCTTGCTGTGCGATACGTCCTCCTCCCCTCCCTCTGTCTAGCTCCCATTCCTCTGTCTCGCCTCGACCTAGATCCCGATCCATCAGGGGAGCTTTTCCTGTGTCTGTGCCAGTCTGGCACATTTCTTCCTCCTCTGTCAAGGCGCGTGGTGGCGATCAGGCCTCGTGACCGGGAGCCGGTGTGATGAGCCCCTCGTGCAGGAGGCGCCATCCCAGGGCGTAGAAGTACAGATAGCCCCGTGTGTCTCCCATCTCCGCCATGAGCGCCTGTTGACCGCCGTCCCGCGCCGGGGTTTCCACTCCCAGGAGTCGCCCCAGGTTCTTCGCCGCGCCCACGTCGCCGGCCGGGAAGATCTCCATCCGTCGCAAACCGCGCAACAGAATGAGCCCCGCGCTCCAGGGGCCAATGCCTGGGAGCGCCCGCAAGATATCCATGGCCGCGGCGCTGGGCAGCGCCTCCAACCGCTCCTCGCTCAGCTCTCCCGAGAGGATGCGCACCGCCACGTCGCGCAGCGTGGCCGCCTTGGCCCGGCTCAGTCCCAGCTCGCGCAACGCATCGGCATTCACGGCAGCGACGTGCTCCGGCCCTGGGAACGCATCGTACGTGCGGTCGCCCAGGCGAAGGCGTTCGCCGAAGCGTTCCACCAGTCGCCCCACGACCGCATCGCCGGCCGCCAGACTCACCAACTGGAAGGGGATGACGTTGGCGATGGTCTCGAATAGGGTAGGGAAACGAGGCGGTTTGAGTCCACGCAGGGACGCAGTGACCGCGTGCAATCGGGGATCTCGTCGCGCTGCGTGGTAGAACGGCGCCGGATCGACGGACGGTCCCAACAGGCGCTGTACTGTTGCACTGAGTTGTTCTTGAGTCTGCAGAGAGACCGGTCCCCCAAAGACGAGGCCGCGCAGGTCCGGCGCGTCGATGGTAGCGCGGTTCTCGACCGCGACGAGCCGTAGCCCCTCGGCGGTCGGCAGCACGCGCAGGTAGCGACCATCCTCCCAGCGGTTGACGCGATTCGTGGGCCGCCGCTGCAGCACCCGGACCGTGGCCTCCAGGTGGAAGGGCGGCACGGCAGGGATGGCGAACGACGCGCTCACAGCGGCGGGGCCGGTTCCAGCCGCGGGCGTTCTCTCCATCACGCGACCGGCTCAGGCGGGTAGGTGACCTGTTCTCCCGCGACGCGGGCAAAGGGAGGCAAACGGTGAGGGACGGCCCGCCGCGCATCGTAGATGTCCCGGACGACCACACCCTGCGCGAGGAGGGCATCGGCGACGAGTGAGCGGTGGCACCGCCAGGGCACGGCCTCGGCGCACATGAGGGCCGCCGGGCCGTCGCGGGTCAGGGCTAGCACCTCCGCGATGCCCTGCCGGAAGGAGTCGGTCACCATGTAGTCGGCATAGGCGCGGAAGCTGGCGTTGCGCCACCCCGTGTTCGGCGAGTCCGCGCCCAGGCCATGACGCAGTCCGCCCAGCCCTGCCAGATGCACGTAGCGGATACCGCACGCGGGCAAGGCCTGCTCCAATTCCTCGCGATTGAACTGTGGGTTGTGCCGCGACCGGGGCATGTGACGGATGTCCACGAGCGTGACGATACCGTAGTGGTGCAACACGGCGATAAACTCCTCTTGAGGGCGCGTCGAGTGGCCAATCGTGTAGATGACGGGAACAGTGTTCAAGATTCCAGCCCTGGCGCCCCGATGAGGCTCTCAGGATGTCCGCGCGGCGCTCGGTCCCTGGCCCTGGCGCTACCGGTCATCCACGGCGCCGCGTGGTGGCAAGATCGATCTGGTGATCCCGCTCCTGGCGCACGGTGCTCCGTGTGTACACTCCTCTCCGATCTGACGCGGATAGACGCGTGTACTCATAGTCCGGCAGGAACTATGCCTTGGCTACACGGGGCGCAGTCGCCAGCCGCATCCCTGGCCTCGTCAATGCGGCACGGCGGCGTCCCGTGGCCCACCGCGTCGTGCCACCGGTGGCGCGTGTCGTCCAGGGCGAGCAACTCGAGTCATGCCATCTCTTTCACGCCACGGTGACGTCAGGGCAGAGATAGACGTCCTGGATGGCATGGAGCAGGCGCACGCCGTCATCCATGGGACGACTGAACGCCTTGCGTCCAGAAATCAGGCCCGTGCCCCCCGCGCGCTTGTTGACCACCGCCATGTAGATGACCTCCGTCAGATCGGTGTCACCGGCTGATGCCCCGCCCGAGTTGATCAACCCGGCCCGCCCCATATAGCAGTTCATGACCTGGTAGCGCGTCAGGTCGATGGGGTTGTCGGACGTGAGGTCACTGTACACCGTGCTGCTCGTCTTGCCGAACGTGAGCGCGGTGAAGCCGCCATTCGTCTCCGGCAGCTTTTGCTTGATGATGTCCGCTTCGATGGTGACGCCGAGGTGATTGGCCTGTCCCGTCAGATCGGCCGCGAGATCGTAATCCGTGCCCTCGTGGTTAAAAGCAGGATTGCGCAGATAACACCAGAGGGCCGTCGCCAGGCCCATCTGATGCGCCTCGTGGAAGGCGGCCGCGACCTCCTGGAGCTGCCGGGATGACTCGGGCGACCCGAAGTAGATCGTGGCGCCGACGGCGGCAGCACCCATGTTCCAGGCTTCCCGCACCGTGCCGAACAGGATCTGGTCGTACGTGTTCGGGTAGGTCAGAAGCTCATTGTGATTGAGCTTGACGATGAAGGGGATCTTGTGGGCGTACTGACGCGCGACCGCTCCCAGCACGCCGAAGGTGGAGGCCACGGCGTTGCAGCCGCCCTCGATGGCCAGCGTGACGATGTTGGCCGGGTCGAAATAGAGGGGGTTGGCTGCGAACGAGGCGCCGGCGGAATGTTCGACCCCTTGATCAACGGGTAGGATAGACAGATACCCTGTGCCCCCGAGCCGGCCGCCGCCGTAGAGTTGGTGTAAGCTGCGCAGCACCTGGGGGGAGCGGTCCGAGCCCACGAAGACCCGATCCAGGAAGTCCGGGCCGGGGAGGTGCAGCCCCGCCTTGGCGACCTTGGGCTGGTAGTCGAGCAGGTCGCGATGATCCCCGAGGGCCCGGGCGATGACGTCGATCGAGGTGGTGTCCTTGACGAGGGTGGTATCCATACTCACATGTCCTTTGCTGATGCTGGCTAGCTCCGCGTCCACATCAGGCGCGGGTACGGTCACAGTTCTCCACGCGCATACCGGCGCGTGCACAGGTCTTTCGGGTCGCTGCCGGCGTGACGTGCGGCCGGCTACACCACACTCAGCCGCGCAGGTGCGTAACTGGTCGTCCGCCCACAACGTCGGCAGCGGCGCGACCACGCGGACCAGATGGAGCATCCCACCGGTCACCGCCGCCACGCGCTCGGCGCCCGGCAGCGCCCGCTCGGCCCGCTCCGAGCCATCCAGGGGGCCACAATCTGCCCGCACAGACCCCTCACTCCTCTCCATGTTTCCGTCCTGCGTCTCCGTCTATCTCCCTATCCATAGGCCGCCTGCGGGGGATGCATCAGCGCCGTCACGCCTCCGGCGGCGCCATGCGGCGCCGGACAGCGCTGCTCGCGGCGCGCTGGAGCGGGACCAGCGCCGTGAGCAGGGCGAGGGCCAGCAAGAACAGGACGACGCCGACGGCCTGCTCCGGGCGGGCGACGGAGGCGAACACCAATGCTGTCACCGGGGCCGCGGGATGCCTATGGTCCGCGACGCCGAGCAGCAGCAGCGTGGCGCCCAGGGCGAGGGCGGCGGCGAGGGCGCCGGGCTGGACGAGGAGCGCCGCGCCGACGCCGAGCGCCAGACCCGTGACGTGGGCCGGCGCCAGTACCCCGAGATCGTTCATGGGGTCGGTCGGGACGCGGTAGAGGAGGAATGCGCTCGTGACCACGGGGACCACGAGGACGGGTGGCCCCGCGACCGCGCCGACGGCGAGCAGCGTCCCCATGGCCACCAGCGTCGGGGGGACCGCCAGGAGCAACTCCCCGCCCCGTCCACCCCGTCGTGGCTCCTCTGCCCAGCGCGGATGGCGCGGTCATCCTCCACCGCCACCTCCACGATCGTACCGGTGCGCGGCCATGCGACCAGCGGACGAGGGGCGGGAGAAGCGGGAGAGGGAGATCATATCTCCGCGCTCGTGCCGTAGTACTGGTTATCCT
>JAABUX010009753.1_pt1 | contig 10824 bp, 16 predicted proteins | sample 5561851 | NCBI WGS metagenome assembly JAABUX01 (sample SAMN10711883, study PRJNA513361) | rock metagenome | isolation source: Antarctica rocks | place: Antarctica: Victoria Land, Richard Nunatak red sandstone | collected 2016-01-03 | reverse complement strand
GCAGCCGGGTGGATGCGCAGCTTGGTTTTGGGGAGAGTGCTCGTCTCAAGTACGAAGCTCTGCCTCGTGGCCAGTTCATAAACAAGTTTATATCCTTAAAAAAGCTGCCTTGATCGGGCCGGGGCGCCGCGGCGCGCAGTCGCGCATGAAGCCGGAGCAGATGCGGGCGCAGCTGGGCCGCTTCGGCCTGAGCGGGCACCACCACCTGCAGCCGATCTGCAAGCTGAGCGGCGGGCAGAAGGCGCGCGTGGTGTTCACCAGCATCGCGCTCGGGCACCCGCACATCCTGCTGCTGGACGAGCCGACCAACCACCTGGACATGCAGAGCATCGACGCGCTGTCCGACGCGCTGGCCGAGGTGCGGCCGCTCGCCCGCTGCTTTACAGGTGGCTGCATGCGTGCGCTGCGCCGGCCCTGCGGATGCAGGCGCGCAGGGTGTGAATCAGCTGCCAGGCGCGTCGGCCGGGTGCACCTGCCTGCTGCAAAGGCTGCGTCAGTGCCGACCTCTGGTACCGCTGCTGGTTGGCAGCATTTGTTGTGGGCTGGCCTGCGGTGCATTATTGTGCGTAGGCCTTCCCTCCCAGGCAGCCCTGCAACCAAGTCCAGCTGCACACAACTTATCAAGGACCTAGCGCCGACACACTGTACGGTGTCTCCCACATGTACCGAGCCTGGAGTCTCCTGTCGCAGCTGCTCCGGTGGCCAGGCCGGCGCCTTGCAAGCCGCAAGTGGTCACTGAGAGCTGGGCGGTGTCGGGCCGGCAGTTTGAGGGCGGCGTGGTGGTGATCAGCCACGACTCGCAGCTGCTGTCGGTGGTCTGCGACGACGAGGAGCGCGCGCAGGCGCGCCCTCGAGCTTATGATCTGAAGCCCCGTCGGTATACTCATAAATAGGAGCAATATCTGAAGCCCGGCGGTTTCGCCAGGCAATGCCGCATCCATCAGGCATGCAGTGCAAGCGTCCTGTCGCATACGGGTTGCCACGTCACTTCCACAGAGTGCAAGGATACCTGGTGCACCTGCAGGAAACTGGGCAAGAAGCGGGTGTGGCTGAGCGCGCTCGGGCACCAGAGCGCGTGCGCGAGCCGGGCGCGCGCGCACGGGCGCAGGTGTGGCTGGTGGAGGACGGCAGGGTGACCGAGTACCCCGGCTACTTCGAGGACTACAAGAACGAGCTGGTCAAGGAGATCGCGGCCGAGATGGAGGACGACGAGCCGGCCGGCCCCACCCAGCCGTGAGGCCTGTCGTGCTTGCCTAGCCCTGGTTGCGGCGGACACTGTGTGCAGGAGCGCTGTCTTGGGTCGTGCTGGGGATGTCTGAAGGTCTTTTCCAGTGTTGGCAGCGGATGAGGTGTGCCTGTCTGGGCACTGGCAGAAGTGCGTGATGCATGCCGCCCTTGCATGCTGCTGCTCTGATAGATAGAAGCTTTGCTTATATTCAAGAGGCAAGGCCACCTTGGCTCCTGCCGCAATGGCATTTTAGTAGGGGCCGGGCTTTGCCCACTTCAATTCGTTGGCATCTTGCATGGCTGCATCATCAAGCACAGCGCGTATGGTTCGCGAGCGCTTCGCGCAGCTTCAGTGCGGGGATATAGAGCGCATCCATTCTACTATAGGGACGCGAGAACAACAGCAAGCGCCCTGCTCAGCTGCAAGCTGAAGTGGCGCGAGAGGTGCAAATGATTGCAGGATTCCAGATTTCTCATGCAGTGACAGGCAGTGTTGTGCTGCCAGCCCAATCTGTCCAAAGCTGTGACGCATGCATGCATGTTTTGTGCAACGGTCGCGCATGGATATGAGAGGCAATGATGCGGGATCCTCACATGGCAGTAGCATGCAACAGCTGTCAGAAACTATTTGCAAGTGCTCCCAGAAGGCTAGATTGCATGGCTGCAAGTGGCCTGCGATCACCACCCTGCAACAAGGTTGGATTTTCCCTTAGCCCATGTCACGCGCTCCACTGAGCGTCCAGGCGGCTATCTAGAGGGCTGCCACACAGCACAAGCCCATCAGGCGTGCTGCCCAGCAACCAGTAATTTCTGGGCAGCCATAGAGGGTCAGCATCCCAGTGGGCACAGACAAAAAGGAACAGGCAGAGCACGCAGGCTGCTGCCGAGCCCCAAGCAGGACACATGCCTGCCTGTGCCGACCTGCGCCGACCTGCGCCGACCAGTGCACGAGTCACGCCCATGCTCAGCACCGCGCCCCTCTAGGCGGGCCTGTGCGCCTGCAACTCACGAGGGCAGCCTCAAACTGGTGCGCCCGCTACGCCCTCGTCTCTAAGAAGAAGCTATCCCAGGATGAACGAGCCCACAAAGTCCTCGACCTGCTCCATGAGCTGCTCAACGCCGAGCGTGCCGCCGCGCTGCGCGAGCACGAAGCGCTCCGGGTCGGCGCGCGCGGCGGCCGACACGCTCGGCGCGGTCGCGCCGACCACGAACGCCTTGCCGACCAGGCCGGCCAGGCGCAGGTCGTTGTCGTCGTCGCAGAGCAGCAGGCAGGCGTGCGGCGCGGCGTCGAAGCGCTGCATGAGGTGCCGCGCCGCGTTGTCCTTGCCGCTGGTGGCCGGGTACACGTCCGCGGCGTGCAGGTTGCGCGAGTGCGCCAGCCCGTCCGGCAGCGTCAGCAGCGCCTCTGTCAGCTCCGCCTCCGTCTTGCCCTCCGGGATCTGCAGCCTGCCGCCGCATGCGGTGCCACGCCTGAGCTTGCCGTGCGGCTTAAGCGCGGCGGCCCAGGCCATGTGCAGCCTGCAGCCTGGCGCCGCGGGCGTTGCCGTGCCCTGAGCACGCCGCGCGCCTGGAGCGCGGCGGCCCAGACCGGGTGCAGCCTGACGACGAGCAGGCATGTTTAGACGCAGTGGCTGCACAGCACGACAGCTCGCATGGGTCCTTGCCAGATGGCGCGCAGGTCCCTCGGCGCCAGGACCTGCCATGCAGGCCGCACCGCACGTCCACGATTCATGCGTGCCATGTAAGCAGCACATGAAACCTGCCTCAGTCAGTTCGCACAACATGTGTTGCAGCAGTGCCAGCACTTGCGCACTTTTGTCCTGTCCGGGCCCCAGGGCAGCAGCTTCAACAGGCCCTGAGGCATCCGCGCCTGAAGGACGTCGAGTAGGAGTAGGTGTCGGGCTCCCAGCCCTGCTTCTGCAGCGCGCGCATCGCGTCCCAGAGCACGCCCTTGCGCTCCGCTGCTGGGAGGCCCTCCTGCGAGGGCGCGCCCACTGCCGCAACGCGCACAGAAGCCATTTTTGCACACCACCGTATGGGAACTTTCTGAGGCCTCTCTTTGCAGCTGGCCATCTCCGCCCCTCCAGGGCATGCATGTGGGTTTGCAGCAGCCACCACCGCACCTGTGTCGCTGCGCTGCTCCTGAAACACGCGCATGCACCCATTGCCGGGGCCTGGCAGGCCCGGCCTGCCCCCCAGAATGTGACATCCAACGGTGCACCACAACAAGCCTGGCGCACTGAGGCAGCGCCAGCAGCGCGCCTGTCGGCGTGTGCCGCGCGCGCCAGCGCGCGTCCTCCGCGATCTGGCACGCCGTGGGCAGGGTCATGTCCGGGTAGAAGATGCGGCCGCCGTCCTCGCAGACGTACGCGTCGGCTGCCGGCAGGAACGGCAGGCGCTGCAGCAGCGTGGCCGTCCGCGCGCCGGTCACCAGCACCTGCGCGGCCGCGTACATGCACGGCATCTTATTGCACTTCCAGTTACGTGAGCACCCCGGGACGCTTACAACGCAGCAGCAGCCTCAGGCAGCTGGAGACGCGCGCTGCAGGCCGGCCCAGGCCCCAAGCTGTCCAAGCCCGCCAACAGCAGCAGCACTATTCGGGGCTGCAGTACCATGCGGAATGCGAGACAACTGTAATTGTGAATGCGCCACGCTCACGCAGCACACCACAAACAGCACACCGGACGCTAACGTAGCACATCAGGCCACCACCTGACTAGGCTGGATATGAACGAGGCAGCCACACTGACTGCACTTACCATGTTGCACTCACAACCTGATGATAGCCACATGACGCATTATATGCATCCCCGTCCAAGTGGTGCGCGAGCAAACACAACCGCTGATCATGCACAGAAAGCATGGCCACCATGGCAAGCCTGCCCTGCCCTACCCTCACATATTATTAAGTCGGTTACCAGGCCACCCTCACGTCTGCAGCCACGGCCTGAAGGGCAGCCGGTCACGGCACGCACCAGCAGCGTGCCGGCATGGCGCATGTGCGACAGGTCCGTCAGCGTCTTTATGGAGATGAAGCCCTGCACACACAACGTCTGTCAGCGCGTGCGGTGGCTCCAAGACAAAGGAGGCAGAGTGGTGCGTGTCAAGCCTGCGCCCGAGCGCAGCAAACCCACCTGGGCGCCTGTCGACGACGGCGGCAGCATCAGCAGCTTGTGGCGGCGCCCGGACTCCTGCACAGTGGGCACCCTTGGCACATTGGCCTCGTATTCAACACGTGTCAGACACATTGTGGACACGCACACACACAGCACTGCCACAAGCAGCAGACATGAACCTGCCACACGCAATGTGGACTCCGTTGCAGGCGCTGCACCAGTGTCTGAAGCAGGCGTACCTTGTGCGAGAGCTGGCGAGTTGGCACACAGGCAGACATGGCAAAGAGGAACACGCAAAAGGGGGACGTCACTGCGCACCCTCTCAACCCACAGCATACAGTTGGCCAGAACCGAAGGCGTGGTCAGCTCGCCATACTTGTCTTGGACGTCCCTGTAGTGCACCTGCGCGCACAGCAGAAGCTGCTCAGCACACTGGCTCGGCCGTCAGACGCCTCTGGCGCAGTGCTTGCTTGCGCAAGAATTAGGGAAAGTTCGCGCTGAAGGAGTGGGTGACAGCCTGCCTTGGCACAGGAGGCGCACCAGAGTGCCGTCTACGTCGCTGAAGCAGATGCGTTTCAGAGTGGTGGCATTCTTGTCGTCCACGGGCTTGTCATCTATGATCTTGTTTGTTGAGTCGGGCTCTGTCTCAACCATGGCGTCCTGTCACAAGGCTCTGTCAGCCCAGCCAAGGTTGTCTAAGTACTGCCAGCTCCCGCAACAGCAAATATGTTGCAGGCTCTACCTCTACCAGGCCTGTAAAGGCACAATTTGTAGAGCACGCCTTGGGTGACAAGACCTGAGGCAGGACCCAAGTATAGGAAAGCGGGTGTGCAGACCCACTCAATTAGCAGGCAGCAAGGCCGATCAGGAGACAGGTGGTGTCTCTTGCGCTCATCAGGCAGTGCACCTGCCGACTCAAGGGGGGCGAGCTTGCTCCGCACACCCAGGATGGACACTCTTTACGCCGTTTTCCAGCGCTCCGCGCTTGCGTGTGCACCTTTCACAGGTAAGCAGGTTCTCGTGGTATCATAACTGCTGACACTGGTTTGCATATCCCAAGATGTGAACGAGGCACGACCTGTTTCACAGTGCCTGTTCTCGCTGCAGCAGTGCAGCACCCGCAGCTGAAGGCCGGCTGCCTTTCCGGGTGCAGGCGAGGACCTGAAGCACATACCAGCAGCGTTCGCGCTGTTTGCGGTAGCATTCTCTCTGTCATACGCCTACTTCGGCAGAGTCTGGGGCCTCCAGGGCGAGCGCAGGTGCAGTCCCATCCCCGCGTTGGCTACTGCGCTGCACTGGCTCTGCGCTGCACCGGCTCTGAGTGAGTTCTTGTGATGGAGCTGTAGCATATGTAATCCTTGCAGCTGGTCCTTGTATGAACTGTGTGAGAGCTGCTGCTGTATTTGCCCCGTTGCTGTCATTGTGGAGGTGGTCTTGCAGGATATAGGCTGGTCAAGCGCCGGGGACATGTAGAGGCTGTCTATGAGCTTATTCAGGGCTTCAGCCATGCAAACTCACGCAGCTCCCACTGCCTGAGCCACAATGCGCAGCGCTGCAACGCAGGGGCATGCTGGGAGCCTGTGCAGCGTCGCTGTGCCATGGCCTGGTCACCTCGGCGCTGGCCGCACAGCAGCTCTGGCACTGGCCCGTCGTTGTAGACGCCAGGAACACCCAGGCCGAAAATCTAACTCTGCAGATATCTACGGTGCTCCCCCAACGCATGATTGCCCCTTATTACTACCTGCTTGTCAGCTAATGCATTCTTTCTTACATCACAAGCGGTGCCGAGTTTCAATTGTTTTGCTGCGCGATTATGAGCAGGCGTACATGCTCGCCGACAGCTTGCTCTTCCTGCTGCCCTTCACGCCGTCTGACGTCCTGTTCATCGGTCACCACATCATGACCACAAGTGCGGCCAGCTTGGCCACCACGCAAGAGTGCCTGCTGTATTTTCACCACCTGATACTACTGCAGCTGTCGAATCATATGCTCATATGCAAAATAGCATTGCATGCTGCACTGCGCACCTCCGGCTCATGTAAACTCCGTGGCGTCTCTGCAGCGTACATGCTCCAGTCCTTGCTGCTGCAGCGCGGAGCACAGGTGCGGGTGGTGCTGCTGACAATGCAAATTGAGTGTACATGGCATGTTGCCCAGAAAGCATGTGTGACCATTTGATGTGTTGTCAGCCTGTGGAGGAACTGCTGATGGCCGCTTGCATGCCAGCACTTCCGTGCTTGGCGGCATGGTGACACGGAGGGGTGCCTGCGCAGAGCGCGCTGGTGCTAATCCTCCTGGGCGAGCTCACATCCCCACTGCAGAACCTGTGGTACTTTGCAAGGTACCTGAAGGATCGCTCGCTGGTAGGCCTATCGGTGTCCCTTTGCTTCCCTTGCATTGTGGCACTTGTTGATTGCGTTGCGGCTCAGGAGCAGTGCTTAATTTCAGCCACATTCACAGTGGGCCCATGCTTGCCTTGACGCGCAAGCCGTTATCGAACATAATGGATAGATCACTAGCCGCAGCCGAGCCTGGGTGTTGAAGGTGTTGATGTTCAAGCCCAGTGCTGAGGATGTCGTGCGCAGGTGGCCGCCAGGATGTTTGCCATCATCTCTCCAATATACACGTGAGCGCCATGCCATACCACACAGTAAGAAGGACCTCTCTGACAGTGCAGCCCAGCCTGCCATGCAATGTGAGCCATGATATATACGGCAGGGTGTGTTCCAAATAATTGCCTTGCGTCCCGCAAATCTTGCAACTGCTTGTTTATTGTCCGAATTTTGTTCGGGAATGATTCGTTAAGCATGCGTGCCTGCCACCACATTCTGCCACAGGGTGCGTGGGCGCCCAGGTATCTTTACCTGCTGATACGCAGCGGCATAGCGCCGCCAGCGGTAACGTGGCTGGTCATCGCTCTGATGACATCGCAGGGGCGCGTCGCACCTGGGTACAGGTGCGCCAAGCATGCTAGCTGACAAATGCGCAAGCCTAAGGCAGCCTTGGCAGGACTTGGAGTCTGAGCTCAGATGCACCGCGCTGCAGTGAAGGTGTCCGCACTTATAAAGAGGATGAGGCCCCTGCTTGACCTTGCGAGTATCCTTCGTGGCAGCGCTGTTGCTTGCACGTACTTGGGGACCCATAGCCTCAGCCAAGCCAGGGAGTCATACCTTGCATCTGCTGCTGGAACAGTGTTGTGCAAAGGCAAACCGCTCAGCAAAGATGCGTGAGGGCTCAGCGCCCCCGTGCGCAGGTGGACATGGGCGGCGTTTGCCGCTCTGGGCACGCTGGGCAGCCAGGTGTGGTGCTACAAGCTCTACAGGGGCCTGCGCAAGCACAGGTCCACAAAGGAGGCAGAGAAAGCGGCCAAGGCCGCGTGACAGGCTTGGGCTGCAGAGGTATGGCGCATGCGCCGCGCCACGTGCGAGCCTGTAAATATGTGTCACAGCTATCGGGCAAGCACAGGGACGCTGAACAGCATGTCTGCACCAACAAATAACCGCATGTCATACATGCACGTGCACATGTCTGAAACGTCATCATGCAGGACACCTGTGACATGCTGGAGCTCATGAGTGAGCATGCATGCGCAGGCAGTGCAAGCTGGACAGGTCACTCGCTGGTCTATGGCCAACACGTGCCATCTGGCTTCACCCAGGATGTACCCTTGTTGCAGCGCTAGCGGCCAGGGGAAGGTACAAGCCAGAGGTAGCGTCTTGGCATGCATGCATAATTTTGCTTACATAGATATACGCGCCGTTCAGGTGGGCCAACACCCTCTGTTGACCACCCACAGCCCCAGGCGCACTGCTGCACTAAGACTCAGCATTTAAATGACCAGCGTTTCCTGCAGGACCTGGAGACTGCAGCAGCCTGATTCCCTGACGCAAGTATTAGCTATGTGCAGGTGCACATCAGGTACAGCGCTGAGTTTCTACAGGGGGTGTTGCAGACATGTGATGAGCAGAGGTAGCACAATGCAGCTGTCCACCCGCTGCTCGCACGATGAGGACGGGAGCGCCGCTATCTGATCGGCCTGTATCTGTCTGGCTGCATTTTAAAAGTGCCACCCTAGGCCAGCCCAGCAACGCGCCTCTACCTGAGATATAAGTGCCCAGGTAGTTCAATAGATAGTGGGGCCATAGCTGTAGAGTGTTCATCATAGCTCCACCAAGCTCTGCGCACAGCGCCTCACAGGTATACGCCAAATCCTATCATACATGCTGCTTTCTCTTGTGATGTGTGGATACAGGTGTAGTACTTGTTCAGAAATAGAGATGTTTTAGGCTTCCTGTTGTTGGTGTTGCGCAGGCGGCGCCACGTATGCCTCTGGGAGCGCTGCCCTTCAGCCAGGGCGTTTCCTGTGTCGGCGGTCGTTCGCTGTGGCGGCCTTGGCCTTGGACGCCATGGCCGCTTGCACAGCAGCAGCATAGCGCTGGAGGTTCAAACCGTTCGAGAGCGCTGCTGCGGCATGTGGACAGAGGGGGGCGCTGCGGTAGCCGGGCCAGCGCGCTTGTAGTTGCAGCGCATGTAGTTGCAGCGCCACTGCATGCTCACGCTGTTGGAAGCCCTCCAGGCTCCCGGGCGGAAGTACAGCAGCCCGCTGAGGAACTGAGCGCACGGGGCCTCGCCAGCGAGACCAGCGTGCGCTCCCAGCGCGACACGGCGGCCAGCCGCGAGGCCAGGCCCTTGGCGGGCGCCCGTGCTGCCGGCGCTTACGGCCCAGAGGAAGCTCAACAGCGGCCGGCTCCTTCCCCGGCAGGCGTCGCTGAAGGGGCTGACGCCTCGCACACAGCACACGTCCGCCGGGACGGCAGCGGCGGTGAGGCTGCGAGGTGTGCTGAGCTCGAGGGCGACGCTGGCGCTGCAAGGCCTGCCAGCGCTGGCAGCAATGGGGCCAGCCACGCCGAGACGCATAGCGGCAGACAGCGCTTGGCTGGCGACGGGAACGGCTGCGGCGCAGGCCCCGCGCAGGCGGCTGAGTGGGGCCAGTTGGCGCTGCGGGAGGCCCCAGGGCGCAGGCTTACCTTGTGTGCGGGCGAGGCTGAGCGCTCGGAGGGCACTGTGGGGCCCTTGGAGCCGGCTGCGGGCGCCCTAGGCGCCGGCGAGCCCTGCCCGGATCAGTTGAGCAGGCAAGCGTGGGCTGCGCCCGATGGGGAGCCGGCGCGGCCTGGTACACAGGCGCCGTCTGAGTTGACAAGCGGTCTGTTGGAGGCTGGGGAGGGCCTGCCGACAGCAGGCCCGGGCCAGGTCGAGGAGAGCTCGACAGAGCAAGGGCGGGCTGTGTGCGGGGAGGCCGGGCGGGCGCCAGAGATCAGCTCAGCAGCAGGCGCGCCAGAGCCATCCCAGAGCGCGGGCCCGAGCGGGCGGTGGGCAGGCCTGTCAGAGGCCGAGCAGCTGCGGCGGCAGCGCATCAGCGACGCCAACCGGGGCCGGCGCGCTTGGAACACTGGCCGGTCGCACTCGGAGGGTGCGCGGCGGCCTTCTGTGGGGGCATGCGTGTGCATGAAGCTGATTTGCCCCCCGCTTGTGACCGGTCTCCAGCTGAAGTGAAGACTGGCATGGTACCAGTGCTCTCTTGATGTCATGTTTGTGTTGGGTGGCAGGCCCAGGTACCTGGCACACCAGGAGCTGCTTGCGGGATGAGCTGCATCGTGCTCGCTGAATGTTTGTGCTGGTCGCTGGCTGGTTATGCGTGTGAGGGCTGGTGCGCTGCTGCAACCCACTCGCTCATATGTGCCATTAAAGTCAGCCATGCGGACCGTGGGCATCGCGCAGAGCTCAAGTCGAAGATCGCTGAGCGCACGCTGGCGGCCATGCAGCGGCCGGACGTCAAAGAGAAGATCGCGCGCGCTGTCAGCCGCAGGCAGGCATCTGTGAAGGCAGGCCCCTGGGCTGCCCGGCTCGCGAATCTGCAGGTTATGGAGAGTTTCAGTCCACGGCCGTCATGCGTCGCATTTCCCTTGAACCCTGCTGGTGCTGTTGTAACCTGTGTTGTGGCGACAGAGTGTGTGCCGCGTCAGCGATTGTGCGCCGAGTTTGCTTGGCCCGTGCTTGGCCGCCTGTGCATTGCCTGCTTCTGCTGCCACGCTTGTAATTGCTGTGGCGACCTGCAGTGACCATGCTCTGTGCATGGGCTCAGCTGCCTTGGCGGTGAGAGGTGCACAAGCTGACCTCCAGGGTGACACTGGCGCGGTGTTGTTGCGCAAGCGGGCACGGAGCTGTCCAGCGCGGGCGGCAGCCCTCCTGCACGTGTGCCTGAGCTGGCGTGGCTCGGTGGGGCAGGTTCCCGGCGCGGAGCGCTCGCCTCGGGTGGGGCGCGTCAGGCGCGCCAAGCGCGCGCCAGCAGAGCCGGGCGCACCTGGAAGCGAGGTCGGGGCAGCGGGCAAGCAGGTGCCTTGCCGATGCGCTGCTGCAAGCTCTTGTTCCTACTCAGGCCAGACTGGTGACCTGGATGAAGTATGGAGGAGCGGCTGCATG
>JAABUX010009751.1_pt1 | contig 10825 bp, 13 predicted proteins | sample 5561851 | NCBI WGS metagenome assembly JAABUX01 (sample SAMN10711883, study PRJNA513361) | rock metagenome | isolation source: Antarctica rocks | place: Antarctica: Victoria Land, Richard Nunatak red sandstone | collected 2016-01-03 | reverse complement strand
GTAATGGCTTGCGAGCGTCGGCATGACGTGGCGCCATTCGTACCATGTTTCTCCAAAACCATGCAGCAAGACGAGAGGATCACCGTGTCCACCGATCACGTAGTGGATGTGAATACCGTTTACGCTGACTTTACGATGCGTGAAGATCTTGAAAAACTCACCGCCGACTCCGTCACTTTGAACGATCGAGACATATTGCGTAGCCGCGGTAGCTTGGATCGAGGGCGGTGCCAAGAGCAGCGTCAGTGCGATGGCGGCAATGACCCGTTGGAGCGTGATCGCGTCTATTGTGGCAAGCCGACGGGATGACGCTTCGTACCTCGCGACCGCTTGCATCCGCCATTCGTGGTCTTCGAAGAATCGTTACACTTCTCGAGCTGACTGATGCGGATGTCCGTCATGCCGATCAGACGTTGCAGATTGTTAACTTGGTTGAGCAGACGCGTGCGATGCTTCGCAAGGATCGCGATTCGTGTCGCAGCGATCTCGGCATCCAGCCGGTCCGAAGCGGCCGCGCTGACCGGACACCCGTAACCATCGTCGATATATTCGATGATCTCGCTATTCGACAGCCCGGTCGCCTTCAGCTCCAAAATGAACATCACGTAGGCGACATGGTCGAGCGTGTAGGTACGCACTCCGGCGGCGGTTCGAGCTGGTTCCGGTAGAACGCCCGTCCTCTCGTAAAATCGAAGCGTCGAGGGCGGGACGCCGGTTGCATGCGCGACGTCGCGAATCATCATCTAGACCCCTACCTTCACAGCGAACCCACCGATCCTCCCTGCGGTACCGGACGATTTTCGTCGACGTCGAGGATGTCAGCCAATGAGGTTAGGTCTGAGCGGTCGGGGGCGGGCTGTGTGCGTAATTGGTAGAAGTACTCCTTGGTTACGAACTTGAGCGGGTGACCGTCGGGAAGCGGCACCGGTGAAACGAGAAACTCGTTGTTGAACCGCTCCACGTCCGCCGTCGCCCTGTGTTCCAAGTAACTCTCGCGGACCCACGCCTCAATGCGAACGTCCGTGCCAAGCTCCGCGACCCGTTGTGCATACTCAGCGGGTTCGATACCGAGAAACGACAGGACGCCACGATCCATCGGACACCCGAAATCATAGTCGCCGAGCGATCGAGCGTTGTTGGCTCGCGCCTTATCGGTCGTCCTTCCAAGCATCACCAGCCCAGCGAAAAGGACGCGGACGCTACGGGGCGGTGCTGTCGTAAGATCCATGCCTGTAAGCGTAGAGCTTAAAGTCAACTTTAAGTCAAGCCCGGCCGCGTTAATGCAATGTCGCGCGAGACGGTCGCGCTCAAGCCGATAAGGCCCTAGGCGACTGTTCGTGCCCAAAGCGGCCATTTTGGGTATCACGTCTTTTTTGATCTGACGAGAGCAGGGATCGTATTCCGGATAACGGCGCGGTTAGCGCTCATCTCGCGACGGAGCGTGCGTTCGAGCTGTTCGCGCCGATCCAGCAAGCCGACTACGTTGGTCGGAACGGTAGCGGCGTCGGCCCGAAAGGCCAGGACGACGCGCTGCTCGCTGAGTACGAGGTCGTTGACGACCCGCTCGGCGCGCAGAACGCCGTGCCGACGGTCGACGAGGACGGCGAAGTGTGCTTGCACACCGAGATCAAGCCGTACGATGACGAGCCGACGCACGGCGCGTGCGTCGACTGTGGTGAAGAGTTCGGGTTGCGTGGCTCGCCGGCAGACGCCGCTGATACGGCGGAAGAAGAGCCGATCAAGGGCGGCGTCCCGGTCGAGTCGGTGGCAGCAGCGGCATGAAGCACGAAGCGGCCCCGGCAAATCACGGGGGCCGCGGTCTTTCCGACGATCTATTTCCGCCGGAGTTCGTGCGCAACGCTCTCGCGTACGCCAATAAGGGTCAGCGGCAGATGATTCTCGCGTTGATCAATACGGTTTTCCCTCAAGAAAGTGCCGAAGCCGCACGCGCCCAATGGGCCGTCGCCGTCGAGCAACTGCGCACGAAGTTTCCGAAGTTGGCCACGATGCTCGAAGATGCGAAACTCGACGTCTTCGCTTCATGGACTTCCCGAAGGCGCATCGAACGCAGATCGCATCAACCAATCCTCTCGAACGCGTCAACGCCGAAATCAAGCGGCGAACCGATGTCGTCGGGATCTTCCCAACGAGGCCGCGATCGTGCGACTCGTTGGGGCGCTGCTGCTCGAACAGAATGACGAGTGGCAATTGCAGCGGCGCTACATGCTGCTCGAAGGACTCAAGGTCGTCAGCGACAACCAACTTCATCGCATCTCAGCCTTTGTGAAGAGCTGAGGCGCACTTCGCCAGGGCCACGTCGTACACCACGTCCTGGGACACGATCTGCGCGGCCGGCACAAGACGGCACTGAATGACGTCGAGTGGGTGTAGGCCTCCGTTTGTGTAATCCTCGGCTCTTGCCGGACGCTGACTCCAGTATCTCGGGGGAATCGACGCCCCGGGCTTGTCAAAAACGAACAGCAGTTGGCCTTGCGAACGCGCTAAACTGTCTTTATTAGACTTAGACCGGCCTCGTGACTGCTGCTAGCATTTTAGCGGCTCGCGTATCGGCGTTCCAGGCCTCCCAAATCGTTTTATCGGCGTGAAAGACATCGAATTCGTTGCCGCGGGGTTCGGCTGCGGTGAGTGCCGGTAAGGTCGAGCGCGGCGCATTCCTTGACCCTCATGTCCAGCCCATTCACGCCCGGTTCGGCGCATGATCGCCGCTTCAGCCGTACCTCAAAGCCGTACCGCGAAAATCGTTGTACACAGCTCTCGAATTCTGCTCGGCTTGCTTTTCGTCGTCTTTGGGTTGAATGGGTTTCTCCACTTCATTCCGCAACCACCGCCGCCCCCAGGCCTTGCGCGAGACTACTTTCTCACGCTGCTGTCCTCAAATTATCTGGTCCTCCGCTGCGGTGCGCCGGTACTTCACGGCGGCCGTCGCCACGGCCGGCATCTTCGACCTATGGCGCGCCCACTTCTTCGGACGCAGCGGCGTGCAGGTGTGGTGGGGTGCGCTCGACGTGTCGCTCATGCTTTTCAGCGGAGAGCACGTTCCGGCGCCCACCGACCGCGGTTACATCGTGAGGTACGATCTCGATGCGGAGCTCCTCGAAGCGGGGCTCTACTACGGTGACGAGTCGAACCCGCCGTTCTTCTACGCGTTTATCTACCCGCAGCCGCCGAACGCCGAGCGGCTTCCAATTGCGCCGGCCGCCGCGACGTGGTCAGATGCGATCAAGGAGTGGGTGTTACCGTATGATGCGGTTCGTGCCGCCGCCGATCCGGCCGCGGAGCTTCGCACGTTTCTCGACGCAGTGTACGAGCAATGCGTCAGCGCCGGCTGGAACCGCGCCGCTCCCTCCTACGTTTCGCCGAAACCGGGGCACGCGCCCTAACCCCACGAAGGACGCAGTCGTTCGCGGTCAACAAGCTGCGTAAATTTAATGGCGCTTCCGGCTTTCGGGTGGGTCAAGGAGCGATCGGGCCGTTAAGGGTGTAACTGCCCGTGTGCAAGATCGCAATTTTCAGGCTAAGGTTCTGGGCATCCAGCATCCGTGCCATGTCGTCAACGTGGCGCTTTCGATGAAGCCGAAACGCATCGAGACGTTCGTCGAGTTTCAGGACGGCGCTGGCTGGTTTGCGGCCGAAGCGCTCCCAAGCATGATCACCGGGAGCGACGTTGGCGGCACCTAGACATCTATGAATTCGAGGCATACGTCGTTGCGCGAGTCCCGCGACGGGCGGCTATCGCGTCAAGCATGCCGATCTCATTTCTATCCACACGAAGGCAAAAGTGCTGCTGCGCGAATTCAAGCAGTACGAGATACGGCACGTTCCTCGCAAACAAAACGCAGCGGCCGACGCCGTCGTCAATCAGACGTTGGACGCCGCCGCTGCATCGAATTAACCCGCTCTAAGCGCTTTTCGGAAGAATCTGCACGTCGAGCGTGATCTCGACTTGGTCGCTGACCGCTACGCCGCCGGCTTCGAGCGCCGCGTTCCACGTGAGGCCATAATCTTTGCGATTGATCTTGAAAGCGGTTTCGTAAGCGATGCGCACGTTGCCGTACAGATCCTTCGCTTGGCCCAAGTTCGCGACCGTCAAGGTGACGGGTTGCTTCACACCGTGGATTTCGAGCTCGCCCTGGGCGTCGAACGATTCCCCATCGACCGGCATCACCGCAGTACTCGTAAACGAGAGCGTCGGAAACGTCTCGATTTCGAAGAAGTCGGCGGATTTGAGGTGTCCGTCGCGCTGCGGCTCGCCCGTGTCGATTGAGGCCGCATCGATCGTGACCTTGATCGACGTCGGAACAAAGCCCGATTCCGGTAGCTCGACCGTACCGGAGACGGCTTTGAACGAGCCGCGGACTTTCGCAAACATCAGGTGGCGGACTGAAAAGTTCGCGCTCGTGTGGCTGGGATCGATGACGTAGGTGCGGGCTCCGGTGGTTGTGGTGCTCATTGGGTTGTGGCTCCTTAGCGTGTGTCGGATTTAGCCGAAACGGTAGGCGGAGATCGGCGCATCCATGATGCGCTCGTGAAAGACAGTCGTTCCGGGATCGCCCGCGGCAGCTCCGGCCGCGACCATGAGCGGCAAGAGATGTTCTTCACGCGGGTGAGCGAGCCGCGCTTGCGGCGCTCGCTGCCAGTGGGTGAGACGTTCGGTGCGAGTTGCGTCATCGGCGGCAACCGTCTCGCCGAGCCATGCGTCAAAGCGGTCGCCTTGCGGCTGTTGCGATCCGACGAAGCCCGCCATGTTGTGGTAGCTCATACCGCTGCCCACGATGAGGACGCCCTCATCGCGCAGGGGTGCGAGCGCCCGTCCGATGTTAAGATGGAGCGAGGGATCGAGGCCGGTGACGAGCGATAGCGCGACGATCGGAATGTGCGCTTCCGGCGCCACGAGCAGAAACGGCACGAAGATGCCATGGTCGAATCCGCGCTCGGCATCTTCGCGGGCCGCGATGCCCGCGTTTCCGAGCACGCCGCGGATGCGTGCTGCGAGAGCCGGATCGCCCGGCGCCGGATACTGCAAGGCATACGTCTCCGGCGGAAATCCGGTGTAATCGTAGATGAGCCGCGGAGCAGCGTTTGAAGTGACGCTGGCCGTCGGCCGCTCCCAGTGCGCCGAAACGATGACGATAGCTTTCGGTGCAGCCTGCAGCGTGCCGGTGACGCCTCGAAGAAAGCGCGCGAGGCCGTCCCAGGCATTGGCGTCGCCCGGCCAGTCCATGAAGAAGCACGGGCCGCCCCCATGAGGGAGGAAGAACACAGGCATCCGAGCGGGATTGGCGGCACGCGTCATTTGTAGTATACTACGGCCCAAAGAGCCCAAAAAGATAGTAGGCACCTTAATGTCTCCAAGCGACCACAATGTCCCCAATACCAGTCCCCGGTCATGAGCCTTCAGACCGCCCTGAAATGCCCGATCAATAAGGCGATCGCCGCGCTGGCTGACAAGTGGAAGATCCTGATCATCCTGAGCTTACAGGAGCGTACGGCCCGCTATGGCGAGTTGCTCAAAGCCCTCGACGGCATCGCCCCCAAGGTAATGGCGCGTCAGCTCCGCAGCCTCGAAAGCGACGGTCTCGTCCTGCGGAAGGCGTACGCTGAGGTGCCTCCGCGCGTCGAATATTCTCTAACGACCGCCGGCCGGACGCTGCTGCCAATCCTCAACGATCTTCAAAATTGGGTGATCGCGAATTCGGCTCAGCTCTCCCCGGATATCACGGGCGCCCATCGGACCGAGTCGAACGTCGCCTGCGCCTCGTAGTCGACGCCGATCCGGCGCCGAGCCGCTGCCGGCGCCCCCCTCGGAGCGTCCCGCGGTCAGAAAAGCCTCCGTCTGCAATGAGGAGCGTAGCGGTCGCGAAGCCGATGCCGTTCGCACGGCCGGTGACGACTGTCTGGCCGCGTCGAAGAGCGAGGGCTGTTCGAAGGCGGCGGCAGCCGGCACGATGCGCTCTCAGGCTGCGGAGATGCGTCGCTTGGGGCTATCGTTGCGCGCAAACGCGGCGGCGCTCCAATGCTCGCTCGCCGAGATTCATCGGCTGCTAAAGGCGGGAGTTCAGGGTTCGCCCAAATGACCGGTCACGCCAGCGAGCGCTTCGTAGGCGTTTATGACTTAGCTTTGCTGGCCAGGAGTTCGATCAGCACCTTCGCCGCGGGACCCGACGACGCCGGGTTCTGGCCGGTGATCAAGAGGCCGTCGCTGACGACGTAGGGCGCCCAATCATCGCCCTTGGAGTAGACGCCGCCCTTGGCCTTGAGTTCGTTCTCGACCAGGAACGGCACGACGTCGGTCAGTCCCATGAAGGCTTCCTCGGTGTTGGTGAACCCGGCGACTTTCTTTCCCTCCACCAGCGACTTGCCAGCCGGCGTCTTGGCGTGGCGAAGAACGCCCGGCGCGTGGCAGACCAGCGCAATAGGCTTGCCCGCCGCGAGGAACGACTGGATCAGTTCGATCGAGTTCTTGTCTTCGGCGAGATCCCACAGCGGACCGTGACCGCCCGGATAGAAAACCGTGTCGAAATCCGCTTGCGAGACGCTGTCCAGGCGCACCGTGGCGGCGAGTTGCGCTTTCGCTGCCGCATCAGCTTCGAAGCGGCGGGTAAAGTCGCTCTGGGAAGCCGGTTCGTTGCTCTTCGGATCGAGCGGCGGCTGCCCACCCTTGGGCGAGGCCAGCACGATGTCTGCGCCGGCGTCCTTGAACGTGTAGTAAGGCGCGGCGAGCTCTTCGAGCCAGAAGCCCGTCTTGCGACCCGTGTCGCCCAGTTTGTCGTGTGAGGTCAAAACCATCAAGACTTTCATGTTGCTTTCCTGTGAGTGATTGAGTTGGGAATTGCTTTTAGTAGACCGGTCGTCTCTACGAAGGTACAAAAGAGCACCTCAAATTGAGGTGCAACCAGCACCTTTCGCCGATCAGGGGGAAAGATGGAGGATCTGGCGAGTCGTCATCATTGACGTCTCGAAGGGTTGGACACTACGGACAATTTTCACCATCACGCTGGCCCCCAGCCATAGCTGATAGAGGCTTTGCGCAACACGGTCAGGGTCGTCGCTGATTGAAAGTGACCCTTCCAACACGCCGGCCTCAATGGCCCGTCCCAGGCGCTTAGTGATCCCGGACGTGCCTCGCTTCAACGCCGAGCGCATGGCTTCCGAAAGATCCGCGACTTCCGCCCCCAGCTTCACCGCGAGGCACTTACCCTGACAATCGAAGAAGGACTGGGTCTCTTGCCATTGTCGCCAGTAGTTCATCAGTCGCTGCGCCATGGTTAGGCCGGGCTGGCGAAGCGTCTCGTCGAGATCGGCCAAATAATCTTCGAAGTAGCTCTCAAGCAGCGCCTCGCCAAAAGCATCCTTCGAGCCAAAATAATGGTAGAAGGACCCCTTCGGGACACCGGCAGCCGTCAAAATCTCGTTCAGGCCGACGGCAGAGAACCCCCTGCCAGCCATGATTCGCTGGCCAGCTTCGAGGATGCCCTGGCGAACATCGGAAGTTGCCCGTGTGGCGAGAGTGCTCATGACACCTGTATAGCAAAGAATAGACCGGTCGTCTAGCACTATGTTATGCAGCAATCGAGATGCGTACCTCGGCCGACAGATGGCCCGACGCTCGTGGTCGCGATCGCGATCGCGCCGGGATTACGGCGTTCGGTCACTTCTGGAGCGGGGGTGTGAGGCAAGACAGGCACGCTTCACCGGCTCGACCGCTTCCTTGGAGCATCGTTGCGAAAACGTAGAGGAGTGATAGAAGGGGGGCGGCGGCCCGACGGTGGCGAGTCGCCGATTACATGTATCCAGCGCCGCATCAGCGAGATCGTTGCGAAGCTGCGTGAGCCGGAGCGCCGCCGTAACCAATCGGCCAAGGTTGTTCGCGATGGTGCGGATCGCTGTCCATCGAGCTGATGTCGAGGGAAATGGCCCGCGTCCGCTTCGCCGCCCGAGTCAATCGCTATTGATCTTCGGGATCCTAGCCGCGGCCACGACGAAACGCAAGGGACGCTACCGGTCCTCACTACGTTCCGGTCCACGCTCGGCTGCGCCGCCCTTTTCCGCTGCGCCGTTCCGTCGCGTCCGAGGCCTTCACGGCCCCATCAACAGCGACCGCCTGGGGCGGAGAAGGGTTCAGACCAATGACGACGCTCTACACGATCAGCGACGACCGCACGAAGTTCTGCCGCAAGGCGATGAAAGCCAACAACGGCGTATGGAATCCAATGACCGGCGCATGGATGTTTACCGACGCGGGCGAGCGTAGGTTATTGAGGATCGGACGTTGAGACCTTGCCGTCGGTATCGCGCAAAGCTGGTGGCGTGCCCGGCGGCGCGTCCGGATCGCTTTTATTCTGCGTTTCAATCTCCGACAAATATTCTTGAACCGTCCTGGAAACTTTGGCTGCCTCGGGCAACTCTTCGCGCGGTATGCGGCTTTGTGAGCTCGCGTTTGCCGCAATAATCGTACCGTCGACTGAGAATCGCTGACCCTCGACGAGACCAACGTCGATGCATTGCCGCACGATTGTCCGAAGAAATCGCGAAACACGGTCGACTCGCGGAACCGCCCTTGCCGGTTCTTCGAGAACGTCGAATGATCGGGGATCGACTGATCGAAGCCGAGCCCTGTGAACCAACGATAGGCGAGGTTCAATCGGACTTCGTCCGTCAGTCGGCGCTCGCTCGTTATCCCATAGAGGTTACCGATCAACAAGATCCGCAGCAGAACTTCCGGATCAATCGAGGCCGACCAACGTCGCTATAGAGCGGACGTAGTTGGGTACGCAATGCACGAAAATCTACATGGCGATCGATCGCCCGCAACCAATGATCGTCCGGGACCCAATCATCCAAGCAGAAATACTGAAACATCGCGGTCGTCTGTAATCGACTACCCATCATCGCGTTGCGTCGGCCTCCGCAGCGGTCCCGCCATTCCCTCAATTATAACCGAAACTGCAGCCAATTGAGGTATTCTCGATAACTACGAAGCCATTTTGGGATGCGGCACTGACGCGATTATGCCCGGATCCGCTGCGTTGTGCGAAGGGAGCTCGACGGCGAATCGCAAATGCTCATGGGCTTCACGCGGTTAGTGGATGAGACAGGCGTTTTAGGTACGGGCCGTCGCTGCCGACGCTGTCGGCGCCGCGTTGTCGACGAACGCGACGACGTCGAGGTAGCGCACCGAGGGCGTGACGCCGTAGAGCTCGCTCACACGTTGAACGAGCTGTTCGCTAAAGAAAGCCTCTGCCGCCTCGCGGCTTTCCCAGACGTAAAAGTTCATGGCGGCGTTCGAGTTCTGGTCGATGCAGAAAGTCTTAGAACGGAGCCCAGGCATTCCTTGGAAGCGTGACTGGCTATCTTCGGCCACCTTGCGGACTTTGCTCGTGTCGACTGAACCATCGAACTGAAAAATCACCATAACGCCGATCATGTGCTTCTCTCCGTACCGGATAGACTACCGGTTCGACTCTTTTCAGCATTGTCCGACCCACAACCTCGGAATCGGTCACACCGTCATGGTAAGCGGCTTGGAAGCTGCTAGGCTGGGCGATGAAGCATCTCGATTTCCGACGTCGCAGCGAACGCTGTTTGATTAGAAAACGGCACGCTGCTTTTGAATAATTCGCCCAATGCACGCCCTGGACCATTCCGCTCTCTCTCTTGATGCCCCTACGTGCGAAGAGAAGTGATCTTGGTTCCGCGAGAGAGGTGACGACGTTCGGCCGGGAAACGCCGACTGCCCATCATCGCGTTGCATCGGGGCTCCGCAGCGGTCGCGCTATTCCCTCAATTATAACCGGAACTGCAGCCAATTGAGGTATTTCTCAACAGCCACGGTTGCTTTTGGGGCCTGCTTCATTGCGACTTCTTGAATCGTTAGTAAAAAGGGGGCGTCGGTTACGTTCCGTGGACGATCGAAGACAACTGAGACGCGCTTTTGATATCGAAGCGCTTCACCTTGCCGCCTTCAATGCGGAAGACGTGACGAACCGTCTCGTCGAGTAGCAGAGCACCCTTTAGATCGCGGACGACCTGGTGAACTTCCACCGCCGTAGAATCATCAGGTTCTTGGCTAATCTGCTTCGGCTCGACATGCGGACTGATTGTCGCCCACTGTTCTGTCCAATATGCTCGGACGGCTTCCCGGCCATGAACATGGCCTCCGTCCATCCCATTGGCCCATTCTACATCCTCGGCGAGCGCTGCAAGAACGTCATCAATTTTTCGCGCGTTGAAGCCACTGTAGAGCTGTTGAACTAATTCTTTATCACTTGACATTACGTCCTCCGCCGAAGCTGCTTGTCCAAGAGAGAGTGAAGTACGAGGCCGTTAGGCGCTATCGCCCGCAGGCGTGACGGTAGCAACGTTTTGGATATCCATGCGACGATTACATCGTTCTCGATCTGGTGCGTGTGTTCGAACCAGCCTTCGGAGACCGGTAAACCGTCAAGCGCACGCACGACTTGTCGAATGGTACGACACTTTTATTGGGCGCAAGCTCGGAACTCTGGACAGGTGCATCATGCGTGCGGATCTCTGTCCACTCATGGGTCCAGTATGATCGAAGTGCGTCTTTTCCGCGAGTCTCGCGCTACCACTGTGGCAATCAACATTTTCGCTGACCAGCGCGAGCAAGGCTTCGCTCTCCTGATGATTGTAGGCGGCGTAAGCCTTCAAGAGAATTGAGGTGGCCCCGTTTTGCTGGACAGGAATCGCGGTTTCTTAAGTGGGTCCTTGCGAGCGCGTTTTAGTTTCCGTTTGTTATTTTCTTCGTCGTAGCCGTCGCGCCTGTGGAAACAGTGGATAGCGG
>JAABUX010009748.1_pt1 | contig 10828 bp, 2 predicted proteins | sample 5561851 | NCBI WGS metagenome assembly JAABUX01 (sample SAMN10711883, study PRJNA513361) | rock metagenome | isolation source: Antarctica rocks | place: Antarctica: Victoria Land, Richard Nunatak red sandstone | collected 2016-01-03 | reverse complement strand
TATATACTAATAATAGAAAAAACTAGTAGTATTAATAATACTTATATATTTATAGTCTTTTATAGTAGTAATTATCTCTAATTATAATAGTAAGGCGTAGATATTAGGGCGTATAATAGTATTTAAACTATAGATATCTATAACTACGCGGCCTTTATATTTCCTATTAGGTATAGTCTTCTAGATAATAAAGATAGGGAAACTAAAGGGGGTTAACTTAGTTATTTAGTAAAGTCTATCCTATTTATAGAGCTTATTAAAGGTATTATTAAGGACCTTCTTTAACTTAGTATTAAGGGGATAAACCCTCGCCGTTTTTAGGACCTTTTATTCCTAATTAGATTTTAATAGAATTCTTATCTATTCCTCCTATAAAACGTCTATAAAACTACCCTCTTCCTAGAGTTTTAGGAATTTATTAATAATATCGTATATTAGCTAATATTTATTATAAATAGTAGTACTATTAGGTATAATAAAGTCTTTTATAACAGGTACTATTATAATATTAGGTATAGTAGGTGTAAAGGCTTTTATAGGAGGTATTAATACTAAAGGTAAAGGAGACGCTAATATCGCTAGTATTACTATTATAAAAGTAGTAACTACCTTATTAAAAACCTTTTCAAGCTAGCTAGTTTAATACTTACTCTCTAGATAATAAGTTACTAATTCTATAGTATCCTTAATTCTAGATATTATATAGTAATATCTATTAAATTCTAATTCTTAAACTATTCTTAAATAATAGTTTTAAGGTACTATTACTACCTTATCTCCCTTATTTTTTTACTAATATTACTAATAGAGAGGCGTTAATAAAATAGGTATAAAGAGATAATTCCTAATAACTATTAGGTTTAAAGAAATAGTTATAGTCTAGTAATAAGGTATAATAGACTAGGATTTATATTTAAGTATTAGGAGGTACTATAATAGTTTACCTAGTATAAACTAGGTATACTACTAGCTTTCCCCGTACCTTTATTTATAATATAATATAAATATTATAGCTACCTATTAAGGCCCTTAATTAGGAGGCTAAAATATTAATTCTCTTAGGAATTATAATATCTATCTTAATAAGTATTTTTACCTTAAGGTTATTAATAATATAAATTTCCTAGGGGGATATTATTATAATAGTATTTTTACTATTATAATTTATAGGTAGATAGAGAGGTAATATTATATATTTTATAATAATATACCTTATTAACTTAATACCTCTAACTATTATTAGGCTAGCTATTATATAAATTTATAAGTTAGGGATAGAAGCCTTTAAGTAGGCTTAGTTACCTAGGCTAATACTATAGCTTATATTAAGATATATAGAGTCTATTATACTACTAGGTAATAGCCTTACCTTAGCTATTATATAGTAGTATCCCTAGAAGGTATATCTTATACTAACCTCTTTAACTAAGTTTATAAAAGATATAATAATATTATTAGACTCTTTTATAATAGCTTAGATAAACCCTAGCTAATTACCTAGATAGTAGATATTAAGAGAACCTAGTAAAACCTAGGTATTAGGAAATCCTAGATAGAGTAATATAAATACTTATTATCCTTTTCTAGAGCTACTAAGGTATTAATATAACTAGTTTTTTAAGGTAAATAATATATAGTAACGCCGGTACTAATATACTAGAGCTATACTTATAGAGGTAAAGTATTACTCTACCTTATTATCTTATTAAGGCTAGTAGTAATTAAGGTCCTTATTAGGGTAGTAGTTATTATTTTCTAGGGTTCCCTTAAGTACTATAATATCTTCTAGAGAGGTATTAAAAGACTCTGTATTAGGGGATATATAAGAGGCTTCCTTAGTAGCCTAATAGGCTACGCCTTATAGACGACGAGGTTAATATCTTATAAGATAAGGCTAATATCTTATAAGATAACTTAAACCTCTTCTATACCCGCCTTAAGAGCGGGGATTATATTAGGGAGATATTAGGGTATACTAGGGTAATATTAAAGTTAAACCTAATATACTAGGTATATTTTTTATAATAATTTATAGAGGTTATTAAGGTATAGGTAAAGGCTAACTTTACTAGAGGGCCTAGTTATAGGGATTAGGCTAATAGGTAGATCTATTAGTATTACCGTCCCTATAATTATTATATACTAAATACCCTAGGAAAAAGGGCGGCGGAAATAGCTAATAGTAAGAAGGAAATAGTAGCCTAAAAAAACTACCCTAATAATTATTATTCTAGTACTAACTCGTCTTTACTACCGACTTTCTATTAGCCTAATACTACTTTTAAGAATACTCCTTAAGAGCTAGTTAATACTACGTTTCCGCCTTACTATCTAAGGCTTTAAGGAACTTACTAAGAGTTATAGTCTCTATTAGCGTATTAATAAATTATTAGTATTTTAAAGTAAGGTTATTCTATATAATAGATAACTAATTAGGAATATCTTTAAAATTAGTAGCCCTTATATATTATAAGAGGCTTTATATAAAGACTCTAGGTAATTTACCCTACCTTATATCTTCCTATATATACTTCTCTATTTATAATTTAGAGATAGTAATAGATCGCTATTCTTTAAAGTATTTAGTTAAGGTATTAATCTAAGACTTTAATAGGGTAGTCTAAAAGAGATCCTTTTCTAGAGTTATAAGCTTTATAAAATACTACTTATATACCTTACTACGTAGATATATAGGTAATATATTAAGGACCTTATTTTTATCCTTAAAGGCTATAAAGATCTTATAACCTATTAATAAACTTATAGATATCTTAATAGAAAGTATAATATCCTTAGTAGATAATTACCCCTTCCCCTTTTATATCTAGGAAAAAGTAACTAATATCTTTAGTTTTAAGTGAGGCGGGGCTACTATTATTCCTATTACTATTAATACCATCTTACCTAGGTGGTCCTAGGGGTCCTAGAGTACCTAGGGGCCTAGGTAGTAGTAGATTATACCTAATATAGCTTACTATAATACATTTAATAATTACCTCGATATTTTATTCTACTATTATATTTTTAGGGCTAATTAGTTAGTTATAAATAGCTTCCTTAGCTAATATAAATCTAGTTATTATTATTAGGGTAGTCTTAGATAAAGATAATAATTAAATAGATAAAGAAGGTAATAGTAGATTAGGTCTTAATAATAAAGAAGGATTTTTCCTAGCTAATATAAGCTCTAGTAGATAATAGCGAGCTACCTAAATCTATTAGTTACACTTAAATTTCTTAATTATAGTATAAAATAAGGGTTTATCTAGTATCTAATTAAATAGATAAAGGTCCTTAGTACCTACTTCTTCCTTAAGGCTAACTACCTGAAGAGAGGTAGATCTTAAGTAATAATAGCTCTAAGTAAGACTACTTAGCCTAGGAGGCCTAAGATTTCCTTTAATAATCAAGGAAATAATTTAATAATTAAGATTATCTAGAAGGTTAGCGTAGATATAACTAGAGGTAATAAAATTAGATAACTATAAAGTAAGTATAATTATATCCCTACTTATAAAAGCTAGCTTAAGAATAAGACGTAAAACTATTTACTATATATAAAAACTATTAATAAGAAAAATACTTTAAATATAAAATTAATAAACTAGCTAAGAAGGCTCTCTGTTATAGTAGGCTAATACCCGATCTAATACTATCTAATAGGGAGTAGTATTAGATAGTAATAATAGGTATTACTACTAATTATTAGGTACTATAGCTAATAAGTTAAATAGTTATAAGATATCTAGCTATCTAGAAAGTATAAGAATAGCTAAGTATATTACTAAGGATTATTCCTTAGCAGCTCTTTATAGAAGCCTTCTACAGACTATATTATAATAGCTAGGTATAATTTAGGTTATTATAATACTATCTCTAACTAGTACTATTAAAATTAAAGCTATTATTATAAGATAAACTAGAAGTATATTAACTTAATTAAGAATCTTAATTATAATAATTATTATAATAAGATTCTAATTATTTTACCTTATAAAGGCCCTTATTCTTATAAATATTAAACTAGATATTTTTCTTATATCTTAACTCCTCTAATAAGGTAGGAATTATAAATAAACTTATTAGAATTAAAAGATTATAATATAACTAGCTATTAAGGTATTTATATATAAGGAGGACTTAAGCTAATTTATTTATATTTATATTTATATTTTTACTATTTAAGATAATATTAGATATATAATCTATTAAATCCTATTAATTATAAGCGTCTTTAATAGTATAATAGATTACCTTAAAGAGGCTAAGTAACCTATTTAATAAGTCTTAGAAATACTTTTAAAGTATATTATACTACTTAATAATACTATTTAAATTATTCTATAAGTTAACCTAGTTAATATAACTTAGTTAGTTAGTAAATTAATTATCTACCTTTCTTAAGAGGTATAAGTTAAGGTTCTATTATAAGATAGTAATATTTATAGTTATAACCTTTACTTAGAAATAGTTAGTAAAATTAAATATATTATAATAATTATAATAATTATCTTTATCTTTAACTAGTAGTATATTAGGATTTAAATTAAAATACTTAATATCTTTTAAGTAAAATTATAAGTTACTACTAGTTATACTACCTCTTATAATAGATTATAAGGTAGGTATTAGTCTACCTACTTTATTAGTTAATATTTAGAAGAGATTTAATATTATATTAAGTTATTTAGTTATAAAGCCTCTTATAAGCTAGGTTATAAGCTAGGTATTTCTAGTATTTTAACCTCTATTATTTACTATTCTTAAAGTATTTAATAACTAGGGTCTAATTAGTTAATTATAAATTACCTCCTTTAATTAAGGTTACCTTAATTATAGTATTACCCTTATTAGTAGAGTTAGAGGGAGTAATTATAAACTCTAGCGGAGGTATACTTATTAATAAAGAGGATTAGGAACAATCTTTATAAGGTATAAGAGGTTATTATAAAAGCTACCTTAAATCCTAAATCTAATAATATTAATAAAATCTAGTAAGTAAGGTATAAAATAAGGGAATAATTGCTTAGTTAGTCTAATAGGTATAATAATTTAAATTCTACTAGATTAATAGAATTAATAGATATAAACTAAGAATAATATATATATTCTTAGGGCTAATTAATTAGCCTAGGTAGCCTTAATTTTTTTAATATAATTAGGGAGATAAGATAATAATTAATATTAGTAATAGTACTAGTATATATATACCCCGTAGTAGAGAAATTAAAAAGTTAAAAAGCTAGGATAATTATATTCCTATTAATAAAAGCTAGTTTAATAAATTATTTATAAGGTAGACTAGATAATATATAATTAAATATAATAGGTAGTAGCCTAGAGTATTACTCTAATAAGATAATTATAAATTCTAAAGGGGATTTACTAGGAAATAGGTAGTAAGGTAATATAGTTATAACTACCTTCTCTAGATTAAATTCTTAATAGGTAGTAAATCTTATTAAGAAATCTATTAAGGCTACCTCTAATAGATAAGATACTAAAGAGGTAGACTTAATAGAGAGTTATATTAAGGTCCTTAATCTATATAACTAGAGCTTATTATCTAGGTAGGCTAAGCGAGGTAAGTTAATATAAGGTATAATAGAAATAGGGTAGAGGACTATTAAACTAGTACTACTAGCGGCTAGTAGTAATATAAAATACGCCTAGTATATTTAATCTAGCCTATCTAGTAATTAATAGTACTTAATAGAGGCTAATATAGTATTACTACTATTTATAGTAAATGCTTTATAATATAATAGAAAGATATATTAGTAGAGAGGTAGAGAGCCTCCTTATAAGCTACTACGCTAAGCCTAATATAGTATAGCTAGTATAAAAGCATCTGTAAGAGCTTTTAGTAAGGTAACTATAATAAGTAAGGTAGATAAATATATATAAGTAATAAATAAGTAGTAAATTAATATATTATATATACTTATTATATATACTATTATACTTTATATACTATCCTCTTTAGGTCTAAGATCTTACTTTATATAGTCTCTTATAATAGTTATATACTTAATAGTATTATAAGTATAACCTTTCTTAAATATAAAAAGGATAAGTAAAAGAATAAGATATAATTTATATAAAGAAAGTACTAGTAGTATAATAGTTAATTATATAAGTTAATTCTTAATTCTTATCTTATCTTAACTATTATAATAATAATAAATAGCTACGCCTACTACTTATAAGCTATTATATAGCGGCCTTATATTAATATAGGCTACTATTCTAACTCTATATATTAATACCTTTAAGAATACTTTAACTAGATTAATAAAATACCTACTAACTAGGTTTAACTCTTATAAGTATCCTTTAATTTTTACTTTTTAATTATTAATAAGTTAGATTTCTAAATATTATTATTACTTACCTATTACTATCTCTATTACTTACCCGTTACTATCTCTATTACTTACCCGTTACTATCTCTATTACCTACCTATTACTATCTCTATTACTTATTAATTACTATCTCTATTACTTACCTAGCTAATTAATATTATTATTATATATATATAATAGAATTTTAAATATATATCTTAAAATAGTAATTAAACTAATAATTATAAGAGTAGATAGCTTAATAGTATATTTTATTATTCTAGACTTCCTAATCTAGACTAACTTTTATAGGTAGTTAGTTTAAGCTAGTAATATCTAATATTTATATTATAAAGGCCTAATAAACGCGTAGCCATAATAGAATAAAGTTAAATAGAGAGGTTATACCTACTACTTACTAAACTAACCTTATAATTAAATATTAGAGAGACCTAGCTTATTCCTCTTACTAGCTACCTCTTTTTAATAGTAGAAATTTATTACCTACTTAATAAACCTAGGTACTAAGAACTAACTAGTAATAGTAAGGTATTATAATAAGGAACCTCTACTACTTATAAAACTAAAGATACTTATTATTTAAAAAATACTTTCTATTTCTCCTTATAAAACCTTAAGATTATATATACTATAATAGATATAAACTATTATTAGTTTAGACTTATTATTAGAGTATACCTTAGATATAACTAAGTAGGAGAAAGAAATATTAGTTAAACCTAATAATAATAATAGTAAATATACTAGGGATATTTATAATACTATATATAATAGGTAATATAGATATATTAATAATATTTATTACTATATAATTATATATCACGTAGTTATATATAATAATATTAGATTTTTAAAATAATATTATAACTACTTATTTAAATCTATTTAACCTAACTTTAGCCTAATTCTAGTTAAGTTAAGCTGTAATATTATTCTATTATAACTTAAAGTAATAGGAAGTTACTCTATAAGTCTATAGCTAACTAGGGGCGGGTTATATAAGATATATAATTTAAAACTAGTAGGCTAACTTTCTAAATTACTAATATAGTACTAGCCTTTCTAGCTATCTATTAAGAAGTATACTTCTATATATTTAATATTTAAAATAAATAGGAATACTTAGTATAAATTAATAGTATCTTATACTTTAACTCCTTTACTTAAAGGATTTTAAAGTTATATATATTTAGAATATTAAAAGCCTTATTCCTATTCTTATTCCTATACTTATATAATAATAATATCTTAATATTTCTTTAAATTCTTATTTTATCTAGAGAATATAGTAAATAAGATATTTCTTTTATCTTATAACTTTCTTATTAATCTATATATAGATATAAGTCTTAGAAGGATTTATACCTTTTATTCCCTATTAAAAAGATAGCTTCCTTACTATACTAGAATCTTAGAATAGAACTACGTAGACTAATAAGATATAACTAGTAAGATATAGAGACTACACGTATATAGATTATATAATATAGACTTTAGACGTACTAAGCGCGTGGTAATTATATAGGAATAGAAATAAGACTTTTAGTATTCTAAATACGCGCGACGTTCATTTCCCCTAAGCGAGGAAATTCGGGTGTGAGGTACTTTCGATTCGTGCCAATCATTCTTATTCATTTTGAATATCGCAAATATCTTGTTAAGACTCACTGAGCATCTAGGATTCGTATGATCGTATCAAGCATGTGGTTCTAGTATTCGGAGAGCGCCACCAACCAAGTATAGACTTCCAGTGACTAAAGTCTGGATGCCCGACCCTCGATCATACGACCTCGCCAAATTCAAAGCGCCTTCAACGGTCGACTCGAAGGTTGTGTGAGTTTCAGGGAATATGCATCTCCAAGCCTCGATGTACTGTTCCTGCATATCGGCAGAGAAGGGATGATCCGCGGGTCGAAAACATCGATCTAAAGGCAAATGAGTAAGTAGAGTCTTGCATAGAGCGACGTCGAAGCCTCACCAGCATCACGGACGCCGTCCTGTCGTTGCTCGTATGTACTTTTGATGAGATACTGGATTGATGTGCGCCGCTCTCGCAGAGTAGAAGCAATACTTCGAAGGAGGGCCGCTCCATCTCGTTCTGATATATGACTGAAGATCATGATACGCGTGATTGGCACGGACTCGCTGGTGAAGTTAGTCCGAGAGTTCGTTTCCAATCAGGGATCTTCAGCGACCTTTTGTCTTGTACGACCATATCGGCGAACCACTCGGCAGCATTTTTTACACTCAATTCGTTGTGTGCTCCATCAAGAAACCACTGCTGACGTCCCTGGGTAACCTGTTGGAAACGTCCGAGCCAAAAGAATTGCTGTATACCCACGCCAATATCCTCCCCAGTGAGGTCGCTGCAGGGCACTGGCGATGTCTCACTAAGGAAAGCACGGGTGAGAGCAAGTGCAAGCGAAGCGTTTGTTCTTTGGACTCGTGGCCTCAAAGCAGATGCATTGACTGGAAGTAAGGGATCCACGCTGACATATTCCAATACAACATCTCTCTCATTTGCCCGCCGCTCTAGCATCGCGGCGGCCAGCGGTTCCTGTGGCGATGAGAAAGCCGGCCGTCCGGACTTGAAGATCCCGGCTTTGTGCCAGGCAATGTTTTCAATGGATGGACCCAGCTGTTTAACGTGATCCATCCCAATGGTCGAAATACCTGTGACAACAGGCCGTACGAAGACATTTGTAGCATCATATTCCCCACCGTTATGGGTCTCGTAGATGGCGAAATCAACATTCTCTTCAATGAATGTATGAACAGACACGAGCATCAGTAACTGGAGATATCGAGGCTTAGGCAGCGAACGAGACGTTATATTGTCCCACACCTCGAACAAATATTTCGTGAAAAGTTCTTCCGAGATCGGCTTGCGGTTGATTTGTATTCTTTCCTGTACATGTTTCAAGTGTGGTGAGGTATACAGGCCAATCCTTTTGGGGTATCGAGTCCTGTTCCCGTGAGCTTCCAAGAAAGAACTCGTAAAGGCGCATGTGCTCCCTTTGCCTTTTGTTCCTGCAACGTGTATTACATTCAATTTCTCAATATCATTATCCTATCCCTCGTTCAGAACGCATCGAACAATGAGGCCTGGGATGTTGATACCGAGTGACCGAGGGAGCTTAGCCAGGCCTTCATACCCGACAAGCTAGGTTTGCCCGTGAAGCTTGACATCGCTGGCATTTTTGGCAAATCCTCCGCCACTTCTGGTATTGATTTGGGTCGAACATCACGACGCCTGCTGTTAAGAAGATTTATGGCGTCCTGTAAACGATCAACCTTGCAAGCCTCCCTTTGGGTTTCCATCCTTACCTCGTACTGTCTTGACATGCCAATTGATGCTTGCGAGGGGAAAGATCTACACATCCTGCGCATCGTCCTCCATAAATTTAGGGGGCGATGCGGGCAGGCTGACTTGAACCCGCTTTAATGCGAGGATTCCAACCCCGGACTGAGGCACCTCGTGCATAAAACAACGGCCCGAACCGGGCACGTGGCAGCGAGATCTTCGAAATTGAGTTTTTCACATGCGTTACCAGATCCACTTCTCGTTATAAGGTAGGTAATTTCTAGGTGTTCCTTTATCATTCAATGTTGCTTACAATGAAAGAACTCAGTGATGACATTTCTCACTGATGAGATTACGTAATTGATACATTCCTGTCGTTGAAACATGCCAAGAGTCCATTTCACGGGTCCCTTCCTTTGTTTTGAGATACCATGATCACGGAGGAACCGAACAGTATTCAACGTCTGAATCGAAATATGAATCATAGAACATATTCCATGAAATCTATCTTTTAGAAAATAACAGTCTGAAAGCCCCACGATTCATTGGCAACTTTTTCGATTGTCGAGTTCCATGCCCACACCTCGTCGATTCGCCCCAGTTGATTCAGATATCATCGGTCTACCAAGCTTTTTAAAGGGTCAAAAATGACAGTATCGGGTTTCACAGCAAGCTATGCTTGTAGCACTGCCATGCCTCTCTGAGGAGCTGCGTTTGGGACTTTGACTTTCTTCCGAGACAAGGGAGGGTTGAGGTAACCTTCGAAGATCGTTGCCTCTGACAAATCATTGATGTGGAAAATGAGTAGGAGTCACCCGCAAAAGCCGGCTTGGTTGGCACGCGCCTGATGAGACAATACCAATACGGAAGTTTCCCTGTGCATTAGATAGGAGTGGTAGATGGTAGAGAATCCAATGAGAGAAATGCATTCAAAGTCAAGGGTATACTCGAACCAATGCAGAACCAAAGTAGGCTCGGGCCTTTGGTTATAGCGAAGCGTGTAGGATGAGAGATGAGTCGCTCGTAAATATAACGTGACGTGCAAAGCGGGAATCATCGATGCCTGCGTTATGGCGACCTTTAGGCTATGGCTTTCGAGTGTTGTCATAGAATTGAGACTCTGTGATGACTCTACTAACTGAATTCGTTTGAGTACAT
>JAABUX010009747.1_pt1 | contig 10828 bp, 10 predicted proteins | sample 5561851 | NCBI WGS metagenome assembly JAABUX01 (sample SAMN10711883, study PRJNA513361) | rock metagenome | isolation source: Antarctica rocks | place: Antarctica: Victoria Land, Richard Nunatak red sandstone | collected 2016-01-03 | reverse complement strand
GCCCGACTCGCGCTTGCGCTGCGCGCGCTCCTGCGCCCTGCGAACGCGCTCCGCCTCCTTCTGCTCCGCCCTGCGCCCCCGGCGCGCGCCCCAGACTCACAGCCGGACGGTGGGCTCATGCTCGCTCTTGTGCCCGCCGCGCATGCCACCGGCGGCGGCTCCCGTCTGCATGATCTGCTGCGGTGCCAGGCATTTGGTGAGCGCCGGCGAGGCCGGCGCGCCGACACGCGGCAGGCATGCCGCCTGGCCTCGAAATTTGCCAGGCAGCATGGGGGCTGCCGGGCGGGCGCTGCCGCAGGTGCGCGCTGGCGGGGCAGGGCGGGAGGGTCGGCCCAGGGCTTGTGCGTGCCTGCGCTCGGCGGTCTCGCGCCGCTGGCGCTCGCGCGCGGCCTGCTTCTCAGCCTTGTCCTGCGCGCGCTCCTCCGCGGTCCTGGCGGGCGCGCGCGGGCGCGCCGCGCCACACTCCGCGCCCCGCGCGTCGGCGCCGCCACGCGCGCCAGGCAGCTCATGCGTCCAGCCAGCAGGTTGGGGGCATGGCCCGGCGGGACAGCTGCGCGGCTGGGCCTGCCTGCGCGCGCCATGCCACAGCCTGACCTTCCTGCAGCTATGCATGGGTGGGACCTGGCGTGCTGCCATGGCGAGGGTTCTCAGGCTGACAGTGTGCCTGGCCAGGCAAGATGCATGCAGGAGGCCAAGACGAGCACACGTTTGCACCACATGTGCAGCTGGACGGCCCAAGTACAGGCCGGAGCGCATGTGCAGCGCAGGGGCCTTGCTGCTAGTGCCGTCCAGGGCCAAAGCATGCGGACGGGCTCACGCTGACCCACCTCTTGCGCGGCTCCGGGTCTCTGTCGCTTCTGCAGCCGCTGCGAGGGCTGGCGTCTGAGGCGCTGCCACTTCTCTCGCATGCCGGGCTCGCGCCTTCGCCCGGCGGCCGGGCGTCAGCGCTGCTGGGGCCCAGGCCGTGCTCTTCACCTGTGAGTCCTGCACCTACCACAGCATGTCAGTTGCCCTGAGCACATAAACGTCTTCTCGCACCACAAGACTAGACGGACCCCAGAACGGTTGCATGGCACTGAAGCAAGCGCGTGGGAGTCCCCTGAGACCGCCCACGCAGCACAGGTGCAGGCAGCTGATGCACAGAGCGCAGGGGCCGGGACATGCCTGCACCGGCTGGGCTGAGCGGGTCGCCGCTCCGCTCCTGGTCGCCCTGGCCGCACTCGTACAGGGACCGCATAGCCTGGCGCGGGCGTTTGGCCCCAGCGGCCTGCCTTGACCGGCCCGCTCGCCGCGGAGGCAGCTCGCCCTGGGGCGCCGGGCGCTGCTGCGGGCCTGCTTGCCCCGGAGGCTCCTGCTCCAGGCCCGTCCGCTCTGGGGCTCCCGCCGGCCCAGGCGCCAGCCCCGCCCGACGCAGCTGGTGCTCTGGCACGTCTCCAGGTCCAGGGGAGACATCCGCGTGTCGGCGCGCCAGACACTCTGACGTGCCTGCCGGTCTGTGGTGCAGCTCCGCATGGTCCCCTGAGCGCTGGAGCCCGTCCTCCAGTCCAGGAGGCTGCTCTGTTGCCTGCAGCGCGGGAGGCTCCCTGGAGACCGGCGCGGAGTGCGCAGCCAAGCCCTGCAGTCGCGCCAGGATGGACACGCCGGGGCTTCTGTCCGGCGACAGCACGACCGGAGAGCTGCCAGCTGGGCTGGCTGCGGCGGGCGGGGCGCCGGCATGCCGCAGCGCTGCATGCACGTCCGGGCCAGTGGCGCGCAGCGCGCCAGGCGTGTCCGGGTCTGATGTCAGGTCCACCACGTCGTCACACCTGTGTTTGAGGGCCCGCGTGTTCATACGCGTCTGTGCAGCGTGGGCCACATCTTACGCTATGAAAGGGGCCTCACCCGTCTGGCATGCTCGTTGTTGGCGTGCCAGCAGGCACCTGCTCCAATCCTCTGACCGGCTGCACAAAGCGCTGTGCGGCTTATCAAGGACGTTCGCCGTGGCAGCAACTGCCCCAAACTCTCGTCTCTGATGTTTGGCGTCGTTCTGGCCGGAAGACCCCGTCTTCACTGTGCTCAGCCTGCAGGCACGTTGGGAGGCAGTGCTGTGCAAAGCATTGTGCCAAGTGTGCACAACTAGCACATTCTGTGATGAGATGAAAGTGCGCGGGGATTTGTGGCATCAAGTGTGTTGGCCTGTGTATTTGTTTGGGTATACATATGCACACACTTGAGGAGAAGCAGCGCTATAAGCACAACTGAACCAGGTTCGCGAACGCACCCTGCTACCGTGCAGTGGCTGCGGCTCAAAACACAGACACTTTGAACAAGCGCGTGGCACCGACATACCCTGTGCATGATGTGCATGGTTGGCAACGCGCACCATAATGCTCAGGGGACGCAACCTGGCCTACCGCGCAAATTGCAAGCAGCCCTGTCGAAAGTGGGGAAATGAAATCTGGGGGGGGCCTGCACAGCACCAAGCAAGAGGCATATCGTGACCCAGAAAGCGCTGGCAAAACATGCATGGTTGTAAAAGTCAACATGCAAAGCATATCATGCGTAGATGTTGCTCTGGTGTGGCTACGCAAAGCATGGACATGCTCTCTCTGGATCACACAGCGCCCTTGCTGCCAGCCTGCTGCATGCCGGCCGGTGGACTGTGCACCTGCCTGCACTGCTCGCTGCCGCGCCGGCGCCCGGCGCAGCACGCGCCAGGGGCGGCAGCAGCGCGCGCTAGGCTCAGGGTATCAGCGCAATCAAGGCCTTGGCGGTCGGCAGGCCAAACTTGTCGGGGACGACGTCAATGGCGGCCGCGTTGACGAAGAAAAAGCCCGGCTGAGTCGCCAGGTTGGACGCGTACTGCCAGCTCAGCTGCAGCGGCGGCAGCGTGTTGCCGACTGGGTCGAGCGTCAGGCGCACGCGCACGATGCCGCCGTTGACGGCCACAAAGCCGGTGCCGCTGCTGGCGGCGACGCCGCCGAGCGCGACCTGCGCGTTGTAGAAGGTGGCAGGCGGCGCGGCAAAGCCGGTCGGCTGCTGCGTGGTGGCCGCGACCAAAATTGCCGCGTTGCCTGGCGAAGTCGCAAATTGGAGCACCACCGTCAAGCGGCGCGTCAGTAGGCTGATCTTGGCCCTGCGCAGAGGGCGCGCGGAGCGTGTCAGCGCAGTCCACAACGCGCTGCAAGGCTCAGGTCAGCCGGTGCAGAGAGCGAGCTGGTGCGCACGCATAGTCGACCTCCAGGCCGGTCGGCGTCTGCAGCAGCCTGCGGCCAGATGTGACCGCCAGCCCAGCGTTGAAGGCCGCGACGGTGGACACTAGTTCGTCTTCCAGCGCAGTCTGGTTGGCGATGTTGACAGTGGGCATCTGCGCCTGCGTCAGGTGGCGACGCGCCTCGCCGAGCAGGCGGCGCGCGCCGCCGCCCGGGGCCGTACCCGCAGCGCCTGCTGCAGTGCTGCCGGAGACGCTCTGCACGTACATCTTGCCAGATACGGCAAAGCCAGGCACCTGCGCGTGCGGGCGCGCACGCGTTAGGGTGGCCGGTTTGAACACCGCACTGAAGCACAGCAGCCGGTCTGCCAAGGCGGTGGGCAGCGTGAGGGAAGAGCAACCAGCAGCAGCCAGGGGAGCGTGCCAAAGTGACGTTGGCGGAGTGCACGCTGCGCAGGGCCGCCAGACAGGCCAGCACGATGAGCTGTGCACGCATCCTGGGCCGCCGCGCAGGCCCGGCCGTGCGCTCCATCGTTCTACCCGGAACAGAGCTGACAGGTGCTCTCTAGAATTGTGACTGCTTTTGCACGCACCCTCCAAGCACTGCTGGACCAGGGCAGGCTTCAGGTCCTTTTGAAATACCAGTCCAGGGATGCAAGCATATATTATGACAGCAACAGCAACAGAGGTTGCTGCACAATTGGCACGCGCTGACACCTTTGTTACATGTCTGCACTGCACTTAAACACCAGGCATAGATGTTTGAAGGAGCTTGCTTAGGATACATAGTACAATGTTCCTGGTTGTGGAGTATGTGAAGAGGACACAAAAGCCATGCGCGCAATTCAGCCTGCTGTTACAGGGCACTTGATCAGAGCACCAGCAGCATTGAGACCACGCTAGCCATGTGCATGGCAGGCGGCACATCCAAGGCTGCCTTGTTGAACCGCATTGAGGAGGCTGCTTCACACCGCATGTGTAAATCAGGCTCGCCAAGACCCTGCTGAACAAGGCAAGTCCGCTCACAGAAACAAACCCAATGCAATCATTTGCTCAGCGGTCAACCCTACGTGCCAACTTCATCGCCCCCCTCCCGCAATACAAAGTGCTCTGAAGCGCGCTAGCCAGCTCATGCTGTGAACCACCAGAAAAGATACATCAAATATGCAAACGCAATGAGCGCAGGCAGGCGCCCTGCTTTTCATGCACGCATGCATGAACAGCAGGCAGCCTCGTCGCAAAGCACTTACCCTGAAAAGTAGCTAGGGGCGCGCGCATGGTCTACAGAAAACTGCAGGGGCATGCCCCGCCAGTCTTGCACCAAAGGGGGCTGGCTCCCGGCACACTTGAGCGGCAGTGGCATCTGGGACACTAGAACACGCCGCAACATGCGGTGCCGCCTATGATTTAAGCAATGGGAAAACAAAACCAAACCCTGCTCCATATGTACAGAGAGCCAGCTCCTATGCGCACACAACCAAGCGCCAGGCTGCACCTCGCGCCTAGGACCCCAGGGTGTCGACCAGGCCCTTGATGGTCGGCAGGCCGGCCTTGTCGACGACGACCGCGATGGTCGCCGCGTTGGCGAAGAAGTATGCGGGCTGCGGCGCCGGCAGGTTGGTCGCGTACTGGAAGCTGAACTGCAGCGCCGGCAGCGTCATGCTGCCGGCCAGGTCGAAGGACAGCCGCACGCGCACGACGCCGCCGCTCGTGCCCAGGAAGCCGGTCTTGCTGACTGCCACCGCGGAGCCGATCGCTACCTCCGCGTTGAAGAAGGTGGTCGGCGGCGCAGAGGCGGGGATGGTGGTGGTCGCCGCGGTCAGAATTGCCACGTTGCCTGCAACCAGGAAAATGTGAAGTCAAACAGGTTTAAAACGAAAGTGCAGGTCTGAAACCACATGCTCTGCAGCCAACAGGTCTGAAAGAGCTGCGGGTCTGACACGAGCGTGCTGAGAGGCCAGGAGGTCTGAGACTGGGCTGCAGGTAAGAACAAAGTTGCGGCGTGCGGAAAAGCAGTGCGGAAAAGCAGCCGCGTGCCTGCCGACGACGGGAACTCAAGTACGACGGTCACGCGGTTTGTAATGGGGCTCAGCTTTGCCCTGCGCAATGAATTTGCCTTCAGTTCAAACTACAGCATTAGCGTGAGCTCACGCGTGAGTTCAACCAACAGCAGTTGCGCACGACAATGCTCACAGGCCTGTGCAAGAGCGTACTGACACAGCGCACGACAACCTGAGGCATCACAGCAAACGGGGCACGCGGGCAGGACAGGCGGGCGGGCAGGGCGTGCACGCGTAGACAATCTCAATGCCGTTGGTCGACTGCAGCAGCTTGCGGCCAGTGGTCGCGCAAGCGGAGTTCAGGCCAGCGACGACGATGGCCGACTCGTTGTTGGCGGTGTTGGACTGCAGCAGGCTCCGGTGGGGGCCGGCCTCCAGCAGGCGGCGCCCGCCACCGCCCGGGGTGGTGCCGCCCGCGCCGGCTGTGAAGCTGGCGGTGAACGACTGCACGTACATCTTACCGGACACCGGCAGGCCCGGCACCTGCGCGACGGGCCACGCAGGGTTGTTTCAAATCCGTCATGGCATGCTTGAGGCCCAAGCCGTCCACTGGAACGGGGGATCAGAGCGTCAAAGTGCCACTGCGACGGCTGCACAGAGCAACACTGCTGAGGGCGACCAGGGTAGCGCAGGGCAGTGGGCCAGGGGGCGCACCATGGTAACACTCTGAGCCTCCGCGACGCACAGGGCCGCCAGGCAGGCCAGCACCACCAGCATCCCGCGGTTCGCCATTGTGCAAGGCCTGCGCGGTGCGGCAAGCGGCTGGTCAGGGGCTGGCGCACCGCGCCGGGCACTCAGACGGTTTGAACACCTGTCAGGACACAAAGGCCCGCCCAGCGCCTGACGCTGTGTCAACCTCCAGGCAGACGCAACCACAGAACAGACAGGCGATCAGGTCAGGCGCCCAGGCAACAAGCCAGCCAGAGCCAACACAAAGTGACATCCCTGCACAGGCACACAGCAGGCAAGGGGCCGCACTTGGTGCAGGGGCAGGTGTGGCGGGAGGTGCGTGCGTGCAGGCCTGCTCTTAACTGCTGGGCGTCAGTTGCTGGAGAAGTTGTGAGCTCTCTGGCCAATTTGAATCCTTATAAGAACGGAGGGCATTAGCCCTAACTCCCTACCCCACCTCCTTGCAAGATCTTGTTGTGGCTGACACACGGGGTCTAACGACCGTGCTCTCATCCTTGCTGCATGCCACCAGGAAGATGGAAGAGCTCATAGCTGACTGGCAATGCTGCGTGACGCGCTCGATCGGGACAGCTTCACCACAGGGGTCAGAGCTTTTTAAACGCTGCAGAGCTGTGGTGTCACCGTGGCGTCCAAGCTGAGGCAGCTCTGGCCATTGGTGTGACTGTAGTATGGCAATGTCCGTGGGTAACAGTGAACCTGCAGCACCCTAGTGGGTCAAGGCGTGAGCAATTTGGGAGGCAGGCCCTACTGCAGAGCTACCCCCGTGGCAGAACAGAATGCTACAGCTTGTAGCCGCCCCAATCGTCATGATGCTGCATGCGGCTTGGGCCTTACACACGCGCAGTGTACGCGTGGTATCAGCAGGCTTCCTTTGTGAGTGTGAGTGCGCCAGGAGTCTCTGCCAGCATGCATGCTGGAGTACTCCCACATGTCTTTTCATTCCTTGAAAGGCAGTGTGAGGGACATGATCATGAGCACGGGTGCAGCACTCTGTGTGAGGATCAGCATACGTACACAATTGAGGTCTTCACCACTCGCCTGGCATGAAGAGGAGCAGGCCTGCGGGGCCGCCCCTTCATGCGATGGAGTGGGTAGCTGTGTGGAAAAGTTGCGCAGTGAATGCAAAGAGCGGATGCTCCGCTGTGTGTTACATACACGGCGTTACATACACGGCCAGTGTGAGGTGCTGGCACAAACACACACATGCCTGTTGGGGAGGCTGCTTCACACCGCATATGTGAAGCAGGCTCACCAACACCCTGCTGACTGAGGCAGGAGGCAGCAACTTTTAATCACATGGAGATGCGCATGAACGGTCCACACAAGCTGTATGCACGCGCAGGTGTCAGTGTAGCCTGGCACCTGTCCGGAATTGACTGTGCATGCATGCTGCACAGTCAGCAAACTCAGCAACCAGGAGGGCGCGCCGCCAATCTGGCGCCAAAGCGCCCCGATCTTCATGCGCGCATATGCATGCATGACCGCCCGCCTTGCTGCAGGAAGCAAAGTAGAACAGCAATGGGCCTAATTTCAACATGGGGCGCACGCACGGCGCCCTGAACTCTCAAATTCTGGCAAGCAGACTTCTCAGCATGACAGGAGGGACTTTGGCAGGACACAAAGGCCCAGCCGCAGCTGTGACTCGCAGCTTGTGATGCACTCACAAGCGCAGCTGTGCCGCACTCACAACAGCCCGGATTAGAGTTTTGACACTGCGGGAGTCTGGTCCAGGGCGAGCCGCGGGGTGTGCCAGGGCGTGCGATGCAGCGCCTAGTTGAGGGTGTCGACCAGGCCCTTGACGGTGGGCAGGCCCGCCTTGTCCGGGTCCACCACGACGGTGGCCGCGTTGGCGAAGAAGAACGCGGGCTGCGGCGCGGGCAGGTTGGTCGCGTACTGCCAGCTAAACTCCAGCGGCGGCAGCGCGTCGCCGGCCAGGTCGAAGGACAGCCGCACGCGCACGACGCCGCCGGTCGCGGCCAGGAAGCCGGTCTTGCTGACGGCAACCGCGCCGCCCAGCGCGACCTCGGCGTTGAAGAAGGTGGCCGGCGGCGCGGCGGGCGGGAGCGTGAAGGCGGCTGCGGTGAGAATTACCGTGTTCGAAGGCGTCGGGGGCAGTTCCAGGATTGCTGATACTCGCCCGGTAATGGGATTCTTCTTCGCGCTGCGCGCGGCGCGCTCTGTGTGAGATAACCAGAATTTTTGGTCATTTAATGGCGGTGATCAATTGGGACTGCGTGCAGGCAGCGCCAGCAGCGCGGGCACAAGGTTCCCAGGCAGGCAGGCGGCAGCACAGGGGCGGGCCGGCAGGGGGCACAGGTGCGGGTGCGGGCCGCGCACGCGTACAGCAGCTCCAGGCCGCCGGTCGGGGCCAGCAGCTTGCGGCCGGTGGTGGGGGCCAGCAGGAGGTTGAGGCCTTTTGTGATGATGGCTGCCTCGGCCTCCGCGGTTGTCAGGTTGGTGACAGAGGACTGCAGCAGCGTGCGGCCGGGGGGAACCGCCAGCAGGCGGCGGCCGCCGCCGCCCGGTGCTGTGCCGCCCGCGCCGGCGGTGAGGCTGGTCGCGACCGATTGCACAAACATCCTGCCCGACACCGGCAGGCCCAGCACCTGCGCGCGGCGCGGCACGCCCGCGTGACACACGGCGAGGCAGCCCGCTGCCCCCCAGCAGGCATGGCGGGCAAGGACGCAGGTTGTCACACAGATCATTTGGACACCCACGGCAACCCCGATCATGTGCTCCGACCAGCTGAGCATCAGGGTGCAGGATCGGTTGCTGAAGCTGTAACAAAGGCTGTGGCGCATAGAGAGCGATTGGGCAGCTGTGGAGCAGGCCGCGGACACTGGAAGTACACAAATGTTGGCATGGCGGGCCAGGCGCCCGGCCACCACAAGACCGCGGTGCACGCTGCTTTCATGCAGCCAAATTCATTTGCGCAACAGGGTCAGCAGCAGGCAAGGCGGCACACGCCGCAGAGTGGGCAGGCGCACCAGCTTGACCTCCGCGGCCTGCACGGCGCACAGCGCTGCCAGGCAGGCCAGCGCCACCAGAACTCTGCAGCTGGCCATTGCCGTGCCTGCCACACAGAAAGGATGCTGATCAGTGCAACGCGGTGCAGCCCTGGCAGGCGAGCAGTCAGCACTCTGCAGCTTTTATTGTGGCCGCCCCACGCATAATTAAGGTTTGTGACACACAGGACGGCCAAAGCAGCGCAGGTGGCAGCTTTGAGTCCAGCAAGGCGCAACATGGCGCAACATGGGCAGGCAGGCGTGGGCAGGCTCAAGCAGGCCATGCACAAGCACCCTGACTCTGTAACATAGTCCCGGGCCGTACTGGGTGCAGCGATGCGCGGCAGGCTTTGCGCTGCGAGCAGGCTAGCTGTAGTACCAGTGCTTGAGGCCGAAGGTGAACGGTGGAGCTGTGCTGCATAGAAATTTGAACTCAAACATAAATGCTGAAAACCTGCTCGGAACCCCCAGCCCAGCATGTGAACAATAAATGGATAAAAGGTGAAGGTGATGTGTACTGTTGTCATGCAGGCCAACAGTTTCTGCTTGTGTTCGATGCCAGGCAGTGACGCTCGAAGCAGTGGTGGAGACAGCGCCCGAATCGAAGCCTTGCTGTTACAGTTGGCAGGTGAAGGCGCGTCAAGAGCTACAGACAGCATGTTAGGCACGCCAAAGGTGCCTCACCTCAGGCTGCCTTGTTGAGCAGCCTTGCGGAGGCTGCTTCATACCGCATGCATGAATCAGGCTCTCTGGACACCGCTAAACAAGGCCCGGCTGCAAGCACAGGAAAGCAGATGGAATGCATGGCAGATGCAACCCCGTACGGGTGAGCCCTCCTGACGCCGCGCCTTCCTGCTACAGGATCCATCCAGGGAGGCTAGGCTGATGCCTTAACGAGATCCGACGCAAGCGCACTCAGGGACCAGGCACCCAGCTCTTCATGCGCGCACGCATGAAGAGCAAGCTGCCCTGGTCGTGTGCTCGTGGGATAATCTGACGCGCTCTGCGTATAACGGGCTTGAGTCACGCCCCAGTGGACCCAGAAAAGGAGGCGGGGGCTGCCTGCGCGCTCGCTGGCTGGCGGCTGCCGTGTCGGAGCCCTACAGGCTCATCCTCCACATGCGTGCGCCGCCCAACTGTGCACAGGACACTCACCACAATCTCCCCAACTAAAAAAAACACAACCAAGCACTCCCGAGGCGCTCTAGCCATGCGCATCAGCCGAGTGCGGCTATTAGAGCCTAGACAAGGGTCTCGACCAGGCCCTTGACGGTCGGCAGGCCCGCCTTGTCCGGGTCGACCTCGATGCCGGCCGCGTTGGCGAAGAAGAACGCGGGCTGCGGCGCCGGCAGGTTGGTCGCATACTGCCAGCTGAACTGGAGCGGCGGCAGTGCGTTGCCGGCCAGGTCGAAGGACAGCCGCACGCGCACGACGCCGCCGCTCGCGCCCAGGAAGCCCGTCTTGCTGACGGCCACCGCGCCGCCGAGCGCGACCTCAGCATTGAAGAAGGCGGCCGGCGGCGCGGCGGCGGGGATGGTGGTGGTCGCCGCGGTCAGAATAGCCACGTTCCCAGCGGAATTCGGGATCTCGAGCACCACCGAAGCACGGCTGCCGACGTAGCTCAGCTTTGCCCTGCGCGTGGAATGCAAAGACAGGTTCGAGACATGGTGTGCTGACCTTGCGGGCTTTCCGGGAGTGCGTGACCGCTGTTGGGGTGCAGACACGCCGCGGGCCGTAGCGCGGACAGGTGAGCCTCAGCAGTCCGGACGAGGGGCTGCAGGCGGGGCGCGCACGCGTACAGGATCTCCAGGCCGGTGCCCGGCGTCTGCAGCAGCTTGCGGCCGGTGTTGGAGCTCAGCACGGCGTTGAGGCCAGCGATGACG
>JAABUX010009746.1_pt1 | contig 10829 bp, 14 predicted proteins | sample 5561851 | NCBI WGS metagenome assembly JAABUX01 (sample SAMN10711883, study PRJNA513361) | rock metagenome | isolation source: Antarctica rocks | place: Antarctica: Victoria Land, Richard Nunatak red sandstone | collected 2016-01-03 | reverse complement strand
CGGCCGCCGCATCCTCCTGGTCGAGGACGAAGTGATGGTGTCGTGGGCGCTGGAGCAGGCGATCGTCAGCTTGGATTGCGTCGTCGTCGGGCCTGCCGCCCGCATCAAGCAGGCTCTGGCGATGATCGAGACGGAGGTATTCGATGCAGCGTTGCTCGACATCAACCTCAACGGAGAGAGGAGCTACCCCGTAGCGGACGCCCTCATCGCGCGAGGCATGCCCTTTGTGTTCTCGACCGGTTACAACAGGGACAGCACCCCGCAAGGCTACGAGGGCTTTCCGAGGCTGCAGAAGCCGTTCTCCCTACCGGAGCTGAGCGATATGCTCACGAGATTGCTGACGGCACAGCCTCGGGCAGCCCAATGATCTGGGATCGCTTCATCAAACGGTCGTTCGACGGAATGATACAGAAAGATGGATTTCCATAACTGTACTTTCTGCGATGACGCGGTGCAGCATAAACCTGCTCGGCCTCTAGTGGGGATGACCAAGCAGCCGCCGCGCAGCGGCCAGCAGGTCGGACAACTCGAACGGCTTCGGCAGCAGGACCTCCCTGGGTCCAAGGGGCGGCAGGCGGTTGAGCACATCGGGCCTGCCCGTCGTTTAGATGATCGGGAGGTCCGGGTGCCGCGCCCGCACCAGGCGGGCGACCCCGATGCCGTCCAGGCTCCCGGGCATGTGGATGTCCGTCACCAGCAGGGTGTAGGCGGTCGGGTCCTGCACGATCAGGACGGAGGCTTGGTCGCCGTCCTCAGCCTCGCGCACGGCGAAGCCGCCGTCCATCAGTTCCTCGGCGACCATGGTGCGGATCAGCCACTCGTCCTCGACGAGCAGGATGCACATGGTTCAGGTGGTCCGGACAAACATGCCGCTCACTTCGCAGATGTTGAAAGGGAGAAGCCGCACGTAATCAAGTCATACGCCGTACAGTGCCAGGTAGCGTGAGCTGCAATGCATTGCCGTGTTGGACAGATGCGTTTAGCGTCACGAAAGCGTGAGATTGGACTTTACATGCAGCAGCCCACTGACATTGTTTGTGAGTGGGGAGCGAATGGTTCGGTGTTTGCAACGTGACTGACGTTTCCGGCCAGCCCCGCCCGCAGCAGGCCGCAGCAGTTCAGCCTAGCTCGATGGCAGGTGCCGACCGTCCCATCGCCCTCGGTGCCGATGTGGCGCATGAGCTGGCGAACCTGATGACGGTCGTGTCGGACAGCCTGGAGCAACTCCGCCGCCAGCCGCTCGACGAGCAGGGACAGCAGCAGCTCGTGCGGGCGGAGTGGGGCATCCGGCAGGCTGCCCGGCTCACGCGGCAGGTGCTGTTCCAGGTCCGGGGCGAGGATGGCGAAGCCAAGGTCGTGGACCTGAATGAGGTTGTGGGCGGGTTCGTCACCGTCATGGGGCAGCAGATCGGCCAGGGCGTGCAGCTCACGGCCGAACTGGCGATGGGACGCCTGCCGATGCGCCTCGATGCCCGTTTGCTGGAACTCGTGCTGCTCAACCTGGTCCGCAACGCGGCCGATGCCATGCCGGATGGCGGCCAAGTGGTGATCCGGACCTGTGGCCCGCGGCTGGACGGCTTGGGGGGTCAGCGCGCGGCGGAGGTGGCCGTGTCGGACACTGGCACGGGCATGGCGCCAGACGTGGCCCAGCACGCGGCAGAGGCGTTCTTCACCACCAAGCCGCGCGGCAAAGGCACTGGGCTGGGCCTGTGGATGGCGCACCGCTTCGCGTCCACCTGCGGCGGCAGGATCAGCATCGAGACCGCACTGGGGCAGGGCACCACCGTTCGGCTCTCCCTTCCCTGCGCCGACGACGCCGAACAAAGCTGACAGGCTGCTGCACAGCCTTCCATAACTGCACGTTGCGCGAATCATATAGCGGAACGAGTCTCGTTCATGGGCCAAGGTGCCAACCTCAGCGCCACGCATGATGCGCCTGCTCGCCCCCCACGAAGTCGTCCACAGCCGGACCGCACGAGGTCAGGCCTAAGTTTCCTGACACTTCATGACGCGGCGGCCCCTAGAAAGCCATTAATGGAGCGTAAAAATAAGCATCGCATCATTTTTAGGATAAGCTGTTAGCACATGCACTCGCCTGTCCTGGTCGTCGAGGACGATGCCGACATCCGCAGCCTTCTGTTCGAGGCCCTCACCGAGCTGGGCGGCTTCCTCGTGTACACCGTCGAGACCGCCGGCGCAGCGCAAGCGCTGATGGCGGGATGCGGCGACAGCTTCGCCGCCGCCGTGCTCGACGTCAGCCTGCCGGATGGGGACGGGCGCGACCTCTGCGCCAGCCTGCGCCGGCAGGGCTTCCATCTTCCAGTGATCCTGCTGAGCGGCCTGGGCGGGGAGGACGAGATCGTCCGCGGCTTCGAGGCAGGGGCGGACGACTACCTGGTCAAGCCGTTTGGCGTGGCCGAGCTGCTGGCGCGTCTCGCCGCCCAGCTGCGGCGCACGGCGCCACAGGCCAGGCCGATGCCGGCGCAGATCGAACGGGCGGCCTGAGCGTCCGGGCCGGCGATGCCTTGCCATGCCGTGCCGAGAACCGCCCTTGGCTGTCATCCCGGTGGCAGTCATCCCGGCCTGGCTGCCGCTTGCAAGGCGTGGGCGGACCTTGCCAGCGGCCGGGGGGAAGCCAAAAAGAAGCCCGCGACCTCAATGAGGCGCGGGCTTGCCAAGGTGGGATTTGCCTCAGCGCTCCCATCTAAAGCAGTCGTAGGCATAGTCAATATGCGGACATGTATCAATTAAGATGCACATTGTGGTCTGCACGCCTTCGCTGCGCGCCTGTCGCAGAACGTCTGCTTGCTCCTGCCAGGCAGGCAGGTCCAAGCTCCTGCCATGTTCGCCGTAGATGAAGCAACCGCCCATGCGATCCGCCAAGCCTGCCAGGACGGGGGCGAGCTGTCCGGCCTGGTCGAACTGCGCCGGCACTTTCCGCTCATCACCGACAATGCACGGGCACAGGTGTGCCTGGAGGTGATCATGAGCTGGAGGCCGCTGACGCCTTCCCCGAAGCAAGGGTCAGCACCGGGCAAGGCACGCCCAAGAACACGGCGCAGACAGGTGACGTAGCTGCATGCAGCCCGGGTAGGCGTTCATCATGCCAATTGGACATCTGATGAGGTAGAACAGAAGTTTGGCTTTCCATGACTGCACCTTCTGCGTTGTTGCTGTGCAGCATAGTCCAGGGTGGCGCACCCATTTGCACGCTGCCCTGCTAACACACGTTTCCAAAACTACAGCTTCACATCAAAACGGAATTTCGTCTGCCTCTACGTCTATCCTAAACTCATGGTCAATGTTTCCTTCCGCTGTAACGATGCGGAGCATTGCTTTGCCGCTTACCTTATATGAATCTTTCAACTCCTGCCCTTTAGTCGCGTAACCCACGGTTTTAGAGGCTTCAAATACCAACTGACTCCAAGCATCCTTATGTAAACGCCGGATAGGTGAAGCCAGAAAGTGACGATACGAGAAAGGCTTCACATCCGACTCAGTAGAAGGCACTATCTTCCCATCTTGTAGCAATTCCCATCCTTTGCCACAGTAGAAATATACATATTCTATATCCGCTGAAGATTTGCTAGTTTCGTTGAGAAGATCCACTCGGAATTTCAGTTTAGCCCTAGCCAAGTATTTGTTTTTATCTAGGTCTGCCCAAATACTTTGGACAGTCACTTTTATCTTCTTTTTCTTAACTTCTGCTATCTGATCCAAGGCCCATGTGATGTCTTTATAAAGTTGCGCTTTTAGGTGCGAGATAGACTTACCATAAACTATGTGCCTCTTGTGTTTGAGATCGAATGGTATGTCGTCGACACATGAAGTCAGCAGGATACATAGTTTGTCCTTGGCATGCGCATACCCGACCTCATAAAACACATTAGGATTCTGTCCACTCATGTCCGCAATTATTATGTCAGCTAGATCAATCTGCCTATAAACTCGTTCTAGAATACCTTCGCGATAGATTTGCTCATCTACACGTTCTGCCAGTATCCCAAGACTTTGGGCAGTTTCCTTGATGCCAATTTGATATACATCATCGAACTCTTTACTAAATGGCATAAGAACGAAGGCAAATGCTTTCTCCTCGTTTTCACTACTTGGCGAAGATGTGTTCACATTATTTTCCTAAAAAGATCTATAGCGGTTTAAGTGACATGAGCTTAAAGATTAGTTGTGACAGTCTAATTTCAAAACCGGTCTGTGTAGGCTCTTATCCCTTCCAGTAGCGCGTATAAGGGATCATCGGTGTTAATTCTGCCTACACCAGCACCCGCTATCGAGCCAGCCACCTTATCATTCGGCCACGCAACCCCGGCACCTGCTGGAAGCGTTCGGCTTCTGATTGGACCTGAGCCATTATAGTCTTCGCCGTTAGCAGCTCGCCTGTGACGCCCTCCCGCGCCCGTTCTGCCATCTCTGTCGCGGTGCGAGCGGTTGCCAGTTCAGTTTCCAGTTCACGCCCATGCTGCTCAGCTTCCATTAGCTTCGCCAGGGCTACCGCCTCTGCCGCCCTAGCTGCCGCAGCCTCCGTCTGGGCTGCGTCCAGGGCAGCGACCTGCTCTGGGTCTGGCGGCAGGGTATTAGCCCCTGCTGCCGCAGCTTGCAGGACCTGGCGCGCATACGATGCCCGCTCGCGTGGCACCCAGGCGGAGATGCGCATCTGCCCTTCTTCGCCTCGCCGCTCACGTAGCTTGGCCGCACGGTGCCGGTCGGCCTCACGGCGGGCCACATGATCGCTCACAGCTGCGTCACCGGTTCCAGCGTGATCGCTCATGGTATAACCCATCCCAACCAGCGTGATGGATCACACCATGGAGCGTGATGGATCACATCGGAAGCGTGATCCATTCCCATCCTGCATGTGAGGGATCACACGTTGCAGGATCATCACAGGCAGGTGTGACTGCTCACGCTCAAGCCTTCTCTCCTGGTTGCTTGGCTGGGGGCACCGCCCAATGGTCCAGGTTGCCGGTCACCAGCGCCTCGATCTGCCGCAACTGGATTTCCACCAGCGCCGGCACGTCCCGGACCGCGGCGACCGCCGCCGCTGCCGCTCGGTCCTGCCGGAACTGAGCCTGGCTCGGGTGCGCCTGCGCCGCCACGGCCAGCGCCGCTGCGACTTGGTTCACCTCGAAGCGAATCGCGCGGAGTTCCTGGGCTGCCCTGTGCAGCGCGTCCCGCTCGGCACCGCCCCACCGCGGCCGGCGCAGCAGTTGCGCGCACGCCAGAGCCCGCAGCCACCCCGACGGCGTCATGCCCCGTGCTGCGGCTGCGACGGCCAGCGCCGCCCGCTCGTCCGCACGCAGCCGCACGCCGACCTGCTGGCCCGTGCCAGGCCCCGGCCTAGGGGCGGGCGGGCCGTCCCCCAGCGCGTCGCCCACGAGCTGGCGCAGCGCCGCCGACACCCCACCCCTGGCCCGTGCCCAGGCCCGGAAGCGGTCGGCCTGGGCGGCGTCCAGCGCCACCGTCAGCGAGGTCTGCGTCGGGTGCCGGGGCTGTGGCGCGGCATCCGGGGGCGGCACGTCCCGCAACAGCGCACGAGCCGTCTCCGTATCGCCCTCGGCCAGAGCCGTCGCAGCTTCCTCGACCAGGGCAGTGCGGAACTCGGGGCGGCTCTCCATCCGATCCGCGACCGTCTCGCGGAAGCTGCGCGTCAGTGCCATCCTTGCCTCCAAATCCTATTGGATTGCTACCAGATGTTAAACACTGCTACCAGCAAGCATATCCCGCACTCGTCCCAACTCATGTGGTTTTCCCTCCCTTTTGCCCGTTCGTAGGGACGGAGCGCGGGGCCGTGTCGCCAGGGGCAGCGGGGCAGGAGGGAAGGGAGAGGCCGGGCTTGGCCCCCTATGGATTTGCACCGTGCAAATTCTGGGTGCCGATCAGGTAGGGAGCAGTGCAGCCCTCGGCCGATTTGCACGGTGCAAATCCGCCGGCCCTCCGTCACACCCGGGGCCAAAGGCCGGAACGAGCCGCAGGGCATTCCGGAGGAATGCAATGGTGTATGCTGACCTGTAGCCTGGATCGTGGAGCCGTGGCGGAGCCTGGAAGGGGCCGTGCCGGCGCTGTCATGGCGGCTGGACGGAAGCCCAAGGGCGCCAGCCTGGCGCTCTTGGGGGGCCTTGGCGGCACCCGGCCGGCGCCGGCCACCCCCGCTTCCCGTTCGCATCCTGTGGCGGGAGGCTCTGACCATGACCGACAAGACGATCAACGAAATCCTGCGGGCCACCAAGGCCCGTCCCTACGGCGGGCGCGGGGCAGTGTACCGCGAGCTGCGGGCGAACTATCACAAGCTGGCCGCGTGCCTGAAAGAAACTGAGCCGGCTTGGGAGGTGATCGCCGCGGCGATGGCCAGGACCGGCGTTGTCGGCGCGAAGGGCAATCCCCCGAACCGCAAGTCGCTGCCGAAGGTCTGGGGCCGGGTCTGCCGTGACGTGGCGGCCGAGGAGGCCCTGCGGCTGACCGGCGTCCCACGAGTGCCGGCCAAGCGGCGGAACACGGCGCCGGCCGGCTGGCGCCCGCCCGCCTTCGCCCAAGTCAGTCAAGTCAGCGCGCCGCCCGCGTCAGGAAGTGGACGTCAGGGCGATCAACCGACCGCTCCGTGCGCTGCGCCGCTGTCCCAGCAGCAGCCGGCGCCGTCCCCGAATAGGATCGCCGCCGCTGCGGGTCCTGTTGTCTCGCCCACGAGAACGCCGTGGCGTGGCAGGCCGGAGGACGAACCATCTACAGCGGTGCCCGGCACCGTTGAAGCCATCCGTGAAATGCTTAACCTGCGCAGCGGACGCAGGCGGGACGGAACCCCTGTTTTTTGACAGGTTCAGGACATGAAACCTGCCACGCTGTCAAACACGAGGTCTGGAAAGCAAGCGAACGGAAAACCTATGTAAGGCCGTGTCGCGCAACTTGTCGCGGCGCCCTGCCCTTCTGCGACATACATTCGCAACAGGAAAACGCCTGGCCTGCTTGAGGTCTGGTCGCGGTCGCGCAACTTAGAATTTATGCAACTGCCCTGCACCTGCTGGTCAGGCCAGGCTTACATAGGTTTTCCGTTCGCTTGCTCCCCAGACCCCAGCTTAGCCCTGCCCACTGCCCCGCATCAAGATTGTTCTATGGATGACTGAAAGCCCCGGTTATGCTTCCGGGGAGAAAAATTCCTTTCGGTCAAGCCAGAGATTTCTGAACCTATCTCAGCAGCATCAATCTCAGTTGCAGTCTCCTTCAATGCTACGCCCCCCACAGAATTTATGCCCTCAAGAGTGCCCCAGCGGCGCGACTTACAATTTCCGTCGCTGGTTATGTCGTAGAGCGTGAACTGGTAAACCTTGACTTTGCTCAATTTGTGCTTTCCTATAGTGTTGCATTTTAAGAATTGAAACTCTGTTATACTAGGTATTAGGTCTGATATCTCTGAAGACGAACTGAAACTCTGGATCGGTTAGACTTCCTGAATTAGTCAAACTAGTCTCCTGTAGGCAGGTTTTATCTCCTTTGATGAAATAGCCAGAGAAAGTTACTGACTGCCCAGCAGCAAGCTTGGACACGGCATCGAATAAGCGTGTTCCGCGTTGAATCTTTGACCCTTTGTTTTGCAAATCTCCTTCCGTACGAAGCGTTATGTTGGGCACAAGAGCGACCGACAAAGAAGCTTGGTTCGAACCCAAATAGGTTCCGACCCGTCCCACATGCCCCGTCCACTCAGATACGTTCACTGGGACGGCACAGAGCGCCATGTTACGAGCATTCGGGATTGGCTCGCGCTGGATGTCGTTTAGCGCATCCTGCCAACGGTGTTTTGCATCCTGATTTATGCTGATAAAGGCTGCTTCATCAGCGGGAAGTGCGGATTGCTGGTGCGCCTCGATCAGATGGTCGAGGCGGCCTGAAAAATAAAGCCACCCGCCCCCTAGTAGCACCAAAAACATCAACCCTTGCAACGCTTTCCCATCGGATTTGGCCACGCACAATCTCCTTCAAGCCTATCAAGTCTCGCGCTAACATACCAGGGCGGTCCAGGCCGGAACCTCTACTCGGACCATGGCAAGGACTCGTGCGGGATCCTCACACATCGGGGCTGAGCGGGGCTGCTCACCTGAACCGTGCGCGTGCCGGCAGGTCGAGGGGCGGCAGCACCGGAGGAATACCAAGGTCGAGCATTTAGCATCCGAAATGGCTGACGTGCTCGGTCATCCGCTCCCGAGCGTCGCCGCGCCAACGTCTGAACACTATACTACAGGTTCGTGCACACCCCGGGCAGCCCAGGAAACATCCCGGAAACGCTGGGCGCGGCGAGACCGGAATCAGAGGGGTTTAGTGCACAGCCCCACATGGGGCAGTGGCGGCATGATGCGCCGACTCAGCCGAGCGGCTCCAGTGTGTGAGGATCACGCACGAATCCTTGCCATGGTCCATCTCCTGCCATCGGGCCCCACATGTCCCTTGCTGCTTGCCCCCAGCCTAGCATCCGTCTCGGTTTCGTCGCACCCTGGAGCGAGCTTGGCGCGAAGATGGCACGAGTTAGGCTCAAGCTTGGCGCACTCGGAAAGCGCAACGGTCTCCCACAGATCAAGTCATCCCTCACGGGATGGTTGTCGCAGGAGCTGGCGCAGGTTGTTGGCGTACACTCCCAGCCTGGTTTCCTGACCTGATGGATAAAGTGACGGGCTACCGCGGGACTACTCCGCTTCCCGCTGACGCGGGCCGGGTGCAGAACCGGCAGGTCGTGTCCCTTGCTCCTCGTCCCCTGTCCGGCGCCGGCGTTATGGTTATCCGCGCCGGCCATGTGCTGCTCAGCCGCCGGCTATCCCGGCTCGGTCGCGGCACTTGGGCTTGGTGCGGCGGCGGCATCGAGGCGGGCGAAGCGCCGGAGGAGGCAGCACTCCGCGAGCTGCGCGAGGAAGCCGGCCTTGAGGCTGCTGCCCTGCGCCCGCTCTCGATTGGCCGCTTCGCGCTGGGTGGACGCCGCTTTCTGGATTTCGAGTTCTTGGCCCTAGGCGTGACCGGCCGGCCCCTGCGGCGGGAGCCTGGCAAGGCGGCGGGCTGGTCCTGGCACTCTCTCGACACCTTGCCGGAGCCTCTGTTCCCGCCGGTGCGGCTTGGGATCGAGGCTTACCGATCAGGCCGCTTCCTGCGACGGCTCTAGGAAGCCCGCTGACGGCTTTCCCAGCCTCTAGACTAGGAAACCTACCCGTCCTGCCCTGGACGGCTTCTGGCGGCCTTCCCTGCGGCTTCCTGGCCCATGCTGGGTGAAGGGTTGTGAGGGAAGGAACGCCTGCCCCGTCTAGCCCGCTTCCCTGTCAGCCCCTTGTTCGACCCTGGCCGGAGGCCGGACGTCGATGGGTCGGGACGCCCCTCGTCCCGACGCCCCCTGGCGGCTGCGGCGCGCAGCGGAGGGCAAGGGCGGCGCCGCTTGGCGCCGGGACCGGAGCCGCGCGCAGTCACGCGCAGGCCCGGCTTCGGGCCGAGCATGGCGAGCACGGCGAGGACCCACCCCTTGCCCGCAGCGAGCACCGTGGCACTTCTGTTGCCTGCCGCCGATCAGCCGGTTTTCCACAGCCAAGCCGTTGCCATCCTGCGCTAGCAGGATGATCTATTATCATCATTCGCGCGCGCGCGCGTTGGCCCCCCGATTACCTTGCGTGGGATGCAAGTTAGTGCTTGCATGGGATGCAAGGTAATCGGGCGTCGTCCACGCTCCAGGAGGGGGTTCTCCACATGGCTGCGAAGGTCCACCGGTTGCTGTCCAAGCCCGACCGGCTCCGGGAGGAGCAGGCCGCCCTGCTGCGGGATGCGCTGCTGCCCTTCCAACATGATATGCCCAACCAGGTGCGCGAGCTGGTCGCCTACGTTGACCGTCAAACCGCCGCCAAAGCAGGGTGGACTTTCATTATGATCTCGCCCGAGCAGCATGACGCGGTGGTGGAATGGTTAGAGGCCAACAGCCGCCGACCGATGAAGGCTATGCGCCTATGGTCGCTGCTGTTCACCCGCGTGGACCGCGACACGGGCGAGGTCCTGCTTACCCGCGACCAAATCGCCGAACGGTTGCGGATCGGCGCCGATGACGTGTCGGCCATTATGAGCGAGTTGGAGAAAGTTGGTGCTGTGAGCCGCCGCCGCGAGCGCGTGGCCGGGATGCGCGGGCCGGGCCGGATGCGCTACTTCATGAACCCTGTTGTCGGCACCCACCTGGCCGGCGGCGAGCGTGACAAGGCCCAGGCCGAAGCCTCGCCCGGCCCGCTGCTGCGCGTCATGCAGGGCGGCAAGGCCGACGAGGGCAGCGCTCCGTGAGCGGCAACGGGGTGGACCTGGGCGCGGTTTACCAGGCGATCCTGGGCGTGGCCGCCGACCTGCGGACGGTGGCGACCGACGTGCGCGCCCAAGGAACGAAGCTGGGCGACCTCGACGGCAAGGTGGACGGGCTGCGCCAGGCCGTGACCGCCTACCATGCCACCGTGCTGGGCCACGGCATCCTGATTTCCGAGCTGGACGACCGGCTGCGCCGCGTCGAGCAGCACCTGGGCCTGTCGCCGGCAGCCTGATGCCACGCTTCCCGCAACGACCCCGGCAAGTCCTCGCGGCCTGCTGGCGCCCTTCTGGCGGGCTTGGATACTGCTCACGGCCAAGTCCCCGCGCCCGCCCAGCACTGGGCGGCACTCCGGGACTGCCCGGGGACTGTGCCGGGACTACGCCCACCTTTCCATAATGGGGATTACGCGAATCGCATAGCGCAACGATACCCCCTCATGCATCGGGGGTCTCGGGGGCATTGACCTCGCCATCGCGCACGAAGTGCTCGCCGCCACGCGCCATCTGCGTTG
>JAABUX010009745.1_pt1 | contig 10830 bp, 8 predicted proteins | sample 5561851 | NCBI WGS metagenome assembly JAABUX01 (sample SAMN10711883, study PRJNA513361) | rock metagenome | isolation source: Antarctica rocks | place: Antarctica: Victoria Land, Richard Nunatak red sandstone | collected 2016-01-03 | reverse complement strand
AGCGCGCCGACGAGGACGTTTTTCTGATCCTCGACCTCTCCCTCGACCGCCCGGAGGACCGGGCGCTGTGCCAGGAGGTCGTCATGAGAGTGGCCGTGGAGATACACATCATCTGCCCCGACGCGGCCTTTGTGCGGGACCTGGAGCGGGTCGCGGCGGGTCCGCTCAAGCGGCTCCCGCCCGACGTGGGTTAACCCGCGCTGCTCAAGGCCTTGCGCGACCTGCGCCTGGAGCGGTTACGGGCGCGGGCGCGCACCGTCCATCGCGACTCGAGCGACCGGCAGAAAGAGGTGCTGGCCCTGGTGGTGCGCGGACGATCTCAAACCGTGATCGCACGCATGCTCGGCGTCACGGTCAAGAGCCACGTGACTCGCACCGAGGGCAAGCTCGGCGTCAGCAGCACCGAGGAGCTGAAACTCGTTTTTCGCTGGTTGACGGACCTGTAGGCGCGTCGCGACCCCTCGACGGACCCACATCGTCCCGCGATAGCCGTCATCCGGGGCCGCTTTTGGTTGACGAACGGCCCCCGCGGGCCGTCTGGGACGCCGCCGCACGCCACGAGCACGGCGTCCCGGATGACGCCTTTTGGACGACAGACGACCTTACCCCTTCCTGCCTATAGTGTAGCCAGGCCCTCGTCTAGCGACGACCGGGGCCGGCACATGGACCGCGGCGGTAGAGACCGCCACGCCAACGGGGGTGGTCCCGGCGGTCCGGCTAGCGGGAGGGATGGCTGTCATGGATGGGCGGATACCGGTACGAAGAATGATGATCGCTCAGGTCGGGCTGTGGGGTTTGCTGATGCTCGGGCTCGGTTTGGGGCAGGCCGCGACCGATCAAGGGAACGGCGCGCGCGGCCAGACCGTGGGCGCCGCCGTCGCGGCGACGGGCACGCCCGCGGCCCCGACCGTGACCGACACCGTTCCCGGCTCGGCTTCGGCCACCGCCGCCGCCACCATCGCGGCCATTGTCTCGGCAACCGTGCCGGCCGCCACGCTCACACCGGTCGGCGCCACCGCCACGACCACCGTGACCGTGACCGCAACCGACGGGGCCACGACCACGGCGGTGACGACGACTCCATCGACCGCCCCGCCCAGTGCGACGCTCCCCGCGACCGCTACCCCGGCCGCCACGGTTGTCTCGACGCCAGCGCTCACGGACACGGCGATCACGACTACGGTCGCGGCCCTCAACGCCGCGCCGGCCGTGACGGAGACGGGGCTGTCGATCCCACCGTGCAATTCGTGTCCCGCGCCCCCGGCCTCGCCCTCTACCTGACGGCGGGCGACGCCACCCTGGTGCTGGTCAACCGGCACGCCCACGGACACTGCCACCCGCTTTCTCACGGGTCCGCCCTGCTGGCGACCGCGGGCCTCAGCGCGACGGTCCCGATCAGCGCGGCGGCGATCCGCCTGCACTACGTGGGCGCCAACGCGGCGGCGCAAGCGATCGGGCAGGACCAACTGCCCGGCGTGGCCAACTACCTCGTCGGCAGCGACCCCGCCGGCTGGCGCACCGGGCTGCCCACTTACGCCCAGGTCTCGTACCAGGATGTCTACCCCGGCGTGGACCTGGTCTACTACGGCAACCAGGCGCAGCTGGAGTACGACTGGCGCGTCGCGCCGGGCGCGGACCCCCACGCCATCGCCTTCCAGGTGCAGGGCGCGCGCAGGCTGCGCGTCGACGGCGACGGCAACCTCGTCGTCAGCACCGATGTGGGCGCGCTGGTGCAGCGCCCGCCGACGGTCTACCAGCAGGACGCCGACGGGAGCCGGCACGCCGTCGCGGCGCGCTACACGCTGAGCGCAACGGGGGCGCAAAGCGCCACGGTCGGCTTCGACGTGGGGGCGTACGATACCGGCAAGCCGCTAGTGATCGACCCCGTGCTGAGCTACAGCACCTATCTGGGCGGCAATGACGGTGACCAGGGCACGGCTATCGCCGTGGACCGCACGGGCGCCGCCTACCTCACCGGCGATACCTACTCCACCAACTTCCCGACCACGCCCGGCGTGATCCAGCGCACCGGTACCAACGGCGGCTCCAACGACGACGCCTTCGTGACCAAGCTCAATCCGTCCGGGACGGCGCTGGTCTACAGCACCTACCTGGGCGGCGCCACCGGCGGCGACCTTGGCTACGGCATCGCCGTGGACCGCGCCGGCGACGCCTACGTTGCCGGGCGCACCAGCTCCACCGACTTCCCGACCACGCCCGGCGCCTTCCAGCGGACCAACCTCGGCGCCCCCAACCTCTACGACGCCGCGTTCGTGAGCAAGCTCAACCCGATGGGCAGCGCGCTGCTCTACTCCACCTACCTCACCGCCGCGACCGGCGATGTCGATGCCCACGGTCTGGCCATCGATGGCGCGGGGGACGCCTACGTGACCAGCTCGACTAGCGCGACCGACTTCCCCACCACGCCTGGCGCGCCGCAGACGCACAGCGGCGGCGGCTCCTGCACCGGGGGCTGCTCCGACGCCTTCGTGACCAAGCTGACCGCCACGGGCAGCGCGCTGGCCTACAGCACCTACCTTGGCGGCAGCAACAACGACGTGGGCCAGGGCGTGGCCGTGGACCGCGCGGGCAACACCTACGTCACCGGCTACACCCTCTCCACGAACTTCCCCACTGTCAATCCAGAGCAGGGCGCGTCCGGCGGCAACACCTCGGGCGGGACCGGCGACGCCTTCGTGCCCAAGATCGGCGCCAACCGGCTGCCGCCCACGATCCTGCCCGGCGGGAGCGGCGCCGTGGCCTGGCATCCGCATCAGGGAGGCGGCGGCTCCATCGGCGGGGGCGTGGGACTCAGCGTGGACCTCGCCGATGGACACGTCGACGTGAGCGTGCCCGGCCTGTCGCTGCCCGGCCGCGGTCCGAACCTGGCGTTCACGCGCAGTTGGGACAGCGCCCTGGCCCAGACGGGCGCGGACGGAACGGGCTGGCAGAGCAGCCTCACGCCGGGCATCAGCGGCGACCTCACTGGCGTCGTCTACTACGCCGACGAGAGCGGCGCGACGTGGCCGTTCACCTACACCGGCTCCGCGGCCGACCCCGGCCCCTACACCGCGTACCAGACCACGCCGGGCAAACCCTGGCAACTCGCCACGTCCACCGCCGGCTATACCCTGACCAATTTCTTGACCAGCGAGACGATGACCTTCGACGGCCAGGGCCGCCTGCTCGCGGACAGCGACGCCTACGGCAACCCGAACACGATGACCTATGGGTCCAACGGGGTGACGAGTGAGGCAAACAGCGGCGGTCGAGCTCTCAGCTTCAGCTACAGCAACGGCCAGCTGGGCGACGCCATGAGTCCCCTGTGGCAGAGCAGCGGCGGGGCGCAGGGCCAGCACGTCCACTACGGCTACAACGGCAGCGGCCAGTTGACGACCAGCACGCTCGGGGCCGGCACGAGCGACGCGGTCACCACGACCTTTGGCTACAGCGGCACGCAGCTGACTAACATCACGCTGGGCTCGGGCCACACATGGACCATGGGCTACGACGCGCAAGGGCGGGTTGCCAGTCTGACCAGCCCGGTCTCGGGAACGGTGGGGCAGCGAGGCTACACCGCCGCCTATACCACCCAGTATACCTATGCTCCTGGACAAACACAGGTCGTCGAGGGGGCCGGTATGACCGCCGCGCTGACCACGACCTATACGCTAGACCCGCAAGGGCAAGTAACCACTATGGCGGACGGGCTCAATCACAGCACGAGTGCGGCCTACGACGCCGACCACGACATCGTTAGCAGCACGGACGCCAACGGCAACGTCACGACCAACGCGTACAGCTACGTCGGTCCCAACGGCTCGACGGGCCTGGTGACTCAGACGGTCCAGCCCCGCATACAGGCCTACAGTCCGCTCAATATGAGCATGGATCCCGTGGTGACGACCCACACCTACGACCCCGCGACGCATGACCTCATCCAGACGACCAAACCCGAGGGCGGGATCGAGCGCTACGGGTACGACGGTCATCACGCCCTGATGGCCACCACCGTGCTGCTCAACGCCGGCGCCTCGACATGGAGAGGGAGCATCACGACCTACGACCCGTACGGGGAGTCGATCACCACGGTCGACGGCCGGGGTGTGAGCGTCGATGGAACCGGCAACGCGACGCTGAATAGCTCTGCTGCCCTCTACACCCGGCGTCTGGGGTACGACGCCCAGGGCAATCAGACCAGCGCCGCCACGGCGCCCATTACCACGACGCTCCCCAGCGGGACGATCCAGGTCGGCGTCCCGGTCACGACCACCTATGGCTACGACGCCGACGGCAACCAGACGCTCGTGCTCGCGGCCAACGGCAATGGGAACATGACCACGTCCACCTATAACCATCTCGGTCGCCTGGTGCAGGCCGGCGACTCGTCGGTGACGCTCTACAGCGCCGTCGTCGTCACCCCGACGCAGGTCCTGAGCTACGACGGGGATGGCAACCTGGTGAGGCAGGTAGACGGGAACGGGAACGTCAGAACGTCCAGCTATGATCCGTTGCAGCGGCTGGTGGTGCGGACCGACGCCGTGAGCGGAACCACCGTCATCACCTATTCCGCCACGGAGAGGGTTGCCGCGCAGGATGCGCGGGGCAACGTGAGCACCTACGGCTACGATGGTGCTGGCCGCGTGATCCAGCAAAGCGATGCGGTCAGCGGCACCGCCCAATACCAGTACGATGCGGCTGGCAATACCACCGTCATCACCTCGAGCGACCGCACGACCGCCACCCCTATCCAGGTTGAGACGCGCGGCTACGATGCCCTGAACCGGGCGATCACGGACACGGTGACGGGGCCGGTCGGACCCGCGCTGACGACGATCACGCGCTACGACCACGACGGCAATCTCTACCAGACGCAGCAGCCCAACGGCGATGTGACCCTCAATACCTACGACCTCGCCGGCCAACTCCTAACGGAGGAGATCGACCCTGCCGCGGTCACGGGACCGACGCATGCGACGCAGCAGACGTTCACCTACGATGCCGCCGGCAATAGGGTCGGCAGTTACGACTTCGCTGGGAGGAGCCAGACCACGACGTACGATGGGGAGGGTCGAACCGTGCAGAGCGTTGGCATCACGACGCCCCCCACCGGGACCACCACCATTACGACGATGCTGTCGTTCGACCCCGATGGCAATCCGGTGCGCCGGGTTACGCAGACACAGGACGGTACCGGCCAACCCAAACCCATACCATCACGAGCACATACAACGCGAACGACTGGCCCACGTCCATCGCGAACGATGGATTGGTGACCGCCTACGGGTACGACGCGGTGGGGCGGCAGCGCACGCAGACGATCTTCGATGGCGTGACTCCTCTGACCATGCAACTGGACGCCAACGGTCGGGCAACGGCGATCGGGGAAGGCGTGGGCGGGACAGATCCCTATACGACTACCTTCGGCTTCAACGCCAGCGGCTCGACAACGGCCATCACGATGCCCGGCGGGGTCAACGAGACGGCAGGCTACGACGGGGACACCCGCGTGACGAGTGTCGGCGCGACGGGGCCGAACACGGGATCGCCTGCCACGACGTTGAACAGCGCGTACATGTACGGCTACAACGCGTCGGGCTGGACGACGAGCACGACCACGCTCTCGGGGACGGACACCATCGCCCACGACGCCCTGAGGCGCGTGACCGTCGAGACCGGCCCGCAGGTCGTGGCCGCGGGCGGCACCTACCGCTGGACCTACGACGGGAACGGCAACCTGCTCACACAGATCGGCGACGACGGCAAGCCCGTGACCTACACATACAGTCAGGGCATACCGAACGAGGTCCAGACGATGGTGATGGGCAATGGACAACCTACGACATCCTACAGCTACAACAATAATGGCGATACCACCGGCATCGTCGACGGGGCGAAGATCAACACACACGTCCTGTACGACGCGGCGGCGCGCCCCATACAGGTCGCGTTCCTCGACCGTAGCACACCGGCGACGGTGACGCTGAGCTACAACGCCGATGGGCGGCGTTCGCACTATACGCTGACCGAGGCGAACCAGCCGACATTGGATGAGCAGTTCCAGTATCGGGACGATCAGCTCGGCCAACTGACCGTCATCAGTGGAGGCGTCACACTGTATGTAGATACCTACATCTACAACCAGGACGGCACGCCGCTGGAGTTCCTGCGCACCCAGAGCGGCGCGACCAATCGCTACTGGTACGTGCTCGACGGGCGCGATAACGTGGTGGCCGTCACGGACGTCACTGGAAAGGTGGTGGACCGCTACGCCTACGACAGCTGGGGCGAGTTGACCTCGGACGACGCGACCAACGAGACGGTGCCGCAGCAGTTGCGCTACGCCGGCTACTGGTACGATGAGAAGCTCTCACGGTATTGGGCCAGCGCGCGGTACTACGATCCCGAGATCGAGCGCTGGCTACAACCGGACCCGAGCGCGTCCGAGGGCCTGCGCACCTACGCCTACGTCGCCGATGACCCGATTGACGCGGCCGATCCCACCGGGCTGAACCCCGACTACCAACACCTGAACGACCCCAGGCAATGGCTGGCATGCCCGACGGGAGCCACACTTATTCAAAATAAGTATTGTAAGGCGGCTGAGAGCGATGCGCTCAACGTGGTCGTGTCCGCCAACTCGGACTTTAGTGGTGGCGGACAACTACTGAGCCTGATCGGCCTCGGGCAGTTCCTCGGGGGAACCTGGTTCCCATGGAAGCAGGTTCCTGTCTCCACTGGCGGCCCGATAAGCGCCTTACAATGCGCTGTCAGCAAATACTCCGCCGATGTAGGAGGGACACAGCCAGGGCGACGACCACAGGAATCAGGATTCCGCCGCGGCGGCTGTAGCCAATACGCCGCACCTGGCTACACTGGTCCCCCCTTTAACTTCACGCCTGGCATCCCGAACAACCACGCTCGCGAGTGGCCACAAGGTCAACAAGGTGGTGGCACTGCTGACTTTATCGCAGCGAGCGAGGAGCAGGAGTGCTTCACTATCATCAATCCGTGTCCAGGAGGCCTCTTATGGTGGCACAAAATCAATAGCCCCGACGGCTTCACCAACGGGCGGAACGACTTCGTTACCGACGTGATCGGCACCCAGTTGTTCTTCCATAGCTGTTTCGGACTATTCCTGAGCGGATGTGGATGGCAGCATCTGTACATGGTCGACCCCAAGGGAGTGCCACTGGTCCATGCCTATCATCCCACGGTCGGGTCGAACGGCGCCCTAATCGATGGGCAGATCGCCGTGATCAAGGTGAAACGAGCGTTTTAGACCGGCAATGATGGCGCTGCCTCCATGTTCGAAGGAAGGATCGGGTTTCTCTCTCCTTCGCGCGTGGAGGCAGTATGATAAGGGTGCATTTCAGATACGTTGGGGGGCCGTCTCCCCCTCTCCCGCGCACGGGAGAGGGGGGTCGGGGGGTGAGGGTAGCCCCAACACGGATGAAACACACCCGTATGATAAGGTGCAAGGACAGGTTCGGGAGGTCATTAGACGACATGCGTCAGCGCAAACTTCCGAATAATGGACATCGGCGACGATCACTCTACTGATAGGCCTTGGTCGCCGGACATGAGGGGTAGGTCGTCAGAAGAGACACGGAGGAGGGATGGACGAGTCACAGATCGGCAGTGCAGCGCCGCCTCCGCGACGACCCCTAATGGCTGTTGCCTTCGCAGGAATCGCGCTCCTTATCCTTCTTGGGGGGTCGGTACTCATACTCATCGCGTCCACGCAGTCTGGAGGTGCGGAAGAACTCGGGCTTGCGTTCTATAGCGGGTGGCCAGTGTTCATGTTCATGGTGTGGCTGTTGGGCAACGCCGTTTTCTTCGCCACACGTACTACCCGCTCGTCCGGGCTCAACATGGCACTGCTCGCGTGGCTAGGTGTGTGCGTACTGGCGCTGCCGGCGTTACCCCTTGTGTTCTTGGCCATCGGAAGTGTTGGCGTCGCATGGCCCCTGGCAGTTGGCGCGGCACTGATCCTCGTCGACGCGGGTGTCGTCTATGCGGGCTGGCGGCTCATCCGTGCTCGTTGGCGACTGACCTGATGTCGATAGGCTCGATACACGGGTATCCCTCGCCCTATACACTCTAGTGGTAAAAGGCCGCTCATCTGGACATGAAAACATGCGACGACACGGCGTGACCCTGGCGAGCATCGTGCTCTCACCCCTTACGATGGCCTGGGCTATCGTGGGGTCGTCTGCGGTCAGCCCGTTGGTCATAATTGGGGAAAGTTCAATGGTGCAACAGACCGTTCCTCGGCGGACACAGCAGCTTGCCATATACGGCACAGCACTGCTCGCGCTGCTCGTGCTCGCGGTGGGAACGGTAGCCTCGTTCGTCGAATGGTCGTACGGCGGCGAAGGGCCGCTCGACATCTGGTGGTTCATCTGGCCGCCCACATGGCTCCTGTCCGGCGCGTTGACGCTGGTCAGCACGCGACAGGCACGCTCGGGGCTCACGTCGGCACTATGTTGGTGGGCCGCAGGCATCCCCTTGTGGCTCGGCGGCGTGCCGCTGCTGGAAAGATTCGGGGACAACTCATTGGTATCCGGTCTCGTCTTCATCGTCGTCTTCGATGTTGGTGCGCTGGTCGTCATAACGCGGTTTCTGCTGACAAGCGCCACGTCACGATAACAGGGGCTTGGCTCGTGGCCATGGTCGCGCCGCTTACGAGAGTTTAGGGTTAGCATGCCCCTTCATCCGACGAGGCGACGGTGATTTTGCTGGAGGGTTCCCACATATGGACAAGTCCCAACATGGCAATGCAGCACTGTCGCCACCGCGACGCCCTCTGCAAGCCATTACCTTCACAGGGATGACAGTCCTCACCCTTGTGGGGGGGACCGTGCTTGTGATGCTCGTGGCCACGGAGAATACCGTGGACGAGGGGCAAATCGCGCTCGCAGGACTCCTCGTGTGGCCATTGTCTATGTTTGCAGTGTGGCTACTAGGCAATGGCGTTTTCTTCGTGACACGCGCTACCCGCTCGACGGGAATCGGTAGGGCGCTGTTCGCATGGCTGGGCGTGTGCGCACTGGCAACGGTAGGACTGTTTCCTGTCGGTGTGGCGTTCACGACCGTTGGCGTCGCGAACATCATGGCGTTTGCCGCAGCACTCATCCTTATCGACGTTGGTGTGGTTTATGCAGGTTGGAGACTCATCCGTTCTCGCTGAAGGCCTCTCTAACGTCGATGTGCTTGACCAGTACTCGCACTGGGCTTTCCGACGATAGCTGTACCATAAACGCATGGACGTAAGCGCCGCTCGGGCAACGAGGGGCGGCAAGGCGGCGCTACGCCGACCACATCGTCGGCCGACGAGGGGATGGGGCTGGGAGGATGCGCGTCATGGCCAGGGACCGGCGTCACTTTGGTGGCGAGAGAGGACGATGGCTCGCGGCGTGTCTGATCGGCCTAATCGCGATCGGCCTATTCTATGCTGATGCTTCCGGGCGGGCCGCGCTGGTCGCGCTCTTGACGATGATGGTGGGACGCGTCTTTCTCGGCCGTCGACAGAGCGGTCGCGCTTCCACGGGAATCGTCGTCAACCTCGTCATCACAGGGTTGACCGCAGTGGGGTTGGCCCTCATGGCGATGGACCATCCCACTGGCCTATGGGCTGCGCCACTTTCCGGCGCCGTTCTCGCCCTTGCGACGACGTTCGTCGTGGGGGACAGGCGCGATGTCCGTCGCCGCTGGCGTTGGAGACGGTATATTGGGCACGCTCTGGCCGCTTTGGTCAGCGCGGCCGTGGGCAGCAATCTCTTCGACCACCCGGGTGACTTCGTGTTCCCCTTCGGGGCGCTGGTGCTTGTCTTCTACTGCGGACCCGGCGCCGTTATCGGCGGAGGGCTGGGATGGATGCTCCAGATGGTCGTGGAATAAGTCTCGGTGTCGCTGGCCGAGAAAGTCCGCCTTCGGAGGTTCGACCGAATCAGCTTGAACGGGATAGCGACGGTCGTTAGAGGGGAGAAAGAGTAGATGACACAGAGGTGGCACACCGTGGCTATCGCGCTGCTGGCGACGGCCTGTAGCGTCGCGCAACCATCCGCGGCGCCTGCCGTCGCCACGGGTCAGGGTCCCGCGATCTATCTCGTTACCGCCGTCGATAGCGGCCAGGGACGGGCCTACCTCGGCTACCTCTACGACAACGGTCACCGGCCCGTGCGCGTCCTCGACACCGCCACCGGCGCGTTCCTACCGCCCATTCCCCTGCCGGCGGATAACCAGTTCTCCGCGCTGGCCGTCGATTCTCGCGCGCACCGCGTCTACCTGGCCTATCATGGCTACTCGACGACGGCGGGGGTACGCACGCTGGACACACGCACGGGCGCGGTCATACGCACGGTGCCCATCGTCCCCGAGCCCGACGCCATCGCCGTCGACGAGCGCGCCGGCCTCGTCTATGTCGCCAGTGCCGGCTACAGCCGTTGCGCGATCACCGACCGCTGCCTCGACACGGGGAACGAGGTTCGCGACGCCACCATCAGCGTCCTCGACGCGCGCCGCGGCGCGCTGGTGCGGACGCTGACCGTCCGCCATGTGACCTATACCGGGGCGCTGGTGGCCGTCGACGGTCGGGCGCGCCGCGTGGTCCTGGTGAGCGCGGCCAAGTCGACGAGCCCGGCCGAGGCGGGAACCGACGTGAGCGTGCTCGACGCGTTCAGCGGGCGGCTGGCGCGCCTCGTACACCTCGCGGGCGGTGGCGCGTTGCCGCCTGTCGTGGACGAGGCGACCGGGCGCGCCTACGTCGCCACCACGGTGGGTCACGGAGGTCGCGTGGACCTGTTCGACACGCGCGGCGGGGCGCGC
>JAABUX010009744.1_pt1 | contig 10830 bp, 10 predicted proteins | sample 5561851 | NCBI WGS metagenome assembly JAABUX01 (sample SAMN10711883, study PRJNA513361) | rock metagenome | isolation source: Antarctica rocks | place: Antarctica: Victoria Land, Richard Nunatak red sandstone | collected 2016-01-03 | reverse complement strand
TTATACATTGAGCTATGTGTCTTGAGCTGGAAGAAAAGATACGCCCCGTATACCACTAGCAGTAGAATGGCGGTTCCCCGGGATAATTGTGTAATTCGATCTGACTTCAGCTTCTCTATGTGCATCACGTAATCAGATATTCATGTTCGCTGGCGTTTGGGGTGGAGAACTTACGAGTACCGTCTGCCCAAGCTTGGAAAGCCGCGGGGATGATTAAGCTGCCGACAGCAAGAGCTAGTAAACTTGAGGCTGTCTGTGCAACTGTCACATTGAAGTGCTGCTCGACACGATTCAATCCACCAAAGAAAAAGCACATTCCCATGACGAGAAGTAGATTGGAAAGTATGCTACCAATCAAGGATTCTGCAGTGGATTCGGGCATCAGTGATGCTGTTCGAGGATAGTGGGAGCTTTGAGACAAACCTTGCACAATATCGACCTCGCCCTTAACCAAAGCTAGTACAGAAACAATGAGCTCGACAGCATTGCTTGATGTTAATCAGTAATTTGCATGGTGGAGACTGGATTTTCGACTTACCCAAACGTTGCATTGAGCAGTCCTCCGAGGGTCTCCCCTACTCGGAGGGCAATCTCTTCGGTTGCGTAGCTCAGCATAGCGGCGAGTGGAATGATGGCGATGAAATTGATCACAAAAACTCCCACCCTTGATACACCAGGTACGTAGTTGACGGCGATGCCAATTGGAACAAATATCAACAGGACGTTGATATAGGAGTTGAGGAGTGTAGCCCGGAGTTGCCCAACAGCAGTGAATTTTTGTGTGTCCGCTCTGAACAAGGACGACCGTCTCCTTGGTTTCTCCAACTCCTCATCCCCGCCGACCTTGCTCTTCTTGCCAATGAATGGGAACTTTCGATGTCTCGTTTTAGGAACGGTAGACGGCTCCGAGTCCACGACGGTTTCACTGGAAACTGCTCCGGAGTCCTGACTATCTTCTTTTTCTCTCTCATGTTCCACAGGGTGTGGGCTCTGTTCATAGTCATTTGCATTTGACATAAACCCATTGACCGGGGACTTGGATGATGAGGAAGGCATGGTGTCGGCATGTTTAGGAACAGAAACGTCATCGAAATTTCTTGAACGTCGCTCATCCTCAATCGAGTTGGGCGCGCAGTTCTCCGAGTAGTTGGTCTGGGTTCGCAAAGCTGGATTCTCGACATCGCTCCGGTCTTTTGTCTTCGTTCTGATCTTGCGGAAGGGGTTGTAATTAGGCAGTGCATCGGGGTGGTCGTCATCGTACCATGCCTCTCGTTTCGCCGCCGTTCGGTATTTGTCTGTAGGAAGCATGAGCGAAAGTTAGACGCGGCTAATTACAATTGTGAAACTCACGCATAATCAGTAGAGGTGGCAAAAGTATGCGCTGAAGTGCACGTTCCCGTGGAAGATATCAGGCTGGTATCAGAACGTCAGCCTCGTGAGTACAGCGTTTGAAAGGGCGGACAGCCTCACCAACGTGCAGATGGGGCTGACCGTAGGTCGCAAGGGGGGTTAGAATATAATCAACAAGTGGTTGACGATCGTTCAGAATGATCTGCGACAGGGATCTAGATCCTTTGGCGTGTTTCTATGCGGGAGCTTTGCCTCGCGGTAAGAGGGAGGTTGCAGGAAGTGCTTCTCTAATGGGGATGATGGGGAGGGAGAAGGCTGTGTTGTAGTAGTTGAGAGTGGATGATGCAACGATGAGTTCGAGGCAGGAAAGCTGGCAATACCAAGAGCGTAATACCAATAGCCAAGCCTTTTCTTCCCTGGAATTTTACTGAGAAGGGGCCGGTAATTCTAGCGTCCGAGGGATCGTTTTGAGGCAGTGCAAATGCTTGTTTTTGTGAGTTTACTGATCTGATAGGATTCTCGCACTGGATTGCTAAGTTGCTGAGGCAAATTAGGCAATTGATGGACTTTAATCTGCAATCAAGACAATGGCCTTTCACTGACTAGGCAATGATGCGGCGAAGCGTCACTGACCTCATGCTTTATACCTCAATGAACAATCCTTTACGCGCGGGTACCTACGTGTCAAACGGCAAAGCAAGGGGGGCCAAGTGTAACGCCCGCCAGAAACTAGAATTAATCGTCGGCATATCGTCATCACCGACAACGACTCCTGCTCCTGGCTAATGTGATAGCCTAAAGTACCTCATAGCGCATCTACTTTCCCGCCGGCGCACGGAACATTTGATGCAGCTGCTTTTGTTTGGCAAGGGAAAGCAGACGTGGTGCAATCATTGTTTGCCCTGACCACTGGGCGTGTGGCTGCCCAAGGAAAGCTTTGTTCTCTGTGCTACCGAGTACCAGCTCCACTTGGAGTCAAATATCTTCTTGGAAGAATATTGCCGAATCACGCAGGACCTGGATGACAGGGGATATCAGTCTCCATGCATTGACCTGTTTCATGCTCAAGTCCGACCAGCTTGCCCATGCGGATGGTTTGGGCGTAGATCGGAAAGCCTGCAAATACAGAACAAAGAAGCAGGCACCTGGGATACCTGTCTTTCCCAGATACCCAATCATGAAGCACAGGTGAAGCAGTAGATCTATTGGCGCCAAGGATCGATGTGATCCAATCATAGCGGTACCCTCGGTTGGTCAATATCGAATGGCGACCCAACCGGCTTCTCATCTTCGTCAGGTGAGCACAGAAGGCTCCGGAGTCGTGGGCGGTAGGCCAGCATTTACGGCCGAAGAGTCTCATGCTGAAACTCCAATTCCAGTACCACAGCCGTCAAGAACGTTGGTCAACCAGCTATTCGTTCTATCCATCCATGATGAGCATCTCTCGAAAGAGGACGTCATTCTGAACATCTCTCCACGCCATGAGGTTCACAATGGAGACTTACTGCAGCTCACCCCAGCCAGTAGAATGCTACTCGATTACAGATCCACCGACGGACACCCTGACCCATACAGTCGGCTCGTTTTCTTGTTCCGAACTCCGAACCAGGAGCTCCTGTCGAAGCAGCCAGCCCTACGAGTATCTGTATCTCAACGTGTTGCAGCTGCGGTTGGCTTTGAGAAGGGAATCCAGGTCTTGGTGTCTACCGCCAACGACCATGCCTGCCATGCAACCCATGTCGAGATCGTCTTTCGAGACCAATATCTTGCACGTGCCGATATGTGGCACATTGTCGCTCAGCAGCTGGTCAATACTTGCATTCACAGAGGGCAGAAGATAGAGTTCATGGGCAGCATCCGAGCCCACATCAAGACCATTTTTGCGCACGGGAGGAAGGTGCAGTCAGCTCTCTTTCATCAATCTTCCAAGCCTATATTCCGTAGCGAGTCTGCCCGCTATGTACTCTTTATCCAAATGTCAAAGGAAATGTGGGACTTTGATGCCGATGGCAATGGGGAGATCATGTTCGACAAAGTCATCAACGGCTTTCTTCCAGCGCTCTTCCAGAGATGGCGCGAGCTGAAAGTCAAGCATCTCATTAGCATTGTCTTGTTTACAAGGATGGTATACGAGCAGCACATATCCCAAGATCTGACAAAATCGAATCTCAACGCGACCAAGACTTACACGTCGAGTATTGGAGGGGAGAACACTTGGAAAGACTTTTACCGAGTTGTGGTGAGTGATTTAGCAAGTGGAGAATGGGCAGACATCCTCAATCAATTGAAAAAGGAATTCAAGGTGTTTCTTAGGGACACTTCGATCAGAAAGCCCGACCATCTGCCTCATGGGGAAGCCTTGGCAGACACGCCAAGTCGTATCATTGCTGGGCAGCCATCTGCTGCCACTCGGGGGAATGTGCTCGAAGCAATCAACCTGGCATCCTCGCAATTTTCATCTGATTATATCGACCGAGATCTGGTCAGGACAGGAGTATCCATTATGGTGATATCACCAGGGTCCGGCGTGTTCGAAGTGGACTACAATCTTCTAGTTGCGACTACAGATAACCTCATTGACAATGGTATTGGTATCGATCTTGTTTGCTTATCAAGAATGCCGTTACACTCTGTACCTTTATTCAAATACCATCCGCCTCCAGTAGCTTCATTGAATAACTTGCTACCAGACAGATATGATATGAACGAGGATCAGAAGACGCCGACAGGCAGTCTCATGTCTCAAATCAGCTCTGGAACATTAGCCATACCAGCTATTGCCGAGGAGAAGAAGGACCGAAGGGGGATGGATCTAGAAACGTCACGGAGAGGCATATGGAGCTACGGGATACCCCACTGGATTGACATATCCTTCTGGGTCCCATCTTCAGAAGTGGGTCCCAGTCAGGTAATAAGTACGAGCAAGATCAAGGACAAGTCAAGCTTCGATACGCCACAGCACAAGACCTTTATCCCACGGGTGAAAATGTACGAACTCCAGATGATGGGTATAATGGAAAACGCAAGTGGCGACATCTCCATCCCTTGGATGTCGCCTCCCCAGGCAAATACCGCTACAGATGCCAAATATACTAACGTGCCTGAATTGCCAAAACTTGACCGCAAGATATCGGTAGCCGATTCTTTTGGCTTGCAGAATCATGGTCGTCTTGATTACTCCCACAAGCTCTCAACGTCAGTCTCGTCAGATCAATCCATCATCAATCAGCGGAGCATGCAGCCCCAACTGCTATGGATGGATGATTACGATGATGCTGTATATTGCCATCCTCTAGAGGCCAAGAAACGATTGCACAAGGTCAAGTTAGGGAAGAACGCTTCCACGATTCGCCAACGGCATCGTTATAGCCCTTCTCTACTTAGCACTTCAAGCAACAACCGCCACAAATCTATACAAAAGAATTGGCATTATCCCGATGATGAAAATCATCTGAGCAAGGACTCGCTGAACTACCGACCATCACGAGTAAAACAGGGCATTCATGCCAAAACCAATGATGCCTCATCTGGTAAACCAAATGCTCGTCTTCAAGCGAACAAGGGCGCACGCCAGATTAGCTTTGGCCCTAGAGCATTCCCAGCAAAAGCTGTCCCAAGTACCGAGGTCACCACTAAGCACGAAACAGGCTCGTTGCTTAGCCGTGGGTTCAAGTCTGATTTTGTGGTGAAGCCAGCTGGACTACTAAACGCCACCCCATCCAAAGAGCCGGCCAGCAAGACATCTATCAGTCCCAATTCCCAGATTGTAAAGGCCGAGCGACAGTCATCTGAGTCAGAGTCCTCACAATCAAGACCGATCCCCATCAGGAACGCTACAGCCAAACGTGTCACTGGTGACATCGATATTAGAGTGAATATACCTGGTAGAGACTCCAATGGCCTTGTCCCAGGAAGCCAACTCCAAAATCGACTTACAGCGCTACAGGACCTCCAGATCCAAGAAGAGTATAATCCTATACCAGAGCTGGGTCCGGTGGACGATTCCCTTCCGCTACCAATTGCTCTTTCTCCAAGCACTACCTTGGCTCCTTGGCTTACGATTCTTAATCCTTGCAATCCTTCCAAAGCAAGGATCGCACTGGCTAGCCGCTTAGGAAGATGGCAGCACGTCTTCCCACGGCCCCTGAAAACTTCACAAATCAAGTGGAAATCTTTGTGCTCTCCTGCAGCTGTTCCGCTGACGACGGAAGATTTTCCCTCAGCCGAACAACTCGCCGAAGAGTATGAAGAAATCACGTACTTCATAGATTTGCCCAACGATCTCAAGCTTTCCGAGACCTCTCAGTCTCTAGCATCGGAGATGTTAGCGTTTCGTCTCTCCCGAGGCTTTCAATTGGTTACCGGACCACGTGTCGCGGAAAGTACCAAGATATCTTCCATGCAAAGCTTGGACGTCTTCGATGAGCGGATCCTTGCAGACACTGGGAGTTTGGTCTTTCTCGCAAGAGGTAGCACAGTCCATAGATTATCACGGGTTGAGGCAAGCAGAATCGAGGTCAAACAGCTCTTTCGTCACGGAGGGGAGGCGATCCGAGGATCTGAGACTGGTGGTATGCTCTACAGACCTCTCATTCGGTCAATGCTCGCGGATGAATACAAGGTACAGGAAATATCCATTGCACCGCATCGTAGCAATTTCGACTGGAAGACGATCGACGCTTTCATAGTTGGGCATGAAAGACCGCAGGCTGCTGACTTTGTAGACAGTCTGAGACCCTGGCGCGCGCGCTTCGTACTCATTCCGGTGGAAGCACCATCAAGTGCTCGTCGCAGAGTGCGGATAGGTGAAGACGACGAGGAAGAAATCCGGCTTGAAGGTATTCGAAAGCTTACACAAGTATGGCAACAGTTTCGATATATCCCTCCTGACGAGCGTCGGTATCAAGCACCATCGCGAAATCGTAAAGACACGAACCCTCTAGACATCATGTATCAGACCAGGAATCCGTCAGCGATTGTTGCCGCAGAGCTAGAAAGTGCGGCAGAAGGCGATGCCACTGGAGGAAAAGAGCAATTGCTACCGGATTCAGACTTGTACCACAGGTCGAGTTTCAAGATCGCACCTTTAGCAGAGACTATCCAGAGTGAAAAAGGCGTTCAGTTGCGAGATAGGTGGTGGCATTTTCGGTTGCACTACAATTGTTTCATCGGTTTCGAGTTGACAAGCTGGTTACTGCAAAACTTCAGAGATGTTGATACCCGCGAGGAAGCTGTGGAACTTGGCAATAAACTCATGATAAGTGGCATGTTCAAGCATGTGGCGCAACGGCACAACTTCAGAGATGGGAATTACTTCTACCATATTGCAGACGAATATCGCACGCCGAGGCCGGAGTCTAAGAGCTGGTTTGGCCGGGGCAAGGCGTCGGTGCCTTCGACGCCAATGTTAGAAGGTCTACCCAAAGAGCTCCACATTACGGGGCGTTCCCGTTCAAGCTCGACGAGCAATCCCAAGGAGGACAGTGGACCTACCACGCCAACCAGAAAGAAGAAGCACCTGGGTGTCGCGCTGAGCAAGTCTTTGATCTACGATGTTGATCATCGCAAGCGATCATACAGACCAGAGCTAGTAAACCTTCATTATGATAGGCTGCATAATCCGGACAATTGCTACCACATCCGGGTCGACTGGATGAACACAACCCCCAAGCTGATTCAAGATGCAGTTGTATCATGGGCCACTTCAGTCGATAGGTTTGGCTTGCGCCTTGTGGAATTGCCATTGGCCGAAGCTTCGTCCATAACTAGTATGCATCCATTCCGAGCTCCTCATCTCGTACGATTAGCGCGACAACCGCCTGAGAAACAACCTCAAGGCTACTTTGAAAGCACAACTATTGGCCCTCAACCAAGGATTGAAAGGAATTTCTACCAGAAAGCCATCATGAAACGATTCAACTTCGTCCTCGATTTCGAAGCCGCGTCAGAATTCCCAGCAGACGTAGACGTCACATACTCATGGGGCAAACCCGACTACCGCTACCCACAATACATTCACCGCTCGGGCATGCTCATCGCTCAGATCACGGACGACGGCGACTTTCTTCTCTTGGCGAATCGGCTCTACGATAATCGCAGGGCGGCGCCTCCTCCCCACCAACATTCAGCCCGAGCCGACCATGCCAGCGACAATGATCAAAGTAAGGGTCTTGGTTTCTTCAGATCAAGTCCTCACCGAGGTGCGCACGCCCCTAATCGCCCTTCGCCGCTCCATTCACCACACGACTCTCCCTCCGTCCACGCCGCTCTCAGTGTTCCCCAAACCTATTTTCCCTCTCAGATCGAGCCTCATGGACCAACGCCCACACCAGCGTCTGGCTTCCCAAAGCACATCGACCCCACGCGTCCTTCGCCCACAGCCTCCAGCTCCCCAGACGCAACAAAGCAAGATTTCGAAGCCTTCTGTAATAACTCCGAAGCATTGAGTCTTTTCTACGACGAGGTCCTTAGCAAAGCATCTACACCTGGGCCGAATACACCATTCATGGGTGGCAAGACGCCGAGTAAGGCATCGGACACGGGCGAAGAGAGTCCCATTCCGACGTTCGCCCTGCCGGGGAGGTTGCTGGACAAGTCGGATGAGAAGAGCGGCAAGAAGGTGGAAGCTAAAGCCAGGGCTGTGTGCGGTGGAAGTCCAGTCGTTGGTCAGAAGGGCGGCGACAATGGCTAAGCGATATCGTTATTGGACCAGTCACAGACGCAGGACACATGTCAGTTGGAGACTTTGGTACAGCGACCTCGATGGCCTGATACTACAGTAGCGAGAATACGCATGACCACCGACATCTCGGTGATTGCAACCAAACACCCGTTATGATATGAGAAAATTAAGAGACCAGTATCCGACTCCACACAGATTATTTCCAATATCCTCAATACTCCTATATTTTGATATGTCTCCAATATATCCCCCCCGAAATCTCGACTTTACAATCACATCCCCCCCTTCCATCCCCATCCCCATCCCCATCAAAACAAGAGCTTGCGCACAACCCCCTTCCGCTCTTTCAGAAAAAGAAACAAAAGGAATCACATCACAGTCTGAGATCCGTCCGTCGAGGCTTGGTGCATGGGATAAGAGTTAAGGGTGTAGCAGCGATTATGACGTAGAACTTAGGAGGAGGTTGGAGCGATGGTATATGGGACATGTTATAGATACATACCAGGCATACCGCGCCACAGCGCTTCACCATCGTGAAAATTATGCGGAAAATATACCATCTAAGCTAGTCTGCGGGGGAAAGTGCGAAGACATCGTTCATGATTTATGGCGTCGTTATGCACGTAACGTACCTATTGAGACGTGTATAAGGTAGCTGAGAAACCACACACATCTCTAGGCTTTTGAGGCAGTGATATAATATGATATAATGTGAATTACGGAAATGTCATGGGTTGGGTTTTAGAGAGGTCTTTCATTTGATTTGGAGTTGGGTTTTATTTTTATATATATGTTGTATTGAATTGTATGTAGATTTGGAAGCTGCATGTGCTGAAGTCCGGTAGATATACGATTCCCGCCGTTTTTGCGTTTATTTTGCGAGGATTGGTTTTTGTGCTTCACATTAGATGCAGGAAATATGTCAATCAAGTCGCTAGGCGCCGTGCGTATAATATCCATCCTCCTCGTATAGGCCAAGGTCCTCGCTGCCTCCGCAGCCCAGGAAAGGTAACCCCATCAAGAATCAAGTCAATCCGCCTTCCCATCCACCTTCTCACTCTCCAATTTGTCCAGATCAACGCCATTGAGACACCGCAGGTTGATAGGCTGATGGGTAGCTTTCCAACCAACGCGCTGATTGATGATGGAAACGCCACACGTCGTGCAGAAGGAATGACCGGCGGTCTTGGTGCCGAAACGGTAGCAGTTCAAGTGTTCCCGGCCTTGGACCTGTACTTCTTCCGCTTTGGGGTATATCCACAGGTAGGCGTTCTGTGTGGGTGTTGTTGTTAGCGTAGCTTTGCAGGTTGGGATGCGAGTTTTTGGGAAGGGGGAGCATACGCGGGAGCAGATACTGCAGTTGCAGTCGGTTGCTATGGGGAGTTTTTCGAGGTTGACGCTGTAGGTCACTTTTCCGCAGTGGCAGCTGCCGCGGTATTCGGTGATGCCGTCTTTGTTGGGGGCTGATGTCGTCACGGGAGGTGAGTAGGCGGGTTTGAGCGCGGCACCGTCGCAGGGTCCGATCTTGAGCTTTTCTATATCGACATCTTCGAGGGTGCGGACCTGGGTTGGGTTTCGGTCACTGGGTGTGTTGCATATGTTGGGGTGTACTTACGTTGACTCCGATGGTCGATGGACCGTCGATGTGACGCTTGCCCATAATCGATGAGCCGCCTAGCGAGTTTGAGGGTCAGCGTCTGTTTTTGGATATGAGAGTAATCCGAGAGGCGTGTCTGTGGAGTTAGGTGCTCCTGATACATGCCTCCCAGACCACATCAGAAGAAATGAGGCCGGAGATTGATGTACAATTCGGGCAGAACATATGGCTCATAGTCTTGTTGGCGAATAGGTATTCTTTCAAGGTGCCATCGCCTTTCTCGACAACGTATAGATCATCGGATGAGGGGAAAGTCCATAGGTAGCCTTTCTGTATGGGCAACGACTCAGCAATCTGGATTGAACATTGTGTAGGAGGCAAGCCAAACCTTGGAGCATATACTGCAATTGCATGCAAAGACAGTCTCGAGCTTTGGGAGCTTGACCGTGTATGTGAAGCCGCCACAATGACAGCTTCCATGATAGTCAACAAGTGCATCCGTATTGTGATCTGCCATGTTGGAGGTTTTGGCTCTCTTTGGATTTTGCTGATTCCAACGCTGTGCAAGACAGTGAGAGCAGAAGCTCCTTGGATATGACTCTTGGGCAAAGTTGGGCAGGCAGCAACCAGTAGCCCTAGGCTACATACTTTTTGTCCAATGAAGGACAATGGAGTAATCGTCCAAGCGGTGCATGTCGCCAAAGCGGAAAAAGACGCACCCCGCCCTTTAGCTCCAAGCGCGCGGTCACGTGACGTGTTTCCATTCTTCACCGACTTTTGGTGCGCAAGCCACCTGCGCCAACCTTCCTGTCCTTACAACAGTCCAATCGCTCCTAACATCCTCGTCCGCAGTAGAGTCGGAGAAGCCACAGCCATCACCATAACCATGAACGGACCGCACTTTTCATCAGGCTCCAGCTCCGCAAATATGGGGGCTTCTGGCGTGTGTGCAACACCCTGCTCTCGTCAATAACAGGAGCTGGTACTCTTCTCATAATCATATCGAAGAATGAAAGATAATGCTACAATCTTCTGTGTCAGGTCTACAGCGACTTTTCTCCAGTGCTTCATCTTCAGTCTCTCCACATAAGCTCGAGTCTTGTATAGAAGATGCGCATACATATGACCTCCTTTTCCCTGGAGGCGTCCGACACGGAGACCCAACTCAATACACCGGAGTCACGAGTAGCGCAGATGAACG
>JAABUX010009741.1_pt1 | contig 10833 bp, 7 predicted proteins | sample 5561851 | NCBI WGS metagenome assembly JAABUX01 (sample SAMN10711883, study PRJNA513361) | rock metagenome | isolation source: Antarctica rocks | place: Antarctica: Victoria Land, Richard Nunatak red sandstone | collected 2016-01-03 | reverse complement strand
TGAGCTGTAGGTCGGCGTGTAGTGGACGTGGAAACGCGGATGCCGTGCCAGCCAGCCACGGATCAGGCTGGTCTTGTGAGTGCCGTAGTTGTCGAGGACCAAGTGCACGTCGAGGTCGGCGGGCGTCTCCTTGTCGATGCGTTCGAGGAAGCGCTTGAACTCCGCTGAGCGATGGCGGCGATGGGTCTCGCCGATGACGCGCCCGTCGGCGACGTTGAAGGCCGCAAACAGGGAGGTGATGCCGTGGCGACGGTAGTCGTGGCTGCGCCGCTCAGCCACCCCCGGAGCCAAGGGCAGGATCGGCTGGGTGCGGTCCAGGGCTTGGATCTGCGACTTCTCATCCACGCAGAGCACCAGCGCGGCATCCGGGGGGTCCAAGTAGAGACCGATGATGTCGCGCACCTTCTCCACGAACTGGGGATCGTTGGACAGCTTGAAATGCTCCACGCGGTGCGGCTGCAGGCCAAAGGCGTTCCAGATACGCCGCACCGTGGTGTGGCTGAGTCCGCTGGCTGATGCCATGCCTCGCGTGCTCCAGTGCGTCGCGTCTCTCGGCAACTCCTCCAGTGTCTTGGTCAACACTGCTTCAACCTGGTCGTCACCCACTCGCCGCGGCGCGCCACATCGAGGTTCATCGAGCAGCCCCGCCGGCCCGCGCTCGATGTACCGGGAGCGCCACTTGCCGACAGTCTGGTTGGTGACATGCAACTCTCTGGCCACCTCTGAGCTGGTCATGCCGTCGGCGCAGCGCAGGATGATGCGCGCGCGTTGCGCCAAGCCATTGCTGGACTTCGGTCGTCGGGTCCAGCGGACCAGGTCGTCGCGGTCGTCGGTTCGGACCACGAGCGGGGCGTTGTGAGGGCGGCCGCGACGCATGCTGTGAACCTCATCATCGAGCCCGTCGGTAACCCCGACATTATCTCAAGAACTTCGGGTCCAACACACTAGCGGTGGCGGCGGCTGGCGCGGACAGCGGCGAGCATCCCGGCGAGGAGCAGGAGCGCGACCACAACGGCGATCAGCACCGGCGCCTCCGAGCCGCCGGATGACGTCGTGCCGCCCGCGTTGGCGGGCCCGGCAGCACCCTGCGCCACCAGCGCGAACAGGCCCAGGGAGGGGGAGGCGGCGTCGAAGGTGCTGCCGCAGCCGCTCTGGAAGGTCTTGAGAGCCGTCCACCTGCCCCCGGTCAGGTGCTCGAGCGTCAGGCTGGGCCGCCGGTCGCCGTCGAGCCCAGCGCGATCGTGACAGGGTGGTCCGGCGCCGCCGGCACCGTCCTGCCGCTGGAGGTCGCCTCGATGTCGTAGACGTTGCCGTCGATGACCCGGCGGGACGCACCGCCGGGGGGGCATGGCCGTGATCGTCAGGGTGACGGCGGACGATCTCGACGCGGGGGCGAAGGTTCCGGTGCCGATGATGATCTGCGCCTGCGGTGCGTGACCAGCGGCGCGGCCACCCCCGGGTGCGCGCCGCGCCTGCGCCGCGCCGGCGACGATCACGCCGGCAGCGGTATCAGCTCCGGCGTGCCCGTGGCGTCCACCGGCGGCCACACCGTGACGCTGTGGCGCACGGCCTGCCACTGCCAGATCACCGCGGCGGCGCGCACGTTCTGGCCACGCATGACAGGATCATCGGAGAACCTGATGCCCGCCCCGTTGGGCAGGTCGCCGCGGGGGATGTCGAGGCTGCGCGCGGCCGCGGTGACGCTGCCGGCAGTCAGGGCCCCGGCGCGCGGAAGCACGTCGCGGAACAGCACCCAGGCCGCGGTGAAGCCCGCCAGACCCTCCTCGGTCGGTGGGCCGCCTGTGGTCTCCTCCCAGGTCCGAGTGAAGCGCTCGTACGTCGCCCTCGCCGAGGGGCTGAGGACGCCCTCGTTGAAGCCCTGCGTGGGGCGGTCCGACGCAAAGACGCCGACGGCGGCGGGGCCGAGCATGCGGCCGAAGTCGGGGCCGCGCTCGGCCATCGTCGACCCGATCAGGGCGCCCACATGCAGGTTGGCGGCGAGCATGGCGCGCCGGAACGCCACGCCGTCTTCGATGTACGAGGCCAGGATGAGCACGTCGGGACGCGCGGCCGCGACGGCTGAGAGAACCGGCCGCCAGCTGGGGTTGTGGGCGTTGTAGGTGGTGTAGGAGACGACGTTCATGCCCAGGCCGCGCGCAGAGCTGACCACGCTGTCGCCGACGGAGTGACCGTAGTCGTCGCCCTCGAGGACCACGGAGACCCGTGTGGCGGCAGGCGCCAGCCCCAACCGGGGTGCCAGGACCGTGGCCGTGAAGGTGGCCGAGTTGGCGCCGAGGTTGGCGCCGCTCGCACCCCCTCGGAAGACGTGGGGCAGCGCCCGCCCGGTCACCCGGTCGGCCACGGCGCCCGCCTCCCAGTAGGTGAGCCCGGCTGTCGCCGCCGCCGCGCTGGCCGGCACGACAGTGCCGACGAGTAGGTGCCGATGACGACGGAGACGCCATCGCTGCGCAGGCTTCCGACCGCCGCCGCCGCCGCTGCGGGGTCGTCGAGCTCACGCGAGTCCAGCTGGACGGGGACCCCGTTGACGCCCCCGCCGAGGTGGGGAAGCCGAGGGCGCGAAGACGGCGGAGGCGAGCGCCAGGGAGGCAACAACGCGTTTGCGCATGCAGCGAATGAGCGCCCACCGGCCTGGCCCGAGGACGGCCGTGCTCGCCTCAGACGGCGCCCGCCGCGTGCAGGATGCTGAGCAGCACGACCAGCAGCATGACCACGGCGCTCAGGGCCGCGAAGGGGAGCAGCGCGATCGCCACCGCGCTGAGCGCGGGGATGTCGTAGACAGCCCGCACCGCGATGGCGTTCAGCGCCACGAACCAGCAGACGACGGGCAGCGCCAGCCAGCCTGCCGCTGTCGACAGGACGCCGGCGCCCCAGCGGGTGCTCGCCGCCTGCACGACGCTGACCACCGCATAGAGAACCAGCGGCGGGAAGGTGAGCCCGCTCACGGCGAGCAGCTCGCGCCGCCGCGGCGGGAGTCCCATGAGCCGCACACCGCCGCCCACCAGCAGCGCGCTCAGCAGCCAAAAGATCGCCAGCATGACGGGCAGCGCCAGCGAGAGGACGAGGGCCGCCGTCCCGCCCCCGCCCACGGCCAGCGCGAGCAGGCTCAGCGCCAGCGACAGCAGCCCGGTGGCCGCCACGCCCGCCACACCGGCGGCGAGGCTGGGCCTGGCTGCGGCTGCGCCGAGCGCGCGAAGCGGGTGGATCATCAGCTGCACCGGCATGCCCGGCCACTGTAGGACGCCTCCCTCCGGGCCTGCGCTATACTGCTAAGGTCAATCTGACCTAAACCTGAGGAGAGGGCACCGTGCTCGCCGTTCATCCCGCTGAGCGGGCCGCGATCGATGGAGGCATCCCCGAGCGGATCGACCGGCTGCGCCGTCAGCGCAAGGCGGTCATCCTGGCCCACAACTACCAGCGTCCTGAGGTCCAGGACGTGGCCGACTTCGTCGGTGACTCGCTCGGCCTCTCTCAGGAGGCGGCACGGACGGATGCCGACGTCATCGTCTTCTGCGGCGTGCACTTCATGGCGGAGACGGCGGCGATCCTCTCGCCGGATCGCACCGTGCTGCTTCCCGACCTCCAGGCGGGGTGCTCACTCGCCAAAACCATCACCGCCGACCAGCTGCGCGGCTGGAAGGCCGAACACCCCGGGGCGGTGGTCGTCTCCTACGTCAACACCAGCGCAGAGGTGAAGGCCGAGTCGGACTACTGCTGCACCTCGTCGAACGCCGCGGCGGTGGTCAGCAGCATCCCCGCCGACCGCGAGATCCTCTTTTGCCCCGACATGTTCCTCGGCGCCCATGTCGAGCGGGTCACCGGCCGCAGGATGCACGTCTGGATGGGCGAATGCCACGTCCACGCCGGGATCGACCCGGCCCACCTCGACGCCGCCCGCCGCGAGCACCCCGACGCCGAGCTGCTGATCCACCCCGAGTGCGGCTGCACCACCTCGACCCTGTACCGCTCGTCGTCGGGCGACCTGCCCGGCGCCACGACCGTGGTCGCGTCCACCGAGGGGATGGTCCGGCGGGCCATCGAGTCGCCGGCCTCGACGTTCATCGTCGCCACCGAGGTGGGGATCCTCCACCGTATGGAGAGGTTCGCCCCCGGCAAGCGCTTCGTGCCGGCCAACCCGGGCGCGGTGTGCGGCTACATGAAGATGATCACCCTGCCCAAGGTGCTCGCCTCGCTGGAGACGCTGTCACCGCGGGTGACTGTTGCCCCCGACGTCGCTGCGCGGGCGCGGCGCGCCATCGACCGGATGCTCGCCGTCCCGGTCTGAGCTCGGGTCGGCCGATGAGCGCGCCCCGGGTGCTCGCCATCGACCAGGGCACCTCGGCGACGACCTGCCTGGTGGTGGGCGTCGACGGCCAGGTCCACGGCCGTGGGCAGGCCGGCGTCCCGCTCCGCTACCCGCGCCACGGCTGGGTCGAGCAGGACCCGGAGGACCTCTGGCAGTCGGTGCTGGCGGCGGCCGGCAAGGCACTCTCCGCTGCGGGCGGGTCCTCCCCCGTCGCGGTCGGGATCGCCAACCAGCGCGAGACAGCGGTCGTGTTCGACCGTCGCACTCTGGAGCCGGTCGCGCCGGCGATCGTCTGGCAGTGCCGGCGCAGCGCCGCTCTCTGCGCCGCCCATCGCGAGAGGGGGGAGGAGGATCTGCTGCGCGCCCGCACCGGGCTGCTTCTCGACCCCTACTTCACGGCCACCAAGCTGGAGTGGCTCTTCCTCGAGCGCCCCGACCTGCTCGACAGGGCGCGGCGAGGCGAGCTCTGCGCGGGCACCGTCGACACCTGGCTGGTGGCCCGCCTCTCCGGGGGCGCGCAGCTCACCACGGACGCCAGCAACGCCAGCCGCACCCTGCTCTACGACCTCGCCTCGGGCGACTTCTCTGCCGACCTCTGCAGCCTCTTCTCCATCCCCCCGGAGGCCCTGGCCCCGGTGTCCTCGAGCGCGGGGAGGGTGGCGGTCACCGACCCGGCTGCCTTCCTCGGGCTCAGACTGCCGGTCAGCGGGGTCGCCGGCGACCAGCAGGCGGCGCTCTTCGGGCATGCCTGCCTGCGCATCGGCATGAGCAAGAACACGTACGGCACAGGCTCGTTCGTGCTGGTCAACGCGGGGGAGCGACCGCCGGACGCGGTGCGCGGGCTCCTCAGCACGGTGGCCTGGCGCCTCGGCAACCGCGACACCTTCGCGCTGGAGGGGAGCATCTTCGTGACCGGCGCCGGCCTCTCGTGGCTGCGCGACGGGCTCGGGCTGATCGGCTCGGTGAGCGAGGCCGGCCCCCTCTTCGACTCCGTCGCCGACAGCAACGGCTGCATCTTCGTCCCCGCCCTCGCCGGGCTGGGCGCGCCGTTCTGGGACCCGGACGCGCGCGGCGCCCTGCTCAACCTCAGCGCCGGCGTCACCCGTGCGCACGTTGTTCGCGCCGTCGTCGAGGCCATGGCGTTCCGGACGCGCGACGTCATCGAGGCCGCGGAGGCCGGCGCGGGCCTGCGCCTCGCGGAGCTGCGGGTCGACGGCGGCGCCAGCGTCATGGACGGCCTCTGCCAGTTCCAGGCCGACGTCCTCGGGCTCCCCGTGGTCAGGTCCGCCTCGGCCGAGACGACCGCCCTGGGAGCGGCGATGCTGGCCGCCGTCGGCGAGGGCCTCATCGACGCCCCGGCTGGGGTGGAGGCGGGGCACCGTCCGGGGCATCGCTTCCAGCCCTCATGCCCCGGCGTCAGGGCGGCCGCCGGCTACGCGGCGTGGCTGGAGGCGGTGGAGAGGGTGCGCCACCGGCCGGCCCGCCCCCACCTATGAGAAAGGCCGAGGGACGAACCCCCGGCCTTTCAGGAAGGGAATGAGTTTCGAAAAGTGCAGGGCGAGGTTGTCGCCACCCGGAATGTACCGTGTTGGGGGCGGCTTGCCAACCCGTCACCGGTGAGGGAACGTCAACGGGCCCACGCAGCGGCCCGGCGCACCGCCCGTCACTGCAGGCCGTCCTGCGCAAGCGGGGCTTGCGTATGCTCGGCGGCGTTGCCCACGGCCCCACGCCATCTCATCCTCCGCGACGTCGAGCGCCAGCCCCGGCGGCCGGGCCGCGGGCAGGCGACGTGACGAGGCTCGACCGGCGGCCGCCGCTGGTGAGGGCCGGGCTGCGCGGCTTCCTCGAGCTCGAGCGGCGCGACGTGGCTGCCGTCGTCGTCCTGGTGGTGCTCTCGCTGGTGCTGCGCTTCGCCAGCCCGATCTTCCCGGACTTCCTCAGCGGCGGAGGCGGCGTGCGCCTGGCCGGGATGGGGGCGGTCTCGTCGAATGTCGACGCGCGACCGGAGTGCGCGCAGGTGCCGGTGGGACCGCCGGGGAAGGACACCACAACCGGCGTGCAGGTCAGCCACACCGAGGTCAAGAGGTGCGGGTACATCTTCGACGAGGTCTACTTCCCGGTCGACGCCGCCAAGGACCTGCGCCAGCCAGCCGAGTCGTACTTCGACCCCGAGCCGCCGCTGGCCAAGCTGCTGATGACCCCGCCCATCGCCACCATGGGCTTCACCACCTGGTCATGGCGCATCAGCACCGCCATCTTCGGCAGCCTGCTCGTCGGCGTCATCTATCTGGTCGCGCTGCGGCTGCGTCGCGACCGCTGGTTCGCGACCGCGGCCGCTGTCTTCATCTCGCTCGACGGGCTCGCACTGGTGGAGTCGCGCACCGGGGTCATCGACATCATCGCCATCTTCTTGGTCGCGCTGTTCTACTACGCCTTTCTGCTGCACTGGCAGGCTCGGACGCGGCGCCAGTGGCGGGCCACGCTCTACGTCATGGCCTTGGTGGGGGCCCTGGCGTTCGCCGCCAAGCTCACCGCCCTGGCGCCGCTGGTGGTGGCGGCGGCACTGATCGCCGCGCGCGGGCTCGCCCCGTGGCTGGCCGCGCTGGTCCCCTGGCTGCGCCGGCTGTCAGGGCCGCGCCGCCACGAGGGGGTGATGTGGCGCGCCGCCGCGGGCCGGTTCGCGCTGGCGCACTACACGCTCGCCGCGGTGATCGCGGGCGCCATCTTCTGCGCCTCCTTCTCGCGCTACCTGACCATCCCGCACACCGACGTCTACCGCTTCACCGCGTGCACACAGGGCACGGCCGGCCTCACCGGCACCACCGACACGCTGCTCGTGCCGGTCACACGGGTCGGCGCGGTCACCGTGCCCAATCCTGCCCAGGCGGTCGGCAACATCGTCGACATCATGGGCGCAGGCCTGCAGTATCACGAGCAGGAATGTCACAGCCACCCCTACGCATCGCGCTGGTACACGTGGCCGGTGATCGTGCACCCGGTGCTCTTCTACTACGAGCAGACGGCGACGGGAGCGCCCGACAACCCAACCGTCTCGTCGATCACCGACATGGGCAACCCGGCGCTGTGGTGGCTGGCGATCCCAGCCCTGCTGGCCTGCTGCTGGCGCCTGAGCCGCGGACCGCCGATGTGGCGGCTCATCCTGGCGGTTCTCGGGCTGGCCTCGCTGAGCGTGATGATCGTCACCTTCCACGCCGCGCAGCGGCCAGACGCAGTCACGGTGCGTGTCTCACCCGGGCCGGTGTTCGCCGCGGCCTTGCTCGGGGTGGTGGTGTTCTGCGCGCTGGTCGCCGTGAGCGCCGTGGTGTCGCGCCGCTTCGTGCCGGCGTTCATCGTGCTCGGCTACATCACCTCGTGGATGCTGTGGGTCATCGGCAACGAGCGTCGCGTGCTCTTCTTCTACCACGCGCTGGGCATGCTGCTCTTCGCGGCGCTGGCGCTGGCCTACGCGCTCGCCGGTCTGCGCAACGCGGTGGTGACGGTCGCGGGGAGGCGCCTCTCGCTGGCGCCGATCGCCTGGGCGGGAGCCCTGGCCGTGGTGGCGGGGTTCATCTTCTTCTACCCCATCTGGACCGCCCTCCCGATGCCTTACTCCGACCACCAGATGCGCCTCTGGGTCGACGCCTGGTGACTTCGGCGCGGCTGGGGGCGGCGCTGCTGCTGCTGCTCGCCGGCGCCCTCGCCGCGGGGTCGCTGCCGCGCATCGACCTCCACCTCGAGGAGCGCGCCCTGGTGGGGCTGGTCACCGCTCTGCTCGTCGGCAGCGCAGTGACCTTCGTGCTGACGCTGCTCGCCGGACTGAGCACGGCCACCGTCCTCGGCGGCGGCGCGCTGACCGCGCTGGCACTCGCGGCTCCCTCGTGGCGGCGACGAGGCGCTGTCGTGGCGGCCTGGAGGGACGGCTGGAGCGAGCTGGCCGCGCCTCCACGACGGCGGCACGCGGCCGGGCTCCTCGTCCTGGTCCTCGCTGCCGCCGGCTCCTTTTCGCTGCTCTTCGCGCACACCATGACCGTGGGAGCCGACGGCAGCGTCAGCGCCGGCTTCCAGACCGTCTGGGCCGACTGGTCGCAGCACCTCACCACCGCGAGCAGCTTCGCCACCGCCCACAACCTGCCTCCGCAGAACCCCTTGTTCAGCGGCCAGGACCTCCGCTACCCCTTCCTGCCCGACTTCCAGTCGGCCACTCTGGTGACCCTCGGCGCATCTCCCGCCCTGGCTCTCGCCCTGCCGGGGGCGCTGCTCGCCATCTGCATCACGCTGATGGTCGCGATGCTCGCCGCCCGGTTGGGCGCCGGCCTGGCCGCGGGCGCGCTCGCCGCCGCGATCTGCATGGTGGGCGGCGGGCTGGGATTCAGCGGGATCCTCGCCGACGCCTGCCTGCACCACGGGCTGTCGGTTGCGCAGTGCACCTGGTCGGGGCTGGTCGCGCACCCCTCCGACACGCCGTCGATCGTCGCCGGCACGCTCCACGACCTTCCTGGTCTCCTCGCAGCGCAACCCCGCGCCTACGACGGCCTTCTCACCTCGGCCTCGGCGCAACCGCTGCCCAACCAGCAGTGGTACACCCCGCTGTTCGCGTGGTGGCTGCCGCAGCGCACCATCCTCTACGGCTTCGCCGGGGCGCTGGCGGTGCTCCTCCTCGTCGTCACCGCCCGGCTCACGCCCCGTCGCGGCCACGAGAGCTTCGCACTGGCCGGTGTCCTGCTGGGGCTGATGCCGTTGATCCACATCCACACGCTCATCGCCATGGCCGTGGTGGGCGCGGTGCTGGCCCTCTCCTGGCCGCACAGGGGCTGGTGGGTGATGGCTGTGACCACCGCCGTGGTCGCGGCGCCGCGCCTGGTCACCCTCATCGCCGGCCCGCACGGCTCCGCGCTCGCGGGCAACCTCTTTCCGTCGGTCGAGCCGGGCTGGATGTACGTGGTGGGGCGGGACCGGCCCCCGCTGTCCGCCGGCTCGCTGCTCATCGGCATCGGCGCGCTGGTGCGTGCGGTGCTCAGCCCTCAGTACTGGGGCTTCTGGATCGCCAACACGGGCGCCGCCCTGCCCATCTGCACGCTGACCGCCATCGCTGTCGCGCTCGCCCGGCTGCGGGGCCGGGTGGGGTCCGCGGCTCGCCGAGTCGTCGCCGTGTTCCCGGCCGACCTGGTGCCCGTGGCGCTGGCCCTGACGGCTGTCTTCGTGGTCGCCAACCTCGTGGTCCTCCAGTCGTGGGACTGGGACAACACCAAGCTGCTGGTGTACTGGTACCTGGGAGCCGCCCTGCTCATCGGCACCCTGGTGACCCGCCTGTGGCGGCGCTGGTGGCGGGGAGCCGCCGCGGCCGCGCTGGCGACGGCGACGCTGCTCACCGGCATCCTCGTCCTGGTCAGGTTGCTGCCGTGGACGCCCGCCACCGACGCGGTCGGTGGACCCTACACCTCGGTGACCGCCGCCGACGCCCACCTCGCCAGGGTGGTGGCGGCCTCGACGGCGCGGGGAGCGGTCTTCCTCACCGAGGGCAAGCCCAACGACCCCGTGCTGGAGCTGGCCGGGCGCACCGCTGTCATGGGCTACTACGGCTGGCTGTGGAGCTACGGGACAGACTTCGGCAGCCGTCCGGCGGATGTGCACACCATGCTGGAGGGCTGTCACAGCGCCCCGCGGTCCGCGTGCCGTGTCTTCGGGCTGCTGCGCCGCTACCGCGTCGCGTATGCCGAGATCGACGACCGCCTCCAGGACCCCGGGGTCCTGGTCAGCGACGTCGACCTGAGGTGGTGGGCGTCGCAGGGGTTCCCCGTGCTGGCACGCAGCGACCACGTCACGGTGTACGACGTGAGGGCTCCGTGACCGCCGTTGCCGGGGTGGCGTCGCCGAGAGCAACGGCGTTGCGCGCGGTGCTGCCTGCCTACCTCGCGGCCAGGGCGCTGACGGTCCTGGCGATCGTGCTGGGCGCGGAGCAGCGTGGCGGATCGGTCTCGTGGACGCTGCTGCGCGCCGGGTTCCTCCACTGGGACGCCGTCTCCTACGTCGAGATCGCCGGCCACGGCTACCCGGCTGGGCTCGACTACCACGATGCCTTCCTGCCCGGCTTCCCGCTGCTGGTCCGCGCCGGCTCGGTGGTCACCGGCGACCTCGTGGCGGCGGCGCTGCTGGTGAGCGCGGCGGCCGAGCTGGTTGCGCTGCTGGTGATCCACGAGCTGGTGCGGCGCGAGCGCGACCCCCGGGTGGCCCTGTTCGCGGTCTGGGCCATCGCCTTCGCCCCACTCGGCTTCTTCCTCACCGGGCTGTACACCGAGAGCACCTTCATCGCCGCGGCGGCCGTCTCGCTGGTGCTGGTCCGGGCCGGGGACGTGCGCGGTGCCGCCCTCGGCGCCGCAGTCGCCGTGGCCGTGCGGATGACCGGCCTGGCGCTGCTCGCGGCGATGGCCGCGGAGCTGGCCGTCCGCCACCGCATGGTCCGACGGGAGACGCTCTGGCTGGCGATCGTGCCGCTGCCGCTGGTGCTGTTC
>JAABUX010009740.1_pt1 | contig 10833 bp, 6 predicted proteins | sample 5561851 | NCBI WGS metagenome assembly JAABUX01 (sample SAMN10711883, study PRJNA513361) | rock metagenome | isolation source: Antarctica rocks | place: Antarctica: Victoria Land, Richard Nunatak red sandstone | collected 2016-01-03 | reverse complement strand
GCCAGCGGCTGGCGCCGTCGAGAAAAGCAGCTTCCTCCAGTTCCCGCGGGATGCCCATGAAGAATTGGCGGAAAAAGAACGTGGCGAAGGCGTTCCCGAAGAAGGCCGGCACGATCATGGGCAGCGGTGTGTTGATCCATCCCAGGGTGCGGAACAAGACATAGACCGGGATGATTGTGACCTGCCCCGGCACCATCAGGGTGAGCAAGAGGATGAAAAACACGAGGCCACGTCCGGGAAAGCGCAGGCGCGCCAACGCGTAGCCAGCCATGGAACATGAGAGCAACTGCCCAACCATGGTGAGCACGGCGATGCGCACCGTGTTGATAAAATATGTCCCCAGGTTCGGTAGGTCCTGGAAGACGCCCGGATAGTGCGCGACCGTGAACGGGTGCGGGATCCACTGTGTTGGGTCGAACACGTTCGCGCTCGTCCGAAAAGAGGTGGACAGCACCCAGCCCAGGGGGATGAGATAGATGACCGCCAGGGCCGTCACGATGATGTAGTAGAGCGTCGCGCCGGCTCTCAAACGTAATCGATACAAACCGGTGGACCGATCCCGATAGGCGCCGTCTCGTTCGCGGACGTTCGGCCGCGGTGTCGTCGGTGTCGTCGTCTGTACGGACATGCGCTGCGACCTACCTTTCTTCCGCCCCGCCGTAGAATACCCACCGCCTGGCCGCGCCCCACTGCACGAGCGTCACGGCGAGGATCACCACGACGAGCATCCAGGCGATGACGGACGCGTAGCCGATGCCGGAATGACGCTCGCTGTACTCGAACATCTGGTTGTAGAGATAGAGGACGATGGTGCGCGTCGAGTTGTCGGGTCCGCCCGCGCCGCCGGTCCCTGACCCTCCACCGCCGGTCATGGCCACGACCGGGTCGAAAAGTTGGAACGCGCCGATGAACGAGGTGATGGTGAGGAACAGGATCGTCGGTGAGAGCAACGGGAGCGTGATGTAGCGCAAACGCGCCCAAGCCGTGGCGCCATCGATCTTGGCGGCTTCATAGAGGTGGCCGGGGACGCCTTGCAATCCCGCCAGGTAGATGGTCATCCCGTAGCCGATCCCCTGCCACGTCGTCATGATGGCGATGGCGATCATGGCGAAGCGCGGATCGAGCAGCCAGTCGGGGCTCTGCGCGCCGACCGCTCCAAATCCCAGGGCGATAGGGCCGGATTGTGTGTTAAACATCCATTTCCAGGTCACGCCGACGGCGATGGGCGACAGCACCCAGGGCAGGAAGAACGCGGCCCGGAGCAGACCAACGCCGCGCCCCTGCCTATTCAAGATGAGGGCCATGACCAGCGAGAGCAGCAGGAAACTCGTCGTGCCCCACAGGATAAACTTGATGGTATTCACGACGACGGTGCCAATGCGCGGATCTTGGAAGAAATACCGCCAATTGCTCAGCCCGACCCAAGTAGGCGCGGGCGCGACGAGGTCCCAGTGCGTAAAGGTGTAGTACAGCGACACCAGGAGCGGGCCGCCCACGAAGACGACCAGACCGATCAACTGCGGCGCGAGGAAGGCATACGCGGCGAGCCATTCCCGCCACTCGCGCGGTTGTGGCCCGCGCCTGGCCCGCGCCGCGGTTCCGACTGCTTTCATCACTCATCCTCTTAACCTCGCGTGCAACCCGCTCTACCACGGCAGACACGAGACGCCTTTTATACGGGTGTACAGGAAACTCCTCCTGTCAAACGGACGGCAGGGAGGGTATTCTGTTCTCCCTGCCGTTATAACGGAGCCGGACGACAGACGCGTGGTCTATTACTGCTGCATGATAGCGTTGACCTTTTGGGATACGCCACGCACCGCGTCCGCGGCCGTCTGCTTGTTCGCCATGATATTTGTCAGCGCCGGCCCGAAGCCGTCCTGCCCGGCGATCCCGTCGTTCTTCTGGTTGAAGGACGTTGGGACGATAGTCAGTTTCCACTTCAAAGGATCGAGTTGGGCTTGCTTGAGACCGGCCGGCTCCCCGCGCCCTTTGAGGAAATCGGGGCCATAGGCGTAGTCCTTATAGTGGGGGACCAGACCCATCTCGGTCCCCGAGCCAGGGCCGGAGATCCACTTGACGAAGTGCCAGGCCAGATCTTTGTTCTGAGCGCGGTTGAAGATGGACCAGATATGAATCTGGATGCAGTCCGCGGCACCATACGGACCCTTGGGCAAGGGGGCGATGCCGAGGCGCATGCTGGGATTGCGCGCCGCCACGAGGCCGACCTGTTCGTGTGACCCCTGCTCCATGGCCACATGGCCGGCCACGAAGCGGTCCACGCCGAACTCCTCCTGGTTGGCCTGCGGCGTCAGCGTCGAGCGATCCTTCCACATGAGGTCCTGAATGAACTGCAGGCCCTTGATGGTGTTGGGATTCTCCAGGTTGCACCGTTGGCGACTCGGATAGGTCATCAGGCTGCCCCCGTGGGCCAGCAAAATCGAGTCGAGGTGCGCCTGCTGCTCGATCATGGCCCAGGTGAAGAAGCCCCACTGCTTGACCTTGCGGGCATTGAAGTGGGACGACGCGGGGGTGTTGCCGTTGGCGTCCAGGGTCAGCTTCTTGGCCCAGGCGCGCAGGTCGTTCCAGGTATAATTCCCATCCATCGGGGGATACGCGAGCTTGGCTTTGTCGAACATGTCCTTGTTGTAGAAGATGCTCTGGATGTTGAAGCCCATGGGCAGCCCATAGAGGTGGCCGTCCTTGAGGCTCTTCATCTGCCCGGTGATCGTGCTATTGTAGTCGCCCAGGTTGAAGTCGCCGCTCTTCATGTAGGGTGTCAGGTCCGTCAGCACCCCGGCGTCGACCATCGCGTTGTAGTTCCAGATACCGGGGACGAACACGTCGGGCATCGTCCCGCCGGCGATGAGCGTCTTGCACGCGGCGTAATCGGCGCCGCAGTTGCCCTCCCGTACAGTGACCTTGACCGCCGGGTACAGCGTCATGTACTTGTTGATGGCCGTGTGGAGCGTCTTGTAGTCCACCGTGTCGCCCCAGATGGCGACGGAGAGCGTGCCGGACGGCGCGCTGGCCTCCGGCTCCGCCGCGCGTACGATCGGCGCGCCGGTGCGGAGAGCATATCCAGTGGCGGCCACGCCGGCCGCAGCCGCGGCGCCCAGGCGCAGGAAGTCGCGTCGCCCATATCGTTCTGTGTCCACTGCGTACACCTTTTCCTTTCCCTTGATGACTCGTCTTCTCCATTGATCGAGAGCGAAGAAGGATGAAAAGCGGCATAGATAGCCCGAACGATCACCCCCTTTCCACTATGTCCGTTGCGGTCACTCGGTCATATCACCCTATGATGCTATGCGCCATCAGGCCTAACCAGCTACGGACAATGCCCCGCCATCAGCCCACGTCCTTCAACGTTGTAGGTACGGTAACACGAGTGGCTCCATCTTGTCAAGACCCCTACCCCTACCCCTTGACAACGGCTACCACCATGTGCTACGGTAGCCATACCCTCTCCTTCAACGTTGTAGCTTTCGAGGTCCGCGTATCCGCGTATTTGCTCCGTAGCGTGACCGCTTCGTTCGGGCGACGAGCGGTGGCTGGCACACGGAGCTCTCTGACCGTGAGCCCCAAAGGACGTATCCCCGACGCGGAAGCGCAACAAGCCAGACTAAGGAGGAAAAGACCGATGGTCCGTTTTATTACCGTATTCTGCTTGTGTATCACTATCGCAGCGTTGGGCGTGGGCTTGCCGCCCGGCAAAACCGCGCGTGCCGCGAGTATCACGGTCACCGCCGACTTCGGGACGCGCGTCGACTATCCGCTCATCAAGTCCAAGTTCGGCGTCTACAATAGCGGCTACGTCTCGCTCGCGCGCTGGCTGCGCGACATGCCCCTCATCCAGGCGCTGCGGCCGGCACAGGTGCGCATCGAGCAGCAATGGGGCGACGAGCATGACGGCTGGCCGTCGGTCATCACGGGCGCGGCCAGCAACCTCCAGTACAACTTCACGCAATTGGATAGCTTGATCGACGCCCTGAACAACGCCAACCTCTCGCCCGTCATAGGCTACGGCTACAATCCGGTCCCGCTCCAGCCGTCCGGCGGCCAGTGGAATAACCCACCCTCGCCTCTGGACGCGTGAGGATCGCAGGTGGCCAACACCGTCGCCGCGCACTTCCGGCAGACGAACCGGTACGTGGCCGAGCACGAGGTCTGGAACGAACCCGATCTCTCAGGTGTCTTCTGGACGGGGAACGAGAGCCAATATTTCAGCCTATTCAACTCTGCCTCGCGGGGCATCCGCGCCGGCAATCCCGATGGCGTCGTCTCAGGGCCGGCTCTATGCTGCTCCGACTGGCACAACGACTTCTTGAACTACGTCAACGCCAATAACCTGCCGCTCGACGTCTTCTCATTCCACTACTACGGCGATCCGACGAGCGGGGACTCACACCCTATCGGGACGCGTCCAACAGCGCCTCGACTGGGGTCTACCGTTGGGCTAGCCTGGACGACAATCTCGACGAGTATAATCCGGTGCATGATTTCTCGCCGAACACCGTCGTCATCCACTATCCTGAGGCGGCGTATCTCCTCAACAGCTTCAAATCGCTCCTGGCAATGCCCTGGATCACGCACGTAGATTGGGCGCAGATGCAGGACCCTATCTGCGCCATCCAATGTGATGTCATCGGCCTGCTCGATCAGAATGGGCATCGCCGCGCCCCGTACAACGCCTATAGCATCTACGCCAACATGCCGGTCGACCGGCGCCAACTCACCATCGGTGGCTCGGTCGACGGTTTGGCCTCCGCCGACCAACACAAAGCGAGCGTCGCTTTATGGAACCTCTCGGGGAGTGATCAGGCCGTCAACGTAGCGCTGAAGAATATCTCCTTCGCCACGGGCAACTTTCGGGTCTATCGCATCGACGCGACCCACGCTAGCTTCGTCGATAATCCCAACAGCGAAACCCTGACCCCGACGGAGCAGTACCCGAACGTGCAGACCGGAGGACTGACATGGTCGGGGACCATCCCCAGTAACTCGATGGTCTACCTCGAAGTCGAGGATGGGTCCGGCGCGACCCAACTCAATCCGGTGACGGTCGGCAAAGTGATCCGTGTGCAGAACTACGACCCGGATCGCACGAAGGCGAGTTACGCCGACTTCGATCCAAAGACCTGGATCGGACATCTAGGCATGGCGGGGAATCAATGGGCGGACCAGGAGGTGGGGGTCACGGCGGAGCAACTGCCCGCTAGCCTGGACATTACGTCTCAGATCGATGGAGCCCTCGTGAAGAATGACGCCAATAGTTGCGCCTGCGTGCGCGTCGATTACCAGGTCAACGGGGCCTATACGAAGGGCGTACTCTTCCACGGCTCCTACAACGGCAGCGTCGATCTCTACGATCCGGCGCGCTCCGCGCCGATGCCATGGGGTACACAGCGTCAACCCGATCAGGTAGTAAGCGTGCCGAATATAGCGTCTTTCCCGATCTCGCTGAGTCAGTATGCGCCGAGCGGCTGGAGTGGGCGTGTCCAACTCACCTCCATCCTGCAGAACGCAGGGAACAACGCACGCTGGAAAGTCACGATTCGGCCTACTCTCCCGGTCTCCCCAAAGGCCCACTGGACCTTCGACGATGGGAGCGGCACGACGGCGAGTGATTCCTCTGGCAACAACAATACGGGCACGTTGCATAGCGGGGCGACCTGGACGAGCAGCGGCAGAGTCGGCTCACACGCCATCAACTTTGATGGGTCGAACAACGCTGTCGTAGATGCACCCTATCCGGTCATCGATACGAGTCAGAGCTATGCGGTAGCGGCCTGGGTTAAATTGAACTCCACGAACAATTTCCAGACGTTTGCTAGCATCGACGGCAACAACGTCAGTGGCTTCTTCCTGCAGTACTGCGCGTCCTGCGGCCGGTTTGCCTTCAGCGCCCTCGCCTCCGACAATAGCTCGGCTACCTCCACGCGGGCCATGGCGAATGCCACGCCGACAACGGGGACATGGTACCATCTCGTCGGCGTCTACGACGCGGGAGCGAAAAACATCTCATTGTATGTCAACGGCGCCCTACAACAGACCGTTTCGTATATGACGGCCTGGCGAGCGCCGTTGCACACCGTCATCGGACGCGGTAAGTTCAATGGAACGGGCGCGGACTTCGTCAGCGGCGCCATAGATGACGTGTGGATGTTCAACCGTGTCCTATCACAGCAGGAGATTAACGCCCTGGCGGATCAATAACGTGTCGAGCGGCGCAGGGGCGCGGCCATCATCATACCGCGCCCTTGCGTCATTGATTCCCTTATCCTTCACGAAAAAGATAGGGGGTAATGAGAGGAGTGTGCCCCGCGATTGTGAGATAGCGATTACAATCACAATCGAGAGGCGTACCCTGATGAGGGTTCGCCGTAGTGGCACAGACGGGCAGTGAGATAGAATAGGGGGAAAGCCGTTGGCGATGTGTGTCCGGTGCGAGGTCACGCACTTGACGCATCGGCGGCGCAAAGATCTTTCATGTGAAACATACTGAAACTCCGACGCTTAAAGATGTAGCTGAGCATGCTGGCGTCTCCTTCAAGACTGTGTCCAATGTGGTCAACAATCGGTCTTCTGAGGTCAGCGTGGAGACACGAGACCGTGTCCTTGAGTCGATCTCGGCGCTAAGCTATCGCCCTAACGTGGCCGCACGCCACATGCGCAAAGGACAGGCTGGCGTGCTCGCCCTGGCTATCCCCGACCTCATCAATCCGTACTTTGCTGCCCTTAGCACTGCGGTGGTCGAGGCAGCGGAGGCTCACCAGCATGCCATGCTCATCGAGCATACGGGGGGAAGACGCGCTAGCGAAGTTCTTATCGCGAGTGGCTTCAGCCGCCATTTGCTTGATGGGGTTATTCTCAACCCAATCTCCCTGGAGATCGAGGATTTGGCAGATATCAACGTGCCCATTGTCCTCCTGGGCGAGCGCCTACTTGGCGCACCCTACGATCATGTGGTGATAGACAATGTGGCCGCGGCGCGCCTTGCTATGCAACACCTCTTAGGTCTTGGACGACGACGCATCGCTGCGGTCGACCTCCGGGAGGAGCGTGGTGATACACCTCGCCTCAGGTTGAGAGGGTACACGGAAACGTTGACGCAGGCAGGAATCGCGATCGATCAGAGCCTCATTGTCTCTACGCCCACCACGCGCCATGGCCGCATGGAGGGTATAGAGTCCATGCGTCGCTTGCTTGCGCTAGAGCACCCTCCCGACGCTGTGCTCTGCTTCAATGATCTCGTCGCCTTGGGAGCGATGCGGGTGTTACAGGACGCGGGTTATCGCGTGCCTGACGACGTGGCTGTTGTGGGATTCGATGATATTGAGGAAGGGCGCTACGCGGCGCCACGTCTGACCACGATCGCCCCTGACAAAGTCGAGATTGGGCGACTGGCCGTATCCATCCTACTTGGACGGGTCAACGGCTCGCGTACCGTCCCATCAGAGCTCATCCAGCCGCCCTTCCAGTTGATCGTACGCGAGAGTACTGCCGGCCCTACCGGCGCGGCTTACCCCTGATGGATCTTGATCGACTACTCCGTCGCTGTGCTCTCGCATAACTATCTACTGAGCCAAGAGCAGATCCTCATTGCTCTCGTCGGCGGCTAACGCGCAGATCGTACGTAACTGCAGATCATGCGGAAAGGGGCGTGGGCATGGCGGAGCGGATCGCGACATTAGCCAAAGCACCGTTCGTATCGTGCCTCCCATGTGAAAGCCTTTCGCCGAATGCTTTCGGCATCGCGGAAGCGCGGGATGTGATCTTTGCGCCCCCATGTAACCATTGGGCTCCTGCGTTACCCCCGCCCCGAAGGAGTGCATTGCCTTGGCTTCTCGGGGCATCGCAGTACTTCGGCGCAATGACTTCATGGCTGCACGCAAACGGAGCCCCGGCGAGCCTGCTTGGCTGTACGGCCCGATTGACAGGCGGCCCGATTGACAGACCACGCGGACTTTGGTACCGTCAGCACTAGAGGGTGCTATCGCCAACAGGACGGGCGCGTCGCGTCGCGGGAGCGCCCGCGCCGGACAGGCGGGATGCAGGAAGGAGGTGGCCGTATGGAGTGGTATCCGCTCAAGCTCACGGCCCACGTCCGGACCTACGCGTTCGGCGCGCGCCTCATCCCCGAGCGGCTCGGCAAGGCGGGCGTGCCCGACGGCGTCGTGGCCGAGACCTGGGAGGTCAGCGACTACCGCGACACGACGGGCGTCGTCACCAACGGCCCGCTGGCCGGGCGTACTCTGCACGACCTCGTCGTGGCGTACCCCGACGACCTGGTCGGACAGGGTTGGCGCGGCCCGCACTTCCCCCTGCTCGCGAAATTCCTCGACGCCTCGCACCCCCTCCCGGTCCACCTCCACGCCGATGACGAAACCGCCCGGCGCGTTTACGCCGCGCCGAACGGGAAGACCGAGGCCTGGCACATCCTGTGGGCGGCGCCCCACGCGACGATCCTGGCCGGCGTCACGCCCGGACTCTCCCGCGCCGACCTTTTCGCGGCCTTCACGGCACAAGACTACGACGCCGTCATGCCGCGCTATCCGATCCGGGCCGGCGACACCGTCTACGTGCCCGGCGGCGTCATCCATACCTTCGGCCCGGACACGCTCATCTTCGAGGTGCAGCAGACCTCCGACCTGACGCAGACGGTGATGCCGGCCGACCTCGACGGGAACCGCTACAGCCGCGCCACCTGGGAGGCGCACATCAACGCCACCCTCGACAACCTGCGCGCCGACTACCTGCCGCGGCCCACCGCCGGCCTTGCCCTGCCCCCCGACGGGCCGAACCGCCGCGTGGTCGGCTGTGCGGGGCCGCATGTCGCCCTGGAGCGGTGGACGCTCACGGCGCCGCACCGCGCGGAGGCCCACCCGCGCCGCTGCCTGACCCTTTCGAGCGTCGGCGGCCGCGTGCGGATCGAGCATGCGTCCGGGGAGGAGACGCTGGGGCGGGCGGAGTCGTGCATCCTCCCCGCCGCGATCGGCGACGTGCGCATCGTCCCCGTGGGTGACAGCGCGGACGACGGCGAGGCGAGCCTGATCGCCTGTTACGTCCCCGACCTAGCCGTCGACATCGTCGCGCCCCTGCGCGCGGCCGGGTACGCGGACGACGCCATCCGCGCGCTCGGTGACGTTGGGATCTAGATGCCTATGGCGACATCGAGGACCACCTCTTCCCTCCACGAGCCACGCGTCCAGATATCGCTGGATCTTACGTCGATCGACGAGGCGCTGCATGTGGCCGAGATCGCCGTCGCCGCGGGCGTCGACTGGCTGGAAGCCGGGACGCCGCTGATCCTCGCCGAGGGGCTGCGCGGCGTGCGCGTGCTGCGTGAGCGCTTCCCCGCCATCCCGATCGTGGCCGACCTCAAGACCATGGACGGCGGCTACCTGGAGGTCGAGATGATGGCGCAGGCCGGCGCCTCCTGGTGTGTGGTGATGGGCGTCGCACACCCGGCGACCATCACAGCCTGCGTCACCGCAGCGCGGCAATATGGGATCGGGATTATGGGCGATATCCTGGCTGCGCCGGATAAGGTGGGCACGGCTCGCCTGCTACAGGATCTCGGAGTGGACGTGATTATTGTGCATACCGGCTTCGACGAACGCCGCGCGGTCGTCGGCGCCAGCCCCTGGGATGATCTCGCGGCGGTGGCGGCAGCGGTGGACCTGCCCATCCAGGCGGTGGGTGGGCTACGCTTGGCAGACCTGCCCCGTCTACCCGCGGCCGGCGCGCCCCTCGTCGTCGTGGGCGCGCCCCTGGTCATCGACGCGGAGGCGTTCCGTGCCAGCGAATCCGACGACGAGCGGCTGGCGCGCATCATTCGGGAGGTGGTGGCAGCGGTGAAGGGGACGCGGGCGTAGCGTCCGGCGGGCCTATTGAACCCCCATGTCGGCGACGTCCGCCATCCGGCCGCTTTGGATGACGTCAGATGAGGCGCACCGTCAGGCTAGACACATGATCCTGAAAGGTAACCATATGCCGGCGCCAGCAACGGCGTTCGCTGATTGCGTGATTAAGCGCCGTTGTACGGGCATGTGAGGGTGTCGCCGACGTATCTCAAAGGCGCGTCGAAAGGGTGCGGCGCAACTATTTCATCGCCCGTTGAGGACACACAGAGCGAACGCATCGGGGACTGTTAGCTGGCCTGTCAGCACATGTTGCAGCTACGCCCAGGTGGTTGGACTTGTCCTTATGACTGGGGCTCTTGCGCATATAACGTGAATTGGGTCCGGGCCGCGCGTCGACGTCGTAGGGGACGGGGGCTAAAGCGCCCGCCAATGCCCCTGTATCGGTCGTGCCCCTCTAGTTGGGTCAACTTGTTTTCACGTTATATGCGCAAGAGCCCCAGTCATGAGGACAAGTCCAGGGCTCGGCCATATGACATACGAACCGAGCAGGACGTATTACGACGTCCTCGGCAGTGGTGTTAGCGTAGCCTCGGTGCGACCTTGGCCAGGACAAGCGTGCATCGGATGCGATGGGCGGAGGTCGCGATGACGCGGCCGACCGCGTCAGGGTCCTGCAAGGGCATCATGTGGCTGACACCCGCGATGGTCACCACCTCGGCGTGGGGCAGCAGCTCGGTGGCGCGCGCGGTGATCTGGCGCGCCATCGGGACGAGGCGCTCCGGTTGGGCGCCGCCCTCCACGACGAGGACGGGTTGTCGGACGCGACCGGCTTCGGCCTCCCCAAACTGTGACTCCAGCACGGCGGGCATCTCGTCGCGGAAGAAGAAGGCTGATTCGCGGACGGCCCGTTTGTAGCCCTCTTGCCCGAGGCACCCCTCAAGCACGCCGCGAGGGTCCTCCCCGCCCA
>JAABUX010009739.1_pt1 | contig 10834 bp, 7 predicted proteins | sample 5561851 | NCBI WGS metagenome assembly JAABUX01 (sample SAMN10711883, study PRJNA513361) | rock metagenome | isolation source: Antarctica rocks | place: Antarctica: Victoria Land, Richard Nunatak red sandstone | collected 2016-01-03 | reverse complement strand
AACACCACACCGTGCGCAGCTGGGACCGGCTGCTCACCGGGCTCGCCGCCGGGGACCCGGACCAGCAGGTGGGCCGCGCGTGGATCGCAGCCCAGGAACTGCGCCACGTCTACGCCGCGGCGGACCTGCCCACCGCCCGGGCCCGGTTGGAGGTCTTCCACCACGCCTGCGCCGTTGACGGGCTCCCCGAACTGGCCCGGCTCTCCCGGACCATCCGCGCCTGGCAGACCCAGCTGCTGGCCCACTTCACCACCGACCGCGTCAGCAACGGACCCACCGAAGCCGTCAACCTCCTCATCAAACGCGTCAAACGCGTCGGGTTCGGCTTCCGCAACTTCACCAACTACCGACTCCGGCTCCTACTCCACTGCGCAATCACCTGGCACACTGACCACACACCACAGATCCAAGGACGCTCACCACGCATGGTAGAGCCCCATTGACTCTGCAGCAACCCTTCAGCGTTGTGGTCAGTTGGTGAGGCGGAAGGGGACGGTCGCGACGACGGCGTCGGTGCGGGCGCGGAGCGCGGCGGCGAGGATCAGCCCGCGTTGGTTGTGCAGGATTTCTTGGCGCCGGTGGCGGGGTTCGACTCCGGCGAGCAGGACGGTGACCTGTCGGCCGTTGCTGTGGGTGTGGACGAATCCCACGATCGGCGCAACGAGGAGGCGGTGTGGGCTGGGGAGTACGCGGAGTTCGACGCCGGGGTCCCACTGCTTCCATCGGTTGCGGAGGCGCTCGGTGGCGTCGGGGTCGAGGTCAACGGCGACGGGCACGACGTGGCCGCCGAGACGCAACGCGGTCTGCAGCGCGAGGTGGGTGAGCAGGTTGACGTCGACGACGGGCACGACGACGAGGGGTCCGTCGGCGGGAGCTGATGTGGGGTGATCGGGTTTGGGTGGGAGGTGGCCGAGGCCGAGTTGGCGTCCGACGTCGCGGTAGTAGGTCTGCACGCGGGCGGACATCAGGATGAGGGTGGGGATGATCAGGAGGAGTAGCCATGCTCCGGAGGTGAACTTGCTGGCCAGGAACACGAGCGCGGCGATCGCGGTGAGGACGGCGCCGGTGCCGTTGAGTGTGGCGCGGGAGACCCAGCCGGGGGTGCGTTCGCAGTACCAGTGCCGGACGAGCCCGAGCTGGCTGATCGTGAAGCCGATGAAGACTCCGATCGCGAACAGGGGTAGCAGCCGGTTGGTGTCGGCGCCGATCGCGATCAGCAGGACCGCCGAGAGCAGGGCCAGGGCGCTGACGCCGTAGCGGAACACCGGGCGTTCGGCGCGGAGGGCGAACAGGTGCGGTAGGCGGTTGTCTTTGGCGAGCAGGCTCATCAGGACCGGCAGGCCCCCGAAGCTGGTGTTCGCGGCGAACGCCAGGACAAGGGTCACTGCGAGGTTGGTCACGTAGAACGGCCACCCGGTGCCGAACGCGCCGGCGGACAGTTGCGCGATCACGGTGACGCCGCCGCGGGGCACGATGTGGCGGACTCTGATGAGGACGGCGAGCCCGATCAGCATCGTCCCGAGCAGCACGCCGAGCCCGACCTCGGTGTGCTGGGCGCGTTTGACGGCGGGGCTGCGGAACGCCGGCACCCCGTTGGCGATGGCTTCCACTCCGGTCAGGGCCGAACAGCCGGCGGCGAAAGCTTTCAGGACCAGAACGACTCCGAGGGCCTCACCGGGATGGATGGCGCCCAGGTCTTGCCCGATCGTGGCGACGGGGTGGCTGCGGGCGAGCCCCATACCGACGGTGGCGAAGATGGCGACGACGAACAGCACCGTGGGCGCCATGAGTGCTTTGGCTGATTCGGCGATGCCGACCAGGTTCAGCGCCGTGAGGGCCACCAGTCCGACCAATGCCAGACCAAGGAGGTGCGGGGCCAGGGACGGGAAGACGCTGGCCAGGCTGGCCGCCCCGGCGGCCAGGCTCACGGCCACGGTGAGGACGTAGTCCACGACGAGGCTGGCCGCGGCGAGCAGGCTCACTCCGGCGCTGAGGTCCTTCTTGGCCACGGCGTAGGCGCCGCCACCGTCGGGGTGCACCGCGATGACCTGCCGGTAGGAGATCACCAGCACGACCAGCAGCACCGTGATCGCGGCCGAGATCGGCAGCGTCAACGGGATCGCGCCGACACCGGCCCCGACTAACGCGATCACGATCGCCTCAGGGCCGTAGGCCACGCTGGACAACGCGTCCAGCGACAGCGCTGCCAGGCCCCCCAGGGCGGTGAGTTTGTGGGCGTCGTCGCCGCGTTCGCGGCGTTCGCGTCGGTCAACGATCGGTTCGGGTGCGGCCACCGCTGGGCGTGCCCCGTTCACGGGGCCGGCCTACCGGCCCCCGCCTGACCAGACGCTGCCGCGGCCCGACGAAATCCGGCCGCCGGCGCCCGGACCGCCCGGTCACTGACGGACCGTGTAGTCGGTCTCCGTGTCTGCGCGTCGTGGGGGTAGGCCCACGGCCTGCCCGAGGCGTCGGCCGGGTACAGCTCGATCGGCCGGCGGCGAAGCAGCACCCCGGGCGCGACCTGACTACCCGACACGGTCAGCCGCACCCCCCGGTAGGGCTGTACCCGACGAACCCCACGTCGGCCAGCCCGTGGACCATCCCCCACGCCGAGGAAGCCGCCACCCCCAGGCGGACAGCCAGCGAGTTCGTCGTCACCGCTCGAGCCTCCCAGAACTGGTGCTCACAGATCGTCTCGAGGTAGCCCTCCCCGGCCAGGAACACAGGGCTGGTCGCGGTAGACGCCGACCGACACCGGTCAACGGCGACTCGCCCTGCCGGGGTCCCCCACCAGAGCGAGCGGGCCGATGAACCCCGCTCCCCACCGTCGAGGTGGCCGTCGCAGGACCACACCCGCCAACACCGGCCGTCCCGCACCGGTACAGCCCGCCCACATCACTGCGCCCGGGCAGCGACCAGGGCGCCCACTCGCGCCACCGCCGTCTCGACCCTTGTGGACGTACCGCCAGCAGCCGCCGCGGACGCGGTCGACGGCGAACGCGTCGGAGTACCGGACCCACTCCCCACCGGGCGAACCGTAGAAGTCTGGTCCGACACGCCCCGTTCAGCTGGTTTTCGGTATCGCATCACGCAGGATCCACCACATGTCACGACAGGCACCCGCGGGGTCGCGACCTTCGCGGTGTTCGGCCGGGTAGGAAGCCACCGCGCCCGTCAGCTGCTCGGGGCCGAGTGCGAAGTGCACGGAATGCGCGCCCGCACCCGGCTGAGCCGCCCCGCCGGACACATGCACCAGGCCGGCACCGCGACCCGCGGTCGGCGGCGGCCCGCACGGTCGCAGACCGCCCCAAACCGGACTCGCCCGCGACACCGCCAAGGTGGCCGGTGCAGATCGGGGCGCACCCGGGATTGTAGGTGGAAATGGCCTTCAGCCGTCATTCTGCTGCTCGCTGGGGGCGGCCTCCTTCGGCTCGGAGAAGCCGACCAGCGGATGCGACTATGGCCGGCGGCTGGCGGGGACGGTCGGGTGGTCTGAGGGAGGGTGTCGATGACGGGCAGCGGAAAGAGTCCGGGCGCGCCGCGGCGCAGGTCACCGGTCGCGGTGCTGGTGTTGACGGTCCTCGGGGCGATCGTCCCCGGGGCGGGGCTGATCGCCGCGGGCCGGTTCCGCAGCGGCCTGGTCGTCCTCGTTGCCACGGTGGCGCTCGCGGTCGGGCTGGTCCTCTCCGTCGGCACCTCGACCAGCGACCTGTTGAACCGGGCATTGGACCCTGCGACCCTGCGCTGGGGTGCGGCCGCGGCGGTCGTCCTCGCGGTGGCCTGGTCCGCGGTCACGATCGCCAGCCACCGGGCTCTGCGCCGGGCCACCGCCGGCACCGGGGAGCGGGTCGGCGGTTTCCTGCTGGTCGGGGTGTTGTGCCTGGCGGTGGCGACCCCGCTGGTGATCGGGGCGAACGTGCTGCTGACCTCCCGGCAGGTCCTGCAGACCGTGGTCAGCGATCACCCGGTCACCGCCCTGTCAGGTGGGGACCTCGTGGGCGCGCCGACCGACTCCCCGTCGCCCACCCCCGGGGCCGCCGCAACCCCCACCAGCACGACCAGGGCCGTCACCGGCTACACGTGGGAACACCGCCGGCTGAACATCCTCTTGATCGGCTCCGACGCCGGCCCGGACCGCACCGGGACCCGGACCGACTCGATGGTCATCGCGAGCATCGACACCATCACCGGCAAGGTCCTGATCGTCTCGATCCCCCGCAACCTGTGCCGGCTGACCTGGGACCCGGCCAGCACCCTCGGCGGGCTCTACCCGAACGGCTGGACCGTCAGCGGCGGTGACTGCAAGTCCAGCGGCAACGGTGACGACCTCATCAACGCCATCTACAACGACATCCCGATCGAGCAGCCGGGCGCGGTCGGCAGGACCGGCTACCCCGGCGCGGACGCCCTCGCCCTCGGGTTGGGGTACTCCCTGAAGCTGCCGATCGACTACTTCCTCGCCGTCGACCTCGCCGCGTTCCGGGTGATCGTGAACTCCATCGGCGGGGTCACCGTCAACATCAACACCCCCGTCCCCGTCGGCGGGATGCACGACGCCGCCACCGGGCTCACCATCACCCAGTACCCGAGCCGGTGGCTGATGCCCGGACCGAACCAGCACCTCGACGGGCAGAACGCCCTCTGGTACGCCCGGGGCCGGTTCTATTCCGACGACTACGACCGGATCAACCGGCAGAAGTGCATGATCACCGCCCTCACCCATCAGGCCAACCCGGCCACGGTCCTCGCGAACTATTCGTCACTGGCCGGGGCGCTCGAGAACAACATCCTCACCGACATCCCCCGCAAGCTCCTGTCCCCCCTCGCCCAACTCGCCCTGAAGATCAAATCCAGCGGCGCGACCTCCAGCATCACCGTCGACACCGCGAACATCCCCGGCATGGCACAAGACAGCGACCCCCACTGGGCCGCCGCCGCGCAGGCGATCAGCCAGGCGATCGCCAAGACCGACCGGGTGAAATCCACCGCCGCAGCGACCTCGCCGGTGCAATCGCCGTCGCAGTCACCGAGTGCGAGTCTCGCCCAGAGCCTCGGAGTGAGCCCCACCCCCAGCGCCACCACCCCGAGGGCCACCACCGCGAGCGGGGCCACCGTCACCACCGACGTTGCCGCCGGCTGCACCTACCAGCCCACCACCGCCGCAGCCGCCATCAAGACCTGGCAAGCCACCATCTACGGCTCCATGTACACCGTCAACGGCGACAAACGCTGACCCCGGCACCCACGGCGCAGCGGCCGATAGCCCGGCTGGAGAGGACTGCACGAAAGACGGTGAGACCGGGTCGAGCAGGACCGCAGAGAAGGGAGGCCCGTGAGGGATTGGTCGTGATCGAGACGAGAACCCCGAGCCGGGCTCGGCGGACGGTGACCGGAGATCGCCGAGGACATCGGCGACTCAAACACAGGTGTCCGGCCATCGGTCAAGCCTCCGGGCGCCCAGGGTCGAGAGGCGACCCTCTCCCGACCCCGCGGCCCGGTGGTCGCTGCGCCGCGCCGACTGCACCGACGTGGTCGCGTGCGCATGTTGGGAAATTCGCTCGGTTGAACTGGGTCACTCCACCGCGGCAGGGGCATGCCCTCGTCGTGGGCGGCTCTATTTGAGGATGTTGACCGAGCGGGCGATCACCAGGGCGACGGTGACCAGGGCCACCGCGGACTGGGCGAGCATGGCCAGTTTCGCCCCCCGGGTCAGCGGCATCGTGTCGGTCGGGCTGAACGCGGTGGCGTTGGTGAACGACACGTACAGGTAGTCCACGAATCCCGGTTCCCAGTCCTTGTCCGCCATCCCGGGAGTCGCCATCTGCGGGAACATCAGATCTGGGTAGGGGTCCAGACCGTGGGCGCGGGCCGCCGGCCCACCTCGGTCGAACTCCCAGTACCAGAGGGCGAAGACCACGATGTTGGTGATGTAGATCGCGGATCCGGTCGCCAGCAGCGGACCGGGTGAGCCGCCCTCGGTGCCACGGACCAGGCCGAGGACCAGCCGGATCGCGGAGTAGGCGTTCGCGACCGACGCCACCGCGATCAGGGTGAGCCCGACCCAGCGCAGCGGCCTCTCCCGCCGGCTCACCCGACCGGGGTTGATGAGGACCAGCGCCACGAGCAGCACCGCTTCGACCCCGGGGAGCAGGTACCGCGAGGAGAGGTTGAGCTCGGCCGGGAGCGCGACCTGCAACCCGATCGCGACCACGGTCGCGACCGCGGCCGGCCACCGGCTCTCCCCCGCAGTGCGTCGCCGCCACGCCTCCCGGGCTCCCCCTGTCCCCGGGGGTCCGCCCCGTTCGGCAGGCGCTGGGGGCGGCTCGTCGGGTGGCGGGGACACCGGGACATCGTCGACTCCCGGACCCACCACAGCCCTGATCCTTCCCGGTACGGCGCGCCGGCGGACGGTCGGGTGAGGCGTAACGCGTTGGGGCGTCAACCTTCTGCCTCCGGCAGCCTGCTCGGGACATGGCGCAGGGATGAGGTCGCTGGGTTGCCAGCGGCGGCAGTTCGGGTGCGTGGCCAACGGATCAGTCGCACGGCCGAGTCAACCACCCCTTCGGCACGACCGAACTTTACAGGTGGAGCGCCCGGGCGCAGTCCCAACCGGTCACCCGTGTGGGCGTTGCCGACTCCCGGGCGTCGGTGCGCTGGAACGACGACGTGTCACGCTGCGGCGGCCTCAGTTCGGTCAACCGCCAGGAGATTCGCCAGGGAGCTGTCGAACTCGTCCTGCGCGAAGTCCTGGGAGAGGGTGTCCTACATTGACAGGGTGGGCCGTCGCGGTCTGTGCGTCCGCGGCCGCGGCCGTCGTCGGCTCCGGACTGACTGCCCCCGCCGGGCACATCCAGCTAGAAGGAGACTCCGCCAGTGGACGCGAGGCTCCTTCGGCAGCGGTGAAGGACCGTTCTTCGCGTCCTACCTTCCCGAGATCGGCCGCCCCCCGAGTGCACTCCCCGCTCCCGCGCTACCAGGTGGCCGCAACTCCATGACGCCCGCTCCCGCTCAACTCAGCTCTGCGGGCGCGCCAGGGATCATTCCCGGGACAGGGGTCTTTACCCGTGACACTTCATGACGGTGGCCACGGTCTTCCCTTCCGCGAGCCGGCGGGACTGGACACCCCGTGGAGCCGCGACTTCGACGATCTCAGATAGGAGTGGCGGCGACTGTTCTCTGAAGCCCTCGGCACATTCCTGCTTGTGCTGGTCGCAGCGGGCGGCCCAGTCGTCGATGCCAACAGCCACGGGCAGGTCCCGCTCGATGCTCAAATGGTCGCACCCGCGCTCATGGTCATGGCCATCATCTACTTCATGGGAACCATCAGCGGCGCCCACCTCAACCCGGCCGTCACCCTAGGTTTCGCCCTCCGGCGGAACTTTCCGTGGAAACGAGTGTCCGGGTACCTCACCGCCCAGGTCGCCGGGAGCGTCCTGGCCGCCGCCTTCCTTCGGCTCTGTTTCTCCAGCATCGCTCACCTCGGCGCCACCACACCGGGCGCCGGCGTCGGCGCCCGGTGTGGTGGTCATTGAACTTGTTCTCACCGCAGGCCTGGTCAGTGTCATCCTCGGCACCGCATCCGGTGCGCGCAACCTCGGCAGCAACGCCGCGGTAGCTGTCGCCGGGTACATCGCTCTCGCCGGGCTACGGGCCGCACCGGTCAGGGGGGCGTAGATGAACCCGGCCCGCTCCCTCGGCCCCGCAATCGTGAGCGATCACTGGGTGGACTGGTGGGTCTACCTCGTCGGATCTTTCGTCGGGGCCGTCGCCGCGGTCGCCATCGCATGCCTCCTTCGGGGACCCCCGACGTCAGTCGGATCCGAAGCCGCCCAAGGGTCCCCTCCGGGACGGTGACCCGGCTGCGCGGGATGGGCGGCGCCCGCATGATCGTGGCGTCGCCGACACCGATCCGTCGGCGCCGCCGGCCTGAGTCGGGAGCCAAGGCCGCATCGCGGATGCATGCGAACTCACCGGTCGCCTGTTAGTGTGATCATCACACGACTATACGGCCGGGCATTGACGCGCAGGCTGCTAAATAATGGCTCAACCTGTGAGGAGGGCAGACCCTTGGAAGACCACGATGATGGTTTGCAGATCAAGCTCGGGGCCCTGCAGGTTGACGTCCCCCGAACACTCGGCTACTACGGCGGCCTCGGCGCTGCCGTGGCTTTCGGCCTTCTCGAGCCGCCGCTGGCCCTGTTCATCGCGGCAGTCCCGCTGTTCAACATGCTGACCAATTCCGGAGCCCCCCACGGAGCGCAGTTCCTTGGCCAACTCCTGCAAGGGGCGGCCAAGCCCGTCGGCAGCGACGGCGAAGGCACCATCCAACTCGATGACCCCCCGGGCAGTGCGCTGCCCGCGGCGCGATCCATTCCGGCGTCCAGGCCTCGCCGGGGTCGAGTCACTCCCGCCATCGAGACACCGTCGACCCGTCCGGTGCGCACTAGCCGGTCCGCGGTCCCGGTCACCGCTCCCCCACGCCGGCGGCGACCTTCGACCCGGCAGGTACGCGCGAGCGCGACTCCGGTGCGGACTGCCACCACCGGCGCGGCGCTTGCCAGAACAGTCCGCGCCTGGGCCCGGGAAACCGGCGTCACCGTGAACCCCCGTGGGCGCCTCCCGGCGTCCGTACTCGCCGCCTACACCGCAGCCAACCCCTGACCCACTGCTACGCCCAGCAGTGGTGGTGCCACGACTGCCGTCAGCCCTGGATCCGGCACGGGCTCCGCGGTCTCTGCCCGCACGGCGACCAGTCCTCCGGGCTTACAGACCTGCTGACACCACCCCGTTCGGACATCCGTACCAAGCCCTTCGGGGCTGCCCTCAACAGCGCCCGGGGCGGGACTTTCGACGATCAACTGTGGAACTTCGGTGAGTGCCGTCACGGGATCCTGACCATGCGGACCGGGGGGCACACTGGCCGCCGCGGTGGCCGGCTCGGTCAGCTTGGACGGCTCGAGCCGCCCACGAACGCTAGTCGGCCGACGTGGGACGGACGGACCGGTCGAGGGAGGAGACCACCATGAGCTCAGAGGCGTCGGGTTGGTGAAGCTGGTGCTCGGTGACCGGGTTGGGTGGTTGTTCCGGGCCAACCGGGGGTGTGGCTCCACCACCGCGAAGCAGACCCGGCCGCTGAGCAGCAGTTCGATGCCACGCCGATTTCATCGGCCGCGTGACCGATGCCGTGACCGGCGACCCCAGTGCCGGGCCGGCGTTCACCGCGCTCACCACCGAGGGGATCCCCTTCGCGGCGCCGACGGTGACCTTCCCGCGGTGTACCCGTCTGCGGCCACCGCGCTCGCCGCCGCCACCCGCGGCCGCTTACCGCGTTACCGGTCCCGCCGTGCCCTGCACACCACCGACCACACAGCACACCGTGGACTGGACGCTGTGAACCCGACCGGGGTGTCGTCTCCGGGTCCACCGCGCGGCTGGGTGTTGCCGCACGCGGCGGCCGTCACCGCCGGCGTCCGGGCCGACCTGTTGGTCTCCCGGGCAGACCCGTGCGGGCGTGGACCGGGATTCCCTATTTGACGCAGGGGATCCCACCGCCGGACAGCGCGGTGAGTGCGGTCGGGGCGGGGGCGTTGACACCGGTTCCGGTGGCGGAGACCGGGGTGGCGGGAGCGGGCACGCGGGGGGTGCCCGCCGGGATGGCCGTCGACGGGGAGGACGGCCGGTGGGTTCCGCCGGGGCTGGGGTGGCCGGTGGTGGCGTCGGTGAGCAGGTGGTGGACGGTGGCGCGGATGAAGGGGACGTTCACGATGTTGACGTCCTCCCCGAGGGGGTCGGTCCCGAAGTGGTCGATCGGAAGGGTGTAGTAGGTGATGTGTCCTCCCGCCAGGGACTGAGCCTGCCGGGTAAAGGACAGGAGGTTGAGGCCGGTGTCCACGGCGGTGTTCTTTGTGACAACGCCGATCAGCCGGGACAGCGTGACCGGGTTGGTGAAGGTCCCCGCCTGCCTGAACTGGGAGGCCAGGGAAACGATGAACGCCTGCTGGCGGCGTTCGCGGTCGAGGTCGGTAAAGTTCAGCCCGGAGCCAGTGGTGTCGCGGCGTTGGCGGACAAACGCCAACGCCTGGGCGGCGTCGAGCTGCTGGCGGCCGCGGTGGAAGTCCGCCCCGGAGTAGCTGTCCTGGCTGTTCTCGGCCACACACACCGTGATGGGTTGCACGACCTGCGCGAGCTGGAAGAACGCGACCATGGTGACCTCGACGAAGTGGGTGATCGGTACTCCGCCGAGGAACGCCTCGACGGTCTGGATCTCCGCTCGTCGGCCGGCGTCGCGCAGAGTCTGCTCCCGGCGCACCCCGGTCGGAGCGTTGTGTTCGTGGACCAGGACCCTGGACTCCTGGTCGAGAGCCAACCCGTACGCCTGTTTGATCTTGCCCATGCATTTCCCGTCGGGGCAGCCCGCCAGATGGACGTAGTCATCGCGGGGGATCGAGATCGCGGTGGCCCGGGCACCGTCGGCGGGGATGTGCAACACGATCAGGACGTTGGCGTTCTCCCCACCGATGGCCGCGCCGCCGGTGTGTAGCGCCCGGTACACCGCGGCGGGCAGCGGGTTCCCGTTCTCGTCCAGCCGGCTGTCCAAGCCCATCAGCAAGATGTTTTCCGCCCCGGGTGGCGCGGTGGACCCGCTGAGGACGCTGGACCGCACCAGCCCCGTGGACAGGTTCGTGTACTGCCAGCCGACGTAGACGACCAGCGCGACCACCACCAGCAGCGCAACCGCAACCAGGCGGCGGACGACCAGCCGCGCCGGTCCCACCGGGCCACGACCGGGCCCCCGGACCCGACGGCCACCCCCCCTCCCCCGCGGCGACCCCAG
>JAABUX010009738.1_pt1 | contig 10834 bp, 10 predicted proteins | sample 5561851 | NCBI WGS metagenome assembly JAABUX01 (sample SAMN10711883, study PRJNA513361) | rock metagenome | isolation source: Antarctica rocks | place: Antarctica: Victoria Land, Richard Nunatak red sandstone | collected 2016-01-03 | reverse complement strand
TGAAGCAGACGGTCTCGTGCGTGACCGCGCCGCGTTCGGTGCAGCAGGCGGTGTACAGCGTGAGCGGGCTTTCGGCGGGGGCGCACACGCTGAAGCTGGTCAAGACCAGCGGCACCTACATGCTCGTCGACGCCTTCCGATTCCAATAAGCAAGCAGCTAGCTTGCGATCACACTGCGGCCATGCCTATTAGGCATGGCCTTTTTCCGTGCCATCAAACTCTTCTGCTTGCTAGTGGACCTCGAAGATATCCTTACTAATTGCCGGTCATTGCAGCGTATGTCTTGCGTAACGCGCCAATAGGTGATATGATATGAATATTACCATGCCGGTAAAATCGTCTGGGCCGGCAGCGCTGAGGCGGCTGGTCTTCTGTGCCTCCTTTGTATGCCTTGCCGGAGGCGCATTCTATAAGCTGAAAGGAATTATCTCATGACTCCTCGTTTTTGTGCTGCCTCTGCGGTAAGCGCCGCTCGTCTTGGCCTGGCGTTTCTAAGCCTGATCGCTCTTGCTCTTCCCACGGCGTCTCGCGCCGCCCCCGCGCCCGGCTTCTTGGCCCTGCCCGGCCACATCCCCGCCGCCGCCCTAGCGTCCGCTCAGAAAGTCTCCGCCCTGGACGCCCGCCAGCCCGTCTCGCTGGCTCTGACCCTACCGCTGCACCATCAAGCCGAACTAGCCGACCTTCTGCGCGGCCTGTCCGACCCCAAAGACCCCCGCTTCGGCCAGTTCCTTTCCCCCGAGGGGTTCGCCGCCCGGTTCAGCCCGACACCCGCCGAGTACGCCCGTGTGCTGGCCTACGCGAAGTCGGTGGGCTTGACGGTGACGAACACGCACCCGAACCGGACGCTACTCGATGTGTCGGGTTCGGCGTCGGTGGTGGAGCGGGCGTTTGGTCTGCACCTGTCGGTGTACCAGTCGCAGATGGATGGGCGCATCTTCTTTGCCCCGGACGCGGATCCGCAGGTGCCGGCTTCTTTAGAAGGATTGGTCACGGGCGTGATCGGACTGGATAACGCCTCGCTTCCGCATCCCCATATGATCCAGAAAAAGATACCGGACCTGTCTTCGGCTTTGGACCCCTACGCCGCACCACTTGAAACCGGCTCCGGTCCCTATGGCGGCCTGACGCCCACAGACATCAAAGCGGCGTACAATCTAAGCCGTGTTCCTCAGACCGGCAGTGGAGAAGTATTGGGCTTGTACGAGCTGGACGGCTACACGACCAGCGACGTCACCACCTACGAGAATTACTATGGCCTGCCGAATGTCCCTCTAGAAAACATCTCGGTTGACGGCGGTGTCCCCACTCCCGGCGGCGGTGCTGGGGAAGTGACACTTGACATCGAGCTTCAAATGGCACTGGCTCCAAATGCGTCTAAAATCGTCGTGTACGAAGCACCGAATGGCGGGCCGGGCATTGTGGACACCTACAGCCAAATTGCGACAGACAACATTGCCAGGGAAATCAGCACGTCCTGGGGCATATCAGAAATCTATCCAGGCAGTGCTTCGCTGCAGGCGGAGAGCGCGGCATTTCGGCAGATGGCCGCGCAGGGCCAGTCCATCTTCGCCGCTTCCGCTGACAGCGGAGCCTATGATGATCATCAGCATCCTACTACCCTGAGCGTTGACGACCCGGCTTCCGACCCGTATATGGTGGGTGTTGGCGGTACGTCGCTGACGACAAGCGGCGCGGGCGGCTCTTACAATTCGGAGACGACCTGGAACGGGAGCGGGGGCGGCATCAGCGCCGTCTGGGGGATCCCGTCCTATCAGGCAGGCGTCGTTGGTTCCACTGCTTCTAAAGGCTCTACGACCTTCCGTAATGTCCCGGACGTTTCTCTGGATGCCGATCCGAACACCGGCTACTCGATCTACTACGGGGGTGGTTTTACTATCTTTGGCGGCACAAGCTGCGCCGCACCACTGTGGGCTGCGTTCACTGCACTGGTCAACCAGAAGCGGGCCGAATTAGGCTCCGGCCCGCTGGGCTTCGCCAATCCGGCCATCTACCGGCTGGCGGCTTCCAGCGCTTACGCCAATGACTTCCACGACATTGCCGACGGCAGCACAAACCTGTTTTACCCGGCGGTCACCGGCTACGATGACGCAACCGGCTGGGGCACCTTCAACGGAGCAAACTTGCTGAATGACCTCAGCGGCGCAAGCGCCGTTCTGGTTGCCCCAACTACCCCGTCAGGTTTGACGGCGACGCCGACCTCCACTCAAATTGCACTGTCTTGGACCGGCAGCGAGGGCGCGGCGAGCTACACTGTTTATCGGGGTACAGCCGCCGGCATGGAAACCTTGCTGCAAAGCGGGCTGACTTCCCCCAGCTTTACCGACACTGGCACGACCAGCGGTCACCCCTACTTCTACCAGGTTGCTGCCGTGAACACTATCGGAACCAGCCAAAAATCGAACGAAGCCAGTGCCACTCTGCTGGTGCCGCAATTTCTCGGCAATTCCGGCTTCGAGAATGGTTCAGCCCGCCCTGCGCCCTGGGTCGCGACCCCCGGCGTGATCAATAACTCTCCGAAAGAGCCGGCCCATGGCGGCGCTTGGTACGCCTGGCTTGACGGCTACGGCATCACCCACACCGACACGCTGGCCCAAACCGTGACCCTACCGGCAAATGTGACCATGGCGACGCTGGGCTTTTACCTGCACATTGACTCGGCGGAACGCGGCACAGTGGCGCACGACATCCTGAAAGTGCAGATCCGCAATTCGTCCGGCACGGTGCTGGCGACTCTGGCAACGTACTCCAACCTGAACGCCGCCCGCGGCTACAGCCTGAAGACGTTCAATCTGCTTCCCTACAAGGGCCAGACGATCCAGCTCTACTTCACCGGCACCGAGAACTCGTCCCTGCCGACTTCGTTCGTCTTGGACGACTGCGCCGTGAGCGCCTTGTAAGCAGCCGCCACAATCCGAAGCACAACAGGCCCGCCCGTGGATACTCCGGTGGGCCTGATTTTTCCTTGTCCTGCGTTTTTGTGTGACTTGGCATACTTTGTGCAGCAGGGAAAAGTACGGTTTTCGTCACCGCGCCTGCCACACAGAAAAGGACACCCTCCCATGCCGCTACTACCTCTGCAATTATCTCTCCTGCGAATACCGCATGTGATAGGCCCCGGACTGACACTTGTGGGCCTCTGTGTCCTTTCCGCCGCCGCCGCTCGCCCCGCGATGGCTCAAAACCTCACCTACACGCTCAGCGGCGTGACCTTCTCCGACGGCGCTGCGGCGACCGGCTACTTCATCTTCAACCCCGCCACGCAGTCCTTCGGCACCTTCAGCATCACGACTACTTCCGGCACAACTGACTCACTGCCGGGCGGCGTCTATGCCCCATCCACCACGAGTACAACTAATGCCGGTGTTGGCGGCGTTGCGGGTGGCAATGGATATTTCGAGTTTGATCATTTTAGTGCGTCTCGCACTTTAGGGCTGGCTACCACCGCCGAAGCCTCCAGCCCTAGCGAGGTTCCTTTAGCGCTTGCGCCGGTCGGGTTCGTCAGCAGCTTTGAATACACTGGCGGTTCAAATTCCACCCGCATGATTACGGCAGGATTTTTAGACATCACCGCCCCCGCCGCCGTCCCTGAAGCCTCCACTACCGTCAGCCTCGGCCTCCTGCTGATTTTGGGAGCCGGCGGCATTATCGCCTCACGACGGCGCAGCGTCATCGCCCCGTCTGCGTAAGGCAGGCCACCACAAGGCAAACCACCGCAAGCACCAGCAGGGACACGCGCAGAAGATGCCGCGTGTCCCAGGTCTGCCGCGCCTGCGCCCAGTCGCTCGGCCGCGTGTCCCACTGCCAGGAAGCAATGCGGGCGTTGATCGGCACCAGCAGGGTCACCGTGTAGACAATAGACACCAGAAAAAGCGCCGCCGACACGTCAGCCAGCAATGATGCGCGGCCTGCCCCGCGCAGGCTGTACGCGACTGCACACGACAGCAGCAGCGTCGCCGCGTACCAGAGCGGCATGAACTTTCCAAAGACTGCCGCCGACGCTGTCCCTAACTCAAACTGCGTTCGCTCCTCCATTCGGCGCAGGGCGGCGTGAAACATGCTGACGCACAGCTCGTTCCCCGCCATCATGCCTGCCGCGACAACCGCCGCCGTCTCCAAAATCGCCAATCCCATTTGCCGTACTTTCCTTCCAAAACCGCGTTGTTTTGGAAGTATAATAAGTTGCATCCGAAAATGCAAGTACCGACAAAAAAGTGCGTAGGGGTTTACGGTGAAAAAAACTTTTTACGATTGCCCTGTGGAGGCGACTATCGCGGCAGTCGGCGGCAAGTGGAAGATACTGACCTTGTGGAAGCTGGGGGACCGGACACGGCGCTACGGGGAGCTGAAGCGGCTGCTGCCGGAGATTACGGAAAAGATGCTGATCGCCCAGCTTCGGGAACTGGAAGCCGACGGCATCATCAGCCGCACTTCCTACGGCGAAGTTCCCCCGCGTGTGGATTACGCACTGACCCCGCACGGCGAGAAGCTAAAGCCTGTCCTAGAAGCCATGTGCGGCTGGGGCCAGGAACATATTCGCCAGTACAAGCGAGAAGCCACCAATCCAATTTACGTTTGGCCTGACCCGGCGGCCGCATGAGCCTCAGCAGTCTTTTTCTAAAGTCAAGCTGTCCTCGTAATAAGTGGCGGCACGGCGGCATTCACTAAAACCCATCGCTCTCCAAAAGGCAATCCCGGCTTCGTTCCAAAGCAGGACATTAAGCCGGACACTTTGGCTATCGTGCCAGTGGCGGCAGAGCCAGTCAATCGCAGCGCGTCCTACTCCCTGACGGCGGTGGTCTCGGTCTATATAAAAGTGCCGCAAATAAATATGATCCGGCTCGCTCTTGAAGAGGGCGTAGCCACAGAGAATGCCGCTGTCCTCAAACACAATGGCTTGATATTCTCCCTCAAGCCATTTTGCCATGCGCTGCTCCAGCTCTGTTAAACTCATTGGGTTGCCATGATGCTCATCTTGAATGAGCCGCTGGTTCAGAAAAGCAATTTGTGGAGCATCGGCAGGTGTGGCGACTCGGTAGACCATAGGTTTTGTGGAACAACAACCCGTTACGACGTAAACTCTTCGCGGGCGGCGCGGGTCATCAGCTCTTCCACGGCAATGGATGGGGAAAGGCCGTCGTGGAGGACGGCGTTGATGGCGGCCAGCACCGGAGTTTGGACATCGTAGCGGCGGCTTAAGACCTGCGCTGCGCGGGCGGTCGGAATGCCTTCGGCGGCTTGATGCAGTTCGGTCAGCACGTCCCCAAGCGACTTGCCGGCGGCAAGGCCGAGGCCGACGCGGTAGTTGCGGGAGAGCTTAGAAGACGCGGTCGCAATTAAATCGCCGACGCCGCTGAGGCCAAGAAATGTCAGCGCTTCGCCGCCTGCCGCGACTCCCAGCTCCGTCATCTCCAGCAGGCCGCGCGTCATCAGCGCGGCTTTCGTGTTGTCGCCAAAGCCGAGGCCGTCCGACAGTCCCGCGCCAATCGCCAGCACGTTCTTGAGCGCCCCGCCAAGCTCCACTCCTTTGACGTCGGTGTGCGTGTAGACGCGAAACGACCGCTCGGTCATCAGCAGCGACTGGGCGAACCGGGCCAGGCGCGGGTCTAAACTGGCGACTACGGCGGCTGTCGGAACGCCGCGTGTCAGCTCGCGGGCGAGATTCGGGCCGGACAGCACGACAAGCCCGGCATAGGGAACATCCGCCAGCAGCGTCGTCAACACCTCCGAGTTCGTGAACCCCGTGTCCGCTTCCAGCCCCTTCGACGCGCTGAGAACACCCGTGCCGGGCAGCAAAAACGGCGCGGCGTCGGCGGCAACGCTCCGAACGCCGTCGGACGCCACGGCGATGACCACCCAGTCCGCTTCGTCCAGAGCATCGCGCAGCGCGGGCGTCGCCGTAACTGTCTCCGGAAGGGCCACGTCCGGCAGGTACTTCGGGTTCAGCCCGCGCTCTTTAATGGTCTCCATCAGCTCGGCGTCCCGGTCCCAGAGCCGCACCGCATGGCCTTTGGTCCCCAGCAGAAACGCCAGAGCGCTGCCCCAGCTTCCCGCCCCTAAAATTGCAACTCTTCGTTCATCCTTTTGGTCCATAGCCTGATTATAGCCGAAAAACTTCTGAATGTGGTATAAGTAATATCGGAAATCGGAAAAGAGAAATCGGAGAAAAATCATGCCGCCACCTGTGTCTGAAACAACCGCTTCTTACGACATTGAGTTCGTCAAAAAGGGCCAGCTTACGATCCCCAAGAAAATCCGAGACGCTTATCGCATTGAGCCGGGTCAAAAGGGAACGCTGATTGAGCTGGGCGGGGCGCTTCTCATCCTGCCGCAACAGTCCCAAATCCCAGTGCTGTTTGATGAAGTCCGCGATGGCCTCGGAACCGCAGAGATGTCTCTGGAAGAAATGGTCTTAGAGATGCGCCGTATCCGCGAAAGCAGTGACTATGAAACAAAATCTTTATGAGACCAAGCCGTAGGGTTTTTGTTCCTAAAGTGTTCTTGGACAGCAACGGCTTAATTTCTGCCGTCATCACAACAAAGGAGCGCCCTCCCATCTACCGGCTGGTCATGCTGGGTGAGCAGGAAGTCATTGACTTGCGAATCAGCCGTGAGGTCATCTCGGATGTGGAGCGGTTCGTCCAGAGCCGTAACGCCGCCATGCTGCCCAAAGTCGCTGAGATTATTGATAAAGGCAGAATGGCGATCACGCCTGAGCCGAGCGAAGAGACTATTACAAGATGCGAAGCGCTGACGGGCTACCGCCCCGATGCGCGTATTCTTGCGGCAGCGATTGAGTGCGACGCCGATGTGCTGGTGACGTTTGACGCCGCCCATCTTCTTGGCAACCCGAAGATCAAGCCGCCGGAAGCAAGCGTCATGGTGATGAACGCGCAGGAGTGTCTGGAATGGTGCTTTGCCCAGTGGCAGGGCGGACACTGACGTCTCCGCAAAAGTGCCGGGAACTCTTTATAGTAATCCTGCGTTTATAACACTGTACAGCGTTTGTTCCTGCGGAAGATGGCCCACGGAACAGGCGCTTCTTTTGCTGTGTGCCGTCTAAAGTTCTTGACAACGTGCAGCGAAGTGTGATATACTGTGCGTTCGTGTGTTCCCCCTGGAGGTTAAAATTTGAAAGAAATTCAGCATACCGCAAAGCAAACCGCGCATGTGGTAGACGTCCCCAACCTCGTCGAACTCCAACTTGATTCTTATCGCTGGTTCCTGCAGGAAGGCCTGAATGAACTGTTCGACAGCTTTTCCCCGATCACCGATTTTACCGGCAATCATTCGATTTCCCTTGTAGACTTCACGCTCGGCGAACCCAAATACGACATCAACGAGTGCCGCGCCCGCGACGTGACGCTGGAGTCGCCGATCAAGGCCAAAGTGCGGCTTCAGTCCGGCGCGAACGAAGTCATCGAAAGCGAAGTGTATCTCGGCGACCTGCCGCTGATGACCGACAAAGGCACGTTTGTCATCAACGGTGCGGAGCGCGTCGTCGTGTCTCAGCTTGCGCGGTCTCCGGGCGTCTACTTCAAAGACACGCTCGACTTCTCCGGGCGTCAGCTTTACTACGCCACGATTATCCCGAGCGAAGGAGCATGGGTAGACGTAGAGACCGACGCCACCGACGCCATCACGGTGCGGATTGGGCAGACCCGCAAGTTCCCGATTACGACGCTGCTGCGGGCGCTGAACTTGTTCCCCGTCGCCTCGCCGAGCGGCGTCCAGTCGGTTGCCTGGGGCGAGCTGGCCGGCAAGCTGCTGGCCGAACCTGTCGTTGACAAGTCAACCGGCGAAGTGCTGGTCGAGGCCGGCACGGTCATGGACACGACCCAGCTTCGGCGCATTGAAAAGAGCGTAGACCAGGAAAACGACACGTTCGAAGTCGAGCTGCCGTCTACGCCCTGCAACACGACCGCCGAAATTGTTCGATTGTTCGCCGAGCCGGAGACAATTGCGTCGCCGGGCCGTTCCACCCTATTTGACCCGACACGCGTTGAAGTGGAAGTGCTGGACTTCAACGACGACGGTACGCCCGCGCTGGATGCCGAAGGTGGCTACCGCAAGTCCAACCCGCGCAAGCGCGTTCCCTATGCGACCGCCGACATGAAAGATGCGGCAGGCAAGATCATAGTCAAGGCTTATGATAAGATTGACCGGGAGACTGCTCGCAAGATCGAAGCGCTGGCCCTGGACACGCTGGACGTCATCTATCTAAACAATTACATCGTGGCGACGCTGGACCAGGAAGGCTCAGCGGTCTATTCGAAAGAAACCGCGCTGCTGGACATCTACCGCAAGATCCGGCCCGGCGACCCGGCGACTCCGGAGTCAGCCCGCTCGCTCTTGAACTCAATCTTCTTTGACACCCGCCGCTATGACTTGGCGAAAGTCGGCCGTCACAAGATGAACAAGAAGCTGGGGTTGTCCCTGCCGCTGTCGTACCGCACGATCACGAAAGAAGACGTGATCGCGATTGCGCGTTACGTCGTCAAGCTGGCGTCGGGCGCGGGCAACGTGGATGACATTGACCACTTAGAGAACAAGCGCGTCCGGTCGGTCGGCGAACTTCTCTATTCGCAGCTCCGTTTGGGCTTCCTGCGGATGGAAAAAGTCGCCAAAGAGCGCATGACGTCCCTTGACACTGAGAACATCCTGCCACAAGTTATCTTAAGCGTTAAGCCGATCTCGGCATCTATAAAATCGTTCTTCGGCTCGTCGCAGCTTTCGCAGTTCATGGACCAGACCAACCCGCTGGCCGAGCTGACCCACAAGCGGCGCTTGTCCGCGCTGGGACCGGGCGGCTTGTCCCGGCAGTCGGCGAAACTGGAAGTGCGCGACGTTCATCACTCGCACTACGGGCGCATCTGCCCGATTGAAACGCCGGAAGGCCCGAACATCGGCCTGATCGGCTCGCTTGCCGTCCATGCCCGCGTGGACCAGTTCGGCTTTATTGAGACGCCGTACCGGCGCGTCATCAGCGGCAAAGTGACCACCGATCTCGACTGGCTGCCCGCCGACGGCGAGCATAAATACCATATCGCGCCTGCCAACACACTATTGAAAGCCGACAATACGTTTGTAGACAAGCAAGTTCAGGTCCGCAACAACAACCAGTACCCGGTCATCTCCGCCGACAAGGTGGAGTATATGGACGTGTCCCCGCAGCAGATCGTGTCTGTGGCAACGGCCATGATTCCGTTCCTGGAAAACGATGACGCGAACCGCGCTTTGATGGGTGCGAACATGCAGCGTCAGGCTGTGCCGACCCTGCGCCCCGACGCGCCTTTGTGCAAGACCGGCATGGAGAAGCGGGCGGCGATCGACTCAGGCGCGGTGATTATTGCGCTGCGGGCCGGCACCGTCAAGCGGGTCACGGCGGAAGAGATTGTCGTTGTGGCCGATGAAGACGGCGGCGAGGACACGTACCGGCTGCTGAACATGCTGCGCTCGAACCAGGCAACGTGCGTCACCCAGCGCCCGGTCGTCAACAACGGGCAGCGTGTCCGGGAAGCGCAGCTTCTGGCGGACGGTCCCTGCACCGACGGCGGCGAGCTGGCCTTGGGCCAGAATGTGCTTGTCGCGTTTACGCCGTGGAACGGCTACAACTTCGAGGACGCGATTCTGCTTTCGCAGCGACTGGTCCGAGACGACGTCTTTACGTCGGTCCACATTGAAAAGTACGAAGTCGAAGCCCGCGACACAAAGCTGGGGCCGGAAGAGATCACACGGGACATCCCGAACGTCGGCGAAGATGCACTGAAAGACCTGGATGACCGGGGCATTATCCGCATCGGGGCCGAGGTTCGTCCTGACGACATTCTTGTGGGCCGAGTCGCGCCGAAGGGCCAGGGCGAGCTGACGGCTGAAGAGCGTCTGATTATCGCCATCTTTGGCAAGAAAGCCGAAGAAACCCGCGATGTGTCGCTGCGGGTCCCGCACGGCGAAAAAGGCAAGATCGTTGACGTCAAAGTCTTCTCGCGCTTCAAGTACAAAGAAAAGGACCATGACGGCGTCAAGGGCCGCGTTTTCGACTTCTCCAAGCGCCCCGACTCGCTCTTTTCCGATGAGTGGGAAGGCGAGCTTGATAGATTGTCGGGCGATGAGCTGTCGGCGGGCGTGAACATGCTCGTGCGCGTCTACATTGCCCAGAAGCGCAAAGTTATGGAAGGTGACAAGATGGCTGGGCGCCACGGCAACAAGGGAGTCATCTCGCGCATTCTGCCGCAGGAAGACATGCCGTTCCTGCCGGACGGGACCCCGGTAGACATCGTCTTGAATCCGCTGGGCGTTCCGGGCCGTATGAACATCGGCCAAATCCTGGAAACGCATCTCGCATATGTCGGCAAGGCGCTCGGCTGCTCGTTCGTCAACCCGATCTTTGAGGGCGCAACGGAAGCCGAGATTCTGACCGACATCAGCAAGTTCGCCGAGTTCACGCGCTACGATGCGCTTCGGACTTACGTCGAGAAAGAGCTGAAGATTGACCTGGAAGCGGGCAAAAAAGACGGCGTTGATGCCTTGCTTGCAAAGCTCGAAGTCAAGCTTGGCGAGCTTTCCCCGGCGCGTCTGGAACAAGTCGCAGCCACAGTCGGCGCACCACCGGCGGTTGACCTGCCGGATGACTACGACGGCAGCCCAATGGACGAAGAGGCCGCGCTGAAAACAGTAGACGGCTACGATATTCACGCGATTGTCGAGCGGGTCCAGCAGAATGTTTGGCGTCGGAGCGGCATTGACGAGAAGTCAGCCAAATCCTGGATTCGCGATGGTCTCTCGGGCGACTGGTTCACCCAGCCTGTCACGATCG
>JAABUX010009737.1_pt1 | contig 10835 bp, 8 predicted proteins | sample 5561851 | NCBI WGS metagenome assembly JAABUX01 (sample SAMN10711883, study PRJNA513361) | rock metagenome | isolation source: Antarctica rocks | place: Antarctica: Victoria Land, Richard Nunatak red sandstone | collected 2016-01-03 | reverse complement strand
GGCGCCGCGCAATCCCGCGAGCTGCTCGAACGGGCCCGTGACACCGGGGCGCGCGTCCTGTTGCTCGGCGATGTCTCGCAGCACGAGAGCGTCGGCCGCGGGAGCGTCCTGCGGGGGCTTGCCGAGACGCACGGCGCGTTCGATATGCGTGACACGCGGCGGGCGAGCGAAGAATGGCTGCGCGGTGTCGCGCGGGATCTCCGTGCCGGGGTCGTTTCGCGCGCGCTCGACGTCCTCCGCGAAAAGGGCGCCGTGCGCGAGCATGCGACCCATGACGACGCGCGCAGCGCGCTCGTGCGATCCTGGGTCGAGGCGACCCGGGCCGGCAAAAGCGCCTTGCTCGTTGCGTCGCGCAACGACGACGTGCGCGCGATGAACGACCTTGCGCGTGAAGCCGTTCGCGATTCGGGGCCGAGTGCGATCGGCGAGGAACGCGTCTACGCGACTGATTTCGGCGAGCGAACCTTCGGGGTTGGTGACGTCCTTGTCGGTCGGGAGCGCGCGAATGGCGGCGTCAACGGCGATATGTATACGCTCGCCGCGCATCGCGACGACGGACGCCTCGAGCTCGTGCGCCGGCGCGACGGGGAGCATGTGCTCTGGGATCTGCACGAGCATCGCGCGATCGACCACGGATATGCAACGACGTCGTATCGCTCGCAAGGGCGCACCGTCGATGCCGTCTTTGCGCTCGCTTCGTCAGCTGAAGCGCGCCGTGGGCTGTACGTCGATGTGACGCGCGCGCGCGAAGACGTCACGATCGCTTACGGCAAGGATGAGGTTCAGGACTTCGGCGACCTCTTGGTTCGGGCGCAACGCGACAATGGCAAAATGCTCGTGCTGGACATCGTGCGGGACGTCAACCTTCGGGTCGAGCGGGAAGAAGAACAAAAGCGATTGCGTGCTTCCGCGCTCACCTTCAAACCCGAGCAGAAGATCGAGCGCGGTCAGGAGCGAGGAAGAGGCCGATGAGCTCGGACAGTCCAAGATCCCATTTCGCCTCGTAAGCACCGTCACGATCGCGGCTTTGATGACGCCGATGCCGCTGGCGTCCCCATCTCATGACTCGTGAACAACGCCCAGTATCTAAACGACGGCGGTGCGTACTTTAACCAGCTGCATTCGACGTACGGTGACGACGTCGAAACGAGTGGAGACCCGAATGCGGCGGAATGACGATTAAAGGTCCTTAAATCACCGACAAATAAGTATAAAGCAGTCTGAAGTCGTCTAAAATCTGCGGCTAATCTGTTTAATCGTTAATTAGCTGCGCAGATCAGACTTGCCTTTGGTGTCTCACAACGCCGGAAAGTGAAAAGCATTTGCACTCCGGTTATCTGCCGCTCCGGAGAACGCGTCGAGCGAGGCCGGTGCTTAGCTGATAGGAAACGTGGTACTCTCATCAATCGTCCACGCCGTCTAACGCTCGTTTTCGCTTTAAGCAAAGTCTTATACTTCAGCCTGCTGTCGAATGAATATGGTCTCGAGTAATAGAATCATGAGGCAGCTCGCCCGTCGGAAATCGATACACCGATACTTGAAGCCGCATGGCTCGACGAAGAGCAAATCTTCAGTACAGCAGTGCGGCGCAGATTAGCTACGAACACCCGGCGGGGCAATCGAAATCCCAGCCAGCCGCTCGCAGCATCGGTATATTTCGAACAGCCGGAGACGGCATCATCACCGGTCACCGTGCGCGAAAGGGGTGTCTACGAGAGCATGATGATGCAATGTCCTTCGAATACTGAGGCCGATGCCGACGCTTGGGTATCAGTTGTTGTGAGCGTCAACTGATCGCAGACGCCTTTGCAACCGTCGGCTTCGTCGCGTGGCTCTGCTTGCTGTGGATTGCCGCAGCTGCCATCGATCTGTCGGACGGTTACCGGGCTCCCGCAGACCGACTCCGTGACGCCCTCGTCGTGTTGGTCGGCGGGTCGTTCATCTTGGGTCTTTTGGGAGCGCTTCACGCGGCGTTACTCGTGGCGTTGCCAATCGTGATCTCGATCGCCGCCTTCGCGGCGCGTCGCGATCGATTGACTTGCTTTCGCAATCTGTTTAAAGCGCCGCCTTTCGAGTCGTGGCTTCCGCAGCTCATGACGACGTGTGTCTTGGCGTGGCCCGGACTCGTCCGGCCGGTCCTCGACGGCGACTCGATGAGCTACCATCTGCCCAACGCGGCGGCGTGGGCGACCGCGCACTCCGTGTGGACCGCGACTACGACATACTGGTGGTATCCGCCGGGCTCGGAATTGCTCGCCTCCGCAGTACTGTTGGTCGGCGGCCCGCGTTACCTCGGAGTAGTCGGCTTCGCGGTTGTGCTCCTGCTCGGCTTGCGGTTGTCGGAGACCTTCCGTCAATTTGGTTGCCCCACTCTGCACGCGTCGATCATCTCGGTCGCCATCACGACCGTGCCGGTCATCGCCCAGCAGACGGGATCGCTGCAGAACGACGTCTGGCTCGCGGCGTGGCTTCTTGAGGGCGTCGTTATTACGCGGCGTGTCGTTTCCTCCGCATGCGTCTGGGCGGTGGCTTCGATGAGCAAGCCGGTCGGCTGCGTCTTCACTATCGCGAGCCAAGCAGTAACGAGAACACCGATTAAGACGATAGCGCTTTCGTTGTCGCCGCTCGCAGTCTGGCTTGCTCGCGACGCGGTCTTGCATAGAACCGCTCCCGGGTCAGGGATCTCAGAGAGTGCTTCCGAGCTGTGGCGGTCGACGGTAATAGCGCACGGTGGAGCCGGTGCATCCGTGCTCGTCGCTGCAGTCGTTCATCAAGGACCCGGACTCGTGACGCTCTTCGCTCTTACTTTGGCGTCACCGTTCATTGCGCCCCAAGCGACGCTACGCGTGCTCCCGATGGCTTACGGATTGCTATTTCTGTTCGAGCCATTCGGATACGCGAACGACCTGCCGCAGCTTGCCACGGGAGCGTCGTTGCGTTACGCGCTACCAGCGCTCGTGCTCGGCTCGCTGTCGCTCTGCGCTCTACTGCGACGATCCCCGACGATCGTTGCGGTATGCGCAGCAGCTCTCGTCGTCATCGACGTCCATGCGTATCTTGCGATATTCTGGAACGATGCGAACGTGCGTGGTGTTTTCATCGCCGGCGGCGTTGTCGCTATCACGGGCTTCGTCCCGCGCAAGACACGGTTAGCTTACTGTGTGGCATCGATGACGGGTCTGCTCTGCTTCGCTATCCGACTCGACAGCAGTCCTCAACGGTACGATGACGCGACGATCGAGCGGTTCGGCCTCACCTCGCACGTCTTCGACTGGGTGGCCGCATCACAACCCTCGAAGATCGTCGCGTGGGAGACTGACGGCGGCTTGTTTTCGACTGTTTCCCCGAAGTCCGTCGTGCTCGACGCCGACCTGTTAAACCCTTGCTCGCAAGCTCGTCGTCAGAATGCGTTGCTCGCTGTCACCGTCGAACACGTCGAAGGACTCATTCGAGGTAGACAGCTGTTCGCCGAAGCACGGAGATGCGGCTTGACCGTGTACGAAGACGATGGCGCGCTCGTGGTCGACCCGGCTCGGTCGGTGAATACGGTTCCGAGAACCTTGTTCTGAAAAGCTTAAGAGCGTTCGATCTTGTTCACGAAATTCAGTTCGCAACAAGCCATTAAAGCAACGGTCTCTCGCTGCCGGGTAGGTTCTTAGGCGAACGTGATGATGAAACGGAGCCCTTCCTCACGTTGCAGATATTTAAATAGGCCGGTACAAGGGCCGATCTTGGGGGGTGATTATGTGTGGATCGGCACGGCACTTCCTTGAGGGCAACCGCCGTGGTCTCCGTTTGCGTAGATAATGCTCGCGTTGTACGGGCGGTACGCGTTCCGGTCGAGTGCTTGGAAGCCTCCGGGGGGTTGTTTCGGGCCGTACGTCGAGGAGCCGCTGTACTTGTACGAGACGCTCTCGCGGACTCTGCCGTAACCGTTGACGTAGTAGTATCGCTCGAGCACGCTGGGATTATCGGCTGAGTACCCGTCAAGAACGATCGCGTCCTGAGTACCGATGCTCCCGCCGAACGGGACGCCGGTCACATACACGATCTGGCCTTGCGAGTACGTGTTGAACGAGTGCGTCTGATCGCAGGTGCTGCTCATGTTGTTAACACCGAAGTTCTGGTAGTTCGGCGGTCCGACGCCGTCGCCGGCACTTGGTGTTGTCACGAGAGCTCCGGGAATCGGCGTCTTACCGTAGGCGTCCGTCGCTGTCGGGTCAGGGTCGTTCTCGGTGGCTTGCGCGGTTTCCCAGCTGACGACGGGTAAGTTCTGAATGAGGTACGGCGCTCCGAAGACGTGGCCGCTCGGCGGTGCCGTACAGTTCGAATTGGGCGAAGTCGCTGTGTCGAAGCAACGAAGCGGATTGTTGCCGCCGGGGTAGTTCCGAGCCACACCGATGTACTGGATGCCTCCCTCGCCAAAAGGATTCTGTTCTTCGCTCGTTATCGCGATGTAGTCGATTAATCCGTTGCCGTTGACGATCTCGGTCTCACCGCTGGCGTCCCCGTCGTAGAAGCTTGTGAGGCAGGAAGGGTTCAAGCCGCCGGCTGCGTTGTCTTCGATTGGGTCGCAGATCATCGATCCGCTACCGTCAGCAGTCGAGATCACCGCTGCGAGGTAGTTTCGAAGGTCGACCGTCGTCGTCTGTGTAGCGAAGGACGCATAGGGAGCCAGGTGCCTCGACGAGGCGCTCGGCGAGGCTTCGCATACGACGAGACGTCCCACCGGAGCCATGGCCGCTTCCGGACATGAACTTGTCGGAGAAGAGGAGCCAAGGAGATACGCGGCCTGCTGAGCCGGACTGAGATCCGACGGCAAGTTTGCCGCCGTGTACGGCGACCTCATGGTTGATTCTGTCTGACGATGGCTCGATGACGCCGCTTTCGTCGTGTCTAACGGAGTTGCGGGGACCGTGGATCCGCATCCGGCGAGCCACGCGGTAGATCCGGTAACGGCAAGAACGACGGAAACTCTTTTGATCAGCATAACTGAACCTTCTTGTAAGCAAGATAGTCGTGATCGTGAAGCTCGTTGTCTTGATACGAAACCATCGGCGCGTTGCAGAAAGCAAAGTCTGAAGACGATCAGGGAGGGTTCCTACTGCCTACTCCAGACCGTGTGGTGTCGACACGTAAGAACCATAAGTGATTGGCTCGTACATGTCAATATGAGCCACTTTATCGACTTTGGACGATGCCTGACACGACGCCGCGTGAAGCGTATCAAGCGCGGGATTGTCGGTGAAGCGACTCGTGAAGGGGCGATTCGTTCAGAGATCGACTTTTGCAGTAGAGTCATTCACTGGCTTCGTGCGAGCAATATGTATGGGTCGATTGCGTTAGCATCTTTAATTCGGGACTACTCATCGTGCGCGTGTTTTCCACGGATGCGCCGCGTAGGAGCGATAGTGGACGCCACGTCGTTTGTTTCCGCGCCTCGCTGGTTGATGACGCTCTTTGTGCATCGGCTTCCGCGCGATTCTCCGATACAGACCTTTCGATCACACCAGGGTCATCGAATCATGCTAGCTGGCTTTCGTCTGTCAGTAAGTTCAGGGCCGAATCTTCGTCATGCAAGTCAACGCCGTGACGCGGCGCGAGGAGTTCCGGCTCGTGCTCGAGCCGTCGAGGCGCCGAGATCCTCGAACGCTTCAAGGCCGCGCGCGCGGCGGGCGTCAGCGACACGAAGCTCGCAGCGCTCGATCGCGGCGAGAAGCCCAAGCTCTCGGCGGCGTACAAGGAGCACGGACTCGAATCACTCGTCGCCTGGCCGCGCAGCACCGAATGATCATCGAGCAGCGATGCGGCCGACACGCTAAACGCGTCGACCGCCGGCGGGCACCGGACCGCGAGGCGTCTGGGCCAGGCGCGCACGGCGACGATAGTCGTCACATGGCAGACATTGCTTGGGAAAGTCAGGCCGCGATCATCCGCTCATGAAGAACCAATCGCAGTCCGCGAGCGTCGACGGTGACGCTGCGATCTCGGAGCTTATCCGGCTCGGTCTCGTCGAGATGGTTTGGACCGACGACGGCGCGCGCTACCGGATCGTCGAGAACTTCGCTGGCCCGAACGCGGCGCTGCGCGAGCGGCAAGCGGCTCAACGCTAGTAACGGAGTGCGCCCGTGAGCGACACCCCCGTTGCCGGCTCTCCGGCTCGTTACTCGAGTTCGTAGAGAATCGTCGCGGAGCCGTTGATCTCTGAGCGGACCGCAAAGCGTTTTCGATCCGGCCGTTCTTCGATCAAGATACCATCTAGCTCGTAGATAATTGGTAAGCCATGTTCAAGGCGGTGGATCGCTTCTGGACCATATTCGGGACCGTACCGGGCGATGATCTTTCGTTCCGGCGACACTTCCACAATTTCACCCCTTGGCGACCTACGAACCATTCTCCGCGCCATCGGCCAGTCGTCCGCAGATTACCAAAGCTTGGCTTCGGCCGGCCGTCGACTTCGACTCGAGCAAGGATCAAAACGCGCAGCCGAGCGCGGTCGTCTGGGCTCATCGCGTCGATGAGCTGCTCGATCGCTTGATCGGTTGAGGACTTCGGCGTCTCATTTGGTGGCATAGAACATATGTCGGTTGGATCTCTTAGCCGAACCTGTGGCCACCGTGACGGATCTCGATAGGTGTCGCATATGGTTGAACCGAGATCGAAGGTGCTGCGACAACCAGATCGATCCGGCGCGGAAGACGTCACCGACGCCTACATGGCCGGTCGACGGGAGGCGCCTAACCGGCTGTTGGATGCATTAGGCGTGCAGCATACATTCTATGAAGAAGCCCTCGATGCTCGGCTCGTGATCGTTCGATCCGACTTGAAGTGGCTCGAGAACGGCGGCCGCAAAGGCCCCGTAAAGCGCTCGTAGAGTGCCACGCGGTCGCCCGCTCGGTTCGAAAACAGGCCGAAGCAGCCTAAGTTGCCGAAGCCCGACGCATCGGCGTTGCCAGCCGCACAGGATACGAAGCTTTCATATACTGAGGCGAGCGCTGCAGCGAACGAGAGTCAGGACACGGATCTGGCCGACTGGCCCGGGCCGTCGAGCACGACCTCGCAACGCTGGACCACGCGCCGGCCACCAAGCGCGCGCATACGCCCACGATTCGGCCGACTTGCCGCGTTCTACGGCCGCCACGGCCTCGAGTTACTAACAGCGAGCCCCGCAAACAACCTGGCGCTCTAGTTCAAGCCCTGGAGGCGCAGTGAAGCCGCTCCTCAGCCGGCCTTGCGGCCGAGTCCGTTGGCCTCTCGCTGCCGACGCTGCTGCGGCGGCATACTTCGCTCACCTCGTCGACCGCCAGATTTCCTCACACTGATGCCGCAAGGGTTAACTCGCGCTAGACGGCGCTTCGCGATCGAATGGTCGGGCACGTCACAAAGCGCTGCTCAGAGGCAGTCAGGATCGATCCCGGCAAGTTGCCGAGAGTAGCCTACGACGCGTGGTCGCGCGGCCGCTGCGCGGACGAAAGAATCTGACCCGAGCCGTTCCGAGCGCCATCGATTTTACAAAACCGTTTGGTATCGACCTCTCAGTTGACATACGGTTCACATTTGTGCGATGATAGTGACGGTTTGACAGTTTGACAGATCCGCTAGGAGGACTCAACTTGGCGCAAGAGCCGTTGGAGATCTGGAAACGAGTAGTCCCGGATGCCAGCGCAATCGCGCTCAGCGACGTTGTTTTCCGAGCGTCCTCTGAGGCGTACGAACTCTGCAAAAAAGAGTATCCAGGTTACCAACCATTGAGTCACATTGTTGGCTGGAATCGCTTCACGAAGCTACAGTTCAAACTGCTGGATTTCGGCGAGGTTGATCCGGTTTTGAAATCAAAACAAAAGAATCACTCGAACCATCTCCCATTTACGCAATTACATACTCCAGAGTTGCAAATAACTACCGCGTCAGTCGATTCCGACTGCTCGATCCCACAGTTATCATTGTTCCGTAAACAAGAGCAAGATCAGCAGCTAAAGTTTTTTGACGATCGAGACAATATCTTAATTTGCCATTTGTGTATACGAGTAGAAGGTGATCTGAGCGTACCAAAGTCCGTCGGGATAAATTTTCCTGACGGAAATGGTGGATATCTTACTGACCAGTATATTGATCTAACCAAATTAAAGCGAGCCGCGCCAATTCTTCCTGTCGAAAAGGTCGCCGACAATCCAATGCCTCGTGAACGTAGCCGTGAAGGCAATATAGCACGCGACCACGGATAATGACTTCCATAGTAACCTTGAATCGTCTTCGCGAAGCGCGAGAGGCGAGGGGGCTGTCTTTAGACGAGCTTGCCAGTCGAGTTGGAACATCGAGGCAGTTGCTTCACCGTTACGAGTCACTCAAGGGCGCCCCTCGACCTGAGCTAATGATTCGACTTTGCGCGGCCCTTAACGTCAGGCCGGGCTTTTTCACACTACCCAGCCCTGTAGACGACCCGTTTCCCCTATTCTTCAGGCATTTCAGATCAAAGACAAGTGCTAAGCAACTTGCTGCTATAAAACGGCAGACAGTATGGATTCGCGATCTCGTATCCACGGTTGAGGAGATTATCGAACTCCCAACGGTTAATGTTCCAGATTTTGCACCGCCACAGGATCCGCGATTGATCACCGACGAGAAGATCGAGGAAGCCGCGACCGCACTACGTCGTGCGTGGGGATTCGGTGACGGCGTCATTGTAGATGTCTTGAGACTTGTTGAAGGTAAAGGTTGCGTCGTTATCGCGGGCGTGGTTGAGTCATCTTCAATTGATGCGTTTTCTAAGTGGACACGCAATAATCGTCCATTGACTTTCATAGACTGTCGGGACGTTAGTGCAGCGCACGCGCGACTTGATATTATGCACGAGCTTGCGCATATCGTCTTACACCGAAACGTTGATCCACGTTTTGTGGAGTTGAATCCTGACACTCATAGACTTATCGAGAGACAAGCGTTTCGCTTTGCAAGCGCCTTCCTGATGCCGGAAGTGACATTTCGTAAATCGGTGCCATATGTCTCCCTTGATAATCTTTTACTTGTCAAGGCACAATGGCAGTTGTCCGTTGCAGCGATGCTTCGGCGCGCCGAGGATTTGCATATGATTTCTAATACTATCGCACGAAGTTTCTGGATTAACTTATCGCGTCGTGGTTGGCGCAAGCTAGAGCCTCTAGATGATCTAGTTCTGCGAGAAGAACCATCAATGTTACGAAACGCGTTGCTCGCAATTAAGGACAGCAAGGCGTCATCGGTCACCGATGTTTCGACGCGCCTCGGGTTGCCGTTCGCCGACCTAGAGCGGTATGCACGGCTTCCCGATGGAGCCTTGGCAAGCGCTACCGTCCGCGAGTTTGATTTATTTACTTCTGATCAAGTCGACGTTGGCTGGAAACGAGCATTGCGCTAAAACCGTCACCTTCAACGGGTTGCGGAACGGCTGCTCTTCAGCGTTCTAGGCAAGCAACGCTAGTCCTGAAGATACCTTCGGCCGGGCATGAGCGTAACGATCTGTCACGGCAATTGACGAGTGCCCAAGTGTGTCTCGGACGGTTGTCATTTCAACGCCGCGTTGAAGCGCGTGTGTAGCATGCGAGTGACGCAGAAAGTGCGGCGACACGCTCCTGTCAATGCCAGCGCATCTAGCAACGTCACGGACAATCCGCCATGCCTGAGACGCATGAAGTGCTCCTTCGCGACCGCCAAATACATAGCCGCTACCAGAGCCGGTACGGCGAAACCTAAACAGCACAGCCGCAGTCATCGACGTGACGCGCACCGTTCGCGCCTTGCCGCCTTTACCAAAAACGTTGATGTATGCGGTGCCATCAACCTCGGCAATGACGTTTGCCCACCGAACGTTGACGAGCTCAGATATTCGTAAGCCTCCAGCATACAAGAGCCTTACCAGAGCGTGATCTCGAACTTCGCTGCAAGCGAGCATCCTCGCGACCTCGTCTTCAGAAAGGAGACGATCCGCAAGCGTGTTAGGCGCCTTGGTCACGGAAAGCGCCGGACCCACGTTCACCGGCAACACTCCAAGTCGCCATCCAAACGATAGAAGAGCCTTGATCGAAGCCACGACCTGAACCCGAGAGCTCGCCTTCCCGGTTAGCGTCTCGGTGAAGGCCTGCAGGTCGCCGAGCGTCACCGACCTGAGCGGCTTCCCGACGATCTCAAGGAAGCGCTCCGCAGCACGCCGGTAAGCGCGCTGCGTATGAGTCGCCTTTCCATGGAGCCACATGGCGATGAGTCGCTGGTCAACGTCGGTGATGAGTGGCCGAGCCAGTCGATCGACCGCCTGCGGAACCGGAACATAGCTAGCCAAGGCCTTGCCAGGCGGCCCGAAGTCGAGCGGGAGCATGGTGCCCGCCGGCGTGGCCGGTCGTCGACTCATGATTACTCCATTAATCTTGAGTTGACCGCCGCCTCTCTTTTCCGGACGCGTGATGGCGAAGGCTATCCCTCAGCGATTCGCAGCTCGTTCACGAAGCGTGTCACCAGCGGTGCTACGACTCGGCTCCGCAAAATCAGGATCGCCCGGATCCGCCGTAGCCGCGGATTCTGCGAGTCGTTGCGCGTAGTGCGCTCGCACTCGACGCAGACCAAGAAGTGTGTCGGCCAGCGCGGGTACGGCTTGGCTATCGGTGATGATGCTATCAAGCACCGCGATTCGCGCGCGGCAGATCATCCGCCGCAGCCACGCCTTCGAAAGGGGCGCCGTGTCAAAGTCATACGTTCAAACTGAGCAACGATCCAAATTTCGTCGAAAAACTTGAAGACGTCGTGGGGCTGTATTTATCGCCACCCGAACACGCACTCGTGCTTTGTGTCGATGAAAAGAGTCAGAT
>JAABUX010009736.1_pt1 | contig 10836 bp, 10 predicted proteins | sample 5561851 | NCBI WGS metagenome assembly JAABUX01 (sample SAMN10711883, study PRJNA513361) | rock metagenome | isolation source: Antarctica rocks | place: Antarctica: Victoria Land, Richard Nunatak red sandstone | collected 2016-01-03 | reverse complement strand
TGATAGGCAATGCCAGGCCTGGGAAGGCTGACATGGCGTGCATGCCTGGTCCCTGGCTGTGTTTGCTGCTGCAGCGTGGCAAGGGCGGCTGATCCACAGTTCAATCAAGTCAACGTACTGCCAATTGCTAGAGCGCTGCGGCGTGCTTGATCTGCTCAATGCAGCAGACACCGCGGGGCTGCAACACCCTCGCCATCTGGCGGCGCAGGCCGGCGGGGAGTGGCAGTGGAGGCGAAGAAGAGCGGGGGTCTCCTGAACAAGGCCCTCGGCCTCGACAAGGGCGCGGGGCGCCCCAGCAAGGACCGGCAGACCGTCGAGCGCGGCGAGCGGAGCCAGGTGCCGCCCCATGGTGGCGCGCTCGCCTGGTCAGCTTGCGTACAGACAGGACAGGAACATGGAGCTGACTCCGAGGTGGTGCGTGAGTGGATAAGACAGCGCGTGCCTGACCCAGGCGCAGCCTTGTGCTCACCTCAGCCAGGTCACCCAACCCCTGTATCGGAGCGCGCAGGCAAAGAAGGAGAAGAAGCTGGTCCCCTGGAACCAGAGGCTTTTCGACACGCAGCCTGGCCGCGCGCTCAAGTGCGTTGGCACAGCGCTTGCCGTTTGTCCAGCGCTGGCCCTGCGCCTGTGCCGCAAGCAAGCCACAGGTGGATTTACTAGCTGCATACTGACTTTGTAAGAGCAGAAGCGCTGTTTAGTGTCGAGTGCTCTCACTGCTGTCTCGACTTTTGTGGTCGGGTGTTGCTGTGGTCTCTGTATGCCAGACGAACATGGGCAGGCGGTGCGCGCGTGGTGCGAATTGTCGCGCGACGTGTCTGGCACAGGATGAAGGACGCGCGCAACGTCCCGAAGGAGGGCGGCTACGGCGGCGGCGGCCCGAGCCAGAGCCTGAAGAAGGGCATCAAGAACGCTGCCGGCACGCGGCCGGGGGGGCTGCTCGACATCGACCCGCTCGTATACGTGGGCGGTGCGTGGCCCTCGTGCCCCGCGTGCGCTCTGTGTAACATTGCAGGGCAGTCGGCGCCAAGCTGGGAAAAACCCAAGTCACCCTGCGTCTGCCTACCTTGTCGACCAATGGGAGTGCCGCCGTCTTGGCTGCCGCCATAATAGTGTATGGGGTATGCAAAGACTCACTGGACCCAGCGTTCGCCTCCTTGAAGTGCGTGCACTTTGGGGAACTCGTCTTGCCTGCAAGCTAGGACTTCTGTGAACTGTAGCAATTGAGTCAGGATAAATCGTATAAGCCATGTGTTGAGTCCGTGTGGCTCATCATGTGATGCCATGCCTTTGCCACAGTTATCGTGGCAGCAAGTACCTGTGGGGCAGGGACCATAAGCAATTGAGATTCTGGTCCATGCTGCAGGTCGCCTCTTGGGCCTATACATCCGTGGGGTTCTGCAGGATGACAGCGGCTGACAGAATGTGCTGGTTGCCACAGGCCTGCTGGCCGTGTTTGTGGCGCTCACCCTGGCGCTGACCGGCACGAACAACCCTGCGGCTGGTTAATCGACAGGCGGTGACAAGCGGTGCGCCCAGCGCGCCTGTCCAGCTCCTGGAGTCGGCGCTGGTGTGCATACGCGTACTTCACCTGTCAGCATGTAGCTGGACGCAGGCACTGCGGCATGGGATAGGACAGAAAAGGCACGGTGTGGTGGGCAAGCAAAGCTTCTTTCCCCTGGTTGACAAAGACGGCTTGCTTGCTCTAGCCTAGTGGACGAGCTAGGAGACGGCATGGGATAGGAAAAGAAGGCAGGCAGACGAGATGGCGCTGACACCGAGCGTTTGGGTGCGCGCAGGTGGAGGGTTGCAGCAGCGCTGTCTGTCTTTCTGGTCTGTCTGATGGAGGGATGCGAGTCTGGTTGAATCTGGTGTGTCTGCCAAATTCTGTAGCGTAGCCACGCAGGACTCAAGGGCTGCCTGCTGTCGTGGTCCGCACTGAGAAGAGCAATGTTTTTGGACGCAGTGCTGATAGCTTCATGGGCCAGTGTTCTGCTTCAGGCGAAGCTGTAATTGATCGCTTGTATGTATGAGGCGTAGTGAACTGAAGGACGCTGAGCACTAACTTCTTCGCACGGAGATTGTCATCAATCACCTCTGGGCGTAGGTAAGGATGGCTGAAAGTCACAAGGCCGTCTGTGAGCAGAGGCGCTTGCAACCAATGCATGCAACTGACGAATGAATGAATTACTACCGTGTATCAGCCAACTGATGCATGTTCAACTGCACATCGTGGTCATTGTGTTGTGCTTCACACTCCCGCCTTTTATGAAGTGCATGCCCAGGCCTGCGCTGAAGTGGTGTCTTTATAGAACAAAGGCAGGGCGAGTGTTCTGGCCAGTGTTCCACGAGAGGAACACTGGCTACTGATGTTGAAATTGCCTTCCACAACCCTAATCACCACCCTCCCCTCTCTGAGAGGCTCTCTCTTAGAGATCGCGCCCAGCCCGGTTGCTCCGCACTTAGCACCAAGGCGCGCAGGCCAGACGTCAGTGTTGGCGCCAGGGAAGTGTTCCTGCTGGTAGCAGCGCGCACTTGGCCCGTACCGCCCGCGCGCCTGCCAGCATGGCTGGCAAGAACGTGGTGTCTAAACTGGCCGACATGAAGATTAAGGAGGTGCCTGGGACGGTGTGGGGGCATATCAGGGACAACGTCAGCTGGGAGAGCTATCACAGCACCCGCGCGCGCATGAGCTCGTTCCTCAAGGACTACACGGCCAAGTACATTGACACTGGCAGCCCGCGGCCGCTGTTTGACGTGATGGGGATCCTGTTCGTCACGTCGTACGTTATTGCGTACCCCCAGGCGCGCAGCGGCAGAGCCCCCTTTTCCTTCTGCGTGTGTTGCTGTGTGCGCACACCGGCTACTGCTAGCGTGCCGGGAGGGCGTTGGGGCCCACGCTGGCGTGCTGCTTCAGTAGGGCACCAGTGTGCCACTGGTTTGCCAGCGGGCTCAGTGCTCGCGCTGCTACACAGGAGCTGAAGCACTACAGGGCGGAGATGCAAGCCAAGCTGGATGCGGAGCTCGGGAAGGAGCCAGCAGCGCACCACTGAGCGTCGCGGGGCTGGCCGAATGGGGGCCGAGCGCTTGCCGCCGGGGTGCACGCCTGCACCCTGCTCTCAAGCTGCGTGTGTGGAGACCGGGTGTGAGGCAAGGGACTGGGCGTGTCGTGGGACCGGTGTCGAGAGCGGTCCAGGAGGTGCTTGAGCACTGGAGGTGCCAACTGCGCTCGGTATGTTTATGGGCTGGGTGTGATGTCAAAAGGCTGGATGTGAATGCGCCCTGAGCGGCCCTGTGAACAAGCTTTCCAAGGGCGCCGTGTCCCCAGCACTCACAGCACCCTGAACAGCAGGTTGGTCAGGTACTCGCTCTCGGGGCACGCTGGGTCCAGCGGGTGGTCGCCGCCCGCGCCGCCGCGGCGCAGCAGCGTCACGCGCCGGCCCGCGGCCGCCGCGGCTTCCTGCATCACCACACGTGCGCTTCCTCAGCAGGACAGCTGTGGGGACGTTGCAGGGCAAGGGCAGCATCCTTGGCAGCCAGGAAGAACACACAGCGAGCAATCTGAGAAGAACGCTCCTGCAGCATAGGGTGGTTGTGCATGAGGTGTGCGAGACGGCCGGGCTCCTGGGTCACAGACCGCCTGCACCAGGCCCAGGAGCAGGGCGTCCTGCAAGACGGCGCCAGAGCCAGCAGCAGGGCGCCTGGGCGGTGCGACAGAGGCGGCAGGGCTGCTGGGCCACAGCGCGCCTGCACCAGGCCCAGCAGCAGGCCGCCCTGCGTCACGGCGCCGGAGCAGGAGCACGTCATCAGCAGGCCGCCCGGCGCGACCAGCCGCAGCGCGCGCGCGTTGAGCTGCCGGTACTTTGGCGCCGCGCGCGCCAGCGCCTGCGGCGCGGCAGGCGTGCCGGCTCGCGCACCCGCCTCTTCTGTGCTCTATGCTGTCTGCGCCTGCGGCGTCGCTCGCAGCTGTTGAGCATCAACCTCCCAGGGCGCCTCGCTTCTCGGCAAGCAGCTCTGGCGATGCCGCCGCAGAGCTCGAGCCGACGCCGGACGGAGGCTGGCAGCTGCAGGCATGTTGCAACATAAGCGGCCGCCAGCACGCAGCACTTGCGCACACAGCCCCGCATTGAGCGCTCTGTCGTTCCCGCTCTACAGCTCGCTGGCACAGCCACGGCACGGTGCTGCCCTCAGCATACATGACAGGACATGATATGAGTGTATAACACACGCTTTGTCAGGCGCCGCGGGCGGTGGCCTGTCGCCTGCCGGCGCCGCGCACCGGCGCCGCGCACCTTGCGGCTCGGCGCCAGCTTGGGGGGGTCGAGCACAACGATGTCCCAGGCCTGCGGCGCGCCGGCGCGCATGAAGTCCGCGACGTCCGCGCGCACCCACTCGCAGCGGCCGGCCACGCCGTTGCGCTCTGCATTGTGCTGCGCTAGCGCCAGCGCACTCTGGGAGGACTCCACGCCTGCAGCACACCCCGCGCAGCAAAAAGTTCAGCGGGGTCGCACGACACGGTGCACGTCCACGCGCGGAACACTGAAAGCCTCCCAGACAGATTTCCAGATATATACATGGCAGCTTCCCATGCCAACTACTGCACCTCCGACGCACTGCACCCGAAGTACATAGAAAGTGCTCAATCAAGTGCTGCCCAGGCGCGCCGGTGACAGCCGAGGCGCCGCCGAGCGCCGCGCTCAGCGCGAAGCCGCCACTGTAGCAGCACAGGTCGAGCACGCGCTTGCCGCGCGCCAGGCGGCGCAGCTCCGCGCGGTGCGGCCGCTGGTCTGCGCGCGGCGCGTGTCAGGCGCCGCCCGTCCTGCCTGTGCGTGCCAGCCAGGCTGTGCCAAGGCCGTGCTGAACATATAATAGCCACTAGTCTGTGAGCTGCAGCGGCAGCCAGAGGCGAGTGTCTCGTGTTGTCATGCGCCTGTAGAAGGGCACGAACCACGCTGGAGCAGCCCCCGGGCCTGCGATTGGACCTGGCCAGTGCATTGCAGTGAGGCGCAGCAGCGCACGGCAAACAAGTCAGCCGGCAGCCCCGCACCGGCGTAGAAGCCGGTCTTCTGGCCGCGCGCTGGCTGCACCGCAAAGCGGACGCCCTCCTCCGATACGAGCACCTCCAGGGGCGGCTCGTCGGCGGGTCCCACGTCCGCGCTCTGCGCACGTTGCGGAGCTGCTTAGTGAACAAAGTGGCAGCCACAGGCGCACAGCCGCCCTGCACTGCATACACCATCAACCACCAAGCCTGACCTGCACCAACATCGTCCTGTCATGCAGCGCGGCGGCCATGTGATACGCCTTCGCCGCGCGCATGCTACTGCACAGCATGGAACATGTCCATTTTTGATCTGCTGTTGTGTGTGGCTGCACACAATTTTGCGGTGCATCACCACCTGCAGTAAACAGCCTTGTGCGTTGTGAGTGGGGAAGCCTCAGAGCACTGCAGGCCCGCCCAGCGCCACAGCAGAGGCCGGCATGCACTGCCCGTCACTGAGGACCTGCAGCACGGCCGTCACTGGACGCGACTTGAGCGCATCGCACGACGCCAGTGACATGCAGGAGGCCCCCCGGTACCTGCTCATCTCGCGCGCCACGCTCGTCGGCCGCACCCTCGGCGTCCGCCCCGTCGCGGCCTGCACCGCCGCCCGCCCCGCCGCCTCCCGCGCGCGCCGGCCTGCTCGGCATCTCCAGGCCCTCCTCGCGCAGCATGTCCACGGACGGCCGCCACACCAGGCGCCACTGCCCCGGCCCGTTGAAGCCGCCCGCGCCCGGCGCGCCCCCCGCGCGGCACCCTTCCGCTGCCCCGGCCGGCCGCCCGCCCCCGCCGCCGCTGGCCGCAGCCTCCGGCCGGCCGCTCGCAGCCAACCCCACCTCGCCCAGGCCGCTGCTGCGCAGCTCGTAGCCGCTGTCAGAGCCTCCGAGGCGCCCCTCGGTGTCGGCTGCGCCACTCGTGCTCGCAGCCCCTGTCCCGTCCCGCTCGCTCATGCTGCTCTCATCCGCGGTCAGCCCATGCGCGTCCACGCCAGGCGCCCCACTGCTGCACTGGTCTGTCCCCGGAGCCTGCGCCAAATCTTCCGTCCAGCCCGCCTCCAAGCCCGCCAGGCCCGCGGCGTCGGCCGCCGGCGCGCCCGCGGGACTGCCGCCGGGGTGAGGCCCGGGCGGCGGCCCCAGCGCGGCGAGCAGCGCGCGCTCGACGGCGCCGCGGTGCACCTCGACCCACGCGGCCGAGGACGCGACGACCACGCAGTCCCCGAGCACGTCCACCACCAGGCCGCTCAGGCGGTCGCCTTCGCTGCGCGCGGCGCCGGGCCTGTCAGGGCACCAGCGCGACGCGGCGCGTCGGCCGCTCTGGCACCGCGCCAGCGGCGCACAGCAGCAGAGCATGTCTGAGAGCGCGACTCCGTATCTGATGCCCTGACAAGCGGGCCAATGCGGAGCCCGCTGGGAGCAGCCCCTGCTGAGACGCTGCCAGCCTGGTGGGCCCAGGGCGCCGGGGCCCGCGCCTGTTGATGAGCCGGTAGACCGTGGTGCCGGCGGAGGGCAGGCCCAGCGAGGCGCGCAGCGCGGCCGCGGCCGCCACGCGCGCGGCCAGCAGCGCCGGCAGGTTCAGCGCGAGCGCCGGCGCGCGGCGCGCCTCGTCCTCCAGCTGCAGCACCCTGCGACAGCGCAGCCACATATATATATATATAAGGGTATATGACCCTATCCCAGCCACACGCGGTGCTCGCAGCCAGGGGGAACACGTGCGCCGCAGGGCGGCGCGGCGCAGCACTCATGCCTGCGCTGCGCAACGCCTGGTCGCCAGGGAGGCATGCTCTGCGGGCAGCTTGGGGCCGCGTGGCGCCTGGAGAGCGCGCGCCAGGGCCACACAGCCAGCAAACCGCACGGGGTACACGCACACAAGCACATGCCAACGCCCGCCTCGCCAAGCACTCCGCACCGCCGGCCAGAGCTGGTGATGCAAGGGCACTTCCAACTGTAGACTGCAAGGGCACTTCCAGGTGTTGATGGGGCTCGCTGGGGGCTGCGCGACCGGCGCGCACCGCACGCGGTACATGGAGACAGAGTTGTACACGCCCCAGCCCAGCACAGGCGCATGTGCGTCTAAACTGGGCGCCTGCCTGTCCTTGCTGCGTAAGCTGCTCGCGCCCCACGCGCTGGCAGCCCTGCACCGGGCGGCGGCAGAGGCGTACGACGCCTTGGCAGCCCGCACGCGCCCTTGCTGGGCGCCAAGAGCACGCAGAGTCCGTCAGGGCAAACCGCTGCGCCGCCGGCCGGCGTTGGCGCCGCCGCGCGCCACGCGGGCGCACTGGCGCCCCCGGCGCCCGCGGCGCGCGCGGGCGCGCCGCTGCCCGCTGCCGGCGCCGGGCGCAGTGCGCCTTCTTGTGCGGCGGCGCCGCCTCAGCCTCGTCCCGTGCCTCGTGTGCATCCGGCTCAGGGCGTGCGGCCTTCGCGCGCGGCGAGCATCCTGTGAGAGCTACCCAGTAGCACCAGCGCCTTGCTCGCCAGCGCCGTGCAGCACCGCTGGCGCAGCGCGCGGGGTGCAGGGCATGCGCAAGAGCTTCGACTGGCGCAGCACCAGGCGCGCCTGCGGCAGGCACGCCCGACGCGACCGTCAGTGGCGCGGCTCAGTCCGCGCGGCAACAGCTGCACGTGGTGCGGGCGCGCAGTCTGGGCATCGCGTGTGGGCTGCGCCTCCGCCATACCTGCAAGAGCACCCATACCCTTGCCGCCGGCGCCAGCAGCACCGCTGGCGCAGCGCGCGGGGCGCACGGCACGCGCAAGAGCTTCAACTGCCGCGGCACAGGGCGCGCCTGCGGCAGGCACGCCCGGCACGACTGTCAGTGGCACGGCTCTGCCCGCACGGCGACAGCTGCACGCAGTGCGGGCGCGCAGTCTCGGCGTCACGTTCGGGCTGCGCCTCAGCCATACCTGCAGTGGCACCCAGCGCCTTGCTCGTCAGCGCCGTGCGGCACTGCTCGCGGAGCGCGCGGGGTCCACAGCAGAACAGTGCTGCAGTTGTGTCCTGTGACTTGAGCAGAAGAACTAGCCCTAGTCCTCGTTAACAGCTTGCACTGCTGCTGCTCTGGCTGCTGACCCCGCTCGCCGCCAAACGCGACGCGCTTGGTTACCAGCTAGCCTCTGCCTTGTGCTAAGCGTCGCTCTTCATCTCAGTCTTAACAACACCACTGCAATGCCTTACTGGCTGCTCCTGGTCCATATATCATCACGCACGCCCATGTTCTCCTCATCATTGCCTGCACAAGCAGTGTGTGTCGACCTACTGAGCGCTGTAAAAGCACTGTCTGCAGAGCGCGCTCGTGCCATAGCCTGTGCAGCACTGCATCACCTTGAGATGTGCAGGCTCAAGAACAACACCAGCAGAATGAGGAGCTCGTCCAAGGTCGCAGGCGCGGATGGCAGTCTGTGCCACCATGTGCGGGCACTGCTGCACACTATAGTGCGGGGTCCACCAGCCCCTTCGAACACTCCAGAAAAGGGGGACCCGTGTGCACAGTTCACTATGCACGGCTCGCGCCGACCTGGCATGCTCCTGTGCCGCTGCCTCGGGGCGGCTGGCAACCTGCTGAGGCACCTGGGTGCTTGAGTACTGTCTTGACTGCCAGTGTGCATCATAGAATGGCTCTCTGAGAGGTGCGCACAACTTGGCCTTGTGCGCTTGTTCACGTTTGGGCACTTTTCCAAGGACGCATCGGTGCAGTCTACTACTTGAGTAGACGGTTGAGATCTACTACATTAGTAGACAAAAACAGCCGTGATGAGATGGCTAGCAAGTCACTGCATTGATGGTGGTGGGATGCGGTGAACGTTGACAACTGCGGAGTCTACACACAAGTATGAACTTGATCCTTTCTGCGCAGCATCCTTTTGCTTAGACATGTATAGCACAGCTTCTACGTTTCAGAGGCCATGAGCTTGAGGCCATGAGCTTGATCCATCAAGCTCAAAGCAGTTGAAGGCCCAGCTCAGCTTGAGGACTGTAGCCAGCGAGCGGGGAGAGTTGGGGACAGTTTACACGTTCACTCAGGCCCGCAGGGGCTGCTGGTATGGCCGCGGTGCTGCTCACAAAGCGCGCGCGGCTGACAGTGCGCAAGGAGCGGGTGGAGGGCGTGCTGTCTCTGTCCCCCGAGTGCCTGGCGTGGCGGCCGGACAACCCCAATGCGGCGCAGGCGGTCGACGTGGCTCTGGCCGCCTTGACAGGCGCGTGCCGGCGCCCGCACGCGCGCAGCCGCTCGCACAGCAGCCGGCCGGGGACTCGACCCGTGCGCTGCGGCGTGCAGCCGCGCTGCAAAAGGCCAAGGGCAAGCCGCTGCTGCGCGTGCCGCTGGTGGCGGGCGCGCTCGTGCTGGAGTTTGAGTCCGAGGCGGACCGCGACCAGGTCGTCGACGTGCTCACGCCGCTCGCCAAGCAGGCTGCCGGCCCAGCGCGGGCCGGCGCGGCGGAGCGCGGCGCCGAGCTGTCGGGCCCGCTCGCGGCGGTCAAGAAGCAGCTGTTGGAGGAGGACAGGCGCGGCGCCCTGTCCGTCTGGAGCGCCCTACCCCGGGCGGGCCGGTGCTGACCGGCCGGACGCTCTCGCGCAGGGACCTGCAGCAGCTGTTCAAGCACCTGGTGCAGGGCGGCGTGCTCAGCGAGGTCGACTTCTGGCGGGGCAGGCAGGCGCAGCTGCAGCAGCGCCTGCAGAGCGGCAAGAGCTCCAGCCAGCGGCCGGGCCTGAGCTCGGTGATGCTCGCGCACATGCAGGGGAGCCAAGACGGCCGCAGCAACACGGTGCGCAGCGCGCCGCCCAGCGCGCGCCGACCCCGGTGCCAGAGGCAGCCGCGACGGGCGCGCCCGCGCGCGCAGGTCACCATGAAGCTGACGCCAGAGCTGGTGCAGCAGATCTTCGCCGAGCGGCCGCACGTGCGCCGCGCCCACGAAGCGCTGGTGCCGCAGAGCCTGGACGAGAAGACGTTCTGGTCGCAGTTCATCAAGCACGAGATGGCCAGGCGGGTGCGACCCTGCGCCAGCGCGCGTGCAAAGCACGCGGCATCTGGTCAGCGGCAGGGACGGTGGTGCCGCTTTTACGTGCGTGGCCAGTACGCTTGGGTGTGGATACGAAGCAGTGCGGTTGCGGAGGGCGCTACGGCCAACACGTGTGTGCGCCGCCAGTCCGTGCAGGCGAGGCAGCGCGAGGCGCGTGCCGCCGGGACGGCCTCAGGCGCAGGCGCCGCCGACGAGGAGGACCCGTATGCCGAGTTCAGGGACGCCGGGGAGGTGCAGCGCGAGGCGCGCCGCATGGTGAGCAGCGTCGACCCCACCGTCAACCTGGCGGCCGACCGCTACGATGGCTTCAGCGCGCAGGGCGAGGCCCGAGCCGCGGCGACCGGGGTGCGGGCTGCCACCCCACCTGCGCCTGTGTGCGCCATGCGCAAGCGCGAGCGCGCGCCTGACAGCCGCGCCATGCCGCAGGGTGCCGAGGGCATGTTCCAGGACATCAACCGCCATGCTGCGGTCGTACTGCAGGGCCTGCCCGCAGGGCAGGCGGCGCGCGGGCCCCCTGCCGCGGCCGGGCCCGCGACGCGCCCGGAGGACCTGCGGGAGCGCGCCGAGAGCGCGCTGGACGACCTGCGGCAGCCCGCGGCTGAGAGCTTCATGGCGCTGCACATCAGCGACCCGCGGCGTTACTTTGACAGCGGCGCGCGCGCAGGCGCTCACAGCGAGCCCTGCGCTGCCGCGTCGGCGCCCGCACCCCAGCGGCTGTCCGCTGCGCTGCAGGCCCTGGAGGGCGCGCGGCTCCGCAACCCGCCCGTGGACCCCGCCGCCGCGCGCAGGGTG
>JAABUX010009735.1_pt1 | contig 10836 bp, 14 predicted proteins | sample 5561851 | NCBI WGS metagenome assembly JAABUX01 (sample SAMN10711883, study PRJNA513361) | rock metagenome | isolation source: Antarctica rocks | place: Antarctica: Victoria Land, Richard Nunatak red sandstone | collected 2016-01-03 | reverse complement strand
ACGACGGCGTGCTAGAGATCGGGTCCACACTCATCTTTTCTGCGTATCGCGGCACGCGCGTCAACACCGAGCTCACGTTGCTGCTCTTAACTCGGGCATTCGATCTAGGCTTCGTGCGCGTTACGTTCAAGACGGATGCGCGCAATGCGCGTTCTCGTGCGGCGCTCGAACGTCTGGGTGCGGTTCCCGAAGGCGTCCTGCGTTCGTATCAGCGTCGACACGACCGAACGAGCCGCGACACGGCAATGTACTCGATTCTGGTCGACGAGTGGCCAAGCATCCGCACGCAGCTGGAAGCAAAACTCGCATAACGATTGTGGTCACTTTTCGATGGTCGACCGCCGGTCCGTCACTCGGCGCTCTACCGAACGGTCCAGCTTACGACTTCGCTGGTAGTGAAAGCGCGCACAGCTCGATTGAAATCATCGCTCGCGATGACGCGCGCGACGATGTCGTCTCCGCTCGGGCGCAGACGTCACATCGACTCCTTCGCAGCCCACGTCGTGACCAGCGCTTTGGATACGATCTCCGTAACGATATCGGAGGTCAGCCGCTCGAGATCGAAGCCTTCACACGCCTCACTGACGAAACCGGCGGTGAGCGTCGTCTAAGCTGACATCGGGCTGGCGCGCAAAATCATGTCGAGTAATCGGCCGGGTCCGAGTTGCGACGCCAGCCCGGAACACGTAGAAATCGAAGGGGAGTTGCCGCGCGTGCGCGCGCTGGGCACGCCGAAACGGGCCGATCGAGTAGCGATGCGCAGGTCGCACACGCGGTGATGGCGAGGCCGCCTCGTCTGCAGGATCCGCGAACCGCAGCCAGCGTCGGCGCGTTGACGGCCTCGAGCCGATCGAGCACCGCGTTAATGTGTCGCTCGTACTCGATCCCGTCGGCTCCCGTGCGGAACGCGGCGAACTGCGAGATATCCGTGCCCGACACGAATGCCTTGTCCCGTGCCTCACAGGATCATGAAGCGAATCGGCTCAGTGCGCTCCGCGCGTTCGCAGGCTTCTACTAGGGCCTCACATATGGCCCACGGTAACGCATTGTGACGAGTCGGCCGATTGAACGTAATGGTAAGCACTGCGTCGTGTGCTTCTCCGGTCTTGCCATCTGTAGCTGCGTTCCCATGCGGCGGAGCGAGAACGGACTTCAGCGCCGATCACCAACCGACACGTTCCTCGGAATACGACAGCTCCATTCGACGAAATCGTGATGGCTGGGCAGGCGCGGTACTCCGGTACAAAGGCCGGAACTCTCAGGTTCTTCGACGGCTGATCGTCCCGCACGCTCTCGCCTGCAGCCGTGCCAGAGCGCGTGCACGTTTCCCAGCGCATCGAGCATCAACTCCGACTTCTCAAGCCCACGCTCGAGACGTGCGTTTTTTCACGTAGCCGCGCAGCTTCAAGTGCACCAGGATTAGCCGGCGAACCGCGCTTCTGCGGAGTCGGCGCCGTTGTGAGCTGCTGATTCCAATTGGAAATCAGCGAGCCGTCTACACCCGCCCGCCGCATTACCGCTGCGCGCTCGATCGGCGTGGATGCTGATTCATACTCTTCAAGTATCCGAGTCTTCTCCTCGGCCGTAAATGTATCGATGCTTGGCGCGCGAGGGAACTTCGCGACTCGACGACATAGGCCCAACCTGTATCGTCCTTAGGGATTTCTCCGGCTAACTGGTCTCAACCACGATAGACACAGAGGGGCGTACATGTTATAGTTTTAGAATCCTTCTGGCCGAGACAAGTCACTCTGGCACGATCCGTGGTAATCCTTTGAGCGAAATCTCTACGCGGATCGAAGGCAATCAGGTAACTAGGGGTTTTCGACGTCGATGCGACCTATCCCAATCGGGACGAAGGGAACGTTTGAAATGCGTGTTGAGCAACAGGATCTCGCCAACGTGTTCAAAGACGCTACCCTGCCGCCAATCCTTGCGACTCCGGTGATGATCAAGTTTATGGAAAACGCGGCTCTGCGTGCGATCGCGCCCTATCTCGAAGAGGACGAAGCCGCTCTCGGCACCTTGGTGAATGTCCGGCATGTCGCCGCAACGCCGATGGGGCGATTCGTGCGCGTCGAAGCGGAAGTTACGCACGTCGACGGTACGCGCATTGTCTTTGCGGTTCGAGCGAAGGACGCTGACGAAGAAATTGGAGCGGGCACTCACGAACGAAAGGTCGTCGATGTTGTGCGCTTTACACGGCGGCTGACAGGCACGCGAGGGCCAAGCGAAGCTTAGCCGTAGCGTTGATCAGCGACCAAGGGCCGGAACGCTAACGGCCCCGTCGGCCACGGCCAGCTTACCCCCACAGAACGTGAACTCTGCAATTTCCTTAGGTCACAACCTCGAAGTCCGATTTAACGAATATCTGATAAGATCAATCGTAATGCTCGCGACGGCCGACGGCACCGTTCGAGCGGCGTCTCTTCCGCTTATGTCGCCTGAGCGCGATTACCTGAACATCGGCAACGAACTCATGTACGTCTGACGGATCGAGATAAACGTAACGCATGAGAACTATCAATCTCGCGTCGCATCTCACGAGCGCGATTCTGACGAATCGAGCGCGCGGCGATGTCGGAGGGAATGAATCTGTCAAGCCCGCCGAGTAGGCTTGGCGTTCTTGCTGTCCCGACCTCGTGCCGCTTTTCACGAGATCCGCTCATACGGCTACAAACGCCGCCCTCCAGTCGTCGGGTTTAATCGACGGTGCGAGCCGCGTGATCTTTAGCTTATGAGCCAATGATCTCGAGTAACGGCGGTTCTTTGTCGATTGTTGCCGCGGCAATGTAGTTGAGCACGATGCCGCTCGATTGTTGCCCGATCACGCCCTTGATATTCTCGATTGGCACTTTCTTTTTTGCTGCGTTCGTTATAAAGCCACGTCGCAGCGAATGCCCCGCAAAGTCGCCCGAGATGCGACGATGCGGTGCGGTGCCGGAGACCGCGCAAATCGAACGTCCGGAAGACCGCCGCTGGCGGCCCGACGATCGTAAGCCAGCGCTCGATTGCCGCCACGGCGCAGAGCTCAACCTTTGGCGACGTTGCCGGCAGGCGTGGTACGAAGAGCTCGCGGCCCTTCTTTCGTGGGTCGTTCTTCGCGCTCGCCAACCATACGTAGCACCCCGCCTTCGAGAACCGCAGCTGCTCGACGTCAAGCGCCCGAGCTCGCTTCGCCGAAACGCGCCAGCATAGCCGAGCAGCAGCAGCGACCAATCGCGCGTCGCGAGCTCGTCGTCCGGCATCGCCATGAGGATCGCGGGCAGCTGCTCGATCAGGAGCGGCTCCTTCTTCCGAATGGCCGTGCCGCGGGCGCGGCTGTAGCGGCGGAGAAGCCGGCGCACGAGGGAGTGCTCCGTAGGCGTCTCGAGCCCGGCCGTCGCGTCGCAGCTCGCGATCGCCGCGAGTCGCCGGCGCAGCGTCCATAGCGAGAGCCCGACGGTTCCAGCCGCGAGACCGGCCGGCGAGCGGTTAGGCTGGCTCTCCAAAAGGCCTTGAGGTAAAGGGCGAGAGTCTGCTGGGCTGGCCGGGAGCGGCGGGAGGCCATGGCGGACGCAGAACGCCGCGAGATCGGCCCAGTCGTGGGCGTATGCGCGCTCCGTCGCTGGCGCGAGGTCTCGGGTTGCGAGGTCGTGCTCAACGGCCCGCACGAGGCGAGGACGGCTCCCAAGCCCTCGAGCGGCTCGATCGCGGCGAGCGCGTGGCCGCCAGCGCCGTTTCCAGCGATCGGGCTGACCTGGGAGTCGTCTATGGCCGTGTCCATCTCGTCTTCTTCCGTCGGAATTGGTCGCGGTTCACGTGCCTGAGAATGGCTGCATTCTCAAGCGCGCCATCGATTACGAGTTCTGCTTCTAAGCTTTCAAGTATTGATCTGGCGCTTCGTCCGAAAGGGGTCCGGGTCCGGTTTCGGGATGAAGTCTCCGCGCACTTGGAGCCGCCGACGGATCGTTATGTCGGTAGAACACCCTCTACGAAGATCAGGCGTCTCTTAAGCGCACCTCGCCGTACTTCGAGAGCTTCGGCGTATTCTGGCGATGCATACCATTCGTGCGCCTTAGCGAGGGTCGGAAATTCTACAATGATGATTTGCTTCCGTTGCCAATCTTCATCGTCGCCCTCAACGGTTTCGGCGGCCCCCCCTCGCACGATGTAGCTTCCACCGTACTTCGCTATCGTAGCTGGCGCCAAGGATCGGTACCTTTGGAAACGCTCAGGGTCGATCATTTCGACTTCTGAAATTACGTATGCAGCCATAGCGACTGGTCCGGGGCCGTCGTGGGCGAACCCTTTACATTGTCCGTCTGTGGATGCTTCCGCATCCCGTCCCGAAAAGCCGTTTTGGGATGACCTTTGAAGTCGTACGCATATAATCAGATAGCGTCGCCGCCTACTAGCTTCGATTTGATAGGGGTCGATAGTGTCGTACCGACGCAGATCACGACCTTGCCAAAATGGCGACCACTCTTCAGTCGACGGAACGCAGCGGCTGCGTCAGTGAGCGCGTACGTTGAATCGATCACCGGTCGCATTCTATGCTGTGCGAGAGCTCGATTCATGTCGCCGAAGTCTTGCGCGCTACCGACGCTGACACCGGTGAGCGTCACACGATTTAGGTTTAGCTCAACGAGATCGATTGTCGCTGCAACGCCGGAGAGGAAGCCGACCACGGAAATGTGTCCTTCAGGGCGGACGAACGAGATGCTCGTACCTAGGTTGTCGCCTCCAACAGTCTCGACGATGAGGGCAATGCCATCGGGACCTCCGGCCCCGGCTACGTCGTGCGCGAGGTCGGCTGTTTCCGCATAATTGATCGTGCAATCGGCACCGAGGTCGGTAGCCCGCTGCAGCTTCTCGTCGCTCCTCGACGTGATAATGGTGCGTAGACCCAAAAGCTTTGCGAATTGCAACGCAAACAGTGATACACCGCCTGTCCCGTGGATAAGTACCGCGTCGCCTGCGCGTGCTTCGCCGTAGGCGAGCGCATTCCAAGCGGTGAGCGCAGCAATTGGAAGCGTAGCAGCTTCGGTGGCCGACAAATACGGTGGAGCCAGCACGACTTCTTCCAATGTGAAGAGTTTGTACTGTGCGAGCTGACCAGGGACGTGACCGCCACCGGGCCTGATCGCGAGAGACGTATATCGCCGCTCGTAGCGCCCCGAACGCCATGGCGGAATGTACATCGTCGTTACAAGATCACCGACGCGAAAGCCATCGACCAGCGGTCCTACCTGCTCGACGACTCCCGCACCATCGGCCACCGGCACGAACGGAAAGCGCAGATTTGAATCGAGAGTACCTTCGATAATTGCGAGGTCGACATAATTCAGCGAAGCCGCTTCCATCCGCACGAGCAACTCCCGCGCTCCAGGTGTCGGCACTTCAACATCACGCTCGGTGAGATTTTCAATGCCAAATCCGCCTTCGAGAACGATCTCCCTCAACGTACACTCCTCAGCGTCATCGTGTGAGTCTACACCTTGACGTGAGTGTCAAGGTCAAGCATTATCGAAGTATGACGATCGGTGAGCTGGCGGCAGCTACGGGTGCGAGTAATCGCGCTTTGCGCCACTATGAGGCCGAGGGACTACTGCAGTCTACTCGTGCGGCAAACGGCTATCGGATGTATGGCGACGATGCTATCGCTGCGGTCGAACACATCCGTCGCCTGATTGCCTCGGGCCTTACGGCTCGAACCATCCGCGAGATACTGCCGTGCGTCGTGAAGCCGCTATCTGAGGGCATCGTTTGTGAACGGACTCGATCCATTCTCGAACGCGAACACGAACGACTTGAGCAGCTTATGGGGGAAATCGCGCACAGCAAGACACTGTTGGAGATGGCACTCGGGCCAAACTCGTAGGCGCATGTTCCTTGCTCCGCGATTCTGTCGCGCCCAGGTCCGCCAACTTTCGCATTATCGCCCGGGCAGCGTAGCGCCGTCGTGACAAAGCAGTGATGTGGTCCGGGCGGCTGTGGTACGCAATTTGTACCGTTTGTTTAGGAAAGGGTCCCGAACGCGGTTTCGGGGCGATTCGGGGCGATGGTATCGCCGATACATGCGATAAGACTGTTTGAGCAACGTGTACGGCGCCGTTTCGGGACAGAATCTTCGGTGAGGTCCTGATCCCTCATCGCCCTCGGCAAGGAAGCGTCGCCGCCCCTGCGCGGCGAACCGACCCTCGATGAATTCGCGCACCCACAGCACGACCGTCGCCGCCTGGCACGCAGACGTATTCGCCTATCTCAGCCAAAGCGCGAATATCCCCGAATGGGCGCCGGGATTCGCGCGCGAGGTCAGGGTCGACGGCGACGACGTCCTCGTCACCAACGACGCCGGGGAACGCCGCGTCAGAGTTCGGCTCAACGAAGAGTTCGGCATCGTGGACTTTCTCGCCGTCCGCGCCGACGGTTTGCGCCTCTCGTCGACGATACGGATCGTCGCCACCGGCGCCCACGCGACCGAGGTACTGTTCACCCTCTTTCGCATCCAGGGCGAAGACGACGAGAACTTCGCCGAGCGCGCCGAGGTTATCCCGGGCGAGCTCGCCTTCGTGCAACGACTCCTCGCGATTGCGGCCAGATGAAACGGTGAAGGCCGATGGATTCTCCGGCGGCGGAGCGCATGCGCGGGGGCGAGCGCCGGTTAACGTTGGACGAACAGCGGGCGTCGGAGCGCGCGCGCTACGCCAATATCACCGCGCGCAAGGTGGAGTCTCGGCGGGAATTGCGCGAGGCGGGGCTCGGGCCGCAGATCGCGACGTCGCTCGCGGCGTTCCGCGCGGCGCAAGAGCGCGTTGACTTGCGCGACGCGAACGAACGCGCGGCGCTCAAACGCGAACTCCAGCAGCGCGTCGAGCGCGAGCACGACATGGAGACCCCAGACTTCGCCTTACGCGGCGCCGGCAATGCCGAGCCGCGTTTCATGCGGGATCTTAGCGACGTCGACGCGCGCGTCGAGCGTAACGGCGACGTCAGCTACAGATGGCGCGACGGCGGCGAGGCGTTTCGCGACACGAGCGATGCGAGCGTCGCCGCGGGACTCGAGCTTGCGCGCGCCAAGTGGGGCAACGAGGTTACGATCCACGGCAGCGCCGACTTCGAGGAGCGTACTTTACGCCTTGCCGTCGAACGTGGGATACACGTCAACAATCCGGAGCTGCAAGGTCGGCAGCGCGAGCTCGTCGTCGAACGGGAACGCATGCGATCGCAAAACCCAGAGCGGCTGCGTGAGCGGTCGCGCAATCGGGGTATTGAGCGCGACGGTCCGGATATCGGCTGGCGTCGATGAGCTGGCGAAAACTTACGCACATTTTTCCTGCCGATTATCGCGGTTCAATAGGCGTAGGCGCAAAAAGAAGTGCGAACAGCGCTCGATATTTCATGGACACCAAGACCCAGAGCGCTGCGACGAAGAGCGGAGCCGCTAACGAGCTTTGCGCCATCGTGATGTGAAACGCGAGGCTATGTAGAGAAAAGCCGCGAGCATCGTGAGTGCGAGCGGCACGAACCGGTTGGTCAAGAGAAACATGCCCATCGCGACCTGCGCCGCTCCCAAGAAAAGCGACCAGTGCGACTCGGAGAATACGTCGTTGAACCTTCCCGCCAATCCCGGTAGATGCGGCGGGGTGATGAAGAAAGCACTCGTGCCGGCGAGCGTAAAGAGCACTCCGAGCAGAATTCGCGCAACTGTCGCTGCTAAGGCCATCATCGGAACCCTTTCGGAAGCGTCGGTTCAAGTTGTCTCTACCTGGACGTCGAACGGGGCATGCGAAAATCGACAGGGACTTGAAACTACCGCGAGTCGGCGTCACGGCTCATGCTAGCCGTTGGGTTCTTGTGACCGGGCGCGTGCGAGAAGAAGCGAACGTTCGCGCGCGTTGTTCGTGAGCTGTGCGGCGCGTTCGAATTCGGCACGACCCTCGCCATGTCGACCCAGCCGCACGAGCAGATCACCACGGACGCTTGAGAGCAGGTAGTAGCCCTGAAGAGTCGGCTCGGAACGGAGCTCTTCAACGGCTTCCAGCCCGGCTGCCGGTCCGTACGCGATGCCGACGGCGACGGCGCGGTTAAGCGCGACGACCGGGGACGGGAGGAGTTGCAATAGTGCATCATACAGCGCGACGATCCGAACCCAGTCGGTCTCCTCCGCCGTTCGCGCGCGCCCATGACAGGCGGCGATCGCCGCTTGCAGCGCGTATGGCCCCAGGCCATCGCCGAGACGTTCGGCGCGCTCCAAGGCAGCAAGGCCGCGGCGGATGAGAACGTGGTTCCAGCGCGAGCGATCCTGATCGAGGAGCAAGATCGGATCGCCGCCCGGGCCGGTTCGTGCTGCCGTGCGCGACGCTTGGATCTCCATGAGCGCGACGAGTCCGTGCACTTCGGATTCGCTCGGTATTAGTTCGGCGACGACCCGGCCCATGCGAAGTGCGTCCTCGCAGAGCGCGGGTCGCAGACAGTCATCACCCGTCGTCGCGCAGTACCTTCGTTGAAAATGAGATACAAGACTTCGAGCACCGATGCGAGTCGCGCGGTGCGATCGGCGCCACGTGGCACTTCGAATGGAACGTGCGCCACGGTGAGCGTACGCTTCGCGCGCACGATCCGCTGCGCGACCGTTGCCTCCGGCACGAAGAACGCTCGCGCAATCTCACCAGTTGTCAAACCACCGAGTAGACGGAGCGTCAGCGCAACACGCGCGGGTTGCGCGAGCACGGTATGACACGCGATGAAAACGAGACGCAGCAGGTCGTCACCGATGTCATCGTCGACCGCGTCTTCGAACTCCGCCGCGGACTCGTCCGCGCGGAGCTGGAGCGTTAACCCGAATTCCTCCACCTTGCGCTCGCGCAGGTCCTCACGCCGGAAGCGGTCAATCGCGCGGCGCTTGCCGATCGCCATGAGCCAGGCGCCCGGGTTAGCCGGGACGCCCGACTGTGGCCACTGCTCGAGCGCGGCAACGAGCGCATCCTGCGCGAGGTCTTCGGCGACCCCGACATCGCGGACCATGCGGGCAAGGCCGGCTATCAGACGCGGTGACTCAATCCGCCAAACCGCGTCGATCGCGCGCTGTGCGCCCGTTGGCGTCACGGGTCCGAGGTCTGGGCTGCGCGCGCTTGCAGATCGGGGAAGTCCGCCGCGGCTTCTTGGACGTCGGCGGGAAAATCGGCAAACTCTTGAACCTGCCGAACTTCGATCGTTTCGTTTTCGCCGGCGGGGCAGCGCGAGGCCCAATCGATCGCTTCCTCACGCGACTTAACCTGGATCATCCAATAGCCGCCGACGACTTCTTTCGCCTCGGCGAACGGGCCGTCGGTGACCTTCGGCGTCCCTCCACGGAATGTAACACGAGCGCCCATCGAAGGCGGATGCAGTCCGTCGAGCGCGAGCAAAACGCCCGCCTTCTGCAACGCCTCGTTGTACTTCATCATCCGACCGACGGCTTCGGCGTCGGGCACGGTGCCCGGCTTAGCCTCCTCGTATCCCCTCGGGATCATCAACATCATAAAACGCATTCCGAGCTCCTTTCCGCCTTGGTGCTACTTATGCGTCGAGCGGGACCCCAAAAAATCGACATGACCGGCAGAACATTTTTTGTGGCTCCGTTCGAGCAGCGGCCCGGTGCCTGCAGGCAGGCAGAATTCTCGGCACTCGTCGCTCATGCGATCGCGCGGTACAACGTCGAACGGCCAACGCGCAGGACGCGCGCGACATTGGTTTGGGCTCTCGCCGCGCTCGAGCGCCACCACGGGACATAGAGCTGCCTTCGCCGACGTCGTTGGCAAGCGCGGCACAAAGAGCTCGCGGCCCTTCTTCCGCGGGTCGTTCTTGGCGCTTGCGATCCAGACGTAGCACCCGGCTCGCGAGAACCGCAGCTGCTCGACATCGAGCGCCACGAGCTCGCTCCGCCGGAACGCCCCAGCATAACCGAGCAGCAGCAGCGCCCGATCGCGCGTCGCGAGCTCGTTGTCCGGCATGGCCATCAGAATCGCCGGCAGCTGCTCGATGAGGAGCGGCTCCTTCTTCGGCACGGCCGTGCCGCGAGCGCGGCTGTAGCGGCGCAGGAGGCGACGCACGAGGGAGTGCTCCGTCGGCGCCTCGAGCCCAGCCGTCGCGTGGCGGCTCGCGATCGCGGCGAGGCGCCGACGCAGCGTTGGCAGCGAGAGCCCGACGGTCCCAGCCGCAAGCCCGGCCGGCGAGCGGGTCCGCTGGGTCTCCAAGGCTTTGAGATAGAGCGCGAGGGTCTGCGGGGCCGCCGGGAGCGGCGCGAGGCCGTGGCCGCCGCAGAACGCCGCGAAGTCGGCCCAGTAATGGGCGTACGCCCGCTCGGTCGCCGGCGCGTGGTCCGGCGTCGCGAGATCGTGCTCGACGGCCCGCGCGAGCTCGGCGAGGGCCGCCCCGCCCCCCTCGAGTGGCTCAATCGCGGCCAGCGCGTGGCCGCCAGGGCCGTTTCTGGCCGCCGGGCTGACCTGGGAGCCGTGAACGGCCGTTTCCGCCCCGTCTTCTTCCGTCGAAAGTTGTGGCGGTTCCCGTGCCTGAGAAGGGAATCTTCTCAAGCATCGTGTCAGTCAGAATCTCTTTGAGTAAGCAAACATTTATTTAAAGGCATCTCTGATTTACTCCTAATTTATGATACATTTGTAAACGATGAGAGACAAGTACATCTCCTTCGGTTCCGCTGACTTCAAGCGTCATGCGAAGATAACACGGCGTGCGGCGTTCCTTAACGAAATGGAACGCATCGTCCCTTGGGAGGGATTGAAGGCAATCATTGAGCCGCACTATCCCAAGGGTGAAGTGGGCCGGCGCCCGATTCGACTGGATCTCATGATCCGA
>JAABUX010009733.1_pt1 | contig 10838 bp, 8 predicted proteins | sample 5561851 | NCBI WGS metagenome assembly JAABUX01 (sample SAMN10711883, study PRJNA513361) | rock metagenome | isolation source: Antarctica rocks | place: Antarctica: Victoria Land, Richard Nunatak red sandstone | collected 2016-01-03 | reverse complement strand
CACTCGCGCCAGCTCTTCTCGCCATAGCTCATGCACCCGAGGCAGACCCGCGACACGGTCATCCCGGTCCGGCCCAAGAACGTGTATTTCATCCGATTCGGCCTCGCGGTCGAGGATTGTCAGAGGGCGGCTGGCCCACCTTGGCGCGTTGATTATCTTATCTTACCGACCCAGCCAAGACCAGGAACCGGCGAGCGGGACCCCTCCGACAAGTTCCGCCCAACTCCTGGGACTCGTGTCGGGGCGGCCCGCTTCGTTTCGACCAGATCCTTGAGGGGGCGTTGCTACTCGGAATGCGTCGGGAAAGCGCCCCGGGTGGTCGTCCCTGTTTCAGAGCACGAGACCGGATGCCGCCGCGACCCTCCCCCTCCTTTGCGGAACGGAGCCTCACGCATGACGCTGCTCGCCCCCATGATCGCTTTGGCCCTGGCCACGGCCGACGCTCCCGGTCAGACCCCGTTCACACCCACGGTCTCAATCCAAGCCCCAGTCCAACCTCCGGCCGCAGTTCCGAGCATGAGACCGCTCCCGGTCTCGCCGCTCGCCCCCGAGGCGGCCGAGGTCTGGCACCTGACGCTCCACGAGGCGATCCGGCTCGGCCTGACCAACTCTGAGGTCATCCGCGTGGTCGCCACCGGCACGCACGGCGTCCCGCCCGCCGGTTACACCGCGGCGAGCCTCGTCGGCCCGACGTTGGCGCACGGGATTGCCGGCGGGAACGCGGCGGATGTCCCCCCTGCCACCGTCGGGCCGAACAACGCCGACATCGTGATTTCCCGGCTCAACGACGACGCTTCGATTTGGACCTTCAAGGCCGCCATCATGGCCCACGTCCGGTCGATCGAGCAGCAGTATTGGGCGCTCTCGCAGCAGATAATCAACCTCTGGGCTCGCGAGACCGCCGTCCGGATCGGCCAGGAGCTGATGGCGGCAGCGAAGGCAAGGCCGATGGAGCCGAAGATTATCGCCGAGATCGAGCAACAACTCGAAAACTTCCGGCTCAACCTCGTCACCGCCACGTCGGACCTGATCACGACCGAGCGGCAACTCCGGAACATCCTCGGCCTGTCCGCCGGCGAGAACCGCCGGATCGTCCCGGCCACCGCGCCGACCGAGGCCAAGGTCGACCCTAACTGGGATCTGAGCGTCAAGCAGATGCACGTGGCCCAGCCCGATATCGCCCTTCAGCGGGAATTGCTGGCCGGCGTCATCTTCCAGGCTGTCCTCGGTTCGCAGGCCGCCGGAGACCAGGACCAGCGAGAGCAGCAGCAGTCCTTCCAGCGTGACCGGCAGCAAGCCTTCCTCCGCCAGATCATCCAACAGACGACCCACTCGCTCGCCCGCTTCTTCCTCGAAGTCGACGCCAACTACAAACAGTTCCAGACCGCGCAGCGCCTCCGGGCCGCCGCCCAACAACGGCTCGAAACCCAGCGGGCTGCCTTCGGCAACCAGGAGGGGACGGTCGACCGCATGCTCGACGCCGTCAGCCAGTACGCCACCGCGATCGCGCAGGAAGCCCAATTCAAGGCCAGCTACAACACTTCACTTGCCGCCTTCGAGGAATCCAGGGGGACCCTCCTCACCTACGAAGGCGTGACCGTCACCCTCGAACCCAGCCCGAAGAAGCAGTACCTCGCCCCGAACGACGCCCCTACCCCGGCCAAAACCTCCGCCCCGACGGCGACTACCTACAAGCTCCGGGCCTCGGTCGGCGGCTGGAACCTGCTCAACGTCGAGGTCGAGGTCAACCAAGCCGCCCCAGCAACCTCGAAGCCGTGACGGAGCGATCGGGAACGATCGAGCCGGCCAGCCCGTCCCGCCACCCGTCGGGGTGGGTGAATTAGCAGGGTGCTGCCGATTGCTGGTCCGAGGGGCTTTGAGGTATGGGCCGATCATGCTGGGCCGTCCTCGGCGCGAGGGGCTTCGGCGGGTGGTGGCCGGTCGATGATTCGTGTTCTGACGGCAAACCGCTCCGCGATGGGACGGTCTTCCCGGATGGCGTCGAGAAAGTCGGTCAAGGCCGCAACGATCTCGGCGCCGGCTTCGGTTAGTTGTAGATCGCGCTTCATCGGATCGTTCTCCCCTTGCCCCCGATTGCAACTCGTCCGGGGATAGTATCGCAATTGTGCTGACCGGTCATTCGTCCCCGGTCGATTTTGAAGGCAGGCGGCAACCGATCGGCGGACGCTACCGTGTTAATCTAGCCTCGGCTTGACCGGTTTCTAGGATCGGGCTACAGTAAAAGCAGATGTCATCCCCGTGTGGAAAATCCGCTAAGGCTTGACGCAACACACGATTAGGACGGCGACGATGGCCTACAGTACGACGGTGACCCGGCATAAGACGCGCGAGGTCGCCGTGGGCGACGTGGTGGTCGGCGGCACTCAGCCGATCTCGGTCCAGTCGATGACGACGACGAACACCTTCGACGTCGCCGAGACGGTCGAGCAGATCCGCAAGCTCGAAGAAGCGGGCTGCGAGCTGATCCGCGTCACCGTCCCCAAGATGGCGGATGTCGAAGCCTGCAAGCTGATCCGGCCGCAGATCAAGCTCCCGCTGATCGCCGATATCCACTATGACTACAAGATGGCCCTGGCCTGCCTGGATGCCAAGACCGCCGACGGCAAGCGGGCCGTCGACAAGATCCGGATCAACCCCGGCAACATCGGTGGGGTCGAGCGGTTCAAGGAGGTGATCCGCAAGGCGCGCGACAAGGGCGTGCCGATGCGGATCGGCGTCAACTCGGGGAGCCTGGAAAAGGACCTCATCGACAAGTATGGCTTCCCCTGCCCCGAGGCGATGGTCGAGTCGGCTTTGCGGTCGATCGAGCTGTGCGAGTCGCTCGACTACCGCGAGATCATCGTCTCGCTCAAGGCGAGCCACGTCCCGACGGCGCTGGAGTGCTACACCCAGTTCGCTCGGCAGAGCGGTTATCCCACCCATGTCGGGATCACCGAGGCGGGGTCGCGCGAGTACGGCACGCTCAAGAGCGCGGCCGGGATCGGCGCGATCGTCTTGCGGGGGATCGGTGATACCATCCGGGTTTCCCTCCTGGGCGACCCCGTCCCCGAGATCGCCGCCGGGTTCGACATCTTGCGGGCCACCGACCGCCGGGTGAACCGGCCCGAGGTCGTCGCCTGCCCGACGTGCGGCCGACTCGACATCGACCTGGAGCGGATCGTCGCCGAGGTCGAGGACAAGATGAAGCACCTCAAGGACCCCTTGCGGATCAGCATCCTCGGTTGCCTGGTCAACGGCTTCGGCGAGGCCAAGGAAGCCGACCTCGGGATCGCCGCCGGCGGCGGCAAGGGGATCATCTTCAAGCGCGGCGTCCCGATCCGCCGCGTCACCGAGGCCGAGATGGTCGCCGCCCTCCTCGAAGAGGTCGGCCGGTTCGCCGAGGAAACCCCCGCCCTCAAGCCGGCCAAGGAGAAGAAGGCGGCTTTGACGGTCCTGAACTAAGGCAGCCGGTTGGAGGCGTGCCGATGCCGCTGCTCGATCACTTTCATCCCACTCTGCGTGCGTGGTGCACCTGGCACAGTTTCCACCACCAGTGGGCGGCGACGATCGCCAGTGACCTGAACGACCGACTCCCCCCGATGTATCATGCCCGACCTCATGTTCAGTTTGGCATCGAGATCGATGTGGCAACTCTGCGCGAGGAAGATCAGGTTTGGCAGGACGACCTGGCGCGGGTTCATGCCCTGTGGCAACCTGCCGCGCCCGTGGCGACGATCCCGTTCAGGCCGACGACCGACGAGGTCGAAGTGCTCATCTATGATTTGAGCGGCGGGTCGAGCTTAGCCGCGGCAATCGAACTGGTGAGCCCGGCCAACAAGGATCGACCCGAGAGTCGAGATACCTTCGCGACCAAGTGCGAAAACTATCTTCGGGATGGTCTTGGCGTGATCGTCGTCGACGTCGTCACCGAACGTCGGTCCGACCTGCATACCAATCTGCTGAACCGCCTCAAGACCGATCTCACCGCGATCACCGCGGAGCCGCTTTCGGCGGTTGCCTACCGCCCGAGGAACGACAGGCTCGACATCTGGCGCGAACCTTTGAAAATCGGCGGCGAGTTGCCAGTCCTGCCGCTCTGGCTCAAGACCGGGCCGTGCCTGCCGGTCGACCTGGGGGCGACCTACCGGCAGACCCGGCAAGGACTTCGGATCGGGGATGAGTGGGGCTGATCACCGCCGACGGGATGTCCCATCCCCGAGGTGGGCGTTAGCTGTCTCCGCCTGGCGAGGGGCGGGGTCTTGGAGGAGCCGGTTCAAGGTGGCCCGGAACCGGATCAGGGCGGGCTGTTGCTCGGGCAGCCCGGCGAGGTTCCGGGTTTCGAGCGGGTCGGTGGCCGAGTCGTAGAGTTGCTCAGCGCCGTCGCTCTGGCGGATGTAGGTCATCCCGGCCTGGGCCAACGACCACAGGGGGCCGAGCGAGGCCGGGATGTGGGCGCTGGGGGGGAACTTCTTCTGCTGCTCGACCAGCGACAGCGGCGGATCGGTCGGGCGAGTTGGTGATCCAACCCATCGGGAGGCCAGCGACGCACCCGGGAACGACGCTTTCGGGTCCAGGCCGAGGAGGTCAACAACCGTCGCCGGGATGTCGCGGAGGCTGACGGGTTCGCCGACGACGAGGTTTGGGGCAGCCTGTGCCCGAGCGGGCGGGAGGACGATCAGGGGGACGTCGATGAGCGGGTGGTAGAGGCTGACCCCGTGGCCGAAGAGGCCGCGGTCGCCGAAGTGCTCGCCGTGGTCGGAGGTGATGATGACCAGGGTGTTGGCTAGCGTCCCGCGCCGGTCGAGGGTGTCGAGGAGGCGGCCGATCTCGGCGTCGAGGGCGGCGATGCAGTCGTCGTAGGCGTCGACCTTAAGCCGCGACTCCGCCGCGCTAACGGCGGGGGCGATGGCCTCGGGGTCGGCCGCGGTCGAGTGCGCCGGGGCGGCGCCGGGGTGGGCGAACGGGTGGGCGGCGCCGTCGGGGGCCTCGTAGGGGTCGTGGGCGTCGTAGTAGTTCAGGAAGGCGAAAAAGGGCTGATTTTGGGGAAGCCCATCCACCCAGGCCAAAGCGTCGCGGTTGATCGTGGCGGCGGACTTCCGCGACCCCTTCGAGCCGGGCGTGGCGAGCTTGGACCCGAGCTTCCTGGCGACTCGCCGACCCAGGGTGGAACTCTGGAGGATCTCCATCAGGATGATCCGGTCGTTCTCGGGGAAGTCCTCGTAGCGGTCGAACCCCCGGTCCACCCCGTACCAGGCGTTGCAGTAGTAGGTGTTGGCCACGAAGCCGCCCGTGGCGTACCCCCGGTCGCCGAGAGCTTCGGCCAAGGTCGGTTTGGCGGTGTCGAGCGCGTGCGCCACGTCGGCGGAAAGCTGATGCGGCCAGTATCCCGTCAACATGCTCGCGTGCGACGGCAACGTCCACGGAGCCGTCGCCCGCGCCCGGTCGAACCGGACGCCGCGGCTGGCCCAGCGGGCGAGGTTGGGCGTCGTCGGGCGGTCATACCCATAAGCCGACAGGTGGTCAGCGCGGACCGTGTCCATCACCAGCAAGAGGACGTTGGGCGAGCGTGTCGGCCGGTCGGCAACCAGGTGATGGACCGGCTCGGGCCGCCCCGGCTTGAACCAGGCCACCCCCGCCACGACGATCAGCATCACCGGCAACCCGACGCGGACCCCTCGGCGGACCAGGTCCGGCCTTGTCCCGAGCCAACCGCCCGCCTTGGTCGCGACCCCCAAGCCCAGCACCACGGCGGCGACCGGGTATAACCCCTGGACCGCCAGCAACGGCCCGACCGTCGCGGGGAACGCCAGGATCACCGGCTCCCAACGGCTCACGCTCCTTGGCCAGCGGATGGCCGCGACCACAAACACCAAGCCGACCACGGCGAACAACCCGGCGTCGCTGAGCGGGATCATCCAGGCATAGTGGCGGTTGGTCCGGATCGAATCCACCGTCACCACCGGGTCGATCCAGTCCCGCACTCCCAGGACGCTCAACTCCGCCAGGCCCGCCACCAAGCCGAACCAAAGTGCCAGCAGCAACGCCGCCGCGGGGCCGAAGCGGGTCGAAGCGACCTGATCCGGCGAGTTTGGTGCGGTTGCGGAGCGAATCGACGTCATCCTGGCGCGCATCCAGCCCATCATGCGGTCGTCCCCGGAGCGAGCATCGGCGCGGAGCTTCCCAGACAGGGGAGGCCGGAGCCGAGTCCGGGCGGCATTGGACCGGGACGGGGGAAATCTGTCAACCGAGGCTCGCCGACGGATCAAACCCATCAATCGGCGAAGAACTCCGCCACCGCGACCCGGAACCCGGGCAAGTAGGGGTCGCCGACGAGTTCTTGCGTGATGTTGTATGACTCCACCGGCAGGCCCGAGCAGTGAACCCGGACGACCTGGGTTTGCGGTTCGACTTCCCAGACGACGGTACCCACCAGGAGGTACTTGCCGATCTTGGCGAGAATCGCTTTGAGTGGCTCGGAGGGGGACAAGATTTCCACGGCCAGCACCGGCGGGCCATCAAAAAGGAGGGCATCGGGCGGAGTTCGGGCCACCAACTCGGCCGAGGCATAGGCGACGTCGATCCCGAGAGCGTTTTCCCCGCCTCGAAGCCGGAAACCCGCGTCTCCGCTCACGATACTTCCTCGGGGGGCGGGTTGAAGTCTGAGCCAGCCCGTCAAGAAGTAGGCGATCCTTGCCTCAGTGCGGCCATGAAATCGGTTGCGGACGGTCATCCCAAGCTCCCACACTTCTCCATCCAAGAGCATCCGGTCGACGCCGTCTTCCGGGAGCGCTAAGAACTTGTCAATCGTCATCTTGACACGAGGTGTTTCCACATCGGCGACAGCGGATTCAACAAGGCCCATCGTGTTCCCCTTCGAGAGTAGAAAAGTCAGTCGGCGAAGAACTCGGCCACCGCGACCCGAAAGCCCGGCAAGTAGGGGTCGCCGACGAGTTCCTGAGTGGTGTTATACGACTCGATCGGCAAGCCCGGGCGGTGGACCCGGATGTGCTGAAACTCGGGGTCCACCTCCCAGACGACGGTACCGACTTGCAGATACTTGCGGATCTTGGTGATGATCGCCTCGAAGGTATCGGAGCGTGATAGCACCTCGACCGCTAGAGTTGGCGACCCATCGTAAAAAGCCATCTCGTCGGTCAAAGTGCGAAGAACCACCTCGGCTGATGCGTAGGCCACATCGGGACCAAGTACCGAACCATCGCCCCGGACGAGCCGGAACCCCGCATCACCCACCGACACCTTGCCCCGCGGCCTGGATTGGGCTTTGTTCCACCCTACCAACCAGTGGGCGATGTTGGCGGCGACCTCGCCGTGCAGATGGCCTCGTAGCGACACACCCATCTCCCAAACTTCGCCATCGATGAGCATCCGGTCGACTTCGTCGTCCGGAAGCAGCAAAAACTCGTCGATCGTCATCTTCTTGCGAGGCAGGATCAGGTCCGTTCCGACCGGTTCAGCGATGCTCATGACACTTCCTTTCCTGGCGAAGAACCAAAAGTCAAGCCCGGAGGCCGATCGAGACGTACTTGGTTTCGAGGTAGGCGTCGAGCCCTTCCATCCCGAGTTCGCGGCCGAGGCCGGATTCTTTCATCCCGCCGAAGGGGCATTGGGGGGCGGCCGGGACGGGGTCGTTGATCCCGATGATTCCGGCTTCCAGCCCTTCGGCCATCCGGGTGGCGATGGTCAAGTCGTTGGTGAAGACGTAGGCGGCCAGGCCGTAAGGGGTGTTGTTCGCGGCGGCGATCACCTCGTCGAGCTTGCTAAAGTCGAGCAAGGGCATCACCGGGGCGAACGGCTCCTCGGTCAAGATCCGCATCCCGCCATTAACCGCTCGAAGGACGGTCGGCTCGAAGAAATACCCCTTGGCGAAGCGGCTCGACCTCGCGCCGCCGGTCAACACCTCAGCCCCCTTGCCGCGGGCGTCGTCGACCAGGCCCATCGTCTTGTCGAGGGCCTGCGGGGCGAACATCGGGCCGACCTGGACGCCGTCTTCGAGTCCGTTGCCGAGCTTGAGCTTGCGGGTCAGCTCGACGGCGGCCTCGGTGAAATCTTTGCTGATCGACTCGTGGATGTAAAACCGCGATGGGGCGATGCAGACCTGCCCGTTGTTGCGGAACTTGCCGAGGACCGCCGCCTGGGCCACCTGCGCCACGTCGGCGTCGGGAAAGACGATCAGGGGGGCGTGGCCACCGAGTTCGAGCGACAACCGCATCACCTGGTCGGCCGACCGGCGGATCAGTTCCTTGCCAACCTTGGTCGAACCCGTGAAGCTGATCTTCCGGACGGCGGGGTGAGCGAACAGGGCGTCGGCGAACTCGACGGCGTCGCCGATGACGAGGTTGACCACCCCCTCGGGGACCCCGGCGTCGGCCATCGCCTCGAAGAGCAAGATCATGGTGAGTGGGGTTTGATCCGCCGGTCGGCTCACCACGGTGCAGCCCGCCGCTAGCGCTGGGGCGATCTTGCGGCTGACCATCGCCGCCGGGAAGTTCCACGGGGTGATCGTCCCGACCACGCCGACGGGGTGTTTGATCGCGTGGTGCCGCTTGGTCCCGACCATCGGCGGGATGATCCGGCCATACGCCCGCTTCCCTTCCTCGGCGAACCACTCGAACGTGTCGGCGGTGTGGTTGACCTCCCCCTTGGCCTCGGGGAGCGGCTTGCCTTGCTCCTCGGTCAAGGTCCGGGCGATCGCGTCGACCCGCTCGCGGATCAGATCGGCGGTCCGCTTGAGGACCTTGGCCCGCTCGTAAGCCGTGGTCTTGCTCCAGGTAGGGAACGCCTTGCTCGCCGCCTCGACGGCCCGATCCGCATCGGCCCGACCGCCGTAAGCGACCTCGGCCAGCGTCGACTCGTCCGCCGGGTTGGTCACGAGCAGGGTCCCGCCATCGATCGCCCCGACCCACTGACCACCGATCAACATCCGGTTCGCTCGGTTCGCCGAGGATGAGGAAGACACGGGAGCTTGCGCGGTGGCCATGATGACGACCCTTTCCCAAGTGAGGCGGCAGCGGTGAAAACTGGATTGGCGACGGACCCGAAGGCCGCCCCGTCTCCCCGTAACGATACCCCCCTTCACGCCCGTTTGGCAACGCGCCCCGCCCCCTCGCCGATCACTTGGTCTGGTGGCCAAGTGATTCGCCGGTATTGGGTTAGGTCGCGTTCCGACCACCGTCGACTTCGAGGACTCCACGACGTTGCCCCACGTTGGTGGCAATCGGGTTGAAGTGGACCGCGCTCAGAACTGGATGATGATGTCGAAGGCGAGCGTCAACTGGCTGCCGCGCGTCCCGTCACTGAACGGGTGGTGGTACTGGGCCCAGTCGTACCGGGCCTCGGGGCGGACCCAGAGCCAGGGTTTGGGCTTGTAAGGAAGGCCCAAGGTCATCTCGTAGTAGTTGTCCGCCGCGCCGGTCGCCGCGCCGTTCTGGTCGCGGAAGATTTCGGCCCGGTAAACCCCCTGGAGTTTGCTGGTGAAGTTATACAGGTACCAGTGGGCCGCGCCGTACCAGGCGGATTCGCGGTTGACCGTGCCGTTGCGGCCGAGGCCGGGGACGTTGGTCTCGTGGACGAAGAAGACCTCGGCGGCCTCGGTGAACCGACTGCTCCAGTTGTGGACGACGACCGACGACAGGTAGGTCCGCCAGTTCCCCGCGTAGTACGGGTTGACCTTGCCTTGCAGAGCGGGATTCGTGATCACGCCGGTCGGCAGGAACGGTGAGTTGACCGGCGCGAACCGGGGCAACTGGTCGGGACCGGTCAAGACGATCGTGGTGACCGAGGTTTTCTGGTTGCGCGAGTTGTAGTTGAATCCGCCCAGGTAGCTGTAGCGGTAGTTCTGGTCGAGCCAGCGGTCCCACCCGTTCACGGCGCCGTTGTAGATGTTGAACCGCTCGTTGACGTGAAGCGTCGTCAGCAGGCCGACGTGGGTAAATGGGGTGTAATTGAACAGGTAGGGGACGGACAGGAGCGGGCGCTTGATCGCCTGGACGTTCTCGAACCCGGCGAGGCTATAGAACCGCCCGCCGCGGATGTCGAAGCCGTTCTTGGTGAAGATCGGCAGGTGGACCTCGGCGAAGAACTGCGGCAGGTCGACCCCGGCGAAGTGGCCGTTGACGAACTCGCGGTCAAAGAGGCCATACGACTTGGTGAACTGCCAGTCGTTGCCGAGCAAGGTGTCGACCCGACCACCGAAGTTGACCGAGTCGTTCTGGCCCAAGGTCTTCTCGAGGATCAGGTAATACTGGTTTCCCTGCCACGAGTTGGCCAGTCGATTGGGAAAGACGCTGAAGTTGCTGTCGTTCCGGGGCCGGCCGTCGGTATTGCCCGTATAGCTGTTCTGGAGCCAACCGTAGACCTTGACCGGCGCGTTCTCAATCTTGAGGAACCGGGCGAGGAAGTTGGTCTGGGGAGCCGCCCCCGCTCCGCCCTCGGCGGTGGTGGGGGCATTGACGGAGGCCGCCGACGAGTTGGCGCTGCCCGACCCGGGGGTGGCATCCCCGCCCGTGCCCGCGTCCCCACCAGTTCCCAGGCTTTCGGCCGTGGTGGGGGCGTTGACGGAGGCCGCCGACGAGTTGCCGCTCCCCGACCCGGGGCTCCCCGATTCTCTCGGCGCGGGCGCGGACCTCCCACCATCCGGCGGCGTCGGGTTCGTCGCTTGGGCCAAGGCGGTTCCACGGCTGACACCGGCGAACAAGGTGGCCGCCGCGAGCAGGCGTCCCAGCAACCTCGGTGGAAGAGTGGTCACCTGTTCTCCCCAACCGGGACCTTTGGTTCCGTTCGTCTTAGTTTGATCGGTTGGAGCGGTGCGAGGCATGATC
>JAABUX010009732.1_pt1 | contig 10838 bp, 7 predicted proteins | sample 5561851 | NCBI WGS metagenome assembly JAABUX01 (sample SAMN10711883, study PRJNA513361) | rock metagenome | isolation source: Antarctica rocks | place: Antarctica: Victoria Land, Richard Nunatak red sandstone | collected 2016-01-03 | reverse complement strand
TGGCGTTCGTCCAGAAGATTTACGATCCGTCCGCCCTGCTGGGGCCGCCGAGCAACATCGCGCTGAACAGCCAGGTCGGTACCGTCGTCGCGCAGAACCTGCTGCCCAATAGTAAGCTGGCCATCGACGTCGACGGGTCGTGGATGCCGAGCACGTGGTACAAGAATGGCGCGCATCCATGGCCGCAGTGGCAGAGCGTGCTCGGTGTCGCCAAGATGCCGACGGAGTTCGGGCAGGGCGCCCGCTACGTCACGCTCTCCGGCGGCTGGGCCTACTCGATCAGCGCCCGCTCCAAGAACAAGGACGCCGCCTTCAAGGCGCTTCAGGTCCTCAATAACAAGGACATGCTGTCCTACTATGACTCCAACGCGGGGCAGGTGACGCCGCGCAAGGATGTCGCCGACACGCGGGCCTACAGCGGCGTCCCGCTCAACCCGTACTTCACGAGCATGCTCTCGTTCACGCAGTTCCGCCCGGGCTACCCGGCGTATCCCAAGATCTCCAACGAGATCGATCGCGCGATGCAGAGCGTGATGGAGGGCACGAGCCCCCAGGCGGCTATGACGACGTACAGCCAGCATGTCATGAGCATCGCCGGCGCGAGTAGCGTGGAGAAGCTCAAGTAGTACACACAATGTTATGCCTATCGCGGACGTAGCTCCACTGGACGCCTCCGTTCCTCATCCGCAAGCCCTGTTCCTTTGCGTGCCCTGGATAGGGTGAGCGTTAGGTTCGTAGGCCAAGTCGAAGAATGGTCGCGGCGCGCGCACAACGCGCCGCGACTCCTCTCCGTGACCAGGAAGGTGTTGTATGCAGGCTGAGGCCACCACGACCGAACGCATCACTCCAACCCGCAAGGGCGGACGACAACACACCCGTTTGCGTACGGGTCTCCTCTTCATGGCCCCCGCGTTCATCCTGATCATTATCTTCATGCTGGGTCCGGCTTTCTATGCCATCTATATTTCATTTACCAATATGGCCCTGACCGGTGTGGGCGCCGCTTCGCCCAGTTGGGTCGGCTTACAAAACTTCAACCAAATCCTGCACGACAACGATTTCTTCCGGGCGCTGCGCGTGTCGCTGACCTACCTCGTCGGCTCGGCGCTCATCGGTCAGGCCGCCCTGGGCTTGATTCTGGCCTTGCTGATGCGTCATCGCCATCACCTCTTCAAGTCTGTCCTCGGCGCGGTCATCATCGGAGCGTGGATCATCCCCGACGTCGTGGCCGGCTTCCTCTGGAACGCGTTCCTGGCTGGCGGTCCACAAGATTTTGTGGAGTCGCCGGGCCTGCTCAATAGCATCGTGTCCACCTTCGGCCTGCCGCAGCACGCCTGGCTGCAAGAATCTCCCATGGCGATGATCATCGTGGCCAATATCTGGCGCGGCACAGCCTTCTCGATGTTGCTCTATGCCTCGGCCCTGGAGGGTATCTCGCCCGACTTGTTTGAGGCCGCATCGATCGATGGCGCCGGCCTGTGGGCGAAGCTGCGCAGCATCACGCTGCCGCTCTTGAAGGCCACCATCGCCACCGACTTGCTGCTCGTCACCCTGGCCACGCTCTCCGACTTCACGCTGGTCTTCGTGCTCACGGGCGGCGGCAACAGCAAGACGCAACTCTTGACCGTCTACCAATATCAGCAGGCGTTCAAGTTCTACCAGATCGGCTACGGGGCGGCGATCTCGCTCCTCATCATCGCCGTGGGCGCGATCCTGTCCCTGGTCTATATGCGTGTGCTGAAAATCGAACTGTAGGAACGAGAGAGGAGCTTCCTTATGACCCTGCGCCGTCTCTTTGCTCCGATAACCGCGTACGTCATCTTGACCATTCTGGGGCTTTTCTGGCTGGTGCCCTTCGCCTGGCCCGTCCTGGCCAGCCTGAACCCCACGGCCTCGTACGCCGTGGAGTGGCCGCATCAGTTGACGCTGGGTAACTTCGGAACGATTATCGGCAGCGGCTTGGTGGTGCGCCCCTTCATTAACAGTGGCATCCTGGCCGTCAGTACGATGGTGGGCTGCATCGTCCTCTCGGGGCTGGCCGCCTATCCGCTCTCGCGCTACCACTTCCGCTTCAAGCAAGCGCTGATGTACTTCATCCTGTTCATTAGCGCCCTGCCCATCCTGGCCCTGGTCACGCCGCTCTACGCCCTCTACGTCACGCTCAACCTGCAGAATACGCTGCAAGGCTGCATCCTCTTCTTCATCGCCAGTTCGTTGCCCTTCGACATCTGGATCATGAAAAACTTCCTCGACTCGGTCTCGGTCGAGCTGGAGGAGGCGGCCTGGGTCGACGGGGCCTCGACGCTCAACGCTTTCTTCCGCATCCTGTTGCCGCTCTCGGCGCCCGGCATCGCCGTGGTGGGGCTACTCAGCTTCATCGGGGCGTGGGCCAACTTCTTTGTGCCGCTCATCCTCTTGCAGAATCAGGACCTTTTCCCCGCCTCGATCCACATCTATACGTTCTTTGGCGCCTACGGCCAGGTGAACTATGGCCAGTTGGCCGCCTACGCCATGCTCTACGCGTTGCCAATCGCGGCGCTGTACATCTTCTTCTCGCGGTATTTGGTCAAGGGTGTCAACCTGGGCGGTGTCAAAGGGTGAAACGTGCGTGGCGGCGCTGGGCTGGCGTGGCCTGTGCCCTCGTAGCCGCGACGCCGCCGCGACAGAGCGTTATCGTGCGGTCGGAGGCCGTCTGCACGCCGATCGTCCGCGCGTCGTGGAGCGTGCCCGGTCGCCTCGACAGCCTCCTGGCCGTGCCCTCGGCCGGCGCGACCGTCGCGCTTGTCGGCCCAGTGGCGTCCGACGTGCCATTCCTCCCCCACGACGACCTGCTCATCCTCGCGCCGGATGGGCGTGTCCGCGCGCGGGTCGTCGTGCCGCCTTACCTCATGCCGCCCGGCTTGGCCGCCTCCACGGCTGTGCGTGGGACGCTCTATGCGGTCGTCGACACCGCGCTGTTGGCGATCGACGTCGGGAAGGGGCGTATCGTGGCGCGCTGGCCGCTCGATGTGCAGGCCCTGGGGTGGCCCGCGGCCGTCGCGGTCGGGTCGCGCGGGCGCGTCTACGTGGCCGGGCAGCCGGCGACAGGTCGCGCCGCGGTCCTCGATGCGCTCATGGTCTCGGCGCAAAGCCCCCTACGGGTGGTGTGGCGCGCGCCACTCGGACTAACCCATGCCGGCCTGTGGCTCGGACTCGCCGGCCACGGCCGCGTCGCCGCCTACCTACCCGACGCCGATGACGTGCATGGCACGATTGCCTTGTTCGACGAGCGCGCGGGCGCGCTCCGCGCTTCATACGCCGTTCCGGTCTCGCCTGCCGGCGCTGACGCCGCGCGTGACCGCCTCTACCTGGACGACGCCGGTACAATCCGTACCCTGCGCCTGCGCAACGGAGCGCCCGTTGCCTCGGCCCCTGGCACGGGACCGCTCGCGCTTAGTTCAGCGCGCGGCCTGCTAGCCTTTGCGGGGGACGATGCGGTTGTCCTGGCCGCGGCCGGTTCCTTGCGTCCGCTCGCCCGCATTCCCCTGCGCGGCGTCCGCGCGCTCGCCTTCACGCCGGACGGCGCCACGCTGCTCGTTGGGCGACGCAACGGTCTCACTCGGATCGATGTTGGACGATGCGGCGCGGCATGACGGCAGGCAGCCATAACCATAGCTTTATATAAAACAGAGGAGAGACCGATGAAGTTTACCCTGGAGATGATAGCGACCGCGCTCCCGACCCTACAGGCGGCGGCACAACGCGAGATCATGCCACTCGGGCCAGCGCGTATCGGGACCGGACCGACCGGCCAGGTCGCGCATCCTGACTACGACGACTCTACCTGGGACACGATAGATGTGGGCGATCGCTGGGGCGGCCCTGGACAGACCCACTGGCTGCGCATTCCGGTGCAAGTCCCCCACGCATGGACGGAAGGCACGGTGGCCGTGCGCGTCGTGCTCGGCGCGTATCAGGATATCAGCGGGCCGGAAGCCCTCGCCTACCTGGACGGTGTCCCCGTCCAGGGCTTCGACTACTATCATCGCGAACTCATCCTCGACAGGGGCGCGCGGGACGGCCGGACGCTGATGCTGGCCCTCGAAATCTATAGTTCGCTCCGGCCGGGGCCACAGGTGATCCAGGCGCTGGAACTCGTGCGCATCGATCCCGAGGCTGAGGCGCTCTACCACGACCTACGCGTCGTGCATGACGCCGTGTTGACCATATCCGAAGACGCCCCGGAACGCGCCCGTCTGATCCGCGCCATGGTCGACGCCTATGACGCGCTCGACCTCCGCCAGCCACAATCCGATGACTATCTCCGCTCCGTCCTCGCCGCGCGCGCGCGGATACGGGAAGCGTATCGGCGGGGGCCAAGCGACGCGCCGCGCACGGTCGCCGTCGGGCACGCGCACATCGACCTGGCCTGGTTGTTCCCAGTCGCGCAGACCCGGCGCAAGGGCGCGCGCACCTTCAGCACCGCCCTCACATTGATGGAGCAATACCCGGACTATCACTTCGTGGCCTCGCAACCGGCCCTCTACGACATGGTGCGCGAGGACGAGCCCGCTCTCTACGCGCGCATCAAGGAGCGCATCGCCGAGGGGCGCTGGGAGCCGACCGGCGCCTCGTGGGTGGAGATGGACTGCAATTTGGCCGGCGGCGAGGCCTTGGTGCGCCAGTTCCTTTTTGGCAAGCGCTACTTCCGCCAGGAGCTTGGCGTCGATCCCAAGGTGCTGTGGCTCCCCGACGTGTTCGGCTACTCCGCCGCGCTCCCGCAGGTGCTCAAGGGCTGCGACGTCGAGTACTTCATGACGACCAAGATCTCCTGGAACGAGTACAATCGCTTGCCCTATGATACGTTCCGCTGGGCGGGCATCGACGGGACCGAGGTGCTCACCCACATGGTCACGGCGCCGCTCCTCCCCTCTGAACTCTCGCGGACGACGCAGCAGCCCTTCTATACCTACAACGCCAAGTTTACGCCCTATGATGTGGCCGGCAACTGGGCCGCCTACCGCCAGAAAGACGTGAACGAAGAGCTACTGTACCTGTTCGGCTACGGCGACGGCGGCGGCGGACCCACCGCTGAGATGCAGGAGACGGCGCAGCGCCTGCGCGATCTGCCCAACTTCGTGCAGGTGGAGCAGAGTTCGGCCGAAGCCTTCTTCGCACGGCTAAACGAGCGGGTCTGGGACGACCCCAACCTGCCGCGCTGGGCCGGCGAGCTCTACCTCGAGTACCACCGCGGTACCTATACAAGCCAGGGCTGGATCAAACGGGCTAACCGCAAGAACGAGTTGCTTTATCGCGAGGCCGAGTTGTGGTCGGCGCTGGCCACGCTGGTCGATCCGGCGGCGGCCGGGCGGCAGCAGGAGCTCAAGCAGGGCTGGGAGAGCCTGCTGTTCAATCAGTTCCACGACATCCTGCCCGGCTCCTCCATCCACGAGGTCTACCAGGACGCGCGCGAGGACCATCGGGCCATCGAGGCGCGCGGCGAGGGGGTGAGCGCGGCCGCGCGTGCGACGATCGCACACGCGGTCGAGAACAATGGGCCGCACGGGACATCTGTCGTCGTGTTCAACCCGGCCCCGTTCGCGCGTGAGGACCCCGTCGCCGTGACCTTCCCAGCTGACGAACCACTCCCCGCGCTCGCCGACGCGACAGGCCGTCCCGTCTCCATGCAGGAGGTAGCGCGGGACGACACGGGCCGGCATGCGCTTATCGGCGCGTCCGTCCCGTCGCTGGGCTACCGGGCGTACGCGGCGACCACTGCTACGAGCACGCCGGACGACGCGGACGACGCGGACGACGCGGACGCGCTGCGTGTGACGCGCGACGCGCTGGAGAATCGCTTCTTCCGCCTACACCTCGACGAGCATGCCGAGATCGTGTCGCTCTACGACAAGCGCGCGGGGCGCGAGGTCATCGCCCCCGGCGAACAGGGTAATCGGCTGATCGCCTTCGAGGACCGCCCGCTCAACTTCGACGCCTGGGATATCAATATCTACTACCAGGACAAGCCGTACCCCGTCGACGACGTGACCTCGTGGGAGGTCGTCGAGCATGGGCCATTGCGCGGCGGCGTGGAGATCGTCCGTCAGTATGGACAGAGCGTGATCACGCAGCGTATCCTGCTCTACCGCGACGTGCCGCGCATCGACTTCCCCACCCACGTCGACTGGCACGAGCATCAGACGCTGCTCAAGGCGTCCTTCCCGGTCACGGTCAACGCGCCGCGCGCGACGTTCGACATCCAATGGGGCAACGTGGAGCGCCCGACGCACTGGAACACGTCGTGGGACTGGGCGCGCTTCGAGACATGCGCGCACAAATGGGCCGATCTCTCGGAGGGTGATTACGGCGTCGCGTTGCTCAACGACTGCAAGTACGGTTATGACATCAAGGGCCAGACCATCAGACTCTCGCTCATCAAGAGCGGCGTGTACCCCGATCCCGAGGCCGACCAGGGCGCGCATGTCTTCTCCTACGCCTTGGCGCCGCACCCGGGCGATTGGCGCGGCGGCGAGGTGGTACGTCAGGCCTACCTATTCAACATGCCGGCGACGGGATATGTCCGTCCGGCGCGGGACATGAGCGGGGCCAATGCAACCGCGCCCCAGGCGCTGCCGTCCGCCGACTCGCTCGTGGCGACGAGTAGGCCAGGGCTGGTCATCGAGACGATCAAGCCGGCCGAGGATGGGGATGGCGTCATCGTGCGTTTCTATGACGCGCATAACACGCGTGGAGAAGCGACGCTTACCTTCGCGCGTCCTATCGCCTCGGCCGAAGAAACCAACATGCTGGAGGAGACGCATAGGCCAGCCGTCTATGATGGACACGATCTGCGCGTCGCCGTTCGCCCGTACGGCATTGGCACGTTCCGCGTGCGGTTGGTCAACGCGTGAGATGAAGGGTGGGTGACAGCATGGATGAGAGGAGCGAGCGGGCGGCTACCCCTCGCGTGCACATGATCGGTAACGCGCACCTCGATCCCGTCTGGCTCTGGCGCTGGCCCGAGGGCTGCGCCGAGGCCATCGGGACCTGCTGGGCGGCGGTCGACTTGTTGGAGACGCACCCCGGCTTCATCTTCACACGGGGAGAAGCCCTGGTGTACCGCTGGATCGAGGAGTTGGAGCCGGAGTTGTTCGCGCGCATCAGGCGCTTCGTCGCGGACGGGCGCTGGGCCATCGTCAACGGGTGGTGGATCCAACCAGACTGCAATCTGCCCGATGGCGAAGCGTTCATCCGGCAAGCCCTCTATGGAAAACGGTACTTCCGCGAGCGCTTTGGCGTGGACGTGACGGTTGGATACAATGTCGATTCGTTCGGGCACGCGGGGACTCTCCCCATGCTGCTGCGGCATACCGGGTCCGACGCGTATGTCTTTATGCGGCCGAACGCGCGCGAGAAAAGCCTGCCCGCGTCACTGTTCGACTGGGTGGCGCCCGACGGCTCACGCGTCACAGCCTACCGCCTGCTCGAATACTACAACCATGTCCCTCCGCTTGCCGAGAAGATAGCCATGGTCGAGGCGCTCGCCGCGCGAGAGGGCCACCCTGTGATGTGCTTCTTCGGCGTCGGCAATCACGGCGGGGGGCCGACGCGCGCGGACCTCGCGCTCATCGCGGAGGCCCGCGCGCGCGGCCACGATCTTGTCTTCGATGACCCACGGCGCTACTTCGCCACGGTGGCCGCCACGCCGCGTCCGGAAGTGCACGGCGAACTGCAGCCGCATGCCATCGGCTGCTATTCCGTGGTCGCCCCCATCAAAATGCTCAACCGGCGGGTCGAGGGACAGCTGGCGCTGGCGGAGTCCGCCAGCGCCCTCGCCACCCGGCACGCCGGCGCGCCGTATCCCGCCGCGGAGCTCCGGACGCTCTGGCAAACCGTGTTGTTCAACCAGTTCCATGACATCCTGTGTGGCACTAGTATCCCGAGCGCGACGCGCGACGCCCTCGAAGCGTTGGGCGGGGTGGCCCAGGGGGCCGACGCTGTGCTCAACGTGGCCCTGCGGCGATTGGCCGCGACCATCGCGCCGCCGGCCGATAGCACGGCCGCGACGTTCGTCGTGTTTAACCTGACGGGGCTTCCTCGGCGCGCGCCCCTGGAACACGAACCGTGGGTCGACAAGGGCGTGGATGAGCCGCGCCGGTTGGTCGACGACGGGGACACGGAGATTGCCTACCAGGTCGTACACGCCGAGGCGCTTGTCTCATGGATGAGCCGCATCGCGTTCATCGCGGATGTCCCGGCCTATGGGTATCGGGTCTACCGGTTCGCGCACGGTACGGCGACGGCCGTGTCATCGACCCTCACCGCCGCGCCCAACGGTCTGGAGAGCGGCGCGTGGCGCCTGGAGATCGACCGGCGGACGGGAGGGATCGCTCGTCTGGTGGACAAGCGCGCTCGGCGCGATGTCTTCGACGGTACGGCCCATCTCGCCATTGTTGTAGACGACCCCTCCGATACCTGGGGCCATGGCCTCGACCGCTTCGGGCTGGACGGTGAAGCGTTCACCTGTGACAGCGTCGAGGTCGTGGAGGACGGCCCCCTGCGCGCCGCCCTGCGTGTTCAGGCCCACGCCGGCCGGTCAACCATGACGACAACCTATCTGCTGCACGACGATCCGGCGCAGCCACTGGAGATCCGCGTCCGCGTCGAATGGCGCGAGCAGCGACGGCTCTTACGGCTACGCTATCCCGTGTCCGCCGATGCGCCGGCGTTTCGCTACGAGGTCCCGGCGGGGTCCACGGAGAGGGCCGCCGACGGGCGAGAGTATCCGGGGCAGCGCTGGGCGCTGGTCCGTGGGCGCGACGGCTACAGCCTTGCCCTGGCCAGCGACGCATTCTACTCATACGCCGCGGATGGACAGGCGCTCTACGTCACCGCGCTCCGCTCGCCGGCCTACGCCCACCACAACCCCTATACGCTCGATGTGGAGGGGGAGTATCCGTATACCGATCAAGGCGAACACCTCATCACCCTGCGGCTGCTGGCGGGCGATGGTCTCGGCCCGCGCCATGCCCACGCGTTGGCTGATGGGCTCACGCGCCCGCTCGTCGCGACACCGCACGTTTCCCGTGGCGGAACCGGGCCTTCGCGAGGAGAGTTCCTCGCGATCGAGAGCGGATCGAGCGTACCGATATGGCTCAAAGGGGCGGAGGAGGGGACAGATGTGATTGTGCGTTTGCTCGAAGTGGAGGGGCGGCCCGACAGCGTGGTCTTCGTGGCGACGGGGGAGCGGCAGGCCATCTCGCCCTATGGGCTCCTGACGTGTCGACAAGGACGGGACGGGCGCTGGCGACAGAGCGATGGGGTAGAAGCTGCACAGCAATCGCCTCCATGAAACGCCGCATTGTAAGCACTGTCGCCCTCGTTGCCCTCGTCGCCCTCGCCTTTGGCGGTGGAATCGTTGTCGCGGCGCGGGGCCACGCCGAGTCCGTCTATACAGTGGCTGACGCACAAGCGGGCTTGGCGCATCAGCCACGCCGATGGATTGGGCGGACGATTCTTGTGCGCGGGCGGCTCACGATAGTAGGATGTACAGGCAAGTGCCTGAGCAGTACCGCTGTTCTCTCCGATCCGGCCGGCGTAGGCCAACGCCTTCGCGTGACATGGGTGGCCGTGAATCCCGTGCTGGCGTTTTTCCTCACTGTACCCGTCGTTGGCCCGGTGATTAGGCAACGGATCGGGGGTGTCGGCGTGTATCGTGTCCGCTTGGTGCGGCAGACCTTCGCTAGCTCGCCGGGCAATCTGCCACAGTATTTCCCCTATACCAAGCGGGTCGTGGCTGTGACCAACGACAGCGCGGTCCTCGTGGACGGCCTCCAGTAGGTTTGTTCGCCCGTGTCATCAACGCCGTGCTGTTGCATGCTACTCAGGATGTGAGGCGGCGAAGAACCGTTAGAAACGCGGGTTGCGGACCAACAGCCGATCCGCAGACGCTGGCCGTTTTGTGTACCTGCGTTCCCTCAGCTAATAACCCTTGGTGCTAGTTGAAACCGCCGCTTTTCTTGCGTCCTTGATGCTTTTATCTAGTATTTGTTGCACAGATGCCTGATGGGAGGCCGATGCAGGCTATCGAACAGGTCCTGACGACCCTGATTCGCCCGTGTGCGCACCATTTGACGCAATAAAGAGGCATTGGGGCTACCTCCATCGCATCAACTAGCACCAAAGGTTAATAACCCGGTACGCGCCGGGCGACCCGTCAGCCCGGCCAATCATTGAATCTTTGCGCCTGGGGCTCTCATGGTGTGGCGGCGCGTTTGGCGGCCTGCAGGCGCTTGGTGGTGGCGTAGACGGCAATGCCCTCCACGCCCAGGTCGAGGGCGGCGTAGCCCTCGATGATGGCGGCGTCCTCCGCGTCAGCGGCGAGGGCCTCGGCGACCTTGGACCACGGCTTGCGGGCGACGAAGACGGTGTAGTGGGTGCCGGCGGGCGGCTCCGGCAGCCCCTTGGGCAGGTCCGGCACCTTCGCGCTCACAAGGGCGAGGACGACGGCCTGGCCCTGCTCGATGGCCGTGCCGGGCCGGCCAATGACGGTGATCTTCACGGTGGTTGCCCTCCCTGCCACATGCTCGTCGTGTAGCTGCCGCACGAGCGCGCGGTCGTCGTCGTCCGTCCATCCCGCTGGAGGTGGGGGCGCGGCCGGCGTCGATGGCACGGGCGTGGCCGGTGACGAGGCGGTGGTCGCCGCCTTCTTGCGCCCGAAGCGGCCGAACTCGGGCGGGAAGATGTAGACCCGATCCGCGCGGCTGAGGGTGTCGTCGGCGCGCACGAGGTGGAAGAAGACGCCGCCGGGGGTGCGGCGGCGCGAGCCGTCGGGGAGCATGAGCCCCCGCCCGCCTCGA
>JAABUX010009730.1_pt1 | contig 10840 bp, 12 predicted proteins | sample 5561851 | NCBI WGS metagenome assembly JAABUX01 (sample SAMN10711883, study PRJNA513361) | rock metagenome | isolation source: Antarctica rocks | place: Antarctica: Victoria Land, Richard Nunatak red sandstone | collected 2016-01-03 | reverse complement strand
CAATCGGCAGCGCGCCCTTCACGCACCCGCCCGGCGGTACGTACAATTTCGACCTCGAGCGAATTGCGCCCGAGCATATCTTGTATCTCGAAAAGGTTCCCAAACGGATTCGCGGCGTGCTCGACGGAGAAACGATCGTGGACACGCGCCACGGCTCGATGTTGCACGAGACCGGCGAGTTCATTCAATGGTATCTTCCGGTCGAAGACGTTCGGCCCAGCGTGCTCGAACGAAGCGATCGGCAAGCTGGCGATCCGTACAAGGGCGCGGCGACCTACTATCACGTGCGCGTCGGCGATCGCGTTGAATCTGACGCAGCATGGAGTTACTCGCGACCACCGGAGGGAGCGCCGCCGCTCGGTAATCTCGTCGCGTTCGACTTCGATCGACTCGACGCGTGGTTCGAAGAAGACGAAGAAATCTTCGGTCATCCGCGCGATCCCTATCATCGGTTCGATTGTCGCCGCACGTCTGAGCACGTCGAAGTCCGGGTTCGCGGCAAGACGATTGCCGAGACGCGGCGCGCGATCAAACTCTTCGAGACAAGCATCGAGCCGCGTTATTACATTCCGATGGAAGACGTGAGGGCCGACGCGCTGACGCCGTCCGCTACACGTAGCTATTGCCCGTATAAGGGAGCGGCGGCGTACTTTAATGTCAGCGATGCCGATACGCACGTTCCCGACGGAGCGTGGACGCTTCCGGAACCGTACGGCGAAGCGAACGTGGTCCGCAATTACGTGAGCTTCTCGGGAGACGAGACGGAAGTTTACGCTGACGGAATCTCGATTGCAATTTGACAGAAACGTTATGCGCACCGTAGGCTATTTCGTCCGCGGCTGTTGAGGCGTCGAGCCACACTGCTAGGGCCGCCGATCGCGTAGGCATCTTCGACCTTGCTGTACCGCACCGTGCGCTCGACAAAACCGGGCTTGCACCTTCGGCGCGTTGCTTATGAGCGCCCGACTCGCGTAGCTAATTACTAAAGAATCCGGAAAGGGTTCCTTATCGGGAATGCTTCGAGGCGGCTCTCATTGGTAGTGTCCGGAGGTCTTCGTTTTCGAAGAGGAACGCTTTAATCCGAGCGAAGGCATCGAGACTCCGAGCATGCGTTTCGAAGCACGAGGCGACCGCAGCGAGGGTCATGTACAAGTTGCGCCAGTTGCTCTCAAGCTCGCTTGTTTCATGAAAAGCAGCGAATGCCAGCGCGTCGAGAGCTTTCACCTGTACCTGGCTTGATACCAAAGCATGTACATCACTGAGAAATCGCAAGTACGCTTCGTCTCGCTCAGTGCAACTATCACCGATCTGCGATGAATTAATCAGGTCGACGCGCAGCGTCGGTTTTGCCGACGGTTGGCCTCGGGTCGGCTCGCTTTTATCCGATCGTACCATTGGACGGTCTTTAAACGTATTCACGACGAGCGCGCTTGCATAGTTGGGACCTCGGAAGCAACCCACTCGCTGAGCGTGGCGTTCACTTCGCTTGGGCACTCGTGTTGCATCCAGTGTCCCGAGGCGATCTTCTGAATTGTAAGCTTGCGACAGTTCGAACGCATGGGCACCATCAAGTCGGAGCGCTCCGTGTCGCACACGAAGTCGTTAAGTCCGGAGAGGAACAGGACGGGCATGTCGATCGCACTGTCATCCGCTTCGCGCGCAAAGCGATTGTTATCGAGATCGTTCATGTACAGGGAGTTAACGCCAAAAAAGCCCGTCTGTCGGTAAGCGTGCGAATAGGCGTCTAGGTCGCCGTCATCGAGTATCGCGCGGTCGAGGGGCACATCTGGCGCGCCGCCTCCTCCGAACCAGCCACCTTGACGCCGCACTAGGGCCGTTGGAAAAGGCTTGCCGGCTTGTGACGGGTCGCCGCGGCGCATTAGAACTTTAAATGTGTTTTCGAGACTTATCTCGAATACGCGCTGCGCTTTGTCGAACTGCTCGTGATAGAACTTGATGTACTCGAATTGGCCTGCAGGGAACTCCGCTGCGGGATAGATATCCCGGTTTACAAACGAGCTAAGTTGATCGACACCTAGCTCGAGTGTTTGGTAGGGAACGCAGAGCGCCGCAGTAGCGTGACAGCGCTCCGGATAATGTGTTGCAATGTTCCAGACGACGGATGCGCCCCAGTCGTGCCCGACCCACAGCGCTCGATCGACATCCAAGAGGTCTGCAAGATCAAGCATGTCCCGAACGATCTCACGTTGCGAGTAGGCCGAATGTAGATCGTATAAGGTGGATTGTCCGGTGCCTCTAAGGTCAGGAGCGATGACCCGGAAACCGAGCGCCGCGAACGCGGTGAGCTGATGACGCCAGGCGCGCGCGAGTTCCGGCCAACCGTGAACGAATATGATGGTCGGCCCCATCTTCGGTCCTGCCTCGAGATAAAAACTTGTATGCCGATCGTTCCGAGCGAACCGTCCTGATGGAACGCTTCCACTTGAGCCGTAGTGATCTGCGGTGCTCACGCTGATTTACTCCGTATCTCGCGTAAGCGATCCGCTACGTCGGGCCGTATTTCCGTGCTCTCACGCGATTCGTTCGCGATCGTCGTGTCGGCGAAAACAGTTTCATCGAGGTGTTTCGTCATGCCGCGCATGATGCGGCCCATCACGCGCGCGCGAACCGGACGCGGTAGCGGTGCGAGCGAATACGTAAGGATTTTCGACAGTGCTCCCGGCACGACGGTCATCCGGCGTCCGAGAGCATCGAGCGTCTCACTTGCAACGTCGGCAGGTGTGAGTGCCGCGCCCATCCGCATACCCGATCGGGCGGCAAAGCCGCTATTTACCGGCCCCGGAGCGGACGCGAGTACGTCGACGCCGCGGGGCTTTAGTTCGACATGCAGTCCTTCGGCTAATGATTGTACGTATGCCTTAGTCGCCGCGTAGTGCGCCGAATACGGGACACCTTGCCGGCCCACGAGCGATGACATCACGATCATGCCTCCGCGGCCTTGTTCCGAAAAGCGCTGCCCGAAGTGCAAAGTGAGAGCAAGCAACGATCGACAATTAACGTCTAACATCTCGCATTCTTTCGCGAGATCCGAACGAAGAAACGAACCTGCGGTACCGAATCCGGCGGCGGCGACAAATAACCCGATATCAACGTTTTGAGAACTCAAGATTGCAGCCGCAGTCCCCGCCGACGTCGCCAAGTCGGCGCAGACGACGTGTGTCTCGATACCGTTCCTCGCCACTAAATCTGCGACGAGTTCGTCAAGAAGTTCTTGACGACGAGCAATCAAAACAAGATTCAGTCCGGCCTCGGAGAGCCGCGACGCGATCTCGCGTCCGATGCCGGAAGACGCGCCGGTAACGACCGCCCACGGTCCGTACTTTTCCTGAAGTCGATTCCGTTGCGTAGCGCGAATTTGCATATAGGCAACCTTTCTGTAGACAGCGATTCGGGAGGCTATGTAAGAACGAAGGCGGGTTCACGGCGCCAGTGTTTCATGGTGTTTCGGTGAGTCGCTAGGGCCACTGGGTGCGGCCGCGCGGGTGCGGAAGACGAGCGCAACCGGAATCATCGCGAATGCCGCAAGACCCCCGATGAAGTTGGCATCTGCGAAGCCGAGCGTCGCGGCTTGACGTTGTAGGATTTGCGCGAGTTCGGCCGGCGAACCATGGGCGCCGAGGAACGCTACGACCGCGGTCCGATTTCTTGTGGCGACTGCAGCGAGATGATCGAGATGAAACGCGGTGCGACGATCGATGATCGTCACGAGAACCGCCGTTGCAAATGAAGCGCCAAGCTGTTGCGACAGCGATAGCATTGACGATGCCTTACTGGTGTCGATACCACCTACGGCGGACAGCACGGCAACGCTAAGCGGCACGAAGAGCAGTCCGAACCCGAAGCCACCGATCGCGAGGGGCCACCCAAAGGACCAGAAGTCGGATGCCGTCGTCGTAACGGCGTTCATCCACAAGCCGGCAACGCCGACGAGCGTAAATCCCGCTGCTAAGAGCAGTCGCGGCTTAATTCGGAAGCGTACGAGTGAGATCACCGCAACTGGAATGAACGTTGCGATCGCGAGCGCTCGCAACAAAACCTGGTTACCGCTTAGAGTAGCTGTAAAACCGAGGATGCCCTGATTGAATTGCGGTCCAAGGACGATACCGATGAACAAGGTGAAGCCTAACCCAAACGAAAGGACGCTGCCCATCGCAACGGCGGGTTTACGTAGAATTTTGAGATCGACGATTGGGTGCGTTGCGCCGAACCATTCCCAGAAGCAAAATGCTGTCGTACACATCACGGCTAGCGCGGTAAAGACGACGATGCGTGAGTCGTCAAACCAGTCGTAGCGTTCACCGTTCTGGAGTACGTATTGTAGCGAACCCAGGCCCACGACCAGAAAGCCAAGCCCGAGTGCATCGGCGGAGATTCGCGCACGCTCTGGATCACGAAGTGTCAACCACAGCAACAGCGCGGACAGGGCGCCCGGCACGACGTTGATGAAAAAGATCCAACGCCAAGAGAACGAGTCCGTCAGAATGCCGCCGACGGTCGGACCGATGCTCGGACCGACGACCGCGCCCAGCGATAAGAGCCCTTGGCTGCGACCGAGCTGTTCCGGCGGGAAGGTGTCGCGGAGAATCGAGCGCGCCACGGTCAGAATTCCACCGCCGCAGAGCCCTTGCACGACTCGAAAAAATACGAGTGCTTCGTACGACTGAGCCGTTCCGCAGGCGGCGGAGGCAATCGTGAACCCGGCGATCGCGTAAACGCAATAACGCTTGCGTCCGAGTAAGCTTTCCAACCACGGCACAAGAGGCAGCGCAATAATAACGGCGATCAGATATCCCGTCACGATCCACGAGGCTTGCTCGAAATCGAGACTCATGTTACCTTGCAGCGTCGGCAAGGCGACATTGACGATTGTTGTATCGAGAATCTCGAGCAATACCGCAAGCATGATGCCGACGACGATGAGAGTTCGTCGAAGACCAAACTCGACTAAGCGCGTCGACTCCGACAAGGGCGAGATAAGCGACTGATCGGTCTCTATTTCAGGCGAAAAAAAAGGCGGCTCCGGTGGTGGCGTGCTACGTGCGATCATCGAGCCACCACTGCCGACGTCGGCGTCTCGTAGCTCTTCAGCAGAGCGCGCAGATGATCGACCACGCGATCCATGTGTCGCGCGTCGCGCAGCAAGCGGCTGACCATAATAGCGCCCTCGAGCGACGACGTGATTACGGAAGCGAGAACGTCAGAGTTCGTTGCAGCTCCCAGTTCACCGTTTGCTCGCGCTTCCTCAGCAATGTCGACGATAAGCTGCTGCCACTGCGCGACGGCCCGCCGCGCGCGCTCGCGCAGCGCAGGATGCGTATCGTCCGCGTCAATTGCCGTATTTAACATCGGACAGCCCCCGCGAAGTGCCGGTTGTGTGAGCGACGATCCAAAGACATCGATGCACGCGTACAGCCGTTCAAGGGCTGTTCCCGCCTTCTCGAGCGCACGCCGCTGACGCGCCTGAAGCATTTTCACTGCGTAATCGAACGCGGCTACGGCAAGCTCGTCCTTGCTCTCGAAGTGCCGATAGATTCCGCCCTTCTCAAGACCCGTCGCCGCAAGAATATCGTGCAGCGATGTGCCCACGAACCCGCGCTCGTTGAAGATAGGGGCGGCAGTAGCCACGATGTGAGCCTTCGTGCGCTCTCCCTTAGTCGGCATGCCGCGTTATTTTGCGACTGATCGGTCTCTCCTGCAACGCCTAGCCACCAGTGCTGCGAACTCATGGTGCCAAGTGCGTTCTCCGTTCTCAGCCGTTTTCCCGAAACAGGTCGTTTTCGAGAACGTTCTTTGAGGCGGCATGGCAATTAACGCCGCCGGCGCATAATTGATAGGCGCATACGCTCACTGCCGGGCAGCAGACTTGGGTCGCGCTTGCATCCTTGCGTCCTTGAGGCCCGCTCTTTTATGGAACTACGGACGAGCCTCGCCGAAAAACGCTAAGAGTGCGTTCGCGACGGCGCCCGGATTTTCGTCGCCAAGCCAGTGCCCCGCCCTCGGAATGACGTCCGTGCGCAAGTTGCTGAGTACCTTCGACCAGATCAGATCCAGCGCGGGACCGCTCGACGCCTCGCCGCCGAGAGCCAGCGCGGGCATCGAAAGTGGTCGGTCCTTCATGCCGGCGTTGTCCTGGGCGTCCCGCCAGACCGCGGCGTAATATTCGATCCCCGCCCGGAGGCCGCCGGGCTTGGAAACCTGCCGCACGTACTCCTCGAAGTGGGTTGCACTGACCCGGCCGCCAGCAAATGAGAGATGCCAAAAAAACCAGGACAGCAGTTCACGCTCCCGGCCCCGGCACAGCCACTCCGCCGCTTCGGGCACCGAGAATAAAGCTAAGTGCCAGTTCGAGTCGAGGCTCCAATCCGGCTGCGGCGTCATCTGTTCTTCGAAGCCGAATCCGGCGAGCGCGAATTCCATTACGGCGAGCCGTCCTACCTCGTCTGGAAACTGCTGGCCGAACGCGCATGCCACACCGGCGCCGAGGTCATAGCCGGCAAGGTTGATAGGCCCAAGCTCGAGCTGCGCGAGTAAAGTGTGGACGTCACGTGCCATCGTCATTTTATCATAGCCGCTGCGAACGATGGTGGAGGCGCCTGCGCCGCGAAGGTCTGGTACGATAACGGTGAAATGTTCGGCTAAGCGCGGCGCGATGGCGTGCCACATCAGTGAGTGTTGCGGCCAGCCATGAAGAAGTACGATCGGCGGCCCCGTGCCGGCCCGACGATACACAATATGTATGCCGTCACCGACGTCGGCGCGATATTGCTCAAAAGAATCAAAATCTAAGGGCATGCTCGTTTCTCCCAAGCCGCCGGCAACGTTCCGGCGTTCAACGCTAAGTCTTCGGCGACGCGCTCGCGCCGTCCGAGAGCGCAATAATGAAGTTTGGATCGATATCGCCGAAATATTCACGAAACCCGGCGATATGGGAGCCTCGCACATCGAACGAATTTGCGATGCGATTTCGATACGGACGATCCGTGATGGTGCAGTCATCTTCGAATTCGATGACGACGGTGTCGCCCATTTCAGTGACGCGTAGCGGTGGCGCGTACGTAAGATTCGGCTTTGATTCCGCAATCTCGGCATAGCATTCGGCCGCCTGGGCTCGCCCGACGTGCGTGCCGCGAAACGCACCGGTCGGCATGCTAAACGTATAGTCCTCGGTGAGCATCGCGAGATACGCGGCGAAGTCGCCGCTTTGATGCCCATGTGCCAGATGTTGCCACGCGGCCATGGCGATGTCGCGCGCACTGGATTTGTTATCCATGTGCGTTCCCTGTCCCCGACGCGACACTTGCAAAGAAGTCGAGCAGATACGAAACAAGCTTTTCAGGCGCTTCCTCCGGGATCAGATGCCCAACGCCAGCTATCACTCCGCCGCGGACGTCTTGCGAAAGCACCCGCAATTGGGAACACGTTTCGGCGACGCCTCGCTCTCCTCCATATGCCATGATGGGCGTCTTAAAGGCATGCGCATCTCCAAGTTTGCGCAGTTGATCGGCGGTATCAAACGCGGCTCGATACCAACCCACCCAACCGGCGATTCCGCCCGGCTGCAGCATGCCTCGCGCGTGTTCTCTGATGTCGGCTTCCGTAACGGCATCTTTTACGACGGTCATTTCGGAAATAATGTGCGTGAGAAAGGCGACCTCATGCCCGGCGTATAGGATCTCGGCGAGACCTGGACTCCAATTGAGACCAAATTGCCAGAATCCACCGTGATTTTCGCGTAGAAACGACGTGTAGTGTTCGAGATTGTAACCCGGCAGAGGTTCGTCAAGATAAGTCACGCTGAGACTACGCGTCGGAAAAAGTCCGGAAAATACGAGCGCGACAGGGGCGCCCATGTCGTGCCCTACGAGGTGCGCGTGCTCCACTTTGAAATGATCGAGTAACCCGCCAATGTCCGCCGCCGCTGTGCTCGCATCGTAGCCGCCTTCAGGTTTATCCGAATCACCGTTACCACGCATGTCTGGCACGATGACTGTATATTGGGATGCCAAAAGTGGAGCGACTTTACGCCATGTGTGCGAAGAACCGCACCATCCATGTAAGAGGACGACTGCGGGGCCAGCCCCTGCGTATCGGCAACGAAGCGTAGTGCCGTTCGTATGGATCCGTTCGTCTTTAAAGGCTACCACCGATTTACTTCCCCATTCGAAAAAGCGGCCCCGATTTTGTTCCGCAGTGAAGCCCGTCGCAACAACTTCGCGTTAAAGCGTTGCTTGAATACCCGCTTGAGATAGAACCCGTCGCGAAGCGTCCACGGCTTGGTGCGCTGCGTCGGTTGCACTTAGGGCGTCTGATGCGTCGGAGAAGAGCTCCGGGCCGACGGAACGCAGGCCTTTGATGCCGTCAAGAATCGTTAGCAACGGTGTAAGGGCAAAAGTTCCATCGCCTGGTGGTAGACGATGGTGCAAGAGATCGTTCATTAGCGACCCCTCAACCGATTCTCGTGCATCCGCAAGTTGGACGCGAAAGATTTTCTCGCCGGGAATGCTCCGTAGTAGCTCATCATCGCGCGTGCCGCGAAAATAATGCCAGGTGTCGAACGTGAGACCACCGTTTTTACGATCGGCGGTACGCACGATGTTCCACGCCGTAGCCAAGTCTTTAATAGTAGAGAACGGCATGAACTCCACGGTCACTCTTAAGCCTCGCGAACGCGCTCGATCGCAAACGCCGGCGAAGCTCTCGACGACGCGCTCGAATTCGACCTTAGCGCCGAAGCTTTCGATCACGTTGATCGACTCTGCGCCCAGCGTCTCGGCCATCTCCAATATCTCGGCTTCGCTGAATTGTGTAAACTCGAGATCCGCCTCGCTTGTATCTGGAGGTGGGCTTGAGCCAGGAAGCCACGTAGTAAGGGGATCGATTACGCTAACGCGTACGCCGGCGTCCGCCATTTGTGCCCGCATATCACTGGGCGTTAGACCCGCTTGCGTAAACGTCTTGTAGTCGATCGGGAAAAGCGACATCTCGCGAGCGCCGGTCGCGACGGCCGCGCGTAGCCGGTCATGGAAAGCCTTCGTCCGCATCGTGGCGGCCCAGAGCAGCAACGAACCATTCATTTTGCGGGTCTGCCGTTTCGATCGTTACGTAAATCGCAGTCGCTTCAGCGGTCTTACTGTCATCCTCGACGATCGTGTTAGCTACGACATGTCGGTGACCTCTAGAGAATCCCGCCTGCAAACGCGTTTCGAGCGCTCTTAAGTCAGCAAGTCCTCTAGCAGACCCGAAGGCAGCAGTCAATTCGCCATCCGAGGTCCATGTTTCCAGCCAAGCGTCGATGTTATCGTCATCAACTGCTCGCGCATAACGATAGCCGAGTTCAATGATCTGCGCTTTGTCTTCGTTAGATAGCATTGCCGGGCTAACTTGTCTCACGGCCGGCGGCCATTTGAAAGCGATACGGGCGCCGAGCGACCCCTAGACGAATCACTGGGTATCCTATCATGAAGTGAGACAGCCTGAAATCCAGCCTGATTTCTGAAGTCTAAGCTTCCAGCGGGGCCACGGGAAGCAAGATTCTGAGCTACGTTTGCAAGGAAACATGTATGGCATCACTCGGTCTGAATCGGCTTCCAATGGCGAACTTGACAGCGGCCGATCCTGACGCGTTAGGGACTTTACAGACTATTCACGGCGCTACGGGTAGGATCGTCGCCGCCGAAAATCTCAAAGCTGTGCTGGGTCACGCGGCAGACTGGGCAATGGCATATTTCAGGCCAACGTTTGGCGTGGTCGCCGTTCTAGAGGAAGCCGACGGCGCCGCAGTCGTCCAGGCAGCCCATGGCACCGGTGCAAGCCGTTTAGTCGGCGTGGTGATGCCGGAAGTGTTTTCTGGAGCCATGAATGAGGTCGTTTTCGATCCCGACCTTTGCGGGTCGCCAAATCCTGCCGACCGCGCTCGAGCGGCGGAATTCGGCACGCGAAGCTGCGCCGCCGTTCCGATTGTCGTCCAGGGGAATGTTGTTGGTTCTTTGAGCGTTGTGCTCAAGCAACCGCATCTTCCGAAGAAGGTGGATTTAATCGCGTTTAGTTTGATGGCGCAATTGGTCTCTATGAAAGCTAGCGCCTCACCAACGTCGGTTCAGTTGACAATGCCGATCAAGCAACGGCGCTTTCAAAGCCTGCTTGTTTGGATCGACGGAAATCTCGAACGGCCGATGACGCAGGCCGACGTCGCCGCGCGCATGCAACTTTCTCCAGCGGGCTGCGCCCGCGCGTTTCGGGAGGCATTCGGGGTTAGTCTTCACCAGTACGTTATTGGCCAGCGCATAGACCGCGCACGTAAGCTACTTGCAACCGGGCGTGTTACGGTAGCCGAAGTCGCCGAAGCAGTGGGCTTTCCAACCGAGAGCTGGTTTTCCGAATCGTTCCGCCGGCGTGTTGGGGTATCTCCAAGCGTCTACATGCGCTCGCCGGAACGTTACGAACCCTGATGCGCTCCACGGGTGGCCCTGGTCAGATAACGAGAGTATGCGGTCAGATACCATCACGGTTCGAGTGGCAGGGTCGGACGCCATGGCCATTACCGCCGCGCGTTCTTGAATGTAAAGGGATGATTGATTAGATGTCGGTTCGGGTGTCTGGTGAACCGGCGATGCTTGTCGCTGGCGGCTCTGGAGGTGTCGGACGCGCGATAGTTGCCGCTTTACTGAAGCGTGAAACTCGCGTTATCGTCCCGCTGGCCTACGTCCCCGGACATGTGTAAAAGCTTAAGCCGAATCGTCACCTAGCAAGAGCGGGTGGCCATCGAGCGAACCGAGCGAGTGTTCAAATCCGACCAGGAGCACTCGATGACCAACAAGAT
>JAABUX010009729.1_pt1 | contig 10842 bp, 21 predicted proteins | sample 5561851 | NCBI WGS metagenome assembly JAABUX01 (sample SAMN10711883, study PRJNA513361) | rock metagenome | isolation source: Antarctica rocks | place: Antarctica: Victoria Land, Richard Nunatak red sandstone | collected 2016-01-03 | reverse complement strand
CCTGGATCAAATTTGCAGCATCTCAGGGCAGGTATAGTAAGCACGTCAACAGCGCACCACGAGGGCGAAGAAAAAAGCTATGGTGCCCATGCCGCTCAGAACTTCCCGCCGCTTGCGGGGCGTCATCCGCTCAGCCGCAGCGTCCGCTCTGGTGTTGGTGACCCGTGTCGCCCCCACGTCCGGCGGCGCACTGCTGGACGAAGCCTGGCCGTTGGTCGCGGCGTCAGGCTTGCGCTGACGCAGGGCCGCATCCCCTGCCATGCTGCGACTGTTTTCTGGCTCCGCAGCTTGGTCCAGCCGGCTGGGTGTTTATGGCGGGCAGTCAGGTCCGGCGATGGCAGGGTAGCTGCTGCGCGGGCAGCGGGGGTCGAGCAGCGAGGACCGCGTATAAAGCCGGCCTAGCGCAGGGAAGGTCGCATCGCCGCGGCCGTAAGGTCACACTTTGAATTGCAGCAGGATGTGCAGGGTCATCGGGGTCAGCGCAAGCCGTACGCGTGCGGCTCGCTTCGAACTTGTTGTCGCTGTACTGTAGCTCACTTACCGAGCGACCATGCATGCCATGGCCTGCTTCGGAGGGTATGCCATTATGAACGCAGGCTTCAAATTACACCGACGACGATTCTGCTTGTTGATCAACACAGTACGTAGGTTCCGCAGGTCTCCCCATTGCAAAAGTTTCCGTCATTATGCTGCTCATAAGCTCCATGTCCCTGTGCTTTCCCTCATAAAAGCAATCCCGCCGCCAAGCTCTGCTTCCAGCGTGCATAGCACCACGCAGGGCTGTTCATCGCCGTGGTATTGTCAAGCGCCTTCCGTTGGTGGGTGCACTGTAGCATAGCAAAGTTGTGCAACTTGCCGGCTCCTTGCGACACGAGATGACGTCGCACTGGAGCACTGAATCTGCATTGACATCAGCATGCCGCGCTTGGCATTGACCTCGTTCGCAGGCATGCACGGACGCCTGCTTGCTTGCGACGGTGGTGCAGATATCTAAGCACACCTCGATCCGTTGTCAATATGACGTGAATCTTACTGACGTCGACGTCCTAGCGCCAGCAGACCATCGCAGAGGTAGCCGCACATTGGCAAGGCTTCCTGCTGCGTGCAGCTTCATTAGCCAGCCGCATCCGCCGCTGCAGGCGCTACCCATACAGTTATACTGCGATGGTTGCCGTCTTTACATGAGGCTGGCCAAACGCCGCTTGTGCCAGACAACCACCGAACGATAAGCCCTGCTGGCTGTCGAGCTTTGCTGACGGTGCCAGGGCGCCACGTCGGGCAGTTCTGGAGTTGGCAGCACATGGCGGGGGCAGCTGGTGTGTGTCTGCGCGCCGGATTGCTTGGCCGAGCGGCAACTCACGCGGGACATTACAGGCTGCCCCTCCCCTTCAAGTCGGTCCAAGCAGCCCCGCGGGGCGGCAGCCGGCAGTCGAGGCTGCAGTTCTCAGCTGCTGTAACAGCGTCAAGCGAGGTATGGTCAGAGTAGTCAGGCCAGAGCTTCGCGCCAGCTCGTCCGCTGCTGGAGCTGACAATTGGTGGATTATCTGCTTAATAAGCATGGAGTCCTAATAAGCATTCGATGGAACTCGTCATTTGATCCCCATCTGCACTGACTTAGGACGCCATGACGAGCGACAATCACACGAATGGCCACACGAACGGACGTGGACAGGGTCAGCAGAAAGTCGTCGCTGTGCTGCCTCCCGGCGGTGACGCCGCAAGGGAGCCGCGGTACGTCAACTGCGTGGAGAACAAGCTGGGCCTGCCGGACTTCCTCAAGGGCAAGGCCGATGTCGTCGTCACCGCTGACAAGGAGGGCGCTGACTCGGGTGCGGCGGGTTAGGGGTCTAGCTGATGTCCTGAACTGCAGCAATCCGATTGAACGCTCCACGCCCAGTTTCACGTCGGAGAGCTGCTTTTGGGCTGTTCTTGCCAGGCTCTCAGCAATGGCAGCACTGTCAGCTTGCAGATGGCATGATTGCTCCATATGACCCATTGACCGCAGGCATGACTGCATGCGCTGTGCAAATAGTGCCGAATGGCCATGTAGATGCGTGTGAGACACGTTCTAGCCATTGTGAAGCAACAGACCCTGATTCTTGATGCTGTATCACACTACAGAGCTGGAGCGGAACCTGCCGGAGGCGACGATCGTGATCACGACGCCGTTCCACCCGGCGTACATGACGCGGGAGCGCATCGAGAAGGCCAAGAACCTGAAGCTCATCCTGACCGCCGGCATCGGGTCGGACCACATCGACCTCCACGCCGCCGCGGACCACGGCCTGACCGTTGCGGAGTGCGTAGGTGCGCGCAGCGGGTCGCCTTACACCAGCAGCGTGTGCAGGCTCTCATGCAAGTGAAGCGCCTGCCCAATGCATCTGCTGGGGCGCGCGGGGCCTTCAGTACATAGCCTCCCATGCCTGCTGGTCATACGGCGTAGCCCCTGTCAGTCACGGTCGATCATATGTTTCTATAGCAGTACCCCGGTGTGGTAATGCACATATCGTGCTGCCAAAGCCCCCTAATTTTGCTTATAACGGGTACGAACACATAACGATGCTGACCACCTTTCTGTAGTCAGTGCTAGGTCTTTCCATACTTTTCGTTCTAGATAGGATTTAAGTTGTAATCCACCCGTGTGGCAGGCAGCAACGAGGTGTCGGTGGCGGAGGATGAGGTGATGCGCATCCTGCTGCTGGTCCGCAACTTCCTGCCGGCGCACGAGGAGATCGCGCAGGGCGAGGTGCGTCGCATTGCGGTGTTAACAGCTGATCAAGATGCTAGTGCTTCAGGGGTTTCTAGGCAGCTAATCTACATTGAGGTGCCGCATGGCTCAGCAGATCGGGTCTTGGGCTGTGAATCAGCCCTGCTGCAAGGCTGTCTCACGGATGCAGCATTGTACCTGTCCTTCGATCTCCCAGCGCTCTGCATGTCTCGAGATCCACGGTGTCCGTGTGACCGTACAGTCGCTCACTGTCAAGCGCGCACCCGCAGTGGGACGTGGCGAAGGCGGCGGTCAAGAGCTTCGACCTGCAGGGCAAAACCGTCGGCTCCCTGGGAGGCGGCGCCATCGCGACGCACGTCATGAGGCGCCTCAAGGTACGCGCGGCATCTCGAAGCCAGGCCCGCTGTGTGATGCTTAGTGCTTCTGTTTGCACTGCGATCATGGACCGGGTATCATCTCGCACGAAGTAGTCCACGAATGCTTGGCCACCGAGCTCAACTGCGAGCTGCCGCCTGCAGGACAGCATTCAGGGTGAGCGAGCAGCTGCTTCCCTGCCGCTAGTTGCCCAGGCTTGTCTACGCTGAGCCTGTCGCGACTCTTGCGCCAGGGCTTTGACTGCGAGCTGCTGTACTTTGGGCGCCACGAGAAGGAGCCGATGAAGGAGTTGGGAGTGCCGCTGGTCACGGACCTGGACGAGTTCGCGCGCCGCTGCGACGTGATCACTGTCAACGTGCCGCTGACCGACAAGACCCGCGGCATGGTCAACAAGGAGGACGTCATTGGCAAGATGAAGAAGGCGCGCACCAAACCATGCCTGTGACTGGAGAACATGAAGCACGGCATTACGTTGGCATTGAGTGCATTATGCTCAGCAGCAGGCTCGGTCGCAGGGTCCAGACTGCAGGACATCGAGCTATGCTCTGACGCTTCGCAGCACCCTGCTCCATTCTGCAACTGAGCCACGGAGCAAGTCCTAACGAGCTGTGAAGCGTGGGATGCAGGGGTCCTGGATCGTCAACAACGCTCGCGGCGCCATTGTGAACGTGGACGACATCAAGGAGGCCTGCGAAAGCGGTCAGCTCGGCGGTGCGTCCTTCGATGATTTCCCTCCGCCTTCCTGGTGGCCTGCTCCCGGGTCTTGGTCATCATCGCAGCGACAGGCTGCATGGAAGAGCGTACATGCTTTCTGAAGGCCCGGGGTCAGCTGCCAAAACCTGCTGGCTGATCATGGTTTCCTCGTGCTGTTCACGCCGTGCAGCGAGCAGACAGCCGAGCACAGGTGACAGTGCGCAGGCTACTCCGGCGACGTGTGGGACAAGCAGCCGGCGCCCAAGGACCACCCGTGGCGCAACATGAAGCACCAGGCGATGACGCCGCACACCTCTGGTACCACGCTCGACGCCCAGGTGCGTGCTGTCCGCTGATTGAGCAGCATCATGGAGTGTCTCGAACATGCCATGAAGCACGAGCAGACCCCTTGCTCACTGAAGCGTGCTGACCGCTCATAGTCCCACATCCACGTCATTATCATTGTTGCGTCAGGCGCCGTAGGGGCAAGCGCAAACCCTCTGCCTGTTGGTTCAAGCTCACGTCTCACTCAACACTAGGTTTTGTTTGGTATCGCCTCACCCTAATCATACCTCTCTGGTGTTGTCCATGACATGCTAATGTGACGCTGGCTCCGCTGTGCGCTGCAGGTGCGGTATCAGAAGGGCGTGCAGCACATGCTGGACTGCTGGTTCAAGGGCGAGCCGTTCCCGGAGGATAACTACATCGTCCGCGACGGCGAGCTGGCGTCCCAGTACTCTTAAGATCTAGTCCTCAGCGGTTGACGGGTGGTGACCAAGCCTCTGGGCCTTTTGAGGTCACCGCCCGTGGGCGTGAATGAATGACACGTAGTTGATTTTCTTTCATATGACAATATAACAAGTTTAGCACAAACTAGCGATAGCTTAGCGGATTTAGTTTAGGCAAGCTAGAGACTTTATGTTGTAATTATGCGCTAGAACGTCCAAGCCTGCCAGATGACATTGATAAGACCACGCACAAGCATGCTTTTGCTGATTAGCCCGGATGCACTTCGCACTCTGGCATGCACGCCCTCATGACTGCTTCGTACAGTGGGGTCCATTGCAATGACACGCTGTGACAATCGCTGATGTGTAAGCTACGCAGACCCTCCATAAGCCCTGGCATGAGAAGGTCGGAGAGGCACAGCCAGATCGTCCCAGCAGACCTTGTTCGTGCTACCGCAACCGCCACCATGTCGTCAGAGGTGAGGTCCAACCAGCCCTCCCAAACCCAAGCCCTGGCCCTGTCCTGCAGGACTGCTGACAATAGCGCAGTCAGTCCTCTCTTTTCATCCAGCCAGCCATGAACGCTCTCCGCATCGCTGCGCTGCGCAATGGCGTTGCAGCGTCGCGCCAGCACCTGTTCGCCGCTCGTGGGGTGCAAGGGTCGCTGTCTCAGGCCCAGTCCCCCAGGGTGTTCAGCCAGCCCCTGCCGCTGGCCGTCAGCACCACACTGCGCGCCGGCGCGTGGCTGGGCCTCCAGCAGAGCCTCTTTCACAACCCCTCCGTGACGCTGCGCGCGTCCAATGACCAGGCAGATGCATAGTCCCTCTCTGTATGCTGGCTTGCTGTCGGCGCTGGTAAAACACCCAGTAGTAGGTGTCGCCTAGCAGAGGTAGCCTAGACTCTAGCAGCCTCTGCAATGGGTTCAGACAACAGGCAGCCATGTGTGAAGCCGTGCAGCACACCAAGTTATGTCGCATGGCCGGCTGGGCACAGCATATCAGCCATCATCCCTTGCGCTCACCTTTCTTCGTGAGCCCACGCCGTTGTATGCTGTGCTCACTGCGGGCATGCTTGCGTGCAGGACTTCCCGGACAGCGGCGACGTCATCGAGCTGACGCCCAAGACTTTCTGGAAGATCGTCAATGCGCCCAACAAGAACGTGCTCATCGAGTTCTACGCGCCATGGTGCGCTTCATATCACTAGTCCAGCCGCGTTTCAGCACAGCGCCTGTGTCATGTCAGGTGTGGGCACCGATACCGGTTAACATCGCATGCCGGGTGACCTGCCAGACCGTGGCGCAAAGTCAGCCGCTGCTTCATGTGCCTGAGATTCGATCGTCCATTTCCATCGTGGCGCCGCCAGTGTCGTGACGGTTCGCCCTATGACGTCACTGCGTCAATGGGCAACCAGGGGCATCGACACTCGTGCTCCCACGTTGCAATGGTAGGGTCGAACTGCAGGCGATGCATGCAGACTGGACTTCCCACGCGAGGAAGGCTGCCATTTGACTGCCAGACCAACGTACATAACCATCCTCTTGTGCTCGATGTGCATGACCGAGACTTCGCACACTGGAAGCATTTATGTAACGATTCTACAGCGGTTAACCCTGGCTTTGCTGTAGCTTCACCACGAGCCAACCCACGTGCAAGGCCCTCAATCACATCTAGAACATGCACATCTCGTCAGCCGCAGCTCAGCGGCGTTGCTGCCCGGCTGCCGCAGGTGCCCGCACTGCCGCCACTTCGCGCCGACGTACGAGAAGCTGGCAAAGGCGCTGAAGGACGACCCCAACATCCTGGTGACGCGCCTGGTGAGAGACTGCTGACATCGCATCCAAAACATGGACCTCATCACGTCTCAGCCTCACTGCCCAGTGCTGAGTTCATGTGCCCGACGAAGTCGCACATTGTTGCGTTGCCTCCCGTTTGGCCTTGAGCCTGATGCCCGCATTGGGGCCGTGCAGGACATCACCGACGAGAGCATTCCTGAAGATATCCTCATGGCGTTTCCAGCTGCGCACCGTCTCCTCAGGGCCTAGGGTGGTCCACCTTGACTGCACCCTTACGTCCGCCGCAATATCAATGGCTATGTGCTAGCGACCTAATCACAACCGCACACATGAACGCACCGCTAGGTGTTCATGGCTTTGCACCTCGAGTTGGGGTGGGCTGTGTTTGAGTTCTTCTGTTAGGCTGCTGAGTTGCAGCATCCAGCCAGCAAACGGTCATCCATGGCTTAGACGATGGCAAGACGTGCTGACCCATGCCATCTTGCGGGACTGCAGGTGGAGTACACGCCGACAATCCGCCTCAAGGTGCGCATGTCTGCCGACGTGACTATTCGGAACGGCCTTCATGCAGCTGCGATGGCGGAATGCAAGCATTTGCCGGCCGAAACATGCTTTCACTGAAGGCCCTGCAGCCTATGACAACAGGGCATGTCTCAGGGTTTTGACATCCTGCACGAACGATCTTGTTATCGCTGATCCTGGTATTGCTGATGCGGCAAATTTTTAGACTACGGACGGGCGCGTGCTGGAATACGAAGGGGACCGCTCGCTGGACGACCTCCTCAGCTGGATCCGCCGCAACGCCAAGTCAGGCACCACCCGGACCACCTACGCCTCCCGCGGCGCGGCACCTCCCCTTACAGTGTTGTAGCATTGACGAGGAGCCTACTGCAAGGGTCCAGCTGAGGAACAGCTTTGCTGCATTGATCTTGGCTGGAGCGTGTGCCTGGGGGATCAGGGTGACGCTCCACAGCATGCGACACTTGTATGTGCAACGGACCACATGCTGAATGCTGAGCGTCCAGAGGAGTCCGCTCACTGCGCGCCTTGTTCATGACCACACGTATCGCTGCGTACTGCAACATGGCTTTGCTTGTTGCTGGGTTTCAGGACCGAGGTGCGAGACGTGCAGCTTCTCCTCTGGGCTCTCATAAGGATGATGTTCCGCAGAGCAAAGGCTGGCCGTCGACATGCTGCACCAGTGCTTGAGATCTGGCTCCGCGCTGCGCAGGCGGCAAGGCTCCGGAGGGCGCCGAGGCCGGCAAGTCCAAGTGAGTGCGGACCCCGCGTCGGGGATCCTCCGCTCACGCCGACGACCCTCTGCCGCCCCTGCTGCCAATTTTCCCCCAAAGCGGCCACGCCCGCTAGGCTGCAGGGCGGCCTGCGTAGCTAGCCTTGGACCCTGTAGCTAGCCGCGTCTGCAGCGGTGGCTGCAGACTGCTCAGCGCGCGCGTTTTTGTAATTTGGAGCTTGAAACGTACCACCGAGCGCAAGAGAGGCAATACCTCTAAAGGGGTCTCCTCGAGCCTCTGACGTCGGTGGTGTCCCTTTCTGCAGACGGCGCAAGGTCGAACCCACCGGCGCCAACAGCACCAAGGCCGAAGCCACCACTAAGAGCAAGGCCAGCACTAGGGAGTCCACCAAGGCAGCGTCGTCACGTCGCTGAGCGTGCATAGCTGCCCATCCGCATTGGACACGCATTTGCTGTCCAAGCAGCGTTTGTGATTACCACCGCAATGATACATGGCTTCACCGCGGCCCACGCAACACACGGTGTGCACCGACCAGCGCAAGGACGGCACCCAGCTGCAGCTGAGCATCGCGCGATGGCAATGCGCTCCAGACAGTCAGGCTCCGATGGAGGGTCTGGCTGACTCCATGTGGGCAGCAGGGTACGCCAAGCGTCATGTGCGCCCTCCAGCTGCGTTGCGCATCCCGCGCGGAGCACACCAAGAGCGGGCTGGCACTGAGATTCATCCTCCCCTAAAGAGGATGCTTTGCGTGGTCATGCGCCGCCAACCTGATATGACCTGAGCTGCACGTCTGGGAGCTGCACACGCCAGCGCTTGCACGTGCGCAGTTGTGAGCACTGTTGAAACGATGCACGAGCCTCCAGCAGAGTACCTGAGGCGAGCTCCAGAGGTTCGGCGGGGGCAGCCAAGTTGAGCATGCAAATGTACAGATTGATGATCGCCGCTTGTCTTCATGAAGTGATGCTTGGTGCTGTTCAGATATCCACAACAGATGGAAGAGAGTTTGCCCCGCATGCATGCACCACAGCAACTCGAATGAGTCTTTGATGCATTGATTCTAGACTACTGTCGAGCAATGATAGGATGTCAGACCATGCCGCCGGCCTTGTCAGCTGCAGTGCCTTGCCCGCTGCATGCCGTCCCGATCCGGCGGCCACGCTGCTTCGTCAGCGACAGGCACAGACAGCCAGCGAGGCGTGGTTGCGGATGTGCGGTCGTCACATGCGCCACGCCGGGCAGGAGACCAGCCACACAGGACGGCGAACCTGCGAGAGTGCGGGTGAAGGTTCAGCAGGTTTGGCAGGCCCTGTTGCCCTCCCGACACCCCCTCCTCCAATTACCACCTCATGACAATCCTGAAGCGCTACCCTCGCAGCGGTCGTTACCGTCCCCCTTTTCACCACGCTGTTTTCCTTTGTACCTCGCAGCCGGTCGCCGTGACCAGCACCCGCGGGGGCAGCCGCCGGCCCCGGAAGCTGACCCAGGAGGAGCGGGAGCAGGCGGCAGAGGCCGCCGCCGCAGCCCTCGCAGACCCCGGCCTCGAGGCCGGGCTGTACATCATCAACCGCGCCGGGTGCGCCCGCGCGTGAACGTCTCGCGGCAAGCAGCGCCGCGCTGAGCGGTTTGCGCTGCTGCAGAGCCGAACCACACCGCGGAAGTTGTTGCATCAAACATATTGACATGCCTGTGCATGTTCCCATATCGCCCGATCACGACGCCATGATGCTGCGTATACTGCTCGCAGACTGCGCACAGCAACCGACGCCAACCCGCCTTTCTGTGCGCAGGAAGCCGGTGATCAACATGGGCGGGTTCGGGGGTGGTGAGATGCGGTGGTGGGCCGTCGAGGTGCGTTCGCCACGTGCCCATGCACGAGGTCAGCTCCCGGCATGCTGCCGCGTTGCCTCAGCTTGTGAAGGCAGCTGTGGGCCAACAATGTGATTTTCCGCGCGTGAGCTACTCTCTGCTGGACAGCGCTCTTCGTGTTTCTTCGCATACTCGTGACCCTCATATCATCACATCTGACGGGATACGCTGGTGTGTGGTTCTTCCAACGCGTACGCACGCCTGCCGCCGCCGTGTCCACATCGCTGCAACCGGACACAGCCCACTCACGATGCGCGCTATACACCCCACACCCTTACCGTATACCCCTGCAGCCGCGCATCCGGAAGGAGAGGGCGCTGATCGAGGAGCTGGAGGCGGGGGTGCCGCAGCTGCCGCCCGTCGTCGACCCTGAGCTTGGCGACGAGATGCCGCGGCGGCGCCGGGTCGTTGTTTTCCAGCCGCAGAAGAAGATCCGCGCCTGGAACCTCAAGTGCGACCCTGTGTATACCTGATTTCCTGTCCTGCGGAGGTTTCCACTGACGTTGAGATGCAAGCAGCCTGGGTGCGATCTATTGCCTCGGCTAATGCAATTGTCTGTCTCAGCGATGACCTGTGCACATTTACATCAGGTAAACACGCTGCATGTGGCAGTGCTTGTTTAATGCAATGCCTTTTTATAGCTGGTCCTGACGTCGACTATGCTCAGCAGGCTCTGAGAGCGGCCTCAGGCTTGATACAGCTTCAAGCAGTATCCTTACAACGGTCTGCTCGGTGGCAGGACGAAGAAGATGGGATTCAAGAACCTCAAGTACGGCGACGGGCGATGGTTTTTCGTGCGCGCCATCATGGACGAGCACCTGCACAAGCTGCTGGACCGGAGCTACCACATCAAGGAGTTCAAGAAGACCGAGTTCGTCGGCGAGGCAAGTGCTGGATTCCTGTCGAGCCTAGCACTCATCATTGGTTCAAGCCAACCATTTGTTTCGCTGGTGTGACTACACTGACTTGTCTCTTGTAGACTGGGACGAAAGGCACTGCCGTGAGGCGCAGGTTGCTGCTTGGTTTCCGTCCTCACGCATCGGGGCAGTGGGCGGGGCAACCCGGCGTTTTTGAGGCGGCAAAGTCATCATACCTCACTTCGTGTCGTGTCCTTTCGACACACGACCTTCGGAGGCGCTGCAAGTCTGCCAAGCCATTGCTGAGGCAGAGCTGTTTACCCGCCGCGCAGGACAAGGTGCCGGTGCCGTGCACGGAGGAGTTCATGGCGGACGTGCGCGCGTGGGAGGACGTGAACGAGGACGAGGACGAGGAGGCCATGAAGCTGCAGTACTACGGCATCACGGACATCGAAGGCATCACCGGCAAGGTGTGCAATGTTGGGGTCATCGATCAGGCTAGGGGACGGCTATTGTCAGGATTAGGGTGTAGGGTCAGGGTCAGGCCTT